>OGXS01002185.1_pt1 | contig 10443 bp, 10 predicted proteins | sample 1576371 | NCBI WGS metagenome assembly OGXS01 (sample SAMEA3541475, study PRJEB24748) | human gut metagenome | biome: human gut; feature: human-associated habitat; material: faeces | place: China | collected 2012
GAATTTTCAAAACTCCGTCATTTACATTGCTATCCGCCTGAAATCTGGCAGCCCGGCGCACTTCCTCTCTGGCATTTGCCACAGCAAAGCTGTAGTATGCCTGATCAAGCATCTCAAGATCATTGAGCTGATCGCCAAACGCCATTGTTTCTTCCGGTCGGATATCCAGACTCTCCTGAATGGTTTTTACAGCATTTCCCTTATTTACCCCCAAAGCCATGCAGTCCATCCACATATCGCCTGCAATGGTAATCTTAAACCTGTCTTTGTATTTCTCTCTCAGCTCCCTGGTGTATTCCTCCACCTCGGTCTCACGGTATATGGACACCTTGATGAACTGGGAGTCCACCTTCGTCAAATCCGGTACCTGTTTTACGCGGAACTGGTATCCCTCCACCAGCCAGTCGATAAAATCCTGCTTCTCCGTCTCCAGATAGACCACATCAGGGCCGCTGAGCATCACCTCAAGGCCCTCCATCCGGCGCACATCGCGCACCATATCCATCACCGTTTCCCGGTCGATGGGATTTAAAAATAAATTCCGGCCATGGCAGCCCACATAAGCTCCGTTGTCGGATAAGTAAAATACTTTTTCTTTGATTGGTCCGAATATCGACTCAATGCTGGCCCACTGACGCCCGCTGGCAGCCGCAAACTGTACCCCGTTCTCTCTAATTTTCATGATCACATCGAGAAGCTCCGGGTTCATCTCATGGCTTCCATCCGGCACCAGTGTGCCGTCGATATCGGATACGATCAGTTTAATCATCCGTTATTCCTCCTTGCTGTGAGCGTCAAAAGGCTCTTCATTTCCTGGTATACACGTCCTACAGGCAATCCTACTACATTATTATAATCCCCGTCAATCCCTTTGATATAAGAAGCGAATTTTCCCTGAATTCCATAGGCTCCAGCCTTATCAAAAGGTTCGCCGGTCGCAACATAAGCATTAATCTCAATTTCTGATAAGCTTCTAAACCATACTTTAGTCTCTACTATTTCTACTAAATTCTGAGTCTTATAAAAAACAGCAACACCTGTCAAAACCCGGTGCACTCTGCCAGACAATTTCCGCAGCATCACGGCTGCATCATTGCTGTCAAATGGTTTGCCAAGTATTTCATTTTCCAAAACAACCATCGTATCAGCAGCAATAACAGGTATTTCGCTGCCAACTTGTTCAACAACTACCTGCCCTTTACCTAAAGCATTTACTGCTACCACTTTTTCAGCGTTATCTCCACTAACCTCATCAAAGGCGCTGGTATATACATCAACCTCTAACCCAATCTGACGCAATAATTCTAAACGGCGCGGAGATCCGGACGCTAACCTTACCAGCATCAGCTCATCTCCTATTTTTTTTCATTTTCATCTTCAGTATCATCAAAAACTATTGGGTCAGGTGCTTCTATTTCTATAACAACAGGCTGTACACCTTCACGTACTGCATCACGTTTAAAAATACGCGCATAATTAACAGAAACCAACAGCCAGATAACTACACCCAGCATCACAGGCATTGTCTTATCAATATCGAAAAATACAGCGATACTGTTTCCAAAAACAGCACCGGCAATCACTGACAATACAGGAAAGCCATACAATATCATCTGCATCTTACGTTTATTCATTTCCTGATATTCAACACCGACTACATCGCCAACTTTGGCATTGATAGGACACCAGGCTTCTAAATATTTAGGTATTTTTTCCCCTTTACTTTTATCTTTATCAAGCTTTATTTTCGCTCTTTCGCCATGCTTCTCAATCAATAATCCTACTAATTCAGCTCTCATTTCTGCCATAAATACTCTCCTTAATTATAGGCGTGTATGAAAACATACCAATAACCAAATCCAAAAATAACGCCGTAAATAGCGACAAAAATACCTACACCCTGCCATGTAATAGGATAGCCAAAGTTAATATATTCGCCAAAAATACCTCTTTTATTGAAAAAAGTGTATTTCATACGTCTTTTGAACCATTTTGCCTTATTTTCTGATCCAACTGCCTTAGCAATCATAAAAATATAAAAAAAAGCGCCAACGAAAACTTGAATGATACGAGCACAAATCAAAGAACTATCTACATTTACCAATGCTTCCATTGTTTTCATCCTTTCTCAATAACTCAATTTAAGTTTAAAAATTTATCAGGCATCTGTTTGCGCAGTTCGCGCAAAAATTTTTCGCTGCATTTAAAAATAATACCAGCCAGCCTTTTATTATCTTTACCTTCAGTAAACACTAACAAACGCTGTTCATTAGGATCTACTGAAGAATACCTGTGAATATAATGACGGATTTTAGTTTTCTTAAAAAAACTTTTGATATATTTATTGGTATAACTTTCAGTTTTAGTCAAATCCACTTTAAAACTGCGTCTAATTCCCACGCCATGGCTTATGACTTCCATCTCGCCATCACGTAGAATATATGTATACTTAAAAACAACACGCCATATCCACATCAGCAGAAATAAAATATTAAAGCCCCAACCTAAAGGGCTAAAATATCCTGTATTGACATAACGATACCCTTCATAAATCCATAATAAAACTATAACGGCCAAACCGCCATATGATATCTGCATTCTGCGATCACTGACTTGAGATTCTTCTCTATATATTTCGTTCAAACAAAACAATCCCTTCATTCTCTATTATCCAAGGACTGAACACACCTTTAGACCATTTCTTATTATAACAAATTTTTGCTATAAAGGATACACTCTAAAGCCGTTCCTCTAAAAAAATTCACAAAAACAAGTATTAAAAAACAGGCGTGATATACACGCCTGTTTTTACATAATTCATTTTATAAAATTTACTGTTTTTCCGAAGTAAATTTAATTACCGGGGAAGAAAGGCCATACGATAGGAATTACAACCAGGGATACGATAAAGGATACGATAACAAGACCGGTACCTGCTTTAACATAGTCCATAAATTTGTATCCGCCAGGGCCAAGAACCAAAGTATTCGGAGGCGTACCTACCGGAGATGCAAATGCACAGGATGCTGCAACTGCGATAGCCATCAATACTGCTTTCGGATCAGCACCAAGTTGTTGAGAAATCGCAATACCAATCGGGCACAGCAGAGCTGCAGATGCAGTGTTGGACATAAATTGTGTTAAACCGCAAGAAAGAATGAAAAGAATTGCAGTAACAACTAAAGGAGACGGAGAACCGCCCATCAGGCTTACAGTCCATTCTGCGATCATTTTGCCAGCGCCGGTTTTGTCCATTGCAGTGGATACAGGCATCATACCTGCGAACAGGAAGATAGTTACCCAGTCAATAGAAGCATAAGCTTGTTTTTCAGTCAAACAGCCAGTCAATACGCAAACGATTGCGCCGATAATAGCTGCCATTTCCAAAGAAACGCCCTTGATGCCGATAGCCATAGTCAAAACTACGAGCAACAGGATAACGCCGGAAACTACTTGTTTAGAAGCAGAAGTCTCGTTAGCTTCAACTTCTTGTTCAATTTCCTGATCAGCATCTAATTCAGCTTTCGGAAGCAGGTATTTACCTAAGAACATCATATAGATGATACCAGCTACTGTTACAGGGATACCAATCCAGGCAAATTCGAAGAAGCCAAATTTGTCAGCAATACCAGCAGCTTCCAAAGCGCCGTTAGCGATGATATTCGGAGGAGTACCAACCATAGTGATGATACCACCGAGACCGCAGGCAAATGCCAAAGGCATCAATTGACGGGAAGCAGGGATTTTAGCTGCAGAACAAATACCAAGTACAACCGGCAGCAGACAAGCTGCAGTACCAGTGTTGGATAATACGGCGGACAATGCGGCGCCAACAAGCATAATACCAAACATCAAACTGTTTTCACCAGTACCGGAAATTTTAACAATAGAAGCACCAATTTTTTGTGCAAGACCTGTATAAAACATAGAAGCACCAACAACGAACATACCTGCAAAAAGTACTACGGTAGAATTAGAGAGGCCGGAAAATACTTGTTTAGCAGGAATAAAACCTAACAGGCCGCACGCGATAGCGCCGCCCATAGCCGTTACTGCAAGCGGGATGAGTTCGGTTACAAATAACAGAGCAATAACAGCTAGCATAATAAGACATTTTACTGCTTGAGACATGAGAATCCTCCTTCAAAAAGTTAAAAATGTTTTAAGGAAGTAACAAATTACTTCCTATTATATATGTAAGCTAGAATGATTAAATTTGCTATTTTTTGCATATTATTAAAAAACTTATCTTTAGTTACAAAATTGTTAACAAAATTTAATTAACAGCTTACAGTAACAAGTGTAACAGATAAGCCAGTTTTTTTCAAGATTTTTTCACAATTTTCGTATAACAAAAAAGTTCAAAAACTGTTAACTGTCTTCATTATGCATATTTATACTATTTTGATACTTTTTGACAATTTTTTATTCATAGCTAAAACATAAAAAAACAGACGTGATAGTTATCACGTCTGTTTAATTTATTGCTCTTACAATAATACTTTCGTCTATCTTCCTAACAAATTATTTGCCGGGGAAGAAAGGCCATACGATAGGAATTACAATCAGGGATACGATAAAGGATACGATAACAAGACCGGTACCTGCTTTAACATAGTCCATAAATTTGTATCCGCCAGGGCCAAGAACCAAAGTATTCGGAGGCGTACCTACCGGAGATGCAAATGCACAGGATGCTGCAACTGCGATAGCCATCAATACTGCTTTCGGATCAGCACCAAGTTGTTGAGAAATCGCAATACCAATCGGGCACAGCAGAGCTGCAGATGCAGTGTTGGACATAAATTGTGTTAAACCGCAAGAAAGAATGAAAAGAATTGCAGTAACAACTAAAGGAGACGGAGAACCGCCCATCAGGCTTACAGTCCATTCTGCGATCATTTTGCCAGCGCCGGTTTTGTCCATTGCAGTGGATACAGGCATCATACCTGCGAACAGGAAGATAGTTACCCAGTCAATAGAAGCATAAGCTTGTTTTTCAGTCAAACAGCCAGTCAATACGCAAACGATTGCGCCGATAATAGCTGCCATTTCCAAAGAAACGCCCTTGATGCCGATAGCCATAGTCAAAACTACGAGCAACAGGATAACGCCGGAAACTACTTGTTTAGAAGCAGAAGTCTCGTTAGCTTCAACTTCTTGTTCAATTTCCTGATCAGCATCTAATTCAGCTTTCGGAAGCAGGTATTTACCTAAGAACATCATATAGATGATACCAGCTACTGTTACAGGGATACCAATCCAGGCAAATTCGAAGAAGCCAAATTTGTCAGCAATACCAGCAGCTTCCAAAGCGCCGTTAGCGATGATATTCGGAGGAGTACCAACCATAGTGATGATACCACCGAGACCGCAGGCAAATGCCAAAGGCATCAATTGACGGGAAGCAGGGATTTTAGCTGCAGAGCAGATACCCAAGGCAACCGGCAGCAGACAAGCTGCAGTACCAGTGTTGGATAATACAGAAGACAAAGCAGCACCAACAAACATTAAACCAAACATCAAGCTGTTTTCACCGGTACCGCAGAAATGAACTACAGTATTACCGATTTTTTGTGCAAGACCTGTGTAGAACATGGCTGCACCTACTACGAACATGCCTGCAAAGAGTACTACGGTCGAATTAGAGAGACCAGAAAATACTTGTTTAGCAGGGATAAAACCTAACAGGCCGCACGCGATAGCGCCGCCCATAGCTGTTATTGCAAGCGGAATGAGTTCGGTTACAAATAACAATGCAACAACAGCCAGAAGAATGAGACATTTTACTGCTGGGGACATTATAATTCCTCCTTTTAAATTAATTTTATATACAGCGCGTTCGGGGCGCGTATATCAAAATAAAGAGAATTTTGTAAAAGATCCTTAGCATTGCTTTCTATGAATTTTCTTGCAACACCTTATGCTTCATTATACCACTATGCACTCAAATTTAAAAGTGTAAGTTTTATTTAATTTACAGCTTTTTTGACATTAAGGTATATTAATATAATACAATAATACTATTTTTACAATATTTAAGATTCTTTGTCCACTCAAAAAACATTATTCAAAATAACCAAAAGAAAAATTAATGTTTTTATCTTGGTTAACCAGCTTCAGGACTGCATTATTACTTGAAACTATAAAGAAAGCTTGTACTTCTCTTTACTACAGCATAATGATTTGCTTTATATTTTTCTTTTTCCAAAAAAAATAGGTGCACGATAAAGTGCACCTATTTCTGTTTATACTATAAATTATTTGACAGGTCCAATCATTGCAAGCATTGCACCTGCAGCTACTGCGGTACCGATAACACCAGCTACGTTCGGGCCCATAGCATGCATGAGCAGGAAGTTAGCAGGGTTAGCTTTTTGACCAACGATTTGGGATACACGTGCTGCCATCGGAACTGCGGATACACCAGCGGAACCGATAAGAGGATTGGTTTTACCACCATCCAGAACACACATGATTTTACCAAAGATAACGCCTGCAAAAGTACCAGCTGCGAAAGCAACAAGACCAAGGCAGATGATCAAGATGGTTTGATAGTTCAGGAAAGATTCAGCTTTCATAGTCAAACCAGTACCAGTTGCCAGCATAATAGTTACAATGTTCATCAAAGCATTTTGCGCTGTGTCAGAAAGACGATCCAAGCAGCCAGCTTCTTTGAACAAGTTGCCCAGCATTAACATACCAATCAAGGCAGTTACAGGCGGAAGCAACAAGCTGATAACGATAGTGGTTGCAATCGGGAATACGATTTTCTCAAAACGAGTTACAGGACGCAATTGTGCCATAACAATTTTACGGTCAGCTTCGGTAGTGCAAAGTTTCATAATAGGCGGTTGGATCAAAGGAACCAACGACATATAAGAATATGCAGCTACTGCGATAGCACCTAACAGGTTAGGAGCCATTTTTGCAGCCAGGTAAATAGCAGTCGGGCCATCAGCGCCACCGATAATACCGATAGCGGATGCTTCTTGCACGGTAAATCCGAGCATCATAGCGCCCAGCAAGGAAATAAATACACCTGCTTGAGCTGCAGCGCCCAAAAGCAAAGTTTTCGGGTTTGCAATCAACGGACCAAAGTCTGTCATTGCACCTACGCCTAAGAAAATCAAAGGCGGGAAAATTTCATGATTAATACCATAAAGAATTACCTGCATAACACCCGGTTGATCTTCGAAACCGGTTTTAGGAACGTTTGCCAGCAAACAGCCGAATGCGATCGGAGACAGCAGCAATGGTTCGAAGCCTTTACCAATAGCAAGGTACAGCAGAATGATGCCAACAAGCATCATGATAGCATTACCCATGGTGAAAGCGGAGAAACCGCTGTCATTCCATACGGATTGTAAAGCAACTACAAATGCTTCCATTTATATCCTCCCAATGTTCAATTATTTGAGAGCTTCTAGTTTCAATCACAAATAAGCTCTCTTCTAAATATAAAAGTTATTGCTTTCTTATGACGCAAATTACATTACGATCATAACGTCGCCGGTACCAACAGTTTGACCTGCGGAAATACGGACGTCAGAAATGGTGCCGTCAGCCGGAGCCATGATCTCGTTTTGCATTTTCATTGCTTCGAGAATCATCAATACGTCGCCGGATTTAACTGCGTCGCCAGCTTTAACTTTTACTTCGAGAACTTTACCAGGCATAGGAGCAGAAATGGTTGCAGAGCCAGCAGCAACAGGTTTTGCAGCCGGAGCCGGTGCAGCAGCAGGAGCTGCTTTTGGTGCTGCTACCGGTGCAGCAGCAGGAGCTGCTTTAGGTGCAGCAGCTTTAGGAGCAGCAACGCCGCCCATTTCTTCAACTTCTACTTCATATGCAGTGCCGTTAACGGTAATGGTATATTTTTTCATGGATGTTAATCCTCCTTAAAATCTCGTAATAAAATAGATTAATTATTAACCCCAAATTAGAAGCATTCTTTACGTACACTAATTGCTTCAATATGAGCATTTTGTGTCCAGCTTGCTTCGGGCAGACGACGTACGCAGGCTATTTGCTCTGCGGAATGACCAAGAGCAGCTACAGCTGCTGCAATAACAGCAATTACTTCACTGTCATCCTGCACAGGAGCTGCAACAGCAGCAGGTGCTGCGGCAGGTGCCGGTGCTGCTACTGGATTAGCTGTTTTTTTTTGACGAGTAGGATCTACAAAGTAGATAACTTTCATCAAGAAACCCAGCATAGCCAATACACCAAAAACTATGGTCATATTGATAGCAGCAATCAACCAAGGATTAGTAGTTACAGGACCCATTATTTCACCTCATTCTTCTTAATTAATTAAGCACTATACTGCAAGCTGCAAATTACAAAGGAATATTGCCATGGCGTTTTGCCGGGCGAGTTTCACGTTTGGACTGCAACATTTGCAAAGCGTTGATGATGGTGGGACGGGTGTTTTTCGGCTCGATTACGATGTCTACCATGCCGCGCATTGCTGCTTGGTACGGAGTTGCAAAGTTATCGATATATTCTTCCGTTTTTGCTTTTACATCAGGATCATTTTTGAAGATGATGTTAGCTGCACCTGCAGGTCCCATTACTGCGATTTCTGCAGTCGGCCATGCAATTACTTGGTCTGCGCCCAAATCTTGGGAACACATTGCCAGGTAGGAACCACCGTATGCTTTACGGGTTACTACAGTAATTTTAGGTACAGTTGCTTCGGAATATGCATACAGCATTTTTGCGCCGTGACGGATAATACCGCCGTATTCTTGGTTACAGCCAGGCAGGAAGCCAGGTACGTCTACCAAGTTCAGCAAAGGAATGTTGAAAGCATCGCAGAAGCGAATAAAACGAGAGGATTTGTCGGATGCGTTGATATCCAGGCAGCCAGCCATTACTTTAGGTTGGTTTGCAATGATACCTACGGTTTGACCATCCATACGTGCAAAGCAAGTGATAATATTGGTTGCCCAATATTGTTGGGATTCATAGAATTCACCGTTGTCTACGATGGATTTGATTACGTCTTTCATATCATATGCTTGGTTGGAGTTATCCGGAAGCAATGTATTCAAGGAGTCATCAATACGCATCGGGTCGTCACCGGTTTCTACGATAGGAGCGCATTCCATGTTGTTGGAAGGCAGGAAGCTCAGCAGGTAACGGATCTGTTGCAAGCAGTCTTCGTCGTTTTCTGCAGCAAAATGTGCAACGCCGGAAGTGCTGTTGTGGGTCATAGCGCCACCCAGTTGTTCTTGGGTTACGTCTTCACCAGTAACAGATTTTACTACTGCGGGGCCGGTAATGAACATTTTAGAAGTGTTCTTTACCATGTAAATGAAGTCAGTCAGTGCCGGGCTGTATACAGCGCCGCCAGCAGAAGGACCCATGATAGCGGAGATCTGAGGAACTACGCCGGATGCAATAGTGTTTTCAAAGAAGATTTTGCCGTAACCAGCCAAAGCGTCAATTGCTTCTTGGATACGAGCACCGCCGGAATCGTTCAGGCCAACAAGCGGAGCACCCATTTTCAGGGACAGGCGTTGTACTTTTACGATTTTAGCAGCATGCATTTCGCCTAAAGAACCACCTTCTACAGTGAAATCTTGTGCGAATACATAAACCAGACGGCCATCGATGGTGCCGTAACCAGTAGTTACACCTTCGCCAGGAAGTTCTTTCTTCTCTTGGCCGAAGTTTGTGCAACGATGTTTTACGAAACGATCCAATTCAACAAAGGATCCTTCGTCGAGGAGTGCAGCAATTCTTTCACGTGCAGTCATTTTGCCGGCTTCGTGTTGTTTTGCAACGCGTTTTTCGCCGCCTGCAGCCAGAATTACTTCGGACTTTTTGAGCATTTTCTCAATTTTTGCTTGAGTAGACAAATCTTACACCTCCATCATTATTAGGAGAACATTTTTATATACATCCCTACAAATTAAGGATGTAAAATTTTGGATCTTGACTACTGGTACTTTTTGCCATTCATCAAGAGTTCTCCAAAATTCCTGACACTAATTATAATCAGGAACGTTCTTTTTTTCTGTTGCACAGGTCACACTTTTTTATTATTTCTTTCACAAAAATTTCACTTCTAGATTATAACAAGAAAGTATTTTTCATCTAATTTTATTTGCCAGCAAATGAAATCTAAACAAAAAGCCACATAATTAAAAGTTTTTAATAAAAACTTTTAATTATGTGGCACAGGCAACAGATTTTTAAGCAATATTTAACTAAAATATTGATAGTTGAAGGTTAACTATGTCCAAATTTAAAATGAACATATTATTTCCTTTATATATGGGTAATTAGCATAATAAAAAAACAGGCACACCATAAAAGATGCACCTGTTTCAATTTTAGTTATTTAGCAGCACCAATCATTGCAAGCATTGCGCCTGCAGCTACTGCGGTGCCGATAACACCAGCTACGTTCGGGCCCATAGCATGCATGAGCAG
>OGXS01002186.1_pt1 | contig 10439 bp, 9 predicted proteins | sample 1576371 | NCBI WGS metagenome assembly OGXS01 (sample SAMEA3541475, study PRJEB24748) | human gut metagenome | biome: human gut; feature: human-associated habitat; material: faeces | place: China | collected 2012
GAGTATATGACCTAATGTATAGATGTGATATCTATCGGAATATTTGATAAAATTAGTATAGAATGAGAAACCTGTCCATTGATTCTTAGGAAGTTGAATCTTTAAAGAACTTAATATCCGGATAGTAACGGAATGAATATTGAATCTAAGTAACTTTGAAGGAGAGAAATAGCGGAAGGAGGATGGATTTAAGACACCGTCACTGTCATTGTAGCCCTGCTTTCCTGTATTTTCTTTTGCTTTGACGAGTTTCTTTTCTTTCCCTAGTTGTTTTATCATAGTTTTAGTTTCGGGATGAAAAGCATTAACACAAGTTTGTATATAGGTACTACCGGTTTCTGGCCGATATGCTTCTTGCCTTTCGTCGGAAATCAACTGGAATCCCCAACTTAGAAATATACCTAATAATATACAGAATATGTACTTCATCATAACGGCCACAAATGTAGAAACTATTTTTATATGAAATACATATTCACAAGTATAATTAACAATTATATCTACGGCTGTCGGGAACTGTTTTCTGCATTTACTCTCATAAATCTCATTGGAGTATATGTTATCCCGTTAGTACATTGCTTCTCATTCATCTTTTAAATCCTAAATGAATGGCGTATGTGGATGAATGGACAGCCATTTTTCTGTCTGAGCACTCTTATTAGTAGAAATGTAATTTATTATCCTTTAAAAAGCATCAGTATGAGAAATGTAGAAAAGCACTTGGTTGGATAACTGTTTATTTATTATTTTGCAATTTTCCTTGTTTTCAAATGGATATTATAAAAGATATACCCGAATTTCTGCTTCCTTTAAGATTGATTTGTTTTGCCATTCAATGAGATTGCTGTAACTTTGCGTCCGGTTTAAAAAGATTGTATGTTATGGAATTACCCAAAGACCCGATGATGCTGTTTAGCGTTATCAATATGAAGTTGCGTGATTGCTATTCTTCACTTGACGAACTTTGTGAAGATATGGACGTAAATAAGGATGAATTAGTGAATCAGTTGAAAGCTGTCGGTTTTGAATATAGTGCGGAACACAATAAGTTCTGGTAACAGACTTCTTATTTACAATTTATAGATAAAGTATTCGAATTGCCTCTAAAGCCTCTGTAAAGGTCTTGGAGGCAATTTCTTTTCCTTGTATTCTACTTCTTTTCTCCTCTTTCTTGTTAATAAAAGCAAAATACGAATTCTTGTATTTAACTTCCACACCCTTCTGCGTTCTAACTAATAAAGCTCAGAAAAAGAATTGATGATAAACGAGAATAAAATTCGTGAAGCTTGTGCCTCGAATCGCGAACGGGGATTCAAGATGTTGATGGACTCTTTTCAGGTACCGATATATAATTATATCCGTAGACTGGTCGTATCTCATGAAGATGCGGAGGATGTGCTTCAGGAAGTCTTTATCCGGGTGTTCCGGCATATCGATCAGTTTCGCGAAGAAAGTTCACTGTCAACCTGGATTTACCGGATTGCCACGAATGAGAGTTTACGCTTGCTGAACGGTCGTAAAGATGAGGGAGTTGTTTCTGCAGAAGATGTTCAGGAAGAGTTGATGGGCAAGTTGAAGGCTTCCGATTATATTGATTATGAAAATGAGCTGGCAGTGAAGTTTCAGGAGGCCATTCTAAGTTTGCCTGAAAAGCAACGGCTTGTATTCAACTTACGTTATTACGATGAACTTGAATATGAAGAGATTGCCCGTGTACTGGATAGCAAAGTGGATACACTAAAAGTGAATTACCACTATGCGAAAGAGAAGATTAAGGAATATATATTAAACAGATAGAATGATGAAAAAGGATTTTGATTTTGACGATATTGGTAAACGGACACCTTACCGTACCCCCGATGGATTCTTCGAGGATGTGCAACGAAAGGTGATGGAACGCGCCGGAGTGAAGCAACAGCGGAAATCTCACATGAAGCTGATTATTTCTACGGTGATTACCATGGCGGCAGTATTGATCGGATTTTTGTTTGTTCCATCTTTGAGACAGGCAGATGAGGTGAAAACGTCTTCTTCGAAAGTATTAGCTAATGGTACAGAATCTGTAGATAAATGGATTAAAGAACTATCGGATGAGGAGTTGGAAGAGCTCGTCAGCTTCTCTGAAAATGATATATTTTTGAATTAAGTAACTCAATCAATTATTTTAAACGTGAAGATTATGAAGACTAAATTTATTTATGTAATTATGGCCGTCCTCCTGATGGGAAGCCAGATGACTTTGTCTGCACAGAATACGGATAACAAACAAAAAAAACAGCGTCCTACACCAGAACAAATGGTGCAGATGCAGACTAAACAAATAGTAAAAACATTGATGTTGGATGATGCAACGGCAGCTAAGTTTACTCCGGTATACGAGAAGTATCTGAAAGAATTGCGTGAATGTCGTATGATGACTCATAAGGCGAGAACAGAGAAAACTAAAGGACAAGGCACAGACGCTAAGAAAGAACGTCCGTCCATGACTGATGACGAGATTGCGACCATGTTACGGAACCAGTTTACTCAAAGCCGTAAAATGCTGGATGTTCGTGAAAAGTATTACAATGAATTCAGCAAGATACTTTCGCAGAAGCAGATTTTGAAGATTTATCAGCAGGAGAAGATGAATGCTAATAAGTTTAAGAAAGAGTTTGACCGAAGAAAAGGACAGAAACCGGGACAGGGACATCACCAGGGGCAAAGATCTCGCGCTCCACGTCCGGACCAGAAATAAATATTAGAGGTTTATTTTATTATAGTTTTATTTTACTAAATCAACACAATTTGAACATAGACAGCCATATTTATTCTTTTCAGTACCGTTTGATTACTTGTTATGTCTTGTTACTGATTAGTTTGACTGTTTTTGCTCAGTCCGGCAAAGAGCGTTTTTCCGGTCGTGTGATTGATACTGAAACCTATCAGCCGGTACCGTTTGCTACGGTCCGGCTTTTAGCTTTACCGGATAGTACATTGTTGGGCGGCGGCGCTACGGATGCTATCGGTAAATTTCAACTTTCCGTTTCCATTCCTAATCATGCAATTAAAGCGAAGTCTTTATTATTACAGGTGTCATATGTCGGATATAAGCAGGTTTTTCATCCCATTTCCATTTCCAGCAAAAGCTCTTCTTACGAATTGGGGGATATAAATCTGACTCAGGAAAGTTATGCTTTGGATGAAGCAGTGGTAGTAGGGCAGGCTCCAATGGCGGTGACAGAGGGGGATACAACGGTATTCAACGCTTCTGCCTATCGTACTCCCGAAGGCTCAATGCTTGAAGAATTGGTAAAACAGCTTCCGGGAGGTGAAATAGATGCAGACGGTAAGTTGCTAATACATGGCAAGGAAGTAAAAAAGATTTTGGTGGACGGTAAAGAGTTTTTCTCTGATGATCCGAAAGCTGCTCTTAAAAATCTTCCTGTGGAGATGGTGGAGAAGTTAAAAGCGTATGAACGTCAATCGGATTTGGCACGTCTTACGGGAATAGATGACGGAGAGGAAGAGATGATTCTGGACTTGTCTGTGAAAAAAAATATGAAACGGGGCTGGATGGAGAATTTTATGGGAGGATATGGAAGTAAAGACCGTTATGAATTAGCCAATACCTTGAACCGTTTTCGTGAAAACTCTCAATTAACCATTATCGGGAATCTGAATAATACCAATAACCAGGGATTCTCGGAATTACAGAATGAATCTTCCAGTTCAACAGGCAATATCCGTAGCCGGATGGGACTGACTACCTCCCGCTCATTGGGGCTTAATGCGACTTATGATTGGAAGCGCGTTAAATTACGTTCAAATATTCAATATGTCGGCACCGATCGTTTGGAAGATAGCCGTACCACAGTCGACAACTTTCTCCGGAAGATAAATCAATCAATCTGGGCACGAGTCATAGCCGACAACAGAATCACGAACTGGTAGCCAATGCTTCTCTTGAATGGAAAATGGATTCTGTTACTACATTGATTTTCCGTCCTCAATATCGTTTCTCAGCCAATGACAGAGAGAATAGTGGCTTTCAGGAAGGGTGGGGGAATGATGTCTTGTTGAATGAAAGAGAGTCCTCCGGCACCAATCATAATTCCCGGTATAATCTGACGATGATGTTGCAACTTAGCCGGAAATTGAGTCGTTTGGGGAGAAATGTTGCTTTGAAGGTAGACTATGGTACTAATGCTTCAGCTACAGACCGAAAGAGCCTTTCCACCACCCGGTACTTCAAAAATAATACGAAGAAGATTCAGAATCAGAAAATAGAGGATGATGTTGACGGCTATAATTACCGGGTGCAACTGGTGTATGTAGAACCATTGCCGTGGCGGCATTTCCTGCAACTTCGTTACAGCTATCAGTATAGAGTGAACAATTCAGATCGTTTTGTCTATGACTGGGATAAGGAACTGGAAGAGTTTGCTCCTGACTTTGATGAAGACTCTAGTAACCGTTTTGAAAATCAATACAGTAATCACTTAGTGAACCTTGCCATACGTACTTCACAAAAGAAGTATAATTATAATATTGGTGTTGATTTTGAACCTCAAAAGTCTGTTAGCCATTCATTGTTGAGTGATGCTCCCGAAGATCAGTTGGAAAGATCGGTCATGAATTTTTCGCCTACTGTCAATTTCCGCTATAAGTTTTCAAAACGCACCCGTTTGCAAATTGTGTATAGGGGAAAAGGGAAACAGCCTAATATACGTGATCTCCAACCTGTGACCGACCGTACCAACCCTTTGAATATCCGTGTCGGAAACCCTTCGTTGAAGCCTTCATATATGAATACTTTTACGCTGAATTTCAATTCTTATAATACCAAATATCAGCGAAATATGGTAGCTACCGCTTTGTTCGAGAATACCATTAACAATGTAACTAATCAGGTGACTTATGATAGTGAAACCGGTGTACGAACTACATCTCCGGTCAATATGAATGGTAATTGGCGGGCCATGGGTTCTTTTTCTCTCAATACCCCTTTTAAGAATCGTAACTGGATATTTCGTACTTACTCCTATCTGCAATATCGGAATCAGAATGGCTATACAACCTTGAATAAAGAAGAACCGGTGAAAACTTCCGTACAGCATTTAACGGGACGTGAACGTCTACGGATTACTTATCGTACCCGCCAAATGGAACTTACAGGGCTTGTTGGCCTGACTTATAACAATTCTTATAATGACGTACGGGAGAAACGTACTGAAACTTTTGATTATCAGGCAGGAACTGAATTGCAGCTTTATCTTCCCTGGGGGATGGAGTTATATAATGACCTGACTTATTTCCTTCGTACCGGATATGGTTATGAGGGTTATGCCAAAGCAAATTTCATGTGGAACTGCCAGCTGTCAAAAGCCTTTTTGAAGAGGAAACAGTTACTAATCCGCTTCAAAATATATGATATTCTTCATCAGGACATTTCTATGATACGCACGATAACCGCTACTGCCATTCGTGACACTGATTATAATGCACTGGGTTCTTACTTTATGGTGCATGCTATCTTTCGTTTGAATATGATGGGAAAATAATTAGAAATTAAATCTTCATTAGTTTGAAAACCACAGCAGGGTTTTGATTGTTGTATGTCCTACGTATAAAAACAATGTAAGGCTGGCTGAATGTTTCGACTGATAAAAATGATAAAAGATAAAGGTCGTTGGCGCATTTTTAAACTGAAGTTGATTGATGCCCGACTTTACTTTGTCAGTATCTTCGTAGGATTACTGACAGGACTTGTGGCTGTGCCTTATCATTACCTATTACAGTTTTTCTTTAATCTCCGTCACGATTTCTTTGATTCTCGTCCCAAATGGTATTGGTACATACCTCTTTTTCTTTTGATGTGGGGAATACTTGTATTCGTATCCTGGTTGGTAAAGAAAATGCCGCTTATTACCGGTGGGGGTATTCCGCAAACACGTGGAGTTATCAATGGCAGGGTTGATTATAAACATCCTTTTCTGGAATTGGTGGCAAAGTTTGTAGGTGGAATACTTGCATTAAGTACTGGATTGTCTTTGGGGCGTGAAGGTCCCTCCGTGCAAATAGGTTCGTATGTTGGATATTTGGTATCCAAATGGGGGAGGGTGCTTAGTGGTGAACGGAAACAACTATTGTCTGCCGGCGCCGGTGCCGGGTTAGCTGCTGCTTTTGCTGCCCCATTGGCTTCATCATTGTTGGTGATCGAATCTATCGAGCGGTTCGATGCACCTAAAACAGCTATTACCACTCTTTTGGCAGGAGTAGTGGCAGGTTGGATTTTCCCGATCAATCCTTATTTTCATATTGATGCTATTGTACCGGGGATGACTTTCTGGGGGCAAGTGAAATTGTTTCTTTTGCTGGCAGCAGTGGTTTCTGTCTTTGGAAAGTTCTTTTCTGTCACCACTCTTCAGGTGAAACGTATTTACCCTGCTATTAAGCATCCGGAATACGTGAAGATGCTGTATTTGCTTTTTATCGCTTTTCTGATTTCTATGGCCGAGTTTAATCTGACCGGAGGAGGGGAACAGTTCTTGTTATCGCAAGCTATGCATCCGGACACACATATTCTCTGGATTGTCGGCATGATGTTGTTGCATTTTGTTTTTAGCACTTTTTCTTTTTCTTCGGGTTTACCGGGAGGAAGTTTTATCCCGACGCTGGTGACGGGAGGACTTCTTGGACAAATAGTGGGATTAATTATGGTTCAACAGGGTGTTATTGCTTATGAGAATATTAGTTATATCATGTTGATTTGTATGTCTGCATTCCTTGTTGCAGTAATCCGTACCCCTTTGACAGCTATTGTGCTAATAACCGAGATTACGGGGCATTTGGAAGTCTTTTATCCTTCTATTGTTGTAGGAGGATTAACTTATTATTTTACGGAAATGCTTCAAATCAAACCGTTCAATGTTATTTTGTATGACGATATGATTCATTCGCCTGCATTTAAGGAAGAACCGCGTTACACATTGTCTGTAGAAATAATGAGCGGCTCTTATTTAGACGGGAAAATAGTAGATGAACTTCGTTTACCGGAGCGTTGTGTGATAATTAATGTTCATCGTGACCGGAAGAATTTGCCTCCTAAAGGGCAGACATTAATGCCCGGCGATCAGGTGCAAATAGAGATGGATTCGCAGGATATAGAGAAACTGTATGAACCTTTAGTCAGTATGGCGAATATTTATTAAGTGTCTGGCTCTTATCCTTTGATATATACAAAAATAGCTGAAAGAGAGATTCTTCCAGCTATTCTTGTTTCAGTATATTAAGTACTTATTTTTTCTTATACCAATCGGCGTTTGTACCATATTTAGCCCAGTCTATAAATTTAGGATAGATTTCGCTGATAGACTTCTTCTCGTTTTTATCGAAGTTCTTTAGTTCTGCAATATCATTAGCATTGGCATTTGACAAATAGAATGCAAAAGGATAAATATTCTCTTGATTCGATACATAGTAAATGCCTTCATTAGGTTTAGAACAGTCTTCATATTGTCCGAAGAGAGAAGTATCGACTTTAGAAGTTGGTTTCTTCATAGGACAATGAACTTCCAAGCGATTACCTTCTTTGCTAGGACGGTATATGAATGCATCGATTGATGTTTCCTGCTTTTTATTCGAGTTTTTATCTCCGTATTTGAATGTTACTTTATATTCGGCATTTGGGTTTGTTTTAACATTATCTGTCAATATGATTGCATTGCTTTCACGAGTAAATTTGTCAGCTCCCGAAGCTACAGTAAAGTCCTTTTCATTTTCTTTTCTAATAAAGTATTCAATTGACTGTGCATTTCCCTCATTTGAAAGAATGAAACCTAATCCGTTAGTGAATACAGTCGATTTATTATATAAAGTTTTAAATGTAAATGACTCGCTTAAGATTTCATTGAATATATTGAATACTTTTTGATAAGTATACTGAACCAATACGTCATTCATATCGTAATCACCAGCTTTAGGCCATTCATCTTCAAATGCGTATACACCTGTCTTTTCAATAGTTGTATTTAAGTCTTCATCTACAGGAGGAACATTAGTGATTTCAGGATTGGCTTTTAATGAGAATACAACATCTGTAAAATTCTGATCATCCATGAAATCTTCAAAGGCGATAGCAATGTTACTGTTTTTATCTTTAAACATAGCTGTACGTACATCTATACCGCTATTAACTTTAGTACTAAATCCTTTTGTGGAACTGGCATAAAATCCTTCGGTTAGAGTATAACTGTTGAAACCTGTAAAATAGGTGTTCCATGCGTTGCAAGCGAGAATAAAACCAATGTAGTATCCTTTGGGGAAGTTCTTGCCTTTTGGATATTCCGGATCATCAAAATATTTTAGTTGTACAGCTGTACCTTCTTTTATACCTTGGGGAGAGGCTTGAAGGCTTCCATTATTCCAGGTCATTTGAGTATTGGGGAATACAGCATATACTTTTACGTCTTTCAGACTGGCAGGAGCTTGATCGTATCTGTAATAGTAGTAGCCTAATGAACTGTTCCAACAGGTCCATCCTCTTAATGCAGTTAGTACTACGGCTGTTTCATCTTCCTCTACATATAAGTCGGCTTGAGTACGATATTCCTCTGGACAACTTCCTAATGTATTCAACACTTTGCTTACAGTAGTACGTAATTCGTTCATTTCAGATTTACTTAAAGTGAGCTTAGGATCATTACCTTTATAAGCATAATCAATAACTCCACTGCGATCGTCGAATGAACCGAGATTAGTATTCCAACCTAGATTATTAAACCGATTTCTATCAAACCGGGTTGACTCTCTGTAGGATGCTCTGGTAGTAAGTTGTTCATCTGTGTCTGATACTTTCAAAACACCGTTAACTATTTTTCCAGGGATTGCCTGTCTGGCAAAAGGTGATGTAGAAACGATATATACATTAGATACATAAGCCGGCAATTCAACCGTTGCGGTGAATTTACCTTGTTCATCTGTCCATGCACCATCTAATGCCTGAACGTTTTCTTTTAGAATGGTGGTGTTTTCACCTTCAATCAATGGATTTCCATCATAAATGGAAAAAGGAACTCTTGATTCGGAATTGGAATAATCAATTTCTACTTGTACTTTTTGTATAGTAGAAAAATTAGAGGTGTTAATTTCTGCCCCTGGAGCTTCTTGGTATAAGTCTTTATCACTATCCACACAACTGCTTATACCCACTACAATTACCATTGTGCATGCTAACCAAAATCTTCTCATATCTAATAGTTTTTGTTTATGCGATACTTTAGTTCGTTTTGTTTTTAAAAGAAACCCGTAAGTTCTTTGAAGTTCAAAGGCTTACGGGTACAAAGATATATATAATATTCAACACAACCATAAAATAGTTGAATATTTTTTTCAAAATATGTTCTATAACTTGTATTTTCTAATCTTTTATTCCATACTTCTTAACCATGCAATTTCTTCTTTCCATTTACTTTCATCCGGAGTTTCGAGTATTAACGGTATATTATCAAATCTGGAATCTTGCATTAATCTTTCAAAAAAAGCTTTGCCAATCAATCCTTTACCAATGCTGTCGTGGCGGTCAACATGGGTGCCTAATGCTTTTTTAGAATCATTCAAGTGCATACCACGGAGGTAGTTGAATCCGACTTCTTTATCAAATTCATCAAATACTTTATCATATTCATTGACAATATCGTAACCAGCGGTATAGGTATGGCAGGTATCGAGACAAACACCTACCCGGTTCTTATCGTTTACCCGATCAATGATATATTTCAATTGCCAGAATTCGCTTCCTAAATTACTGCCTTGCCCGGCTGTGTTTTCAATAACAGCTGTTACTCCTTTTGTTTTTTCTAAAGCGAGATTAATGCTTTCTGCAATAAGCGACAGGCAATCTTCTGTTGATATTTTATTGAGAGAGCTACCGGGGTGGAAATTTAAAAGCTTCAATCCAAGTTGCTCACAACGTTGCATTTCATCCAGAAAAGCGGCACGACTTTTTTGAAGTCCCTCTTCCTCCGGATGCCCCAGATTGATAAGGTAACTGTCATGTGGAAGGATATATTCCGGTTGGAAAACATATTTCTCACAATTCTCTTTGAAGAGACTGATACTTTCTTCTGTTAGAGGTTTACTTACCCATTGACGTTGATTCTTGGTGAATAATGCAAAAGCATTTGCTCCTATTTCGTGCGCATTAATGGGTGCGAATTCTACGCCACCAGAGGCGCTAACATGTGCTCCGATATATTTCATTGTTCTTTCTTAATTTATTTTACTCTGCAAATATAACGTTTTTAAAGGAGTATATGTTTGTAGAGAGAACTCTTCTTGGTTACAATTCATAGGATCATGTACTTTATACTCTGTTCTTTATCTTTTATTCTCTATAAAAAATATCCCGTTATTCAATTTTCTATAAATTGAATAACGGGACAGTTTTTGGGGGGGAG
>OGXS01002188.1_pt1 | contig 10428 bp, 6 predicted proteins | sample 1576371 | NCBI WGS metagenome assembly OGXS01 (sample SAMEA3541475, study PRJEB24748) | human gut metagenome | biome: human gut; feature: human-associated habitat; material: faeces | place: China | collected 2012
TGAAAGTGCAGTGTTCCACCTACACCCATTATAATGAATCTTCGGAATCCAAAAGCCTTCTCCGTGCGATTGAAAGCGCCAGGCAGATGAGCACGAATATTAACATGGAAACAGAAAATGGCGGTCATCTGAGCCGGGAGTTTCTGAAAGAAAATCTGCAGACTCTCTGGGTGGATGGTATCCTTGTATTGGATACAGAAGGAAACATAGACTGTGAATACAGCATGGATGAGTCTTTGACAGATGAGATTATGGAATATTTACAAAAAGATATTATCATGGAGTATAGCGGATACGAAGAAAGAACCTATTCGGAACGATTTACCAGGGAAGACGGATCAAGTATCGACATTGCAGCCTGCGCCAGAAAAGATGCATCGGGTATTGTTGCAGTTTATTATTATACACCATCAGAATTTGTCAGAAACTATACGCTGACGATACAAGGGCTTTTAAATGGTTATAGTCTCCAGAAAGATGGAACGATTATTGTTGCAGACGAAGGGATTGTTGTTGCCAGTAATGATGAGAGCCTGCTGGGGCAGAATACAGCCGACAACGAAGTTGTTCAGGCAATGAAAAAGCATACAGACAGTCAGCACATTTATCATTTGAAGAATGAAGGAACCGGATGCTACGGAATCATGCTGAAGCAGCGTGATTATTATATCTATGCGTATCTTTCGGATACAGAAGTGTTCCATAACCTTCCATTAAATGTGATAAGCGTTATTTTTCTTTATTTCCTGATGTTTAGTATATTCTGGTTTTGGACATACAGAACCAATCAGTCACATCAGAAACAGGAACAGGAAAAAGATGAAAAATATAAAACAGAACTTCTGATTGCTGCAAAAAAGGCAGAAGCAGCCAATGAGGCAAAAACAGAGTTTCTACAGCGAATGAGCCATGATATCCGGACTCCGATCAATGGAATCTGCGGCATGGTAAATATGGCAGATCATTATGCAGATGATATGGAGAAGCAGAAGGAATACAGGACAAAGGTGAAAGAGGCATCCAATCTGCTGCTGGAACTGGTAAATGATGTTCTGGATATGAGTAAGCTTGAGTCAGGTGAAATCGTTCTGGAAGAGATTCCATTTAATCTGAGCAGTATTTACAGGGAAGTATTTGTTGTAATCGAGCAGGTGGCTGCAGAACAGAATCTCCAGATTGTGTGGGAGAAAAAAGAAATCACACACCGTGATCTTATTGGAAGTCCAAGGTATGTGAAACGTGTGATGATGAATATTCTGTCCAATGCGATGAAATATAACAGAGAAAACGGACATATCTATATCAGCTGCATTGAAATTCCATCCGGACAGCCAGAAACGACGACAATGGAATTTGTCTGCCGGGATACCGGAATCGGAATGGCAGAAGAGTTCCAAAAACATATTTTTGAACCATTTGCACAGGAACATGCAGGAAGCCGCACAAGATTTTCCGGAACAGGTCTGGGAATGCCGATTTCAAAGAAACTGATTGAGAAAATGGGTGGAACGATTACCTTTGAAAGCGCAGAAGGCATAGGGACGACATTTGTGATCCGGGTTCCATTTAAAATAGATCTGGATGTGGATATACGTGAAGAACAGGCGGATGTATCCGAAAAATCTATAAAGGGGCTGCATATTCTTCTGGCGGAAGATAATGAGCTGAATATGGAAATCGCTGAATTTGTGCTTCAGAATGAAGGTGCTGAGGTGTCCAAGGCATGGAATGGCGAGGAAACTGTTGAGCTATTCAGAAAAAGTGAATCTGGTGAATTTGATGCTATTCTTATGGATATTATGATGCCAGTCATGAATGGATATGAAGCCACAAAGATGATTAGGTCTCTGGACAGGGAGGATGCAAAGGTGATTCCGATTATTGCGATGACAGCAAATGCATTCACGGAGGACAGGCTAAGAGCAAAAGAAGCAGGAATGAATGAACATATCGCAAAACCTTTTGATGCAAAACTATTGGTAAAGATAATTCATAAATTGGTGCATTAGAGCATGTTTGAAAAATAGTCTCAGAAGGGGGATTCGTAATGAGAAAGAAAAAATGGAACAGAGTTTTAGCTGTACTTTTAATGATGGTGATGAGTATATCACTTCTGTCAGGATGTGGCAGCAAAAGTGCGGAAAAAGAAGATGCAGAAACAATTACTGTGTATTTATGGAGCACAAACCTCTATGAAAAATATGCACCATACATTCAGGAACAGCTCCCGGATATCAATGTTGAATTTGTCGTAGGGAATAATGATCTGGATTTCTACAAATTTCTGAATGAAAATGGTGGATTGCCGGATATTATAACCTGCTGTCGTTTCTCACTGCATGACGCGAGTCCCCTGAAAGACAATCTGATGGATCTTTCTACAACCAATGTTGCTGGTGCTGTCTATGATACCTACCTCAGCAATTTTATGAATGAGGATGGAAGCGTAAACTGGCTTCCGGTGTGTGCGGATGCACATGGTTTTGTAGTGAACAAAGACCTTTTTGAAAAGTATGATATCCCTCTTCCAACAGATTATGAAAGTTTTGTCTCTGCCTGCCAGGCATTTGACAAAGTGGGGATTCGTGGATTTACAGCAGACTATTATTATGATTATACCTGTATGGAAACACTGCAGGGTCTGTCAGCATCAGAACTGTCTTCCGTGGACGGACGAAAGTGGCGTACTACCTACAGTGACCCGGATAATACAAAGAGAGAAGGCCTGGACAGTACAGTCTGGCCAAAGGCTTTTGAACGTATGGAACAGTTCATTCAGGATACCGGGCTGAGCCAGGATGATCTGGATATGAATTATGATGATATCGTTGAGATGTATCAAAGTGGCAAGCTTGCCATGTACTTTGGCACCTCTGCTGGTGTAAAAATGTTTCAGGATCAGGGCATTAACACAACCTTTCTTCCATTCTTTCAGGAAAACGGTGAAAAATGGATTATGACTACGCCATATTTCCAGGTGGCTTTAAATAGCAATCTGACAAAGGATGAGACACGTCGAAAGAAAGCAATGAAGGTACTGGACACAATGCTTTCAGCGGATGCGCAGAATAGAATCGTTTATGATGGACAGGATCTGTTAAGCTACAGTCAGGATGTAGATCTCCAGCTTACGGAATATCTGAAGGATGTGAAACCTGTGATCGAAGAAAACCATATGTATATCCGCATAGCGTCAAATGACTTTTTCTCTGTTTCTAAGGATGTGGTTTCGAAGATGATATCAGGAGAATACGATGCAGGGCAGGCTTATCAGTCATTTGATTCTCAGCTTCTTGAGGAGAAATCCACTTCTGAAAAAGTAGTCTTGGATTCACAGAAGTCTTATTCAAACCGTTTCCATAGTAGTGGAGGAAATGCTGCATATTCTGTTATGGCAAACACGCTGCGCGGTATTTATGGGTCAGATGTGCTGATCGCAACCGGAAACAGCTTTACGGGAAACGTGCTGAAAGCCGGCTATACTGAAAAAATGGCGGGCGATATGATCATGCCGAACGAACTTTCAGCTTACAGCAGCAAAATGAGCGGAGCCGAACTGAAAGAGGCAGTTAAAAACTTTGTAGAAGGCTATGAGGGTGGATTTACTCCGTTTAACCGAGGCTCTCTGCCTGTGCTCAGTGGTATTTCTGTAGAAGTCAAAGAAACAGATGATGATTATACATTGAGCAAAGTTACAAAGGACGGAAAACAAATTCAGGATAATGATACTTTCACGGTAACCTGTCTTGCGATACCAAAACACATGGAGGCTTATCCGGCAGATGATAATATTGTGTTTGATGGAGGGAATACCTCTGTGGATGATACATGGACAGGATATATTTCAGATGGTGATGCCATTCTTGCAGAGCCTGAAGACTACATGACTCTGAGGTGAGAAGAATGGATATTGGAAATCGTAATACAGACAGAGAGAACTTTTTCATAAGAAAACTGCAGTTCTGCGAACCAGATACTAAAGAGTCATTTATTACGCTATTAAGTTGTGACTTCTCAAACTTTATTTGGTTTTCGATTTCTTTCTTTGCCACACGGTCATCTAGTACGACATTTTCAATAAGATATTGAAGTTTGGCTATCTCATACAGATGTTTGGTAATCTTGTCAACATTGGTAAACACCACAAAGATGTTCGCATAGGGAGATTCTTTAGAAATACGCAACGTTAAAGGTATTCCTTGGTCATCCAAAGGAAATACGAGCTGCACATATCCATCTATGTCATTTTGCGGCATAATGGCTTCTGCCTCATTTCTGGCAACATATTCAAAATAGCGAGGTGTGCCATTACGATAATACTCTTCAGATACAGCAATGGCTTTTTGAGTCAAGTAGGGACTCAGGTTGCTAATTTCAGCAGCTGGTTTCTGTACGATATTGGCTGCATTAAAGAGCTCATCTTCTAAGTTTAAGTCAGTTCCTTCAAAGAGGATGTAAGAAGACTTGTAGGATGCAAATCTGATAATTTTTTGCGCTGTTAACGCATCAATTACCTTCTCTGGGCTCTTAATGGTTAATGCTTTTTGGGCATAAGCTATCAAGAGTTCCTTGCTAATTGACGTAGCTGAACTACCAAACAAACTGAGCAAGCCAATACTTTTGACTATCTTCAAGGCGTCAGCAATGTAAGCAGCATGTATAACGCCACTTTCTACACGCTCGATAGCTACGCGCATCGAGGTCCAGTTCATTGAGTCTGCATTCGCTTCTGAAAGAAACGAATAGAAATTATACACTAGATAGTCATAAACCATAGCTAGGTTATAGGTCTCATTTTCTTGAGGAACGAACTCACTGAACGAATTTGCTCCCTTCGACATTAAGAAGGAAAAAAGAGTTCTCTCATTTTGACCGTATCTCTGGATAGCCTTAGTCATGCACATGGCAGAGAAAGCGTCTAAGGGGAACAACTTCTTAATAGTCTTTCCGTCTAGTTGTGGCGAGATAAACTTTGTTCGTTTGGCCAATGCTAAGATTTCAACCATTGCTGCAGAATCATATCTCAGATTTGTGTTGGAGATTTGCTCAGCTGCAAGATATAGCAGTTGCTCTACAGGCTCGCTGAACACCAGTTCTTTGTATCGACCTTTCACTTTCAGCCATTCGTTTCTTTGGCTATCGGTCAGTTTACCTGCGTAAGCGCCAAAATTTTGGTGAAGAGTGGTCAGAAGAATAATATTCCTAGAAGGCACATTTACAAACTCAGCTAACTTTTGTAAGAAGTAAAGTTCTCGCTCTGGATTATTCTTAGCTGCATGTTCTAATACCTTGCCAAATTCATCAACTACGATGAAGAGAAATTTATTCGCCTTCTTCACTTTAGCATAATACTCTGATAATGCTGTGAAAATATTCTTAGTATCATCAGATCGGTCGCTATGAAGTTTGTCTGCCAATAGGTTTGAAAGGGTACTATAGTCTCCCAATATATTGAGGCATTCAAAACCACCAAAGTTTTCACCAAAAACAGTGCTGTTTTGTATAAGGTAATTAGAACCTTCCATTAAATCTCTTTCTAATGCCATTAAATAGCTTGACTTACCTGTTCCGTAAGTACCAATGATAGAAAAAGAATGTATGCCGGAATGAAAATTCGACACAAGTTCCCCAGTTACGGCCTGAGCATTTGGCGTAACAATATAATGGAAATCTTTGTCAATTCCATATTCTATGTTGATTGAAGGATTATATTTCATGATTGTAATACATGTCGAGCAAATGAATACTTTCGATATTGTCTTTGAAATAGATGTTGCGTATTCCGCTATTATCAGAATAAGTGATATAGTCAGAATACACCTCTGCAATATGTCTTACTTTATCTAAAAAGCTAGCTATAGGAATACAGAAAAGCAAACTTAACTCTTGTATCGTCAAGGGATTATCTTTTACCGCTGAAAAACAGAATCTTAAACGCTTGGAGAGCCAATAGAGGTACAAAAAGAGGGAAAATGAGCCTTGAAATGCTGTTTTTTACCTATCAGTGAGAGCTTTTTATGGGAATTTCATTACCTTTGTATTTGGATTGGGGAAACCCTGTCCGAGACATAGAAATTAAGAAGCGTTATGCTTATCTTGTGAATTGGAAACGTAGGAAATTTCACAATTACACACAAGGGTGGCATAGTGGTTCTCACGCTATAGCGTGGGCTGCTATTACTACATTCGTGTGTACAGGTTTCCTACGACCTCCAATTCAGAACGTGGCATTTGCAGTTCCACGCTTCTGCGTAATTAACGGCTCAATTGGAACTAAAAGAGCCATTGGCATAAGAAGAAAATGAGAAAATTTTTAATCGCAATCACATTACTCTTTGTTGCTGTAATCAATACTATGGCACAAGAACACCTTTCCTTTAAAGGTATTCCTATTGAAGGAAGTATGACTGAATTTTGCCAAAAACTGAAAACGAAGGGCTTTACACAATTGGGGCGCGACGACAATGTGACGACGTTCACAGGCGATTTTACAGGCAGACAGGCAACAGTCGGTGTCGGTGCGACAGATGATGGGAAAAGCGTTCACTCTGTTGTCGTTATATTCGATGAAAGTAGCGAATGGAATACTCTTGTGAATACTTATGACTATTATAAAGGCTTATATATTCGTAAGTATGGTGAGCCTTCTGCTTGCCGAGAACATAATCCGAGCCGTCAGGACAGCAATATTTCTCTCATGTACGAATTAGGACAAGGAACAGTTACTTATGCAAGTGCTTGGAATGTCACTGGTGGAACTATTGAATTATCAATCGAGAAAGCTGGTTATTCTGACGGTGTTGTTATTATTCGATACCGTGATTCTCAAAATGTAGAAACCAAAATCCAAAAGGATTTGGAGGATATATAACAATAGGTGTTAAGCATACGAGCCTTGACTATTAGTTAAGGCTCACCTTGTTAACTAATAAATAAAGAATAATTATCATTGAATATGAAAAAATGGCTTATTTACGTGCTTGGTATAATCACAGGTGTTATACTCACATTTGCTTTCGCATTTTGCATTAATCTATCTAACAATTCGGGAATTATTGGACTTGAAATGTTTGAAGAACCCGGAGATTATATGGAATACTCACAATTTAGGGTGTTCCAAGTGGTAGAATCTGGGTGTGCATTAGCCCATGCCGATGACTCTTTTGGTGCAATAGTTTTTATTATACCAAATGAAAATCAACAGTTCTATGATGATCAAAAAATCGTTCTTAAAAACGATCAATGCGCTCAACATGTGGGAACTTATAAATACAACACCAAAATGGAAATAGAAAAAACAGTTCCGGCTATTAGAATAATTGACGGTGTAGAATTGCCTAAATCAAATAAAACAGTTTCAGCTAAAAATAATTCCGGAAAGACATTGTTTGACAAACCAGGAGATTGCGTAAGCCGGAAAAATTTTGAAGTGCAGGAGGTCTTGGAATCTGGTGATGCTATTGCACTGGAAATTAGAGAGACTATAGGGGGACATATATTTACTTCTGATTTAGAAGTCTTAATATTGGCTCAAGAGGGCAGCAATTTTTACAATAAACAAATAGTGAAAGCTCCTCATGGAAAATGCGCAAGACAAATTGGGAACTATAAGTATCAACCATATGAATATGGAGATACAAAAGTAATTCCTATAATTGCTTTCAAGTAAGCATTTGGGTCTTGCGATTTCATCATTCAAACATCCTGCATAGCGTTTTATTAAATTATCGAATAATCATCAATGCCACTCACGTTTATCATATTCCCTATTTGTTTGATAATAGGTGTTGTCTATCTTGTTTATGTCAAACGAAAAGAACGGCAACTTATCGAACAGGTTACGCCCATTACTCGTGGCGAATGGTCGGAACGGAGAGTGGTACTGAATTTATTGAAAGGTGGTATTAATCCTAAAGCCATATTTCATGACTTGTATATTCAAAAACCGAATGGGGAATACACGCAAGTAGATGTAGCCGTTGCGACAAAAGCGGGCATTATTGTGTTTGAAGTCAAGGATTATAGCGGTTGGATTTTTGGTAACGAACATCAGAGGTATTGGACACAGTTATTGGCGTATGGTAAGGAAAAACATCGCTTCTATAATCCTGTTATGCAAAATTCCGGACATATTCAAGCCATTAGGCAATGTTTACCGCAAAATCCCGGCATTCCAATTTATTCTGTTATCGTATTCTTCGGGAATAGTGAGTTTAAGAATGTTACTTGTAATGCAAACAATACTTTTATAATATATCCTCGCTCTATACGTCAGGTAGTAGCCGAAATTTTGATGCAACCTAATGCTAATTATGGTAACAAATACGAAATAATGGATGTATTTGCTAAGGCAGTGCAAAACGGCAATGACCCGATGATTGTTTCTTCACAAATCAATTCTGCTGCATATTATGGTCGCAATACGCCTCAATCTACATATACTATATCTCTCAACTCATTATTCCGCTTCGGTAGGTTCTCGCACAGAAGAGGATTTTGGTAGTCCATTCATCATCAGAGTTTTTACATCTTTATTCCGTTATCTTGTCCTCTCTCAATCTTCCAATCATACTTACCCTCTGCCACATCGCCCACCTCATTGAGTGTGTGGCGATGTTTGATTTCATCAAAAGGCTGCCTGTGTTCCGCATAACCACACAGCCATGTCCCCACTGCCTTTTGTTGGTCGGTGGTTTCCCCATATTCCTGCATTACGTTCTTGATGTCGGCGGCTTCGGACGGGGCGAATATTGATTTGTGCTGTTCCGTACCGAAATGGATAATCGCATCAACGGCTCGCCTGAATATCTCGCTTGCCTTATAGAGAATATCAGCAAGCAAATTCAGAATGTCCCGGCTCGATTTCAGCGCACCTTGCAGCAAACGGATTGTCTTGTCTTTTTCTTCTGTGGCTCGGATCACCGCCATACTGATGCGGTGCTGTTCCCCGGTCTTCTGCTCCTGAAGCTGCCGGACAGCCTTGTCCCTCTCCATGCCGAGTGAACGGTTCTGCGCCAAAGCCCTGTCACGCTCGGCTTCGATTTCCTGCTTCTCTGTGGCTAATGCCCTTGTCCGTTCCTCCACCTTGTCTGCAAATTCTGTCATTGCAATATGTACCGTGTGGGTCTCGCTGAGGCCGTGAGCCAGAGTAAGCACCATGGGATTTTCCGCTGAGGCCTCCGCGCTGGTCTTGGCGCCGCTCTGGGCGCACCCGGAAAGCCCCAGTACCGCCAGGCTCAAAGCCGCTGCCATTGCTGCTGCAAATTTTTTCATTTTCAATATCCCCTTTCTATGTAGCGGCTTCCCCTCTGTAAGCGGGAGGAGAAGCGAATGCCTGTCTTTACATACCAATCAGGTCGAACTGCTCAAAAGATACGATCACCTGATAATCCTTCTTAGGATTAGGGTATTTAATCTGAACGGACTTAAGCCTCTGGCTGTAATACCATCCGCAGTCCGCATCCTCAAATTTTCTCCTGTGGAGGAAATGAGGAATGGTCTCGCCGTCTGCCTTAACCCAGTAAGGTGCTTTCTCACGGTGTATCATATCCAGATACAGCGTCTTTACGGCTGTCTCATAATGGCCTTCCTGATGGAAATCCAAAACAGTGCGTTCTCCGGCTGTCATGGTTATGGAGGTCTTCAGGCAGCCTCCCTTTTCATAGTCCATGGAAATGCCGTCGTCCTCATAGAGCTCAAACCGGCCGTCCCTGTCGGCCGCGCACAGGATTCGTATGTGTTCTGCCTGCTGGGTCTTTAGGTTATCAAGCCTGTCTTCCGCCATGGGAATAATGGCTCCGCTTCTCACAAACAGGGGTATGGATCCCAGGTCCACAGGAAGCTCCACGGAGCGTCCACCCTCATAGGCGGCCCTTGTATAGAAATCGTAGAAGGTTTCGCCTTCAGGCAGGTATACCTTTCTGGAGACGGCGCCCTTTTCCACCACATTGGCCACCAGCAGGGAATCACCCAGCATAAAGTCCACGCCCTCCTCGTAGCACTTCACATCTTCCTGGAATGCACTGCACATGGGCTCCATGATGGGAAGTCCTGTTTCATGGGCCCGCTCCATCAGTGAGTAGAGGTAGGGACTTAACTGGTAGCGCAGTCCGATAGCCTCCCGGATGTAATCCGTACAGTCGCCGTACATCCAGGGTTCTGTCACCGTGTTGTCGGTGTTGGTGGAGTGGATGGAGAAACGGGGCTGGAATATACCGTTTTGAATCCAGCGCACCATAAGCTCTGCTTCCGGCGATGGTCCGTAGAAGCCGCCGATGTCGCAGCCCTGGTTGGCTACGCCGGAAAGGCTCATGCCCAGGATGGTTGCAATGTTGTATTTTAAGGAGTCCCAGCAGGTCAGGTTGTCTCCTGCCCAGGTCTGGGCATAGCGCTGGATGCCGCAGTGGCCGGAACGGCACACGATATAAG
>OGXS01002199.1_pt1 | contig 10378 bp, 7 predicted proteins | sample 1576371 | NCBI WGS metagenome assembly OGXS01 (sample SAMEA3541475, study PRJEB24748) | human gut metagenome | biome: human gut; feature: human-associated habitat; material: faeces | place: China | collected 2012
AAGTTCTTCTTTTCCATCCCGGATCACGATATCAATGCTGTCCAGTTCTTCTTTATGCTGCCGGATGAAGTTTCCCATATCTTCCACCGGTTCTCTGGTACGCTGGATATAGGGCACCGCTCCCGGCGCCGCTCCATACCGGACCGGATCTTCCACATACGAAGCCTGAGCGTAAGCCTTCCCCCGGATAAAAGTTTCGTAGGCCACGTCCATAGCAGCCGTCAGCTCCAGGATAGCTTCCACCGACTCCGGTGTCAATTTATATTCCCTCAGTATTTCTTTTGACTGCAGGTCCCAGACCAAGGCTCCATTGGAAGTGACCGCGTACCGGATTCCCGGAAGCTCCGTGACTTCCTCCGGCAGAGACTCAAGCGGCCTTCCGCTGGCAACGATCACATGGGCCTGTTTTTCCAGCGCCCGTTCGATCGCCTGTTTCGTCCTTGCGCTCAATTGTCCCCGGCTGTTCAAAGTGGTCCCGTCCAGGTCCAAAGCAATACACTTGATCTTATTTGCTTCTGTCATTCTGGCTTTCCTCCTTCAGGAATACATAGGTATCTTCTGAGGATAAGGATGGACGGAAACGGTATCCCAGACGGTCAAATCTCTGGATCATCCGTACATCTTCAATGCTTTCCTCCGCCATGTACCGGACCATCTCTCCTCTGGCCATTTTCGCCAGGGTTCCTTTCTGCCGGACCTTTCCGTCGGACCATTCTCCAAACACACAGGTCAGGCACCGGTCCTCTGGCCCCAGATAATCTTCCACGCATTTGGAATATTCTTTTGACGCCAGATTCAGGATGGTCTCACCCTTTCCTGCCACCTGCCGATAGATCTTATCCTTCCAAAATCCATAGAGATCCTTTGTCCCGTTTACTTTTGCCTTAGCCTGCATTTCCAGACGATAAGGCCTTATCCCATCGAGAGGTCTTACCACACCATAGAAACCAGATAAGATCCTAAGATGCTCCTGGATATATTCCATGGCCTTTTCCTCAAATACCGCGGGCGCCATATACTGGTACTGGATCCCTTCATAAGAGAGGATAGCCGGCGTAAGCTGGGCTTCCAGATCCATCTTCTGAATTCTTTCATAATTCTGGGATGCGATCTTCTCGTTACAGTTCCACAGCTTCTTTGCTTCCTCAAAAGACAGCTTCCGAAGCCACTCCAGCAGTTCTTTTGTTTCTTCCAGGAACACCGGTGTTGTCTGGTACTCTATTATATCGGTATCTGTCTTCATCTTTTTCGCTGGTGAAATAATGATCTTCATCCTTCCTGCCGCCTTTCCCTTAAATGCTGCTCCTTTTCCCCTTCCTTCCGGGAGATCCATGACCCGAATGCCGCGGCCAGCACCTGCTGAAATAAGGTGCCGATCATAACCGGGAACATAACTTCTCCCGGAAAATAAGCCGCCGCGATCACCGCTCCCGCGCTGATATTGCGCATACCTGATCCATACATCACGGCTACCGCGTTTTCCCTGCCAAGTCCCAGCAGCCGGGCCGCGGACCAGCCCAGGATATAGCCGCTGGAGGCAAGACAGAGGATACAAAGCGCCACAGCCGCACGTTCCAGATTCAGATGTCTGACATAAGGCGCTACCTTTGAAGAATTCGAGCTGACTACGAAGATAATACACAGCTTGGAGAAAAACGCAAGCCTGGAAGGCCACGTCTTCTTTACTTGCCCATGGCTTGCCTGGTTCAGGCACATTGCGGCCACTGCCGGAAGGGCGATCATAAATACCAGCTCCCGCATCATTCCTGCGGTATCCATCTCCACACGGGCGCCGATCAATAGATGGAGCGTAGCCGGGATCACAAAAGGCGCCAACACAGTATCAATGATCACTAATGACAAGGCCATAGAGTTGTTCCCCCGGTAGATCGACACCCACATGACCCCTACCACAGCAGTCGGCACCGCAAACTCCAGCACCATTCCCGTGATCAGATTCGCATTATCCGGGAACAACAAGTGCCCCAGGCCAAAGGCTGCCGCCGGCATCACCACATGCAGGATCAGGATCGATACCAGAAGGGGCAGCGGTCTTTTGAACACTTCTCCAATATCCTGGAAACTGGACTTCAATGCGCCGATAAATGTCATGATCGCAAACATGACAGGAACAAAAGGCACCCCTCTGCCAGCAATCTCCGGAAACAAAACGCCAAAGAGCAGACATAGGGGAGTCACAAAGGCCATATGCTTTTCAATAAAGGTATTCATTCGATTCATTCGGTCTAACATTTTCCCGCCTTTCCCGTTCTCCGAAGCAGTCTTCCCGGCATCTGTCCTGTTAGCTTTCCTTCCCGGTATACCGTCTGCCCGTTTACGATCACACAGTCAATCCCGTCGGCCGGCACGTTGGAATGAACATAGTCCGCCCGGTCTTCCAGTTTTTCATAGTCCAAAATCAAAAGATCTGCCGCCCAGCCGTCTTTCACCGCTCCCCGCTGTTCCAGAAAGGTCCGTTCTGCCGGAAGCAGAGTCAGTCTGTGGATCATTTCTTCCAGGGTCAGCAGCTGTTTCTCTTTTTGGAAATAGGCGATCGCACGGGGAAAGGAACTCCAGGCTCTGGGATGTCCTTTTTCCTCCATCCCCCTGCAAAGCCCGTCTGTACCCACGCACACATTCGGATTCGAAAAAATACGGCAAAGATCTTCCTCGCACATAGAAAAATAAATAAAATTCCCGGCGCCGCCATTCTTCGCGAATAATTCCAGATAAGTCTCCGTCCCAGTCTTTCCCATGACTGCCGCCGCTTCCTTTACCGTCATTCCTTCATACTCCGCTGTCATTGGAAGCGATGAGATCATGATCTGATCCCATCCGCCGCAATTCCTGTACTGATTCTCAAAATCCTGGCGGTTCTCAATCTCCCATCCGATCCGTTGGCGAAGATCTGACTTGTCTGCTTTATCTCTCAGCCTTTCTGCCAGGGCCGCCGCGCCTTCTTCAAAATAATCCGGAGGGATCACCGCGCTCATATTGGTCATGGAAGCCAAATAAGGATACTGATCCAGCGTCACCTGCTGTCCCGCTGCTCTGGCCTCTTCCACCAGTCTCAATGTCTCCCTGCTCTTTCCCCAGTTTTGTACTCCGCAGACCTTATGATGAGAAAGGAAGACCGGAACCCCTGCCTTTCGTCCAATCTCAAGAGCTTCCCGGACCGCCTCTGTCACATTGTCGGACTCATTTCTGATATGGCTGGTATAGATTCCTCCATATTCTGCCACCACTTTGCACAACTCAATCAGTTCTTCTGTATCGGCGTAGCACCCTGGCGGATAGATCAGACCGCTGCTCATGCCAAGAACCCCTTGTTCCATGCCGTCTCTAAGCAGGCGCTTCATTTCCTCTATCTCTTTTGGCCCTGCTTTCCGGTTCTGATATCCCATCACCCCCGCCCGCAGGGTACTGTGTCCTGCCAGCAGCCTTATGTTTTGCGCCAGCGGGATATGTTCTATCCAGCGGAAATATGGCCCATAACCGGTAAAGGTTTCAAATTCTCTTGGATAGGAAACCACGTCTCCCGCAATTACGGCTTTTGCTTCCTCCACGCGTCCAGGACGCACCGGCGCCATAGACTCTCCACACTGTCCTGCCACTTCTGTGGTGATCCCCTGGCTCACCTTGCACAGCGCCCCAAAATCACTTCCAAGAATACCGTCTCCGTGAGAGTGGGCGTCCACAAATCCCGGACACACATATTTTCCAGACGCATCGATCACCTGCCTGGCTTCCCCTTCTGCCGGAAGAACGATACGTCCCTCCTTCACTCCTATATCTCCTTCATATGCCGGATCTCCTGTCCCGTCAATGATGGTTCCGTTCACGATCTTTAAATCCAGCATCTTACGTCCTCCTTATCTGTCAGCGTCTGTTTCAGTTCCCTCTTCCTGTATCTTTTGCGCCAGTTCCCGGATCACTTTCTGATCCTCTTCCAGAAGACAGGCGATCTCTTCCACTCCCATCCCCTTTTCCAGTTTCTTCCGGGTCAATTCCAGCAGGATCTCCTGCTTCCCTTGTTTGATTCCTCGCTCAATTCCTTGTTTGACTCCTTGCTCAATCCCCCGCTGCAAAGAACTGCTTATCTGCGAGTTGTAATCCCGGATCGCCTTTTCCCTCGCCTCATATTCCAGCCTTGCCCGGTCATCCGCGCTTAACTTTTGCAGTTCCTGATATGCCTCATCCAGATATTCACTTGTCTTCGCCATATCCTCAAACTCCTCTCTGCTCTTCCCACTTAAGAACCGCATCCAATTAAGCAGTTTATCCTGGCTTTTCACTTCCTTTGGAATCTTCCTTAGTTCCAGAACCTGGATTTCCATTAGATCTGTGTAGACCTGTCCTGTACTTTGGTCACAAAAGCCAACCTTACGGTAACACTCTGTGTCATCTTCAAAATAGATAAAGTCCAGAATACTGACATGGATGCATTTTTTCAATTTTTCGTAGGATTCTCCCTTTTTTAACTGGTCTACAAACATCTTACTAAGATAAAAAACACTTCTGGCATCCCAGTGGGCAAAATACGCCATCTGCATTTCCATGTCAATCTGTATACCATCCCGCAGTCGGACGCGGACATCCAGAATCCCCAGCTTATCTTCTGTGTATTCCGGCTGCAGGATGGTTGGAAGCAGCGTCGTATCTTCAATTTCATTCGGGCTCCTTCCCAATAGTGCCGCAATGAACCCTTTTCTTACTTTCGGATTATGCATCAATCCTTTGAAGCACACATCCACAGTGGGAAACATAATAAAATCATCTGTTTTCTTTTCCATCAGACCGCTCCTTTCCCGCATGCGCAGGAAAGAACCCCGGTCTTTCCCTTATGGTAGCACATTTGCCAGTCTGGTAAAAGACAGAATTTTATCCTGCACATCCTATACATTGTCTTGTCATTGGGGTTTTTGATCAGAACTTACATTGAAACTAATACGTCTGCAATGATACAGACTTCACCGGGCAGACAGAACGGCTGCCCGGCATCTTTGTCTATTGAGAATAGCATATCTTTTATAAAATATCAATTTCTTCTGCATATATACTCTTCTGTTTTCTTCATGATCTGTTTCAGGTTTTCCAAATCTGTCCCTACTTCTTTTGTCTCTAAGGAATGGTCTGCTTCTGGAATGGTCACCAGCGGAAATCCTGCCTGTCTGCACCCTTCCTCCACGATCTTCGTCTCTACCCAGGAATCGTTTGTTCCATGAAATACCAGGCCTTCCTGTTTCATAAACTGGAAGGAAGCCTCCACCGGCGTATAGTAGATGTTCCGTGTTTTCAATCCCTGCTTCAAAGCAAAGGCGGAGGCCACTGCCGTCCCTACGCTTTTCGAGATGAAAAGGATTTCCTCATATTTTGCAAATTCCACATCCGCCAATATCTGTTCCGCCTGTTTTACCGCGCTAAAAAATGCCTTTTCCATCTTCTCTTTGGAACCTTTTACTCCTTCTGGGAAATCTCCATAGGGCACCTCCCGTATCTCATATCCCAGGTTTTTCACAAGCATCTTGCTGTAGTACAGCAGCGGCTTATCCGCATGATAGCCGATTCCGGGAAAGATCACCGCCAGTTTCATAGTCATTATCCTTCTTTTCTTCTCGCCTCCATTCTACTTCTATTGGCCGTTTTGGGGAAGCCCTCAAATTCAAATCTACTCCACGCCTTTGATCCGCTCTACCACACTGCCCCGCCTTTCCATCCATTTCCCGGCCGCCACCGGAACCGCCATGCAGATTATCAAAATCAGCACGGCCACAGCCGCCACCGGAAGGATCGGCACTGCAAAGGGCGCTCCCATATAATTCATAGACTGGTACACGCCATAGGTCACCGCAAGTCCTAAAGTCCCGGTCAGACAGATCGAAAGTCCCGCGAAAAAGGCGCCTTCCAGCATAAGCAGCCGATTCCTTTGACGGTCCGTCATTCCAATACTCTCCAAAACTGCCAGCTCTGCCTGACGGCTTTGGATATTTCCGATCACCGTATTCACATAGTTTAAGATTCCGATCAGGGCCAGGATGGCCGCGATCCCGATTCCAACTTCCATCATATTCCCTTGTGCTTCTTTCACGTTCTTTGCCTCTTCGATCTTAGAAACGTAAGAAAAATCTCTGGCGTCCGGGCTTCCATCCATAAGACCCACCATAGCCTGCTCCGCCGCCTCATCATAGGATTCCTGGTACTGGATGCTCACTTTAGATACAAAGGGCGAGAGATTCCATTGCTCTACCGCCTTCTGGCTGACAATGACCGCCGGCGGTATTCCAAGCATAGGACCTGTATAATAGTCTTCATCCGTAAGTCCCGCGATCTCAAAGGATCTGGTATTCTCCCCATTCCCGTATTCCGCGCAGGTAATCTTTTCTTTCGCGAAATCTTCTGCTGTAAAATCCAGCTGATCCCGGTATAGTACGCAGGTCTTTCCTTCCAGAAAGTCTTTCTTATCGATCTTTTTCTCCAATCCCTGCTGCATTTGGTCAAAATCCGTTTCATCGATCCCTACCAGAAAAGTACCGAAATTCTCCGGATGTGCTTTATACTCTTCCACGTCTTCTTCATAAGGGACAGACATCCACGTGGCGTAAACCTCCCGCATCCACCGATCCGCCACCTCCGGTTCCCAGGGGATCATGATCTCTGACACCACTATCGGATGCATCTCCTGTACTTTGGAATTACTCCTGATCGCCCCCAGGAACTGGCCGTCTAAAATATCCCGCCATTCCTTATGGTCTTCTTTCTTCATTGTGTCATTTTCTATGGTCATATCTACATCCATATAGGTACTGACAAAAGTCCTGGGGCCCCGGCTTTGGATCAGAGTGATCAGACATAAGAATACCGATAAGCCCGCCGCCAGAGACAAGGTGATCACCACAGTTTTTTTCTTGTCCTTTTTCAGCTGTTCCAGCGCCATCCTCCATAACAGCTTTCCTTTCGCCGTCTTGCGGCTGCTTTTCCTTCCGCCGGATGGCCGGTAACCCAAAGCCTCAATCGGAGAAATAGCCTCTGCCATCCGGGCTGGTTTGCGGCTCCCGATCCATATCGTTATTGCCGCCAAAAGAATCGTCAACGCAAATACCGCCGGGTGAAAGGCAATCTGAATCTTTCCCGCCTCTTCCCGTACCCCTAAGAACCGTACCACAGACGGGATCAAGACGAAGGAAACACCGCTTCCAAGAGCCAACCCGGCCAGGATCCCGCCGCTCCCAAGGAGCAGCATCTGCCGTCTTAAAAGCCCGCGGATCTGGCTTCCGGTCATGCCGATCGTCTGTAAAAGTCCATAATACCGGACATTTCCTGATACGGACAAATATAAGATATTATAGATCAAAAGATAGGCGCAAAAACAAGTCACCAGGGCAATGCCGCATAGTCCCAGGAAGAGAGGAATCGATTCCCCCATCTCAACGGTATAGAAAAGACGCTGCTGTTTTCCCAAATCCAGGCTTTCGATAAAATCCTCCTGGGCCTTTTCCGTCATAAATTTCTGCTTAAAATCAATGTGATATCTGCCGGAAGCCGCATCGGAGAGCTGATAACCGCACTGCCGGTAAAACGCTTCCGATACATAGAACACCTTCTGGTCCCCGTATCCGTCCCAAATTCCGGAAATCTTGAATTCTCCGGTTTTTTTCTGGCCGCTTCCGTCTATATATTGGGCGGTCAGTGTATCTCCGATCGTCAGATCCGGCGTTCCGCAGGCTTCCAGCGCTTTTTCCGTCACCAAGATCTCCTGCTCCGCCCGCGGATATGTCCCCTTCATCCATTTCCTGGCAGGCGCTTTCATCTCCCTCCAGTAAATTTCATCCGCCCATATCAGACCCACACTTACCGTATCATCGTATTCTGTCGATTCAATAGCTCCTGCTACCGCACAGATCCCCGTCTTCACGATATCCGGGTCTGTCTCACACTTCTCCCGCTGGGCATCGGTCAGTCCGTACATGATGGCATCAAACTTGGCGCCGCTCATACGGATATTCTGTACCTGGAACATCTTGTAGTATGTGATGCCCACCGTAAATACACTGAACAGCATAAATACAGACAAGACGATGGCCAGCAGCAGGATGGCCGTCCGGCCCCGATTGCTCTTCAATGACCGGCCAGCCATCCGGCGGATCACTTTTTGATTATTATTGCTCAGCATAACCGTCACCTGCCTTTACGATCTTGCCGTCCTCGATATGCACGATCCGATCTGCCATCTGGGCGATATCCATATCGTGGGTGATCAGGATGATAGTCTGCTGGAATTCTCTCGCCGCCACTTTTAAGAGCCCGATCACATCATGGCTGGCAGCCGTATCCAGATTGCCTGTAGGCTCATCGGCTACTATTATATCCGTATCCTTTGCCAGAGCTCTCGCTATGGATACTCTCTGCTTCTGTCCGCCCGAAAGCTTCGAAACCTTTGTCCTGGTGTAAGGCGTCAATCCTACTTTTTCTATTATTTTCGGTATACGGTCAGCCATTTCCGATCTGCTGTATCCGTTTATCCTGAGGATCAGCTCTATATTCTGATATACCGTATAGCTGTTTACGAGATTAAAACTCTGAAAAATATTGCCTATGTATTTTTTTCTGTAATTTTCAAAATCAGAAGCAAGAAAATGGCTTGTCTCTTTGCCGTCTATATACATTTCCCCTTCTTCATAGGAATCCAGTCCGGATATGACGTTGAGAAGGGTGGTTTTACCGCTTCCCGACTCCCCGGTTATTACAACAAACTCTCCTTTGTCAAATTCCAGATCTATCTTGGATATTCCGCTGGATATCATCCCCTTGCTGTAATAGAATTTTGAAACGTTTTTCAACTGTATCACTGCACCAATACCTCCCGAATACATATTTACAGCTCTATATTCTTCATACTTCTTCTTCCGCTTTTTATATCCTCAACTATCTCCTCTATAGCTTCATGCTCCGAAAAATGATATTTCACACCTTCTATTTCCACATAATCCTCATGACCTTTGCCGAGCATTATTATCATATCGCCTTCACGGGCATTGGTTATCGCGTAGGCTATGGCTTCTTTCCTGTCGTTGATCTCTTCGTACTTCGCATGATGCCTGTCGAGGCCTACTTTTATGTCGCGGTTTATGTCCTCCACCTTTTCAAATCTCGGATTATCGCTGGTCAGTATGCACAGGTCAGCCAGTTCTCCTGCGGCTTCTCCTATATCATGTCTCCTGACTCTGCTCCTGTTGCCGCCGCATCCAAACACAGCTATGAGTCTTCCTGGATCGTACTCTTTAAGGGTCGAGAGCACACTCCTCGTGCTTACGTCATTATGGGCGTAATCTATTATCACGCTGAACTTTTCGGACACAGGTATCATCTCCACTCGTCCTTTGACCTGCACGTCTTCCAGTCCTTTTAATATTGCTTCCTCAGATATACCCAGCTCATGACATACGGCTATCGTGGTAAGTGCGTTGTAAACAGAGAACTTCCCCGGAATTTGGATCTTCGCGCTGCAGTTCACAAGTCCTTTCACATCAAAGCTCATCCCAAGCTTTCCGCTTTCATTCAAAAATCTTATGTTTTCCGCCGTTATATCCGCGTCTTTTTCAGTGGAAAAAGTAACTACTCTGCAGGTATGACCTTTTAAAATTTCTTCTGTGTGTTCATCGTCCGCATTTACTATGCCTGTTTTGCACTGTCTAAACAGTCTGCTCTTACACTCGAGATAATCCTCAAAATCAGGATGTTCCGCAGGGCCTATATGATCAGGAGAAAGGTTGGTGAACACGCCGTAATCAAATATTATCCCGGCAGTCCTGTCGAATTTTATCCCCTGGGAGGAAACTTCCATGACCATATATTCACAGCCTGCATCCACCATCTGCGCCATGGCCTTGTGGATCTCGTAGGATTCCGGAGTGGTATTCTTTGCCGGCGTAGATTTTTCTCCTATCACCGTCGCTATCGTTCCTATGAGACCGGATCTCTTTCCTGCCTGCTGAAGCACATCTTTTATGATGTAGGTCGTCGTCGTCTTTCCCTTTGTCCCGGTAACTCCTATAGTCGTAAGTTTTTCCGCCGGATATCCGAAGTATGCGGCGGACATGAGAGCAAGAGCGTATCTCGCCGAATCCACTTTTATCACCGCAACCTCTTTTGGAACTTCACGGCATTCTTCACTTCTCTCCACTACAAGGGCAGAAGCTCCTTTTTCAAGAGCATCCGGTATATACTTATGTCCGTCAGTCTCGGCTCCCACCATGCAGACAAACAGACATCCCTTCTCCGCTTTTCGCGAATCATATACTATATCCTTTATATCGATTTCCATACTGCCCTGAATGATCTCGCAGTCTATTTTTTCACATAAATCCGCCAAACGAATTTC
>OGXS01002201.1_pt1 | contig 10371 bp, 8 predicted proteins | sample 1576371 | NCBI WGS metagenome assembly OGXS01 (sample SAMEA3541475, study PRJEB24748) | human gut metagenome | biome: human gut; feature: human-associated habitat; material: faeces | place: China | collected 2012
CCTTGCAAACTAAATAATCTGCAAAGGACGCGCGATGGGAATTTGCAGCTCAACAATCATCACCACCAACGTGGGCATAGGGGGCTGGGCGAACGTGTTCGGAGACGAGGTGGCGGCGAGCGCCATCGCGGACAGGGTCTGCCACCACTGCTCGCTGATCAAGATAACCGGGAGGTCATACCGCCTCAAGGACCTGCCGGCCGACAGGAAGAGGGAGACGGATTAGCCTGAGGCGGCGAAAGCCGGATGACGCGGAAGTCGAAACAAGAGTAGCGCTGGTGTACAAGAAACGGTAGCCCGATTGGCAGTTTTTATATTGACGGTATCACGCGGGGCTCGGCCGGTAGAGCTCGGCCGCCTTTGCCAGGATGCCGGAGCCGGCCTCCTCGAGGAGCATGCGTTCGCGGACGGCGTCATGCAAAGGCTCGGGCATCTCCTGGCGGGTCTTCCCATCCGCCCGAACGCCCACCCGGAGGGAATGTCGCCAAACAAAGATCCGGGTGGGCGCTCGGGCAAATTCTACGTTTGGCTGGGAAGAGGATGCCACGGGAGGGCGGAAGTTATCACCCGTTTGGTTGACTGTTAGATTGGTCTTTATCGGCGGAGCTGAAACTGTTGCTTGCGAGTCTGTATTTACGGACGTGGCTGCTATTGTGATAATCCCCAGTACGACTGGGGTAAGCAAACGGAGGGGTGCGATACGCTGATGGATTTTCAACTGATCGAGCTAATCATTCAGGCGGCCGCCACGATTGCGACCGGTGCCGGAGTTGTAATTTCTCTGCATCAAGTACATCAAGAGCGAACACAACGTATAGAACGAGAGCTTCGATTGCAAGCCGATCGTGTTGCAGCGTGGTTTGAAGATGTTGGGTCGCATACAGCTCCATCCGCCTCACATTCAATCTATCGCTCGGTGGTAATCAGCAATAACAGCGAAGCTCCCATATACGATGTGATAATCAGTTGCGTGGGTATGTACGGTGCGGGTCCAGCAGCTAGAGGGGAGAATGCGCCAGTAGATTATAAAAATAGAGTCTTGATTTCCCAAATAAATCCGGGCTCATGGAGTGTATGGCTGCCTACCGATGGAAGCGGAATGGGCGTAATTACAACTGTGGAAATTGCTTTTCGCGATGCCTGCGGTACGAGTTGGGTACGAAGGGGAAGCGGCTGTATCGAGGCGCTGGAGGGGCGAACGATAGACTGCTACCATATAGGATTACCTCCTCAATGGACGACGGCGCAGAGGGTGGAGGCGGTCTAGCATCTCTTTTTTGGGCAAGGTGTGATATTGAGCGGCAGATTTTATGCGGGCATGTTTACAGGTCTAGACGAGCATCGTTAGGAATGTGGCTGGGGGTTTTGACCCCATAGCTCTGTAGGGGAGAACATGCCACAGCATCGGGGTCACATAAAGCAGCTTCGTTACCCCAAAGCTGTTTTATCTTGCTCGAAAGGCTTCTATAAGCTCAATTAACTTCTCGAGCCCCTCAAAAGAACGATGGGGCCGTTGAGGGGTAAAGGCTGATCTGTCTTTACAGAAAGACGCGCTGATTCATATTGGCATATTGGGCGTAACCAACGTGACTAGCTCACACATCTTGATGAAGGCGACAGTGGGAACATCCGTGTTGGGTGAACCTACAGCAGAGACCGCTGCTTCGTCTGCTCCCAAGCCCATCGTCACGCTTTCCCCGCCTCGATAACTCCTTGAATGGTTTTTCCTATATTGCTTGTAAGCTTGCCCATTGCCGTCGATGGATCCTGATTCAGATGATTTTCCTCTTCAACGGCGCGGCTAAAATGGTGTGCTAGCTCGGCAATGCCCTTATTTTTCTTTGTGTTCATGCCCAACACATCGTTGGCGAGCTTGCTGATGTATCTCCGGTGTGTTCCCTTGACATAATCGTTTGCGAGAATGTCCTTCTCATGCGGTTTGATATGCGTCTCATATGCATCGCTTGTGTGAAGCAGAAGGTATAATTCGAAGCTCGGGTTGGTCACAGCAACTTCGGCCACACCTGAGAATGCCTGCAGGTCCTTTTGAAACTGCTTATCATTTCCCTTGTAAATGTCAGTATCGAACACAACAACGATGCGATCGGTTTCCTTATCGAATCCAAATCCGTCGCTTCTAATGCGTTTAGCCTGTTCAAGCAAAGCACGGGGGTGAGACTTGTTCTGGTCGTCTTCCGTGCGCTCGATCGGTTTGAGCTCAATGCGTTCAGGGATGTTTTGCTTTGCCAGATGTATGGCGAGCTCTGTAAAATACCAGAGCTCGCTGTTGGCGCCTTCTGCGATGATGAGGCATAGTGATTTGGGCATGAGCTCGGGACGGGCCGTCCGCTTATTCCAGGTATCTAATGCGATAAGAGGCGGCATAGCATCAAGCCTCCTCTTGGTTAAGGGCGGCAAAAGCGCGAACGGAAGACAGACATGGTACGCCGCCGTAACGACCCTCAAGATATTGTTTATCGATGCGTGAATCGGTCCTCACCTTTCCGACTTGAGTAAAATCGTCGAGAGAATAAAGGTGCGAAGTTCCATCTTCGTTTCGATCAACAAACCAAATCTCATCTTTGCGCAGGTAGTCGAACGACATGATTGCGCTTTCATGGGTCGTAAACACAAGTTGGCAGGTGTCGTTGGTATGAGACTTGTTAAAGAGCCGGATGAGCTGCTGCGTTAGCATTGGGTGAAGGCTGCGGTCGATTTCGTCGACAACAAAGGTGGCGTCGGTTTTCTTGGAAAAAAGTATGTCCATGAAGTCAAAAAGGCGCTGAGTACCGTCCGACTCATCTCCAAAGTCGAACAGCGATTGTGAGCCGCTGTGTTCAATTTCAAGGAGCGAGGCTTGGGGTTCAGAACCATCTTTTGACTCGATTCCCACAAATTCCTTTCCCGTTCGAGCGGTAATGAGATAGCTGCTTTTAGGGTTATTATGTCCGCCCTGCGCCATGAGGCTGCGGATTGTCATGAGCAGGCCGGGGTCAAGGCGCTTGTTGAGTTCGTCAAGGCTGATGGGTTGTTTGCTCAGCGCTGATACGCCGGTGTCGAAAGAGGCGAGAATCTCCGCAACCTGATCAAGCGTTGCGCTGTCTCGATAAAATTCAGAGGTGGGGGAGGGCTGCCCCGCAACCATGATGAGAAGGTTCTCGGTGAACCAGCTGCACGCTCGGGCGAAGCTCTCCAATAGAGAACCGGGCTCAAAAGGCTTGCCGCGTCCAATGGCGCTGAGCAGCAGAAGCGAAGGATTCTGCTGTGCCTGACTGGCAAAATCTGAAGCATAGATGTTGAGACGCATCCCCTCCCGATCGCTTTCATCGGTGCTGGAGGCGTTTTCAAAGGAAGCGGAACCATCCGAAGAGCGCTCGAAGAGCAAACGCGGTGTGTCGCCTAAATCGTAGAGCCATTCAGACTGCACGCTCAGCTTGCTCAGTATGCAGCTAAAGCCATAGTCAAAAACTTGCCCGTCTTTTTCAAACTGAAGTTCAAAGACTGACTCTTGGTCCGCGAGCCCCGTGCCCGCACGGCAGTATTCCTGAGCAGCCTCTTGGGGGATGGAACCGGCAGTGATGGCGGATTGCATAAGCGAAAGGATGCGAATGATGTTGCTTTTTCCGGCAGCGTTTCCGCCATAGATTGCAGCGTTTCTCAGGGCATATGCGTTGTCACGCAGAGGACGCATGTGGTCCTTATGCATCTTGATTTTTGCCGAGGCAATCATGTCGAGTTCGATGGGTTCGACTCCAATGGAGCGGAAATTCTTGCAAGAAAGTTTAATAAGCATGCTGCCTCCTTGCTCTCGGTCATATCCGATAGTTTACCTCATAGAATCGAAAAAATCGATTCGATATTGATGTTGCGATTATGGCGGCGGCTTACGGGGTTAGTAGGTCGAAGTAGAATGAGGTTGGCTGGACTAAACACAATCAATCGTAGAGGGGTGCGCAGATATATAAGGAGTTGTGCCGCATCCACGTTACGCTAACGGAGGCTTGGCGCAAAGTGAACAGTATCTTACCATGCCACTCAATCAGATGGCGATGGCTTAGGATAGAAGCCGTCTGTCTCCTATCTGTGATATGCGAGGCGTTGAGCGAAGTCTGAGTAAGGGGTGTCGTGAGCGTGGATAATTGCGAGGACGCGAAATCAATCGATGCTTTGCATGGCAGAGCAAGGAGTTTCGTCTTGTCATATTTTGGAATTAAGGATGACCTCCCTGGGGAGGATGGATTGTTTTCTTGCAAGATCCATCTTGACTCTCGCCGGATAAGGAATTCTTCATATGGCAGTTTAGAATCGGCCGAGGTTTTAATATCTAGCGATGAACTTGATAAAGAATTGCTTGCTGCAGAAAAAGCGCAATATTCTTCGAGCGGCATGGAACTGTTTTCAGAGAAAAAACACTATGAGTGCTACGCCGATATCGAATCTCCTAGGCCTGCGAGAAGGGCTTGTAGATATATGGAACGAAAGGCGCTTGACGATGGAGAAGTGACATATTCGATTGGTATTAGCAGCCTTACATACTGTCTTTTCTGCATATTGAAGTATCTGAGAGGCAGCGATGAGCGGCCGCATCCTCATTCACCAAGTCGCTATGTGTTTCAAATGCATAGAATGCGCTATCGTTTTGATTGTCCAAGATTCGACAGCGACATTTTTTCTGCTTGCAATGGAGACTGGAGGGTATTATTGCCCTACCTCGTCGGCCTTCGCAGCATTGGAATCGATTTCTCTCGTAGAAGTAATATATCTACAGCCCGTGATCGGGCAACTGCTTTTGAGTTCAAATATATGTACTGCAATGATGAAGCGATTAGGAGGGTGACTGACGCCGACGAGTTTCTATACCGCCGCGTTTTGAGGACTGGTGTCACACATCGACGAACGCTAGATTCCCCGCCACGTAAAAAATACGATAAAGAAGCAGTTGATTACTATCGTCTTGCGCTTTCATCCGAAGACCCCTACGTTCGTTTTCTCTCCTTCTATCATGTGCTCGAACGTTTTTTCAATTTGGCATATAAGCGTGGCGTGACACAGAAGCTGCGCGACAAACTTGCTGCAGTTGATTTTTCGTTCGATGAAGACTGCCTGTTTGAAATAGTTAAAATGATTGAAAAGGAGGCGGGAGGCAAGCAGCAAGCTGGCTATGGCAATGAAAAGAATGAGCTCGTTTTTCTCCTGCAAGAATACCTTGATATTTCTGAGTTGTTATCCGGTCTTGCGAGCGATGAATTTGACTGGAAAGATTATTACAGGTCCGTTCACGTTGTGTTTGAGCCCAGCGCTCCTCTAATAGATTGGGACAGCGCTGATGTAATAAAGCTGATCGCCAACAGAATATACAAAGTCAGGAACGCGATTATTCATAGCAAGCAAGGAGGGGGAGGTGTTTATAGGCCGTTTTTGCACGAGTCAGATTTGTCAAAAGAAATTCCGCTCATTCGTTGTCTGGCCGAGCGTATCATCGACGGGACAGGAGTATTAATTGCCACTTAGCTTGGGAAGATTGGTTATTCTACACACATTCAAATTAAGTAGCCAGGCGATGATGATAAATGCTCTATGTTTCCGTTAGCTTAGCGCGATAAACCCTATGCGGTTTCCTTTGTTTGCTAGGTTTCTTAAAGTGATCAGGCTTAGGATTTCAGCGCTCGACGGTGAGTCCCGCATCGGCCGACGACGACATGGTCGCGCAATAATATCTCGTGTGGTGCATTTGAGTTTTCAGCTCAATCCTCTCGGTAGATCTGCCGTAGGTAGCGCAGGGTGCGTCTAATCGAAACCCTGTTGAATCGCGAGCGTAACGAGCGCACCCTATCCTACGGAGCGTTGACCGTGTCGAGTTCGTTCGTGCCGGTTCGATTATTTTGGTAGCGCGGCGCGCAGTCACCGAGGCCATCCATTGCGATTGCCTCATGCGCTTTGAGCAAGGGTATGCTGCGCACGCAGGCTCCATGCGCAGTGATACTGAGTTCCCCGGATATCGCGACATGAGATTGCTCTCAGTTCTCGGATAGCGATTCATTGTGGCTTACCTCGTCGACTTGAGCTGACACCTTGTCGCCGTGTTGCATGGCTGGAACAGCGAGCGTCGAACCTTAAAGGCGCGGGCACGTCGACGACTGAAGCCGAGATTGACGCGCTCGTGTCATCGATGACAAACGTCTTCGTTTTTTTGCACCATCACAGAGTGCATCCGCGATTCCTCCGTGGTAGGTTGTGTCTGGCTGGCCTCTCCATCTTGGAGGAGCGTTGCTTTGTTTCAAGAGTTCGCATAGCCATTCTGGCATAATTGTATTTGTGCTGGAATAAGTACTTTGCTCGAAGGCACCAGTTGAACCCGTCTTAAGCACTTTGCTTTCTTTAGTCGGCATATCTTTGTATATCGAGCTTGGGGAAACGCACCTGCTAGCGTACTAGTTGAATTCGCCGCAGCACCCGCTTCGCCACACCGTCATACCCCATCTGCACCAGCTTGAGCAGCGTCGCATCAACCAGAGACGCCACGGCAAGTGACAGCGCGTACGACCCCACAACAACGCCAACCCACACAAGCAGTCGAATAGGAGCAATGAGGCCACCAATGCCGCCGGCGAGCAGCGTATCGTATGCAAATGGCGCGACGATTGCGATTGCCGTGTATTGAAGCAAGTAGATGGAATGCGAGCGCCGTCCGGTCCATTCAAGGGCGCGCCGTGCGCCTACGTTCGTAATGCGAATCCGGTCAAACAAAAACAGAACGGCGATAGTCGCGAAGAGCCATGGGAAGTTCGGATCGAATCAGTCGACGCCAAAGTAGGCGCAGGCAACATCGATTATCCAGGCACACAACCCAATGACGATAAGCTTCTTGCGCGTGGCGCCCGACGTGCTTGGCGCGAACCGCCGAAAGAAATAGCCGAGGCAAAAAATGCAAAGTACCCTGATCCGGGAATCAAGACCGTGGGGACAAGACGCTGGAAGATGCTAGCGACGAGGACGAGCGTCTTGCGCCGGAGCTCCGAAGGGCCCACGTAAAAACGTAGGAGATGGGGGCCAAAGCGGTGAGGGCGAACGCGACCGTTGCGACTTTTGACCACACGGATTGTCGGGTCGATAGACCTCTGCAGCTTGTCTGATGGGAAGCGGCTAGTGAGATTCGAACCCGGTTGATGCGTCTAGAAGAGTGCCAGTCACCTATTCTGCGGGCGAAGGGGATTGGGTGCGCGTAGGCGCCTGCTCGTGTCTGCGGTTAGCGACAAGCCCACTATCTCCTGCAAGCTGTGCCGTCGCCGGATGGGCGAGCCATATTCGAAATTGTCAGCATATGGTCGAGAAAGCATCCGAGAGGTCATAGTGTCGATGCGGTAATGTAGGGTGCTGTAGCAAGAATTATTCGTCGTGGTGCGAATCTGGCGCTTTTCGCTCTCGCTTCGTATCACGTGGCTGAATGATCCAGATCCAAGAACAATTGCCAGGTCGATCCCTGGCAGACAAAATCTCCGATTTGCCTACGCACAACCTCAACACTCTGCTTTGATAAAATCCTATATCACTTTACTTGCCTATCTGTAGAACGCTGTATCACGGAGCTGGTTTATTTTGGATATTTCCGTTGTCATAACGACTTACAATCAGTCGTTCGAAACCATTCGACACAGCATAATGTCTGCCTTGCTTCAGCGCGATGTCGCGTTTGAGCTCATAATTGCGGACGATAACTCTCGCTGTGATTATTCCGATGAGTATCAACGATTGTTTCGAGAACACGGCTTTTCAGACTATGCGCTGATTCGTAATAAGACCAATCTAAAGACGGTGCGCAACATAGCGAATGCTCTGGAGCGAGCTTGTGCGCCGTATGTGAAGACCATAGATGCAGGCGATATTCTTCACGATGCCTATACGCTGCATGACATCCTTGCATTTTGCCGGGATAAAGATGTCAGCGTGGGCTTTGGTGATATAGTCAGGTTTCGAAAAAATGAAAACGAGTCATATGTCCAGTCAGATTACCGGGCACCCCAGCATCCCGAGCTTCTTGTCTTTCCGGAGGCATCTGATGACGCAGCCGCTGCAAGAGCTTTGAAAGCTCAGATGGAATCTGCCGACTGGATTCCAGCGCCCGCTCAATTCTATAAGACAGATATTTATCGGAGTTTACTAATTGAGTTGAGTGAAGACTACGGCGTGGAATACTGCCAAGACTTTACTACAGTCTTAGCATTGGGAAGATATCCGATCTTCCATTATGAAAAACCTATTTACTGGTATGAGTGGGGGACCGGTATTTCTACAAGCGGCAACGCCGATTCTAGGAAACGTCTTTATTCTGATCATAGGCATTTGTATCAAGAGATGGCTAAACGTCGGCCCTTTGGGACGAACCTATCTCGTGCTCTTTTAGGATTCAGGATGCGGGATATGGTTGCGAGGTCGCCTTTTTATAAACCTGCCTTGAAACTGCTCAGCAGGTATGACGCCCCAGAGCTTCCCCTTTGCGACGACTTCTTTTTGCAATGTGTTGTCCTTGAAAGGTAGAGGGCCAGCCATGTATGTTTAGACAAACTATTGGGCGCTGTCACAACGAATAGTTGATTTCCCAGCACCTCTACGTGCAAATGAATAAGAAGCCCTGCACGTTCTTGCGAAATATCAACTGCGTGTTGTGACAGAGCTAGCCATTATTTTCCTTCAGCAAATAAGTGAAGACGGCGTACTCCTTTGTCGCAACGAAGTTGTTTATCGCAATGCGTTGTTGTTACGGAGGGAGATATATGTTCGTGGGCCACCTCGCATTGCGTGGGGCAAGGGGTTTCGTACGGATTGGGTTTAGTGCGTTTAGTGAAGTTTCTGATAGGGGCGGTTGCTGGGGTAGGTGTTGTCGGGTGTTTCGGGAATGGTCGAATCGGCCCGAATGCAACTAGAACCTATTATTGGCAGCGTGGACGGCGAGAGGCTGCGGAAGCATTCGTACGGGAGATACCGACGGGCTTCATCGCGGCTCCAATCGGATTGGTCGTGAGAGGGGGCTGTCTAGAAGCGGCGCTGTGCAGCCATTGGGACCGTTCGTTATGGTAACCGCAGATGAGCCTTGAGTGAGGGGGGGGTCGAGGGTGTTTTAGTTGTGTACGCTGGGCTTGAGCTCGTATTGCCTTGTGCTCTGCTTACAGTTTGCTATGGGTGTTTCATTGCAGTAAAGAAGCCTATTAGTCTGCGTGGGACTCCCGCCGTTGAGAGTGGACTAGAGTTGTGAAAAGTGACAATCGGTATCTATATCAACCTGAATTAACTGGTCTTGAGTTATGCAATGCAGCCTGCAAAGATGTTAATTGCCTTCATACCTGAGAGGGTGAGGAGGTATAGACTTTCCGATTTACGATGATCAAGCAGAAGGGTACATTGAACAATATAGTCCGCTCACTGCGCAAGAGATATAATAGATATGGTTAGCTTACATTGCGTTCCATTTTTTGGGGAGGGGGGAGCAATGCGCCGGGTACATAAATTAATTGCACTCATGCTTTGTTACATCCTTGCCATCTCTTCTCTTATCCATCCGATGGCGATTTATGCCTCTACGCTTCAGGTGGAGAATGCTTCCAACGAACAGCAGGATGAGCAAGAACAAGAGCAGGGGCAAGAGGAAGGCGACGCTCCAGAATCTACAGAGGGGAGTGGGTCAGTCGATAACTCATCCTCCGGCCAGTCGGATGATCAGCAAGAGAATGCGGGAATCCCTGATGGGGAATCGGTTGATTCTGAACCTCAATCCGTTGATTCTTCCCAGAGCGATCAGCCCGAACAAGATGCTGAAGCCGCATCCGATGATGTCGCGGACAAAGAGCAGGATAAGGCAAATTCTTGGCGCTACAAGGATGGCGAGCGCATAGATGTCCAATCTGAGGACAACGGCATATCCGCGTATTCGATGGATGCCCTACCATCGGGTGCCACTGCTCAGGGAATCGACGTTAGCGTTTGGCAGGGAGATATCGACTGGCAGAAGGTTAAGGATGCGGGCATTGATTTCGCAATCATTCGCTTGGGTTACTGGACCAACGGTACAGATAAAAAGCTTGAGCGCAATGTCTCGGAATGTGAGCGCTTGGGCATCCCCTGGGGCGCATACCTCTATTCGTACTGCTCCGATCCTTCTCAGGCCGCTGCGGAAGCGGATCATGCTATTGACCTCTTAAACCAATTGAAGGCAAAGGGCCATACGCCGGACCTGCCTGTCTACTTCGATATGGAGGATGATGACCTCCTGAGCGGGAGTAGAGATTTTGCCGGCATGGCGACCCAGTTCTGCAGCAAAGTCGAAGCGGCGGGCTACACTGCTGGCGTGTACGCGAACAAGAACTGGGGGACTAATTA
>OGXS01002202.1_pt1 | contig 10370 bp, 21 predicted proteins | sample 1576371 | NCBI WGS metagenome assembly OGXS01 (sample SAMEA3541475, study PRJEB24748) | human gut metagenome | biome: human gut; feature: human-associated habitat; material: faeces | place: China | collected 2012
TACCATAAGCAGGAAATGCACTAATAATTTTTGTGTTCATCTATTTATTCTCCTCTCAACTTCTATAAAATTAAAATAAATCAATATCTTCTATATTTTTAGCCCATGTATACGCAACATATAATTGTCCATTAAAAATTCCATAAACGGGATGATTCCTATATTCAAAATAATCTAAACAATAAAGCATCTCATTTTTTAAATCGTTTAAATCCTGTCCAACGTCAACCTTACAAATTGTTGTATGTTCTCTCATTAATATCTCCTTAAATTTCTGTTCAATTTTGCAAGAAACGAATCTTTCTTGTTAATTTATTCTCTCAATCCATCCAACACTCTCATCAAAACGTGTCTTGTAAGATTCTTAACATCACCACTGTACAATCCACATTCAATGTCACAAGCCTTTAGGACTTCATCAAGTGTTTTATTCTTCTCTTCACTCAATAATCTCTTACAATTCTCATATTGAATATCATTTGTTTCGTGAGCATTTCTGAGATTACTTTCTAAGCAGCGGATAATATCAATCAGCTCATCTTTCGTCATAGATTTTAATGTGCTATCCGAATAAGTTTTTCTTCCATCACCTATTGACATTTATTTGTCCTTCTTTGCAGAAACTCTATTGCTTGACTTCTTAATATTCTCCATTAATCGGATGTTGTCGTTAATCATAAGTGCTAATGCCTGATCCTCTGTAAAACCAACATTTACATATGCATCATATGTATTCTTCTTAATCTTTGCACAAATAGCAGGATACTCAGTGTTCTCAGAATAATCTTTCATAATTACCATAAGCTCCTTCAAAACATCATATACAGGCTCTTTGTACTTTGTAATGTAACTCTTTACTACCTCTCCTAAATTCTCAGGGTTCTCCATTAATAATCTTAAAATTGTCTCCATAATCTCGTTCTCCTTCTTTTTATATTTTATTTTTTTGTGAAAGCCTTGAAACTTTCGTTTCATTGGAAATTTCAGTCTCTAAAACCCTTATTTTTCAAGGGTTTCATGACCTCTAATTATTTATTCTCTACTTTTTATTCATCTTCTTTACAAATTCACGATACTTCCTTGTATATTCGTAAGAATCTCCAAAAATATTATTAACAGCCTTATAAAGTTTCGGTTCATACTTTTGAATTACTTCTAATTCGTATTCAAAATCTCTACCAAATGGGCAGCCTGCACAACCAGTTCTTTTCAGTCCGTATTCTGTATAACACTTGCTGTGTTCAATATCATAAGCATTTTCATAGTCTATTTTGTCTGAGTCTTTATACCAAAATAAAGGTCTATAATTATCACAACCAGAATCATTTTCATCAAAACAACTTTTATATGCAGTTGCTCTTGCTCCACCTTCGGCTTTTCTTACACCTACAATATTTAGGTCAAATGGTATTTTTCCATCGCCACATACACCTTCTCTTAAAAGCTTATGTGAGACATCTTTCTTCGCATATTGACAGCATTTGTTAGAAATTTTAAATGTTGGTGGGTTTTCAATCATGAATTCTTTTAGCCATTTATTATGAGTGATATTAAATTGACTACCATTACCTTTTATTCCACACCACCACTCCAATGCAGATTTGCACTTCGGATACTTCTTATATAGCGTATCAAAATCCTCATCTTCCCATTGGAAGTTATGTCTTTGTAATCTTTGAATAAATTCGCTGACCTGCTTAGATAAAAATGGTTGTCCATACTGTTTACATGACAATGGAATTGGTTTAATTGCTTTATATCTAAGAATTTTTATATTATATTTCTCTTCAAGATAATCAAGATGCTCTTTTGTAGCTTGGTACTCAAGACCAGTATCGAAGCACACATAATCAACTTTATCATCTTTATCGCATCGCCATACAATATCAAGCATTACATCACTGTCTGATCCACCTGAGATTGAACAAAGAATTCTATTATATTTTGGGTTATTTATTTTTGACCATGCCCTTATTAAATTGTCTCCTATTACTGAATTTACAGGACAATCCTGCAATAATTCTTCAATTGTATTAGCTTTCTGTACCAATATGTACTTTCCTCACTGAAATTTATTTCATTTCAATGAGGTAAAGCCATACTTAGTGAGTGTCTTTTTACGCCACTATCACATTCCTTTTTCGATTCATACAAACCAATGATCCGTTTTTATGAATCATTGTGACAACCTTTGCTAATTAAAGGTACTAAATACATATGGTAAAAAACTAACCAAGTGGTAGCACAGCCTCGCAGATTCGCTCAATACTGTTGACTTCACATTTTGTCATTTTATGATTTGGATTGTCTTTGTTATAATCCTGAATAAACATATCTATCCAAAAATCTACATACTCATCATCTAACTCCGAATCCATTACAGTATATCTATCAACTGTCTTGTAATTTCCTTTTTCTGTCACATAAGATAGATTTATCTTATAAACAGGTAAGGTGATTTTTGTTTTTAAGAAATTTTTAGGATGAATACTTTTTAATTTTTGTTTCAAATCTTCATTAAAGATTTCAAATGTATCAATTCCAGTTCTTAATGAGCAATTTTCAAAAAATTCACTTGGATGCACTACTTTTCACCACCTTTCTGATATTTTATTCTCTTATTTATTGGGATTCCCATAGCCGAATAGCTTAGATATGATTAAAAATTTTCCAATGAAAGATTCGTGTGATTGTTTATCACTCATTAATGTGTAAATAATCATATATTGTTATCAATTTCTGAACCAATCCTTCTTTAACATTTTGTGGAAGCTGCGAATCTAATATAAGTTCTATCGCATCTTCTTCATCAATTTTGTTTAAATAACAATAATCCACATATGTATAAAATCTTTTTGCATCACATGGATGCCAACTTCCTATATTAAAACTTGATATAAATGTATCAAATAACTCTTTTTGCATTAAATATTTCACCACCTATTATTTCTAATATTCTTGCTATAGCTGTTCCAACAGTTTCATCTTCTTTTATCCTAATAAATTTACATCCAATATTTTCTATTATATTATTTTCTCTATTTCTGTCATATTCTTGTTTGAATTTATGTGCCTTCTCATCATATTCAATGCATACATTATAGTTTGGCAAAAATAAATCAATTTTATATGCTAATATTGGATATTGTTTTATGTATTTAATATGCAACTCATTAAGGAAATCACATATCTCATTTAACATTTTATATTCAAACCTAGCACTTCTAACATTGTATTTGAATTTATTTTCCATAATTGTTTTACTATATTCATCAAATACATATACAGGTCTTTTTTCATGTTTCTTATCATAATAAAACGATTTAGTAAAATGTTCACATAATTCAGGATTTCTTTTCAATAAATTCCTGATTGCATTCAAAACATGTTTGTGCTCTTTACCATATTTATCTGCTATTTCTTTTGAATTCATTACTACTCAGAGCATTGCAATTTTAATCCATGGAACTCAATCTCCCTTCGTACTTGTTTATTCTATTGTTTTTATGAATCTTTTGAGCGAATTGCTTACGACTACAAAATATTGTAGCAGATAGAATTTTATATATGCTATATATTGTATTTATCAAATTCCAAAGCACAATATATAGTCTTAAAATTCCAATGAAAGATTGGATTCTTATGATTTCTCTTTCTCATCCATAATCGCCCCACAATTAGGGCAATATTTTGATTTCAACTTCTGATTCGCATAGTTTAATTTATATACTTTCTTGGTACAAGATGAACAATATACACCTTCATTTGCACATTCATCTAATACAAACCAATGACCATGCTTTCGACCTTCTTCCTTAAAATTTATACAAAATGATTCACATCTACAAGTCAACATAGATGCAATAGCCATTCCGTGAATAATAGCCATTTTACATTGATTGTTATCTTTGAACACTGTTGAATCAACCATTTTGCTAAATTCATCTGAAGCGATGTAATCCAATACTTTCTGTTGTAATTCAGTTGGATCAATAAGTGTCTTGTAATTATCCATTTAATACCTCTTTTCTAAAATCCAAAGATATATTTCTTTCGCTTGAAGTCACTCAGATAAAATCTTCTGGAACATATCATCTACTGAGTCCAATAAGTCATATCTCTTATCAAATGCTGCTGTTGAGCTTCTTGCAAATTTACGCTCAACCATGTCGATGTAATAAGTCATTGTTCCATCATCGCCCATATAGAACTCATTCCATTCATCATCAGACATCAATCTTCTAACATTCAACTGGTCGATGGCAAGATTATCAAAGCTAACTACCTTAAATTTCTTAATAATATCTGCAAGATTTTCATATAGCCAATTCTGCTTTACAACAATGTTTTCATGATCTTCTGAATAAAAATCATCACCACGTCTTAAATGTTTATAACCAAGAATCAGCATCTTCAGATTATTATTCTCTAAAGCTTCTATGTCCGATGGCTTTAATACCCCGTTGATTACATGAATGACCGCATTTGGATATTTCTTAATAAGTTTAATAAATTTTTTTGTGGGATCTACAAGTGATACACCAAGACCATAGATAAGTTTTTCATCAACAAGCTTTCTAATAAGTTCTTGTTTTTTCTCAAAATGAATCTGATTTACCGTCATGTTTACAATAATTTTTCTATCTTTGAGTTTCTGTAAGAATGGAATTAAATCAGGATGACTTGTAGCATCTCCACCACCAAGAGCAACTTCCTGATACGGATGAAGTGTGTTAATGAATTTCTCATTCAAAATATCTCCAAATTTTCCATCTGTTGTGCTACCTTCATGGCAGAATGGACATCCCATATCGCAAAAATTACAAATTTTTATATCCATATTCTCTGCAAAAGCTGGTACAAACTCATCATCTTCTGTTTCTCTGATCTTTGTTCCATCACTCAGAATAGTAGTGAAAAAGTTACCATTCTTATATCTTCCTAATAATTCCATTCTTAAATCCTCCTAATTAGTTGTAACCATAATATCCAAATGCATATACGGTCTCGCCATTTGCTCCTGTATAAGATTCTTCAAAAGTCTCATACTCTTCAGAAACATTGTTCCAATATTCTTCAGAAGTACAATAATCTGATTCTGCTAAAACACGATTAAATTCATCGTCATTATTCCAATCTATGCCAGAATATTTTGGTGCTTTTGTTCTCCAATCCACTGCTTGTTTGAATTTTTCAATCATCTCTTCTTTTGTATACAGTTTATGAGAACCCCATCTTTCTATGTACATATTCCCTTTTTCAAATTCATCATATTCTTTTTTGCTACACATTGTTAAACTATGTGTTGAACTGCTATTTGTTTCAAAAACTCCACGTCTAATCTGTCTCTTCATATTTTAATCCTCCATTCCATAATCATCTCTTGGATACTCATGATCAATAGCATCCATATTTACTAATCCTGCTTTCTTCATATCTGACCAATAACAATATTCGTCACCATCCTGAATAACAACATACTTCTTATTTATCAGATATTCTTCTAATGATATATTCTCTTTTTTGAGGAATCCACTAAGCATATCTTCATCAACATACCCTGTATACGGCTTATCAAAATGAAAATATCCATTATCTCCCTCCCAATATTCGATTGTATCAATTTTCCAATCTTTTTCTTTCTGTTCAAGCCACTCATTAAGTTCATCCTCTGTCTTACCATACTTTTGTGCATATTCACTATCTTTATTCTCTGGATGATTTTTATCAGCGATTGAATCTGAAATCATAGGAATGACAATCTTTTTAAGACCAGGAACATATTTTAATGCAAGTGTTTCAAGTTTCTTATAATTCTCATCATTATATTCATGCACTAATGAAGCACAAGCATATAACCATTTATCATGAAAGTTACCCAAAGCTCTAAATGGGCTTCTACCAAACTCCATATCATGATCCCATATATTCCATACACAATCTTCTTCGCCAGTTTCTTTGTCATCCCACAAATAAAAATCCTTAGAAATCTCGTCTGGTGTATAATATTCATCGTTTTTCATGATACAAAGCGAATGTTGACTACTTGAATTTGTCTCGAAAACACCTCTACGAATCTGTCTCTTCAATTTTGTTTACCTCCTTGTTTATATATTCTCTCTTTGTAACCAAATGAAACCTGAATTTACTTACAATTCCCAAGTCCAACTTTGTAATCGTCTTTTACATCAATAGTGACTTTTCTCTGAAATTTTCCTTCTTTATATTCTCCTTTCCACTCATCCAACCAATAGAAACTGTCAATCTGCTTATCAAGCTTTCTAACTTGCTCTCTTAATTCAGATTCTTTCTTCTTACTATCTGTTTTCTGACACTTCTTCCACAATTCTTCACGCTGCTTAGATAATTCATTGTATTTATCCGATACATCAATCTCATCTACCACTTCAATCTCAATCTTTTCGCCACAATGAGGACAAGAATGAATTGGATAATTGTCTGTCTGTTCCCATTCATCTTCATACGATGTAATAACTTCTGTATAAGAAGTACAGAATCTTGGAATATATCTTTCATCATCCCAACAATCATCACTATGAACTAAATCTTCACCTGTGAATACAATGGCTTTATCATTCTTGATTTCATCACAGCAATGCGTAAATGGCTTGTACTTATACGAATGAGTGTCATTGAATTTCAATTTGATTAACTCTATCTTCATGCGTTCTCCTAACTATATTCCCACCAAAAATCGTATATTTTATGAATGTGCTGATAACCTTTATGTAATTCACCTTTATATCTGCGAATCGCTTTATTAGATTGTCGTTTCAAATAACTACTTCTTTTACCTCTGTACCATCTTTTATAATATGGTTTAGGATTTTTAACATATCCTAAACCTTTAATCCATATCTCATCCTTATATGTTGCGGCATAAGGATATCCACGCGATACTCTTTCTAAATGTTTGAGATGATTTTGATGCTTTAAATATCTCTCACGTTTATTCATCCTCTTTTTCTTTGAATAATTATTATGTTTTTCTTTATCTTGCTCATACCAATCACTACAATGACCAAAAGAATAAACCTTACCACCAACTTTGTCGCACCAAACAAATTCTTCCGATTTATTGGCTCTATCTTCATCTGGATATTCTCCATATACCGATTTATACATTCCTATTCTTAATGCAAAATCTTCAATTCCATAAGGACAATCTCTACATTCCATCAAATCACCTCTTATATTTTTTATTCTCCTAAACATCTTCTACATAAACAGTAATACAACTTCCAATTTCACCACTCACTTTTGGGAATACCATTGTAATACTATCTATGTAATATTCTTCTCCGTCTGTATCAATGATATCGTTTGTGTTGATTATTAGCGGAATTTCATTCTTTCTCATGTAATCTAATGTCTTAAAAACTTCTGATATATTCTCTGCTTCTGTGTATCCAAGAAGCTTATAATCATCATATCTGTCACTAAAACCAACAATTCTTATCTGCAAGTTTTATACCTCCTTATATTTAATTATTCTCTCTTTTATTTGGAAATTGTGAGCAGAAACGCTCTTAGATAAAATCATTTGAAATGCTTCTTTAATTTGATTCTTATTCTCCCATCTGGTCTACAATACTCTGTAATTTATCAATGTACTTCTGAGCATATTCCTTATGTTTTAACTTTTTAATATTTGCAGGAACAATAGCAAGCGTAGCCTCTCCAAAAGCCTTGTAACTTTCATATACCCTCAAAAAATCACACATAGTTGCCATGTCAATCCAATCAAGATCTGGCTGTAACAAACCACATCACCTTTCTGTGGATGCAATTTTCTGACCTTAATAAGTGTCTGCTTAAATAATTTCTTTTTCTGTCGTTTGTTCATTTCTATCACCTACCTACATAACTTCTAAATAATACTCTTCAACATATTTTCTTCTCTTCCAAAACTTCCACCAAGGAAATTTCACATATTTTATTTCTATAACTCGAAGCATCTTGTTCTCATTTTTATCTCTGTCCAATCTTAGAGCAGGCGAACCAAACATTGCTTCAGCTAATTCGTTAATAGAAATGTGTTCTCCAAGTTTGTATTCCTGTTTGTGTGGTTGTGGAGGATAATAAGAAATTACGTCATGTTGTCGTAATTCATATGCTCTCATATTGTTATTCTCCTATTCGCTCACTCTAAATACATTTGCATCACCAACTGCCAAATCTTTTACCTCTACAAAAGAATTAAAACCATCCTCCATAGTTGTAATCAGTATCTCATCGAATAAGTCTTCCATCATACAAAAGAGTCGTACAGATGGATGGAATCCTGGATATTCTTTCAAACGGTGTTTATTAACTCTACCCCTTAATACAGTAAGCCCATGTCTTCTACGTTTGTTGTTGCTCCAATGAATAGGGTTAGCATAAAAAGCTTTTTTCTTTCGTCTGTACTCCTTTAATTCTTCTCTTGCAAGTTTATCAATCTCTTTTTCTCGTTCTGTTTTCGGAGGATTACCATGAATGATATTGTTAAATTGTTTTCTGATATTATCATTTACTTCTGCTTTTTCTGAATCACTCATCTTATCAAAGTTTTGAGCTACATCTAATAGTATATTTTTCAAATTGTTATCCTCCTGTTTCTACTCGATCTTCATTCAGCAAACCAAATTTTCGCAAATAATACTGTTTAGTTTTATCATCGACTCTACAATAAAAATTATGTCTTCCTGATTTCTGTAGAGATAATGTGTTTATATTAAGTTCTGCATTCATAATAATCAGCAATTCATTTAATGTAATATCATAACAATGAAACGTTTCACCTATTAAAAGCTTATAATATTTCTTTTCTAATTCTGTTATTATTCTCACCTACTTTCATGACCAAATGAAACGTGGTTTTCTTGTCAAATTTTATGTCTTTTCTCATAACAATATTTTGCCTTTTCGAGCATATCTGGACTATAATAAATTCCATTTTCGTTATAGTCTTTGATTATAGTTTTTGCATATGATATACCTTGTTCATCAAAATCAGTGACATTCATACTTCCTGCCAAATAATTGCCACACTCACACTTATAATGCTGAATAACTCTACCATAACCATCTCTCATGTTAATTATTGTTTGTTCTGTTTTATATGGATTGTTAGGCAATAACTGTTCTTTGTTACATTTTGGACAATAAAATAATGTCATACTGTTATTCTCCTTCAAAATATTCACAATCTTCCAAACTATTATCATTTACAGTTGCTAATAATGCTCTTCTAAGTGTATTATCAGTTCCAATACCAAGATAAATCTCGTCTACAATTCTCTTGTAAGAAGCATACCAGCCACAATCATCTTTACAATTACATTTTTCACAAATCATAGTATTGTTCTCCCAATCAATTTCTTCAAATGCAACACTATTAAATTCCACATCTTGGAATTCTTCTATATAAACAATTGTGTGCCAAGAATGAACAATAATATCTTCTAATGTATATTCTTTTCCTACTTCCAATAAGTGATGATTTTCACCTCCACCACCCCATACGTTATCATCGTTTCTAACACATTTAATTTTCCTTGGTTTTGTATTATAAATATCCATTTAAATTCCACTCCTCTTCCAAACGCCTATATATTCCTGTGACTCCTGTTTGAATCTTTTTAACATATCAATTAATGCATCTACTTCTGTCAAATCATCAAAAACAATCTCAACTGGTTCTTTTTCTTTTAAATCCAATCTTTCTACATAAGGAAATGGTTTGATAAAACAATTAAATTTAATATCTTTACCTTTATGGCGAAGTATGATTTCATTAATATTTTCTTTATCACTAATCTTCAATACTTATCCTCCTGTAAAATGCGAGTTTCAACATAAATCTAATTTTGAAAAATTTACATAAATCACATCATGATTTCCTGTAATTCTAGGTTCAATATCTTCAATTGAATATTTGTATTTATTCCCAATTACAATAATATCTGCATCAATATGATCGTCCAACTTTTCATGAGCATCGGTTTCATATATAGTTTTCATTCGGTCTGAATTTGCAATAATTCCAGCCAAATAACTTTTCCCTAATCCACTTGTACCTTTAAAAATCCAAACTGGTCTATAATCTTTGTACCGATTATTTTCTTTAAACAGTTCTTCTTTTATTGTTATTCCTCCACATGGATACCAATAATCTTCACCGTCCTCATCTACACAAAAAATATTATTATTGGTATCATAAATTGTGTCATCAGAATCTCCTTCTTTTGTTTCAAGTTCAAATGATAATTCTTTAATTGGAGTATGAGTTGAACCAATAAATGATTTTACCATTTTGACTTCACAATGTCCCCATGATGCACTTGTCCAACCACTAGGGCAGTTAC
>OGXS01002206.1_pt1 | contig 10353 bp, 10 predicted proteins | sample 1576371 | NCBI WGS metagenome assembly OGXS01 (sample SAMEA3541475, study PRJEB24748) | human gut metagenome | biome: human gut; feature: human-associated habitat; material: faeces | place: China | collected 2012
TTTACAGGCGTATGCTATTTCCTCTGCAATTTCGAATTTAGGGTATACCGCACAGATAATTCCTTATGTAAGATCGATAAAAAATATAGAACTTAAGCATTCTACGACTGAAAGGATTAAGTATGTATTTCAAAATTATGGTGTTACAGACATCATGTTAAGAAATAAGATTTATGCTGAACAAGTAAAACGTACAAAACTCTTCTCCAGTTTTAGAAACTTATATTTGCCGTATGGAGATGGTAAATATACTACAGTAAGGGAGTTGGAGAATAGCAATGCTATATATGATGCTTATGTATGCGGAAGTGACATGATATGGTCACCAGATAGAACTGATGATTTAGCAGTTTATTTTCTACAGTTTGCTCAAAAAGGAAAAAGGGTGGCATATTCTCCTAGTTTTGGTTGTTCTTCATTAGAAGGCTACGCTGATATTCCGTTCGAGAAGTATATAAGTGAAATTGACTATCTTTCGTGTAGGGAAACAAGTGGCATTGATATTTTACGAAATTACACAAGTTCTTATGCTACACACACGATTGATCCTACGTTGTTAATTGAGCAAGCCGAGTGGAATAACATTGCACAGAAAACCTATAACCATCCAGATAAATATGTTTTAGTTTACTTATTTGAAGGAATTCCCACATGGGCAAGAAAAACAATCAGGAATGCAGCCAAATACATGAATGCTGAGATTGTAGAAATTCCAATGATCCCCAAACAATATGCAGCAAATATAAGGAGAGGGATTCCTGCTATTGGTCCAGAGGAATTTATTACCCTATTTCAAAATGCTGAAATGGTATTTACCAATTCGTATCATGGATTGATGTTCTCCTTATTGTATAAAAAACCATTCTACGTGATAGAACGAAACACGACTTCCTCCTGGGGAAGATATGAGGATCGCTTGTTGTCTGCCCTAAGATATTTTGATTGTACAAATCGTTATATATCTAAAGACACAAATTTTGTGGCTGATTTTGATATGGATTTTGATTACGTGAATACGATAATCAATAATAGCCGTGAAATGTCCTTGAATTATTTAGGGAATTCATTACAAAAAGCAACAGAAATTGGAGCAAGATATGAATAAAACAGAATTTAATAACTATTTAAAAACAGAAGTTTATAAATTTGTCCCGCAGAATTATATTATAAACGTCTATAGAAGGTGGCGGCAGATTCATTTAGTTCCATCCGCGCGTGCGTGTTACTTTATACGGAAAATGCAATATCACGCCTCACAAAATGGAAAAATAAATCAATATTTATCACAAATATATCATATCAGGCTTGTGAAGGACTTTGCTTGTTATGTGTCACCAACTGCCCAGATTGACTTGGGACTCCATTTACCACATCCCACTGGTATTGTCATAGGGGCAGCTGTGATCATAGGAAAAAACTGCTCGATCTATCAAAATGTAACTATTGGTGGCGCAAATATTGGGGATGCGGCGAAAAAGCAGCAGCCTCATATTGGTGATGAATGCACTTTTTTTGCAGGAAGTATGGTGTTGGGTAATATTTTTGTTTCTTCAAATTGCGTAGTTGGGGCAAACAGTGTTTTATTAGAGGATGCTTCTTCAGGTGTATATGTTGGTAGTCCAGCAAGATTAGTTCATGCGTTGAATAGTAAATAATTTTTTAATTCAGAAAAGTCAATGGGGAAGTTAGCAGATGGATTATATATGTGAAAAAGATAAATGTGTTGGATGTGGTTTATGTAGTATAGTCTGCCCACAGAATTGCATTCAAATGGAGTATGATGATAAAGGATTTCTTGTGCCATCTATAAATACCGAATTATGCATTAACTGTAATTTGTGTATAAAGTCATGTATTGTCAATTCGAGCCATAGCAAAAATAATTATATCACAAAATATTATTTAGCGTGGCATAAATCGCGTAGAGTTAGATTTGAAAGTTCTTCAGGAGGTGTTTTTACTGCATTAGCAGAATGTGTGTTGAAAAAAGGTGGTACCGTAATAGGTGCAGCTTACAATAAGGATTTTACCGTCAGACATATTGCTATAACTAGCATTGAGCAATTAGGTTTATTACGAAAATCAAAATACTTGCAGAGCAATACAAATGTAATCTTAAACGATTTAGATGAAATTCTCTCTTCATATAACACTGTACTTTTTTGCGGAACGCCGTGTCAATGTGACGCTGTAAAAAGATTATCACACAATAACCATAAACTTATTGTATGCGATTTGATTTGTCACGGCGTACAAAGTCCCGTTTTTTTTCTAAAAGCATTAAATTATATGGAGAATATACAGAAATCAAAATGTGTCAGCATAGACTTTAGGTCAAAAATTAACGGGTGGGCGAATGCATGCACTACAGTAGTCCGGTTTGAAAACGGAAAAGTAATTAATCGACGTCTGAATGATATACCTATAGGAAGCGCTTTTCTGCATAACCTTTCGATTAGAGAATGCTGCAATGAGTGTCGTTATAGAGGATTTGAACGTGTAAGTGACATTACAATAGGCGATTTTTGGGCCGTTCGTGACAAATGGAATTTTATAAGGAAAAATGGAGATTTAGGTTATTCGAGTATTATTGTTAATTCCGAGATTGGAGAGAAATTACTACGTGAGTCTTCTAGAGAATTAAATATGGAAGAATCGACTATCGATGACATGAAGGTGGCCAATGGTCCACTTTGGAAACCTATTGCATCTAATCCAAATAGGCATCAATTTTGGAAAGACTATTGTAGCCAGCCTTTTGAATATATCGTTGAAAGGTATCTAAAGGTCGATTATAAGGCACTATTTCGTTGGCATATTCGTAAATTAGGGAGAAAAACCGGATTGAGGAATGTTTATTATTGGACTAGGGGGATGCTCAAATGAATAACCCCTTGAAGAATGATTATATTTTGAGTATTACTGCAAAACTTTCTATGGCGATAATTGGTGTTATTTCGTCTGCATTTTGCACGAGATATCTTGGTGTAGAATATAAGGGAGAATATACATTTATTCAACAAGCGGTGAGTGTTATAGCTTTGATATTAAACTTAGGCTTCTATCAGTCATATGCTTTTAACTTTCGAAAATATGGAGAAACTGTATATAAAAAATATATATCGCTGTTTTTCGCTCAATTTATAGTATATTGTACACTTGCCGTTATTATAGCTGCTGTATCGAGAAATCTTCAAATTGCCTTGATAGTTATTCTTGCACCAGTTCAGATATTAAGGATACAGATGGATAATATCATGTTAGTGCAGAATATTAGGATCAAACTTATTGCAAACATTATTAATAGTGTGGTTACTGCTGCTTGTTATGGTGTTTTTTGGGTTTTGCTTCCAGCATCCGTTTTTCCAGTTGTTATGACTGTCTTTTGCGCTGATTTGTTAATAGTGGCTATTTATTTGATAAAAGAGAAAACAAGACTGACTTTGAAGTATTTTGATGCCGAATTCTCAAAATCCGTATTGAAATTTGGCATAGTTCCAATGCTGGCCTCTCTTCTTGTGACTTTGAATTATAGTGTTGATATTTTTTTCTTAAGACGTATGGGAGAACCAATCGAACTGAGTTATTACTCTCTGGCAGCAGGTATTATGAATTATGTATGGTTAATCCCCGATGCCTTTAAGGACGTTGTTTTTTCAAGGGTCGCTAGAGAAGAGAAAAGTGCCTCGATTCCGTTTGCAATTAAATGTTCTATTATAATATTAATTGCTATGGTTGTAGGGTTTAGTCTATTTGGAAAAGTGTTCATTACAATTATGTATGGCGTTGAATTTGTGAATGCGTATTCTGTTACCATGATTCTTTTTCTTGGTGTCTTTTCCATGGTTCTTTTCAAAGTTTTGGGAATTGTACTAATTGCTGAAGGCAAAAGAATACCATATTTTCTTCTCTTGCTTGTTAGTGTAATTTGTAATGTTGTTATGAATTTAAATTTGATACCAACATATGGAATGTACGGCGCGGCAGTAGCATCAGTAATTTCTTATAATATGTGTGGCTTAATGTTTTTGTTTTACTATGCGCATGCACATCATGTTAATCCGTTTGTGTTTATTATACCTACTAGAAGTGACTTTAAGTTACTGTCTAAATTAATTAAAAGGGGAAGATAAGCATGATAAAGTATTTTGTTCTTTCATCTATCGATTACAGTTAAACATTACTCTATTTTGAATTTTCAAAAAATTATTTTAGAAAGGACTAGAATTATGAACCTGTACGAAAAAATTAAATCAAACGAAGAATCCCTCTCCTTAGTCGGCTTAGGTTATGTTGGAATGCCAATTGCTATTGAGTTTGCAAAGCGCGGCGTGAAGGTCATTGGCTTTGACCTGAATGCTGCAAAGATCGAAACCTATAAGTCTGGGAATGACCCCACCCATGAGGTAGGTGATCAGGCAATCAAAGAGACGACTGTGGAGTTTACGGCGGATGAAACAGCTCTGCGCCGAGCAAAGTTCCACATCGTTGCCGTACCGACCCCTGTGAACGATGACCACACGCCGAATCTTTCCCCTGTCGAGGGAGCAAGCCGGATCCTTGGTCGTAATCTGACCAAGGGTTCCATCGTGGCTTTTGAGTCCACCGTGTTTCCTGGCGTGACGGAGGATATTTGTGTTCCGATTCTGGAACAAGAGTCCGGGCTGAAGTGCGGCGTAGATTTCAAAATCGGTTATTCGCCGGAGCGTATCAATCCCGGAGATAAGGTGCATCGGCTAAATACCATAACGAAGATTGTATCCGGCATGGATGAGGAAACCTTGGAGAATGTGGCAAAGGTTTATGAAATTATTGTGGATGCGGGTGTACATAGGGCAGAGTCCATCAAAGTGGCTGAGGCCGCAAAGGTAATCGAAAACAGCCAGCGCGATATCAACATCGCCTTCATGAACGAGTTGTCCATCATCTTCAACAAGATGGGCATTGACACACTCGCTGTTTTGCGGGCGGCAGGTACTAAGTGGAACTTCCTGAATTTCCGTCCCGGACTGGTGGGCGGCCACTGCATCGGTGTTGACCCATACTACCTGACCTACAAAGCGGAGGAGTTGGGCTATCACAGCCAGATTATCCTTTCCGGCCGTCGCATCAATGACGATATGGGCAAGTATGTGGCCGAGCAGGTTGTGAAGAAACTGATTGCTGCTGAACTTCCAGTGCGTGGCGCGAAGGTCGGTATTCTCGGATTTACGTTCAAGGAAAACTGCCCAGATACCAGAAATACAAAGATCATCGACATTGTTAAGGAACTGAACGAATACGGAATTTATCCGTTGATCGCGGACCCGTCTGCGGATGCAAATGAGGCAGAAACACTGTATGGTGTGAAATTCTGCGATATATCTAAGATTAAAGATTGTGATGCAGTTATTCTGGCTGTGGCGCATACGCAGTTCGCAGACTTGACAATGGAGCAGGTGGCTTCCATGTTCAAGGCGCAGGAGAATAATAAAAAGGTATTGGCGGATATCAAGGGATTGCTTGATAGAAGGGCATATGAGGATGCCGGCTACAGTTATTGGAGGCTGTAAGCATCTGGAGAGCGTCAGCATTAAGGAGGTAGCAAAATGGGATATAAACAACTGGTTTTTAATAAAGATTCATTATTTCTGGTGACAGGTGGAGCCGGCTTTATCGGCTCTAACCTGTGTGAGGCGATCCTGAATATGGGATACCGTGTCCGTTGTCTGGACAATCTTTCTACAGGTAAGCAGGAGAATGTGGATCTGCTTATTGACCACACAAATTATGAGTTTATCAAAGGTGATATTACAGATTTTGATACCTGCATATCTGCCTGCGAGGGCGTAGATTTTGTTCTAAATCAGGCAGCATGGGGCAGCGTTCCGCGTTCCATTGAAATGCCACTTTATTACGAGGAAGTCAATATCCGCGGTACCCTGAACATGATGGAGGCGGCAAGGCAGAAAGGTATAAAGAAATTCGTGTATGCTTCTAGTTCGTCTGTATATGGCGATCATCCAGTACTGCCGAAGAAGGAAGGACAGGAAGGAAATCTTCTCTCTCCGTATGCATTGACCAAGCGTGTAGACGAGGAATATGGAAAGTTATACTACAAGTTGTACGGCTTGGACACATACGGGATGCGCTACTTCAATGTTTTTGGCAGACGACAGGACCCGAATGGGGCATATGCTGCGGTTATTCCTAAATTCATCAAACAACTTTTGAATGACGAGCAGCCGACCATCAACGGCGATGGTAGACACAGCCGTGACTTTACTTACATTGAGAACGTTATCGAGGCAAATCTGAAGGCGTGTCAGGCCAGCCATGAGGCGGCAGGGCAAGTTTATAACATTGCCTACGGCGGGCGCGAGTACCTAATAGACATTTATCACACACTGACTTCCGTCCTTGGCAAGGATATCGAACCGAAGTTTGGCCCGAACAGGAAAGGCGACATCAAGCATAGCAACGCTGACATCAGCAAGGCGAGGGAACTGCTGGGGTATGACCCGGAATACAGTTTTGAAGATGGAATCAAATTGGCTATAGACTGGTATAAGGAGAATTTGTGAGGTATTGTATTATGCAGTATTTATATAATGTGAATTTGAAGGATTATACAACCTTCCATGTGGGGGGGGGTGGCTGATAGTTTTTATATTCCCGAATCGGTTAATGAATTATTAGATTTGTTATTGGAATTAAAAAAGGAACACTTATACATCCTATCTGGTGGCTCAAATTTACTGATTAACGATCAAAAAAGATATGCGCATATTATCTATATGAAAAGTGTTGATTGTTCTTTTGAAAACTATGGTAATGGACTTTTTTATATAGGAGCGTCAGTAAGGATTCAAAAAGTTATAAAAGAAGTAAATGAAGCTGGTTTTGGTGGATTTGAAGAACTTATTGGACTACCTGCCTTATTCGGTGGAGTAGTCTATATGAATGCAGGTATTGGTGGAAAAGAGCACCCGAAATTTAATATATCAGATTTTGTACTCCGTGTTAAAGTGATAGATAAAAGTGATTGGAAAATTAAATGGATAGATAAGGCAGATTGCGACTTTGATTACAGAAAGTCTGTATTTCAATTAGATGGATTCATTATTCTTGGCGCGGAGGTGCAATTAGACGAACAGATGCCTGAAATATCAAAAGAGATAATCCGAAAGCGTCAGGCAGTAATCAAAGACTCTCAGGAATTTTTGAAAGGTACATTTGGATCTATATTTGCAGAATCTAATAGAAATGTACGAAACCTTGTCGCTTTAACTCATAAGAAAAAAGGCGGCGTTTGCTTTGGGACGAAAAACACAAATTGGTTTTTGAACGATGGAAATGCCTCGTTTGAAGATGCAATATATTTGATACATAAATGCGAATCTATGCACAAATTGTTCAGACAGCCCATATCAAGAGAAGTGATAGTTTGGGAATAATTATTTCTAATTTACTTTAGGCTGATTCATTAAATGAAAAGTATAGAGTTGATTTGCTATGCGGATGTACCACAGAACATGATGTATGCTATCGTGAAAAGCATTATCCTTCAGTTAAAATTGAATCCGGTATGGTTGATGCACATCTGAAAGCAACGTGAATAACTACTACGGATAGTTGATCGAATTTTCACATATAAAACGCTAAAATCTATAGAAACAGGGGATCTTGTTATATAATATGCCTGTTCAAATCAAATAAAATATGATAAAGTTATAACTATTAGAGTACATTTCGTATATACTTATAAAAAGGATGAAGACAGCGCAGATGGCAGGCGTTAAGGGTAGAGAATCATTGGAAAGGAAATAGGGATGGGAAATTCATCAATTATCCAGAAGAACAAAATGAAGATTGACAATTATTATGTAAAAAGAGGAAATGAAAGCAGAAAAAATTCATTTTCAGTTTTGCAGAAAGATGCAAGAACAACCAATAGAAAAGATGATTATCAAGCATGGTCGGTACCATATGTAGAAAAGGTAAAGAGGACTGGCTAAGTTTGATGGAAGAGTAGCAATAAGTGGATGAGTGAAAACTTTGCTAAAAGTTAAACGGACAGGGATGGATTATTGCCCTGTTCTTTTGATTTATACTGGAGGCATGCAAATGACAAATCAACAAGCAATAGACATTCTATACCAACAATTACATACCCACAGCCAACTACCCCTAGTCCCAGAAAAATCCGCAGCCAGTCTTCATCTCCTACAAGACTGCCTCTGGGATGTCCTCCTGATCTATCAGAATCACCCTTTCCAAACCGTCAAAGGCCTTGAATTCACCTATCACATCAAGGGAAACGAAATGTTCTTCACCAGAAAGGACAAGTCCGTCACCAGGGCAACCGTCAATATAGCCCTTGAAAAGGCCCTGGAGTTCCAGGATAAGACCAGCGGAAATGCCGCCTGCATCGTAACAGGGCCAAAGAAATTAGGCTGCTTTGGCGCCAGTTATCTGTATCCGATTTTCATGGGGATCGGCTTGATACAGAAGAAATAGATCAATTTTCGGGCATTTTAGTGCAATAAGGCGAATGTAATTGACAGTATCTATTTTTTTGATGTATATTAGAGAGTGTTAGATTTCTAAGAAGACATAGTGATAGTTTATAATAAAAGTATGCTAGGAAAGCGGCTTTTTAAGAAGCCGGAACTGTACTTACAATGAGGAGAAATAGTTATGGAAGAGATGAGAAGAGAAAATGAAGAGGTGGAGATAGATCTTCTGGAAATTGCCCATCTTTTGTGGAGAAAGGCCTGGGCAATCCTTTTGTGCCTTATCATAGGAGCGGCGCTTGTGGGAAGTTACACCAAGTTCCTGGTGACGCCGCAGTATTCCGCGTCATCAATGATCTATGTGCTGACGAAGACGACGACCGTGACGTCGATCACGGACCTTCAGATAGGAACCCAGCTTACCGCGGATTTTATGACGCTTACCACTAGCCGTCCGGTTGTGGAAGATGTCATTGACGATATGGACCTGGATATTACATACGAGAAACTGAAAGAGAAGATTACCGTGAACAATCCAACGGATACCCGTATTCTGGAGATTACAGCTACGGACCCGGATCCGAAGATGGCGCGCGATATTTCGAATGCAATGGCAAAGGCTACGGTTGAGCGTATTTCTGAAGTTATGGATACGGAAAAGCCGAACATTGTGGAGGATGCGGTGACGCCGACTATTCCATCCAGCCCGAGCCTGATTAAGAATACGGCGATCGGCGCATTGCTTGGCGCGCTGCTGGCGATCGCGGTGATCGTAATCCGTCATCTGATGGATGATACGATCAAGACGGAAGAAGACGTGAAGAAGTATCTGGAATTGAATGTATTGGCAGCCGTTCCGCTTGAGAAGGGCTCTTCTAAGAAGAGGAAGTCAGCATAATGAAAAATGGACGTAAGAAGTTAGGAGTCTTGTTGCTGATCTTGGCCTTGCTGTGCATAGGATACATTGTATACTATGAGGTGAGCAAGTCTGCAAATGAGAATATCTATGCCAAGGTGCAAAAGCAGGTGGCGGAAGATAAGAAGCAAAAACTAAAGCCCGGGTATATCAGTCCCATCGACTTTGATAAATTAAAGGAGACGAACCAGGATATCTATGCGTGGATCGAGATACCCAATACGCAGATCAATTATCCGGTCGTCCAGGGCGGCGATGACGATGCCTATTATCTGAATCACACCATTGACGGTACCGAAGGCTATCCAGGATCGATTTATACAGAAAGGATCAATGCCAAGGATTTTTCGGATTTTAATACGGTCATCTATGGCCATAACATGAAGGACGGGTCTATGTTTATGGGGCTTCATAATTTTGAGGATCCCCAGTATATGAAAGAGCATCCAAACGTAAAGATCTATACGCCGGAAAAGGAATTGACCTACCGGATTTTCGCGGCAGTGGTATATGATGATGTACATATATTGGAGGCCTATGATTTTTCATCCCAGGAATACAGGCGGCTGTTTCTGGAATCTGTCTATAACAGCCGAGACATGAGAAACTGTATTGACGAGAGCGTGGCGGTGGATGCGGATAGCAAGATCTTGACGCTGAGCACTTGCATCGGCGGGGAGAATAATAAACGCTACATAGTAGAGGCGGTATTGGTAGATGAATAAAAAGAAGTTAGGAATATGTCTGACTGCCGTTCTTATCATGGTAGTCGTGGCGTGGGGCATATACTCGGCAGCGAAGGATAAGGCAGAGAAGTCCGGGAAAACGGCAGTTGCCGATCAGGAGCCGGATAACGAGGAAAGCGATGTAATTATTTATAATGGGAAAAAGTATCGGTATAATACGGATCTAAAGACGGTTCTGTTCCTGGGCGTAGATAAG
>OGXS01002210.1_pt1 | contig 10328 bp, 9 predicted proteins | sample 1576371 | NCBI WGS metagenome assembly OGXS01 (sample SAMEA3541475, study PRJEB24748) | human gut metagenome | biome: human gut; feature: human-associated habitat; material: faeces | place: China | collected 2012
TATGCAAAATGTGGAAAGCCATTTTCACAAAATTTTTCTTAATACTCGAAACTAAACGACTTTTTCACAACCTCTTTATTTCAAATCTAATTCTACTGGACAATGATCACTGCCCATAATGTCCGTATGGATCTTTGCATCAGCTAGTCTTGGCTCTAAATCTTTGCTCGTCAAAAAGTAATCGATCCGCCAACCAGCATTGTTTTTTCTTGAATTGAATCGGTAGTTCCACCAAGAGTAGACACCTTCCTGGGTTGGATAAAAATAACGGAATGTATCGATAAACCCGTTATCCAACAGTCGAGAAAGAGCCGCTCTTTCTTCTGGAGTAAATCCAGCATTTTTTTGATTCGTTTTCCAGTTTTTCAAATCGATCGTTTGGTGCGCGACATTTAGATCCCCACACACGATGACTGGTTTTTGTTTTTTTAGATTTTCCAAATAATTATAAAAGGCTTCTTCCCATTCTAATCGGTAATCTAAACGTTTTAATTCGCTTTGAGAATTTGGCGTGTAACAGGTTACAAGAAAGAAATCGGAATATTCCAAAGTAATCAGACGGCCTTCTGTATCATGGATATCGATACCCATTCCGTAAGTGGCATTCAATGCTGGTTTTTTAGCAAAAATCGCTGTGCCGGAATAGCCTTTTCGTTCTGCGTAATTCCAATATTGATAATAACCTGGAAGATCTAAATCAATTTGTCCTGCTTGGAGTTTTGTTTCCTGCAGACAGAAAAAATCGGCGTCTAACTCATGAAAAACTTCTAAAAAATTTTTATTTACGATGGCACGAAGCCCGTTTACGTTCCAAGAGATAAATTTCAATAAAAGCACACTCCTTCGAATTAATTTCCTTACCTTTGCGATACTATTGTACCTCATTTTAGTAAAAAATGGTGTAAGATGAAAGTAACTAAATGATCCAGGAGGAAAGTAGATGAAGATTGGTGTAATCGGTGTAGGGAATATCGCAGAAAAAGCATATTTACCAACTTATGCGAAAAAACAAGGAACACTTGATTTTTATTTTGCAACAAGAAATAAAGAAACAAAAGAAAGAATTCAAAAAGAGTACGGGTTCCAACATCTATATGAAACGATCGATGAGCTTTTAGAAGAAAAAATCGAAGCATGTATGATCCACGCAGCAACAAAAGTACATTATGAATTAGCCAAAAAATGTCTAGAAAATGGTATCCATGTTTATATTGACAAACCACTGAGTGTCCATCTAAATGAAGTTCGTGAATTGCAAGAATTAGCTGATAAGAACCAAATAATTTTGATGATCGGTTTCAACCGACGCTTTGCTCCTATGGTAGAAGAATTGAAATGTATCCCAGATAAGCGGTTGATCCACCTGCAAAAAAATCGAATAGCGGCAAAAGAAACGACAGAATTCGTCCTTTATGATTTGTTTTTACATCTTATTGATACAGCTGTGTATTTATTAGATGAACCCATTTTGAGAACAAAATACCAGATAAGAGAAACAAAGGAATTTTTGGAATATGCCATTTTACAATTAGAAACACAAAATCAAACGGCTATTTTAACGATGGATTTAGCAAGTGGCGCTAATATAGAAAAATATCAAGTAACAAGTAAAAATGGTACTTATGAAGTAAACGATCTGACCCAGCTTGTCATTCAAGATGCTGATGGAAAAAAAGTGAAAGAATTTGGCGACTGGACAAACACGCTAGTCAAACGCGGGTTTGAGCCAATGGTAGAGGCCTTCTTTTCTCAGATCCGTTTAGGTAAATCGGAAACAGAAATGCTTAAACAAAAAGAAGTTGTAAGAAGTCATGAATTATGTGAGAAAGTGCTTAAAGATCACTACCGTCATCAACTTTGAACAAGACTGGCAAGATTGTATTAAGCGTGATAGAATAATGAGGACGTTTGAGAAAAGAAAGGAAAATCCTCAGTGAATAAAGAAGAAATAGTTGAAAGCTTAGCCACGATTACTTTATTGTTTGATGAACCATTGATGAACTATACGTTTACGAAAACAGGCGGACCAGCTGATGTCCTTGCATTCCCGAAAAAGCAAGACGAAGTAAAGCAAATCATCGATTATTGCCGAATCCATGATATACCTTGGATGGTATTAGGAAATGCAAGCAATCTGATCGTTCAAGATGGCGGGATTCGCGGTGTAGTCATCATGCTGACTGAAATGAAACAGATTCATGTCAAAGGAACGATGGTCATTGCGGAAGCAGGTGCCTCACTGATTGATACGACTTATGCAGCTTTGGCAGAATCATTGACTGGATTTGAATTTGCTTGCGGCATCCCGGGAAGTGTCGGTGGAGCGGTTTATATGAATGCAGGTGCGTATGGCGGAGAGATCAAAGATGTTTTTGCTGAAGTGGATCTTTTGCTTGAAGATGGAACATTGAAAACTTTGACAAAAGACGAAATGGTATTTTCTTATCGTCACAGTAAAGTCCAAGAATTACGTGCTATCGTATTGGAAGCTCGATTCAGTTTGCAAACAGGGGATTATGAAGCAATCAAAGCAAGAATGGATGAGTTGACCGAATTGCGTCAATCAAAACAGCCATTAGAATACCCTTCATGCGGAAGTGTCTTTAAGCGCCCAGTAGGACACTATACAGGTCAGCTGATCCAACAAGCAGGATTGCAAGGCCTGAAATGGGGCGGTGCACAAGTCTCTGAAAAACATGCTGGATTCATCGTCAATATCGATCATGCGACAGCGACAGATTATATTGAATTGATTGCGCACATCCAAGAAGTAATCAAAGAAAAATTTGATGTGTCTTTAGAAACAGAAGTGCGGATCATTGGAGAAAAACAAGCAATATCAGAAACAAGCAGAAGTTTAGCCAATTAATAAGTAATGGAACCTAAAATAAGTAAAAGAGCAGGACGGTGGCCGTCCTGCTCTTTTTTGTGGTTGTTTACGCAAATGGCGCAAATCTTGTACAGTTTAACACAATAAAACAAAAAATATAGAATATTTCCTCATAAATTTTTCCATTTTTTGCAATATTCTCAAAAAAAAGATAAAAAATGAGAATAACTGATGAAAAAACAAGCGTAATCCATCATAAAATCAGTATAGGTGAAAAGATGAACTTTCATCTGCATATCAAGTGATTGGTATGAGGCATTTTTTGAGGTGTAGGATATGAAGTTGGATTACCTTATAGAAGAGGAAGATAGAGAAAAACTGCTGCTAGCTAGATATTTAGAATTTGAGAAAAAGAATTATGTAGTGCTGCCTAAGTTATATGAAACATTAGGTTTGTCTAAATTTAAAACAAGAAATTATATCATAGAATTAAATAAAGAATTTACTGAATTCAAAACAAAGCCAGAGATCCAAATTTCAGAAGAAGCAGAGATCCATGTCGAACGTCTGAATTTGACGGATATCAAAAATTTAAGAAGAATCTACTTTCAACGATCAAAAATTGCTCGACTGTTAACGGAGATCGTGGATTCAAAAGTAACGATCGAAAAATTTGCAGAGAATCATTTTTTAAGCATATCAAGAGCCTATGTAAAAAGAAGAGAATTAGTCTCTTTTCTTGAACAGCATCAAATAAAGTTAAAGAAAAACATATTAGTTGGGGAAGAAATAAACATACGGAACGTATTATTTGGGGTATATTTCGGGGTCTTTAATGGTTTTTCTATGCCATTTAGAGAAAGCGTCATGAATGAAGCAAAGAGTATCGTGCAATATTTTGAATATCTGTTCAATTTAAAACTGTCTGCAACAAAACGAATCAAATTCAATTTGCTAACCACTGTTAGTTTGTTGAGGGCCTATGGGAATCAACCAATCGGAAAACGTTTCTTTTCAGATGAATACTTTAAGAGCTCAGAAGGAATGAAGATCATCAAGGATTTATCACATATTTCTTTTCTTCATATCCCTAAAGAGCAGATCATTGATGAGATTTCTTATATCATGTTGTTTTTGATCACGGAAGAAGAATTTGAATTAGATGGCGCATTTGGACTTGCGGAAGCTCATTTTCATGATATCCACATGATTAGTCAAAAAATGTCAGTGGAATTGATTGATCAATTACCATTTTCGATTGAAATCTCTGAAGAAGAAAGACTATATATACGAAAAGAACTTCGTATGGGTATGATGCATGTCAATCGAAAAAATTGGATATTCGACTTTGAGATGACTAGCTTTACGTCTAACAAGCAGCTACAGTTTTTCTTCGAGACGTATCCAATATTCAGTACAGCAATCCAAAAGGTCATACAAGAGAATAAACGCTATTTCTTGGGAAAAGATGAACGTTTCATGATTCGCTTATTTTATGATTATCTCTTTTTATTGGTCGGTATTTGTCCGGTATCATATTTTGAAGCACCGATTCATGTCTGTATTGATTTTTCGCAAGGATCTGCTTATACCGATTACATTATTTCTCAAGTGAAAGGATTTAAAAATTACAATATTGTGATTGAGAGTCGAATCACTTCTCGTACGAATATTTATTTATCTGATTGTTTACTTGAAAAATTTAATAAAGAACAGATAATTTGGAAAAATCCACCGACTCCAGATGACTGGGAATATTTTGGAAATACCATCATCAGAGAAAAAAATAGACATTTAACTGAAAAAATCAGCTAGTATTTATGGATGGCAGCTTTGTCTCACATATTTATTAGCTGATTTATGTTTTTTTCAAAGAAAAGGTAACTAGATATAACTAGATATATTACTTAACAAAATTAAAAAGTACATAAGTTATTATTCCGATTTTCTTGAAACAATAAAAAATCAAAAAAAATACTCTCCTAATAGTCCATCTTCTTTTGATTTTATTTATATAATGAAATCATCTTATGAAAATTACTACTTCATGTTTAGACAAGAGTAGGGAGGACTAAGAATAAATGTGTTCAAAAAGACGTTCAAAACAACTAAATAAACACGCTTGTCGTTTAGATAAGGAACGGTCGTGTTCTGAAAAACACTACGTTAAGTTTATGATGCGCACGATGCTGATCAGTTTATCTGTAGGTGTCTATATGCATGTACCCGTTCAGGCAACGGCACAAACCATCAAGGTCGTACGTACCTCTGTTTCTGAGACCACTGATTCCCCTATCACTATTACTCATACTTTCACTGATGCAAATGGAAAACAGCTACTTCCTGCATTGACTTCCTATAATAAAGTCAGTTATCCTCCAACGATAAACCACTACTGGTTAATTCCTAACAAAACATTATGGACATCGGAAACCGGAAGCAGTGTGCCGCTTTCTATCTTTTCCGATATGACTGATCCTACAAAAGGTGATCAGTTAAAACAGATCACTGATATTTTGAATCATGCTTTGACAGATATAAAGAACGGTGGAAGCGCACAAGTTTCTTATGTATATGAAAAAGATTATTCACAGTTTGAAGGAAAGAAAATCGATGTTCTGGCAGGGACAAAAGTTTCGATATCTGATCTGGTAGAAAGGCTGAAGAACGCAGATGGAACACAAGGAGATATGTCCAAAGTAATTTCAAACAATGGGAATATCGTGGATACGACTAATACAGGAACATCTACTATTTCCTTGTCCTATTTTGATCCAATTGCTTTAAAAACAATGACTGCATCTGCTGTGATCCATGTTCGTGCTGATCAAACAGCTATCAAAGGAAAAGATCTTCACTTAAGAACAGGAGAGAGTTACGCCCCTAAAGATCTTGTTGAATATGTAACAAAAAGCGATGGAACTTCAGGAAATAAAGAAGAAATCAAAATGAACGGGACAGTAGATACTACAACTCCGGGAGAATATCCCGTTGTATTAACTTATATAGACTCGAAAACATCAAATGTGGCAGAAACAACAGCTGTAGTTTATGTAGAAGCATCTGCTGCTTCATCGACTGTCATCACTCATTTTATAGATAGTCAAACAAATAAAGAACTTCAAGCAGAAACACATATGAGTAGTGTAAATCGTATTCCTGATTTGCGCCTACCTGCTGAATTTTCTGATCGAGTGCCAAATATAGATTTATCGACTTATGAACAAGACGGAAAAGTCACTTCTATTTCTGATTGGATGCAAGCAAACGGATTAGACAGAAAAAGTCACTGGTCGGAGATCCTTGAAGTACTTCACTCAGAACTGATGAATAACAGGAAGCAATCAGGAGGGGAAATTACCTTTACTTATGTTTATATACCAGACAATCGTTCATTAGAAGGCCATGATCTTATTGTTCATCCAAACGAAAAAATAAACAAAGAAGAGTTGATCCAATCAGCAACAAATTCCTTAGATAAACCCGTACCGTTAAAGGATGTATCGGTTACAATCAATGAAGTACCATTGGAGGATGGTTATTTGACCAAACAAACAGGTGATTTTACGATTATGTATAGTTATCATGACCCGTATTCACTCCAAGAACTCCATGCTCAGTCGCTTTTACACGTTTTACCATTAAAAAAACAGATAAGACAAAAAGAACAAAAAAAACAAGAAGAAAACTTGTCAGAAAAAAAACAACAAATGGCTCATGCAGTTTCTCCAACAGGGGAAGCAAAGCAAACAAGAAATTTACAGCCAGCAAGAATATCTAGAAAAATCTCAGAATCTAATAAAACGATAAGGCAAGAAGCTCATTTGGCCCCACAAGTTTCTGGATTGGAAAATGAAATTTTAGAGCCTAAAACAACAATCAGAAAAAGAATTTGTTGCTAAACAGTCGGAAGATCAGAATGAATCAGATGACCACAAGGAAACGAAGAAAAAACGCTTGTCAACTATTGATTCCACCGATGAGCATCTGCAGCCGCAAGTACCACTTCCTAGTCCGAGAACACCCGCACCTGGTGGAGGTATTCCTTCTTCTTCTGCTTTAGGAGATTTCATGCGAGGTATCGCAGGAACATGGGTATACGCTAATCGAAATGAATTTGACGCAGATGACTGGTTCTGATTTATATCTCTATCTGTTATAGTCAAATAAGTAGCTGAGTCATATGTTATTTGGCATAATGGAGACGAGGAGGGATAGAAAAATGTTAGATAAAACGTTACCTTACGCAGAAATCTGGATGACAAGACCACTTCAACAAAATGTTCCAATCACGCCTTTAGCGGAAGGTTTTGAATTTCGATTTTATCAAAAAGAAGATGAATCTGCTTGGGCGGAGATTGAGACTTCCGTTGGGGAATTTCAAACGACAGATGAAGCACTTGAGTATTTTCAACAAAACTTTGCTCCTTATCCTGAAGAACTTGAAAGAAGGATGTTTTTTGTAGAGACAAAAAAAGGAGAAAAAGTAGCAACCTGTACCGCTTGGCGAAAAAAATCAAGAGAGCAAGTGTATCCGGTTTTTCATTGGTTAGCAGTGAAACCAGATTACCAAGGAAAAGGGCTCGCAAAAGCATTGACTGCCAGAGTCTTGCAAGAATTTCCTACCCTCCATACGGACGGACCAATCTATCTTCACACACAGACATGGAGCCATCAGGCGATTGCTCTTTATAAAAAAATGGGTTTTACTTTTATTGCTGAAAATCTAGACGGCACACCTAATCCAGATTATGAAAAAGTTATGCAGGTTTTAAGTAAATTAGATAAATAACGAAATGGTGAAATAAGTCCTCAGTATTGGGATAAAAAACGAAATAGTCATTCCTCATATCTTACTTTTTTGAGTTAATACTATCGGATAACTAATGGCATGCCATACATTCAAAAAAGAAGGGGCAGTGACAAAAGTATTGTCACTGCCCCTTCTCTTGTTTTTTAGCATGTTTTATCGTTTGATTTTTTTAGGAATAAAATTCTTGATGAACGTAAATTTTTGGTAATCGTTTCGACTATAGAGGTAACCAAATACACTGAAAACAACTGCTCCAATAAAATTAACAAATAAATCCTTCATAGTATCCATGATTCCCACGTCTAAGTAACCATTTTGGATGATTGTTTTATCTGTTTTACCATCTGCATTTTGACTTTCAATGATTGTCCGAGTGATATCTGGAACATGATAGACAGTGTTTCCGTCTTTACTTAACTCCACACTATTGATTTGCTGGATGATCGTATCTTTTTGCATATCGAATTGCAGTAATTTATCTGCTGAAAATTCCACAAACTCCCACATAACACCAACTGTCATCGAAAAACAGAAGGAAACAACTGCTAGTAATAAAGGAGTCAAGTTCATGGTTTTTGTATTTTTATTGAGCAAATAAACAAGGGAAAAGCCGACACCCCCAGCTAAAAATCCGCTGAATGCATGTAGAAAAGTATCCCACATTGAAAAATAGCCATAAAAATCACTTAACTCTCCTAAAACTGTTGAACTAAAAATAAAAGATAACAAAATGATTTCTAGCATATTTGGAATCTGTATCTTTAATATCTTTTCTAGAAAATAAGGGATTTCAAATAAAATTAGTGTCAGTAATAAAAGCATTGTATTTCCCCAGTGTTGGTTCCAGACCTGATCCACTAGCATAATAACGACGATGATACGTAATAAAATATAGATTCCGTTTGTGATTCTACCTGCAGTTTTTGTACTGTTCGTAAAAAAGGTTTTCAAATGATTCATAAAATAACTCCTTCATGTATATCCTTAATTATACTAAGAAGCGTGTGTTTACCAAAGCTATATGACTTAAAGAAAAACAGAGTTGATATTGTGAAAAAAATCACTTAATATAGTATAAGGAGAAAAGGGGGATACAAATGAAAAAATTAGTTGCTGGTTTATTAACAGCCGTTGCACTTCTTGCTATGAGCGCATGCGGCGCAGATCAGAAAAATACAGCGCAGACAAGTTCTAGTACGAAGGAATCTGCCGAAGTATCATCAGGCGCTTCTGAACAAGTATATACAGATCCAAAAGAAATGAAAGAATCTTATGATGTCGTGATTATTGGAGCTGGTGGTGCAGGGATGGCAGCAGCTATCGAAGCAAAAGATGCTGGGTTGAATCCAGTAATTTTGGAAAAGATGCCTGTTGCCGGAGGAAACACATCTAAATCATCAAGCGGTATGAATGCTTCAGAAACAAAATTTCAAAAAGAAGAAGGAATCAAAGACTCGAATGATGCCTTCTATGAAGAAACGCTAAAAGGTGGTGGAGGAACGAATGATAAAGAAATGCTTCGATACTTTGTCGAACACTCTGCTGATGCGGTCGATTGGCTAGATCAAAACGGTATCAAACTGGACAACTTAACGATCACTGGAGGGATGAGTGAAAAGAGGACACATCGTCCGTCTGATGGCTCGGCTATTGGTGGATACTTAGTGGAGGGGTTATTGAATAACGTCCATGAGCGGGAAATCCCTATTTTTGTCAACGCAGATGTGACAGACATTAAGAAAAATGGGGAAACGGTCAATGAAGTGACTGTACATGTTCAAGGAGAAGAACCAAAAGAGGTCACCGGAAAAGCAATCGTAGTTACCACAGGCGGTTTTGGTGCCAGCAAAGAATTTATTGAAAAATATCGTCCCGATTTAGCTGATTATATTACGACAAATCAAGAAGGATCAACTGGAGATGGTATCACCATGATTGAAAAATTAGGTGGACAAACCGTTGATATGGATAAAATACAAATTCATCCAACTGTGCAGCAGGATGAGGGGGTCTTGATTGGTGAGGTTGTTCGCGGAGAAGGAGCAATCTTGGTCGATCAAGAGGGGAAAAGATTTGTCAATGAAATGGATACAAGGGATAAAGTATCTGCAGCAATTACAGCATTGCCTGAAAAATCAGCTTATTTGATTTTTGACCAAGGCGTGCGTGATCGTGCCACAGCTATTGAATTTTATGACCAAAAAGGATATGTCACAACTGGGAAGACAATGGAAGAATTAGCAGAAAAAATCGATTTACCAAAAGAAACACTAGCAAAAACAGTTGATGGATGGAATACGGATGTTGCGGAGAAAAAAGATGCTCAATTCAACCGTGCCACAGCCATGGAACATGACTTATCGTCTCCGAATTATTATGCGATCAAAATCGCACCAGGAATCCATTACACGATGGGCGGTGTGAAAATCAATACGAACACTGAAGTATTAGATAAAGAAAACCAGCCAATTAGGGGGTTATATGCTGCTGGTGAAGTCACAGGTGGCTTACATGGAAACAACCGGATCGGTGGAAATTCAGTTGCGGAGATCATTATTTTTGGGCGACAAGCGGGCATACAAGCAGCTCGATTTGCTTCGGAAAATGAATGAAATAGAACGTAAATAAAAAGAGGTTGTGAAATCAGCGTTTTGACCTGAGTATTAGAGAAACAAACGGCAAAAT
>OGXS01002221.1_pt1 | contig 10279 bp, 4 predicted proteins | sample 1576371 | NCBI WGS metagenome assembly OGXS01 (sample SAMEA3541475, study PRJEB24748) | human gut metagenome | biome: human gut; feature: human-associated habitat; material: faeces | place: China | collected 2012
GCCTTGCGGAATTCGTCCGGAGTCTTGGCGTAGAACGCCTTCATGCCGAAGCCCTCACCGATCTTGCCGAAGTCGGTGTAGCAGTAGTCGCCGTCCAGCTTGCCGGTGGTCTCGTTGCGGTGACGCATTTCGGTCGCCAGAGAACCAACGCCGTTGCCCATCTGCAGGTTGTTGATGCAGCCGAATGCACAGTTGTCGAATACAACAACGGTGATCTTCGCGTTCTCCTGCATTGCGGTCGGGATCTCGGAGTTGAGCATCATAAAGGAGCCGTCGCCAACCAGAGCGTAAACTTCCTTGTCCGGCTCAGCCAGCTTGGCGCCGAACGCACCGGCAATCTCGTAGCCCATGCAGGAAGCGCCGTATTCCATATTGTAGGAGTTCGGTGCGTCGGTGACCCACAGACGCTCGAGGTCTGCCGGCAGCGAGCCTGCTGCTGCAACCACGATTGCGTCGTCGTCTGCCTCCTCACGGAGGATGCCGACTGCGTTGGACTCGGTGATGGTGCCGCCGATCTGGTCAACGAAATCGTTCATGATCTTCTCGGTCCAACTGGGAACGCACGGTACGAACTTGCCCTCGCCGAAGCCCTCGCCCTTGTACTGAACGCCCAGAACACGCAGACGCTCTTCTTCCCAAACCTTGCGGATATCCTGAATTTCGGTGGTGTAGCCGGACTTGTAGCCGTCTGCCTTGAGCTTTTCCATGATCGCTTCGAGAGTAACCTTTGCGTCGCCGATGCAGCGGGTTGCGTCCAGCTTTTCCGCGTGGAACTCGGAAGTATTGATTGCCAGAACCTTAATATCCGGGTTGCGGAACAGCACCCACTTGGAGCCGGTTACGAAGTCGTTGAAACGAGTGCCGACACCAATAACAAGGTCGCAGTCCTTGCAGAGTGCGTTCGCCGCCAGACCGCCGGTTACGCCGATGCCGCCGACAGCCAGCTCGAACGAATCCGGCAGGCAGGAATGGCCGGCCTGGGTCTGAGAAACCGGAATGTTGAACGTCTTGCAGAAGTCCATTGCGGTCTGACCGGCCTCGGAGTAACGAACGCCGCCGCCTGCGATGAACATCGGCTTCTTGGAAGCCTTGATCATCTCAACTCCCTTCTCGATATCGTAGTCATCCGCTACGCGGCGTGCAACGTGATGTACGCGCTTCTGGAAGAAGTAATCCGGAAAATCGAAGCTCTCACCCTGCACATCCTGCGGCAACGAGATAACTGCCGTGCCGCAGTTTGCGGTGTCGGTCAGGACGCGCATTGCATTGACCATCGCGCTCATCAGCTGCTCCGGACGGGAAATGCGATCCCAGTACTTGGCAACCGGCTTGAAGCAGTCGGAAGCGGACATGGACAGGTCGTTCGGAACCTCGAGCTGCTGGAGAACCGGATCCGGCTGCCGGGTTGCGAAGTAATCCGACGGGAACAGCAGCAGCGGGATGTTGTTGATGGTAGCGGTCAGTGCTGCGGTTACCATATTCGCTGCGCCAACGCCGATGGACGAGGTGCAGGCGATGATCTTGCGGCGGTTGTGCTGCTTTGCGTAGCTGATGGCGGCGTGCGCCATGCCCTGCTCGTTGCGGCCCTGGTAAACTCTCAGGTGACCCGGATCCTCTTCCAGCGCCTGTCCGAGACCGACTACCATGCCGTGACCGAAGATCGTGAACATGCCATCTACGAAGGGTTCCTCTTTGCCGTCCATCTCGATGTACTGCTGGTTCAGGAACTTGACGATCGCCTGACCGACTGTCATTCTGGTTTTGCTCATTGTGTTTTCCTCCTCAAATGCTTTACTCATTTCTTTCCTGCCGAGGCTCTTTCTTTTCGCTCCCGGCGGTGTTCTCTTTTGATGATTTAAGTTTAGCATTTGAGGGTTTGCTTTTCTTCTAACATCTTGAGAAATTGCCTTTTTTCTTATATTTTTACGTTACATACAAATATTTTCACATTTTATTATAGAATCCAGAACTTTTCTCTCCCCTATCGCATTATTTTCCGTGCCTGCCGCTCCCGCTTGCGGTCTGTGCTTTGCACCTGTTTTTTTAATATCTCGCTATCGTGCGGAAAATGCGGCATGCTGTCATTGCAGAATTTCACATTTTCCGTCCCACATAACAAGCAAAAAAGCATATATCTCAACATTTTATAAAAATACACAACTTTTTATGAGTTTCCTTCTTTTCCCTTTCCGTGGCATTTCCCCCTGTTTTTACAGGATGTTGCTGCGTTTTCCCGGCTGTTCGGCGGCTTCGGCGCCTCAGCTTATACGTTCTTGCGGAACTGTCGGAAATACAAGAAGTTAGAAGAAATCGCACCACCCGCCTGTTACAATAGAATCATCAAAACAAACCGCATCCGCGGCAGAAAAAGGAGCGATTCTCATGTTGTTTGCCATCTTCTCGACGGTGGTCATTTTCCTGAATATGTACCTGACGGCGTCCCTCACCTGTACGTCGTACCCGGATCGTTCCGATTATGACTACCTCTGATCCGTTATCCCAATTTTTGAACATATCCTAATTTTCTCTCACTTTTCGGCGCAGCCTTACTCTCTCGGCTGCGCCGAGCGTTTTTTTCTCCGGCATTTTCTGCGTATTCTTGCAAAACAAAAAGGTCATCGTTTCCAATGAAACGATGACCTTAGTCTGTCAAAAAACGGTGACAGGCTTTTTATTTCCGTCTGCGTCTGGGCTTTTCCTCCGTGCCGCTGGGCACGATGTAATTCTGGCGGAACTTGTTCGGCGGCATGCCGACGTTTTTGGTAAATTGCAGATTGAAATAGCTCTGCGTATCATAACCGACCATCTCCGCGATGCGGGTGATGGACAAATCCGTGGTGATGAGCAGCGTCTGCGCCTCTCCGATCCGGCGGCGCAGCAGATACTGCACGGGCGAATACCCGCTCATCTGCTTGAAAACATGCGATAAGTAATATGGACTGATGTGCAGCGCCTCACCCATGCTCTGCAGCGTGATCGGCTCCATATAGTGCTTGTCGATATACTCTTTAATGCGCCGTCCGAGGATATGCGGCTCGTCCACCGGCTTTTCCTTGGGGATGTTCACGCTGTCCGTCACGGTGAGGACAGCCACCAGCAGTGCGTGCATCAGCGTGCTGCAAAACAGCTCCGCCTGCGGCTCGCCCGCTGCCAGATTGCGGAACATCATCTCAAACAGTGCCTTGAGATCGTTGAAATACTTTCCGGTCGGGAATACATAGCCCGCATCATCCGGAATCAGCGCGTTTTCCCGCAGACCGGGCATATGCAGTCCGCCCACTGCCACGCAGTAGCTGCCGACCTCCATATCCGGCCCGGAGATCTCATCATGCACCACGCCTGCATTGTACACCAGCAGATCCCCGGCCTGAATGACCACCTTTTTATCGTGGATCAGATACTCGCTCGATCCGCTGCAGATCAGAATCAGCTCGACAAAATCCTCGTGTGCGTGCATCACACGCGGGTGCGTGCTCGCATCCGGCCGGATCTCGCTGACATAAAGCAGCTTGGGATGATTCTCGCCGGAATCACGGAAAATCGTCTTTACTTCCTTTTCTACAAAACACTGCACATTCAAGCTCGGCTTGGACATGTTTGGTTGCGCTCCTCTCTTTTTCCTCAGATAATAACCGCATAATGGAACAAAGCCACAGCTTTCATTATGCGGTACTGTCTTTTCTTTTACTTTAAGTCCGATCAGACCATCATCGATCAGAATCATGTTCCCGATCTGCACATCATCGACCAGACCTTTGTATGTCAGAGAAACTTTTGTTTCATCTCCTTCGATTTCTTCATTCGTCAGAGTGATTGTCTCGCCTTCTTTTAGCAATACCTTCTTTCCGTCTTTCAAAACACCTGTACGGATTTCCGGTCCCTTTGTATCCAGAAGGATTGCCACTGGTTTCTTCTCTTCTTCGCGAATCTTCTTCAACATGTCCATACGGCCTTTTTGTTCTTCATGTGAGCCATGTGAAAAGTTAAATCTTGCGATATCCATGCCTTCTTTTACAAGCCGTCTCATGATATTCTCATCGTTTGAATTCGGTCCCATTGTGCAGACAATCTTTGTTTTCTTCATTCCTGTTCTCCTTTTGTTGTTCAATTTCTAAATTACATGTTTATGAGTAAATAAATGCTCCTGGCAATATTCATAATTTCCATTGCACTTGGAACAATATCTAAACTCCAGTTTTGGGTCATCCAGTTCGGTTCTTCCGCAGACTGCGCATCTATGTCTTGCACCGTCTTTATAGTAATTGACCGGGCGTGCCTTATGAACCTGTCTGTGAAAATCATTTTTGCGCTTCACCTGTGAAGGACGGTATGGTCTTACATTTCTTGAATTCAGGAAAAATATCAGGAAATTCAAGATTGAGACAACTGCCGCCAGTGCATTTGCTTTATAGTATATTCCATAGGCACTTCCTCCATACGCCGGGAGAAATGCCTGGATAACTGCCCAGATAAAATACGCTCCGTCCAGCCACGCCAGCCATTTGGCTTTCACCGGAATGATGAAATATAGCATGAACTGTGCATTCGGATTCATAGCTGCGTATACAAGGAATAACGACATGTTCAGATATCCTGTTCCAAGCGGCAATACAAGCCCTGTCAGTACATAGACCAAAATGGCAGCGATCACATGAAACAGAACTCCGGCAAAGAAGTAGAGGTTAAAACGGAAAGTCCCCCATGCCCGTTCCAGTTCTTTCCCGATAAAATAATAAAGAGATAATGCCACCAGCATCCAGATCAGACTGTATGACGGAGGCTGAATGATAAATGTAATGATCCTCCAGACCTGTCCGTGCAGAATTGCCTGTGCATTCAGGCAGAGATACTGTGCATAAAATGCCGGATTTATCAAGTAGAGCACATATCCGGCTCCATACATGATGATAATATACAACATCAGATTCGGAACTGCATATCTTCCAATCTTTCGTTCCAGTTTGTCCATCCAATTCATATTGTCCTAACTCCTGTTAAAATTATTTTCACACATAGCCATTCTATCGTCTTGCTATTATTTTGTCAATCATACGCTCCCCAGCTTTCTGTAATTTTACATTTTTTACAATTTTTTTATTCGCATTTCATAATTCTTTTATGTTTCTTTTATGTTAAGAACACGATTTCTTAATTGTAATTTGACGCAAACTGTCGTATAATATTTTAGTTATATTGACAGATTACATTATAATAAGAAGAGACATCTGCCAAATAAATTTAAAACATATCTTTTTAATAATAAACATTGAATAAGGAGTACATAAATTATGGTTCAAAACGACATTTACACTCTCGGTATTGACATCGGTTCTACTACAGTCAAGATTGCTGTATTAGATCAGGACAATGAAGTACTGTTCTCCGATTATGAGAGACATTTTGCCAATATCCAGGAGACTTTATCTGATCTTCTTGGACGCGCCATCCATAAGCTCGGTGCCATCCACGTCTCTCCGGTCATCACCGGATCTGGCGGTCTGACTCTTGCCAAGCATCTGGGTGTACCTTTTGTTCAGGAAGTTATAGCCGTATCCACGGCTCTTCAGGACTACGCTCCTCAGACCGATGTAGCGATTGAGCTCGGTGGTGAAGATGCTAAAATTATTTATTTTGAAGGCGGGAATATTGAACAACGTATGAATGGTGTCTGTGCCGGTGGTACAGGTTCTTTTATTGACCCGATGGCATCTCTTCTTCAGACGGACGCTTCCGGTCTTAACGAATACGCAAAGAATTACAAAGCACTTTACACGATTGCTGCAAGATGTGGTGTATTTGCAAAGACGGATATCCAGCCACTCATCAATGACGGTGCTGCAAGAGAAGATCTGGCTGCCTCCATTTTCCAGGCAGTTGTCAACCAGACTATCAGTGGTCTTGCATGCGGGAAACCTATTCGCGGACACGTTGCATTCCTTGGCGGACCTCTGCATTTTCTCTCCGAACTGCGTAAGGCATTTATCCGTACATTGAATCTGGATGATGAGCATATCATTGCCCCGAATCATTCCCATCTGTTTGCAGCCATTGGTTCTGCCCTGAACTCAAAAAAGGATCTGGACGTACCAATCCAGGAGATGCAAAAGCGCCTGGAAGGCAAGATTAAGATGGAATTTGAAGTTGACCGTATGGAACCTTTGTTTGCAAGTGAAGCTGACTTTCAAGAGTTTAAAAAGCGGCACGACAAGGATCAGGTTCCCATCAGAGATCTGGCTACCTATAAAGGAAAGGCTTTCCTTGGTATCGATGCCGGATCTACCACTACAAAGGCAGCTCTTGTCGGCGAAGACGGAACACTTTTATATTCCTTCTATCACAACAATGATGGAGATCCGCTTGGTACAACAATTACTGCGATCAAAGATATTTACAGCAAATTACCAGAGGATGTACAGATTGTACACTCCTGCTCTACCGGATATGGTGAAGCTTTGATCAAAGCAGCCCTTCTCCTTGACGAAGGTGAAGTAGAAACTGTCTCTCATTACTATGCTGCTTCTTTCTTTGAGCCGGATGTTGACTGTATTCTGGACATCGGCGGTCAGGATATGAAGTGTATCAAAATCAAGAATCAGACCGTTGACAGTGTACAGCTCAATGAGGCCTGTTCCTCCGGCTGTGGTTCATTTATTGAGACATTTGCAAAATCACTGAATTATTCTGTTGAAGATTTTGCCCACGAAGCTTTATTTGCAAGAAATCCAATCGACCTTGGAACACGTTGTACTGTATTTATGAACTCCAAGGTTAAACAGGCACAAAAAGAAGGTGCTGAGGTTGCTGATATCTCCGCAGGACTTGCATATTCTGTTATTAAGAATGCGTTATTCAAGGTCATCAAAGTTTCTGATGCATCGGAACTTGGAAAACATATCGTAGTTCAAGGTGGAACATTCTACAACAATGCTGTCCTTCGAAGTTTTGAGAAAATCGCAGGATGTGAGGCTATCCGTCCGGATATTGCCGGAATTATGGGCGCATTTGGTGCAGCTCTCATTGCACGTGAACGTTATGTAGAATGCGAAGGCACGACTATGCTCTCTATTGAGGACATTGAGGCCATGGAATATTCTACAACTATGACAAAATGTAAAGGATGTACAAATAACTGTCGTCTGACGATTAATCATTTCAGCGGCGGACGTAAGTTCATTACCGGAAATCGATGCGAACGCGGACTCGGAAAAGCAAAATCCGAGAATAAGCTGCCAAATTTATTTGAATACAAATTAAAACGTTATTTTGATTATGAACCATTGCCGGAAGGATCTGCAAAACGCGGTGTAATCGGAATCCCCCGTGTATTAAATATATACGAAAACTATCCGTTCTGGTTCACATTTTTCAATCAGCTTGGATTCTCTGTCAAACTCTCTCCTGCTTCTACAAGAAGCATTTATGAACTCGGTATTGAGTCCATTCCAAGTGAATCTGAATGCTACCCGGCAAAACTGGCTCACGGACATGTACAATGGCTGATCAACGAAGGTGTGAAACACATTTTCTATCCAAGCATTCCTTACGAGCGCAATGAATTTGCAGACTCTGACAACCATTACAACTGCCCGATTGTTACTTCTTATCCCGAAAATATCAAGAATAACATTGATGCCATTGTAAATGGAGAAGTTGATTTTATGCACCCATTCCTCTCTTTTGCCAGCGAGGATACGATCTCCTATCGCCTGGTGGAAGAACTTGGAAAGAAATTTGATATTTCCGATCAGGAGATCCAGTCTGCCGTCCATGCAGCATGGGAAGAACTTGCAGCATGCCGTGAAGATATGCGTCGAAAAGGGGAGGAAGTTATCAAATTCCTGGATGAGACTGGAAACAGAGGTATTGTACTGGCAGGACGTCCATATCACATTGACCCGGAGGTTAACCATGGCATTCCAGAACTGATTAATTCTTATAATATTGCTGTGCTGACTGAGGATTCCATCTCCCACTTAAATCCAGCTGAGCACCCACTCAACGTGATGGATCAGTGGATGTACCATTCCCGTCTGTATGCAGCGGCAAACTATGTAAAGACAAAAGACAATCTGGATCTGATTCAGCTCAACTCTTTCGGTTGCGGACTGGATGCAGTCACAACCGATCAGGTTGCGGATATTTTAAATCATTCAGATAAGATCTATACATCTCTGAAGATTGATGAAGTCAACAACTTAGGTGCTGCAAGGATCCGTGTCCGCTCTCTTCTGGCTGCTATCCGCGTCAGAGAACAGCGAAATGACAAACGTACGATTCATTCCGCAGCTATTGAAAAAGTATCTTTCACAAAGGAAATGCGCGAGAATTACACGATTCTCTGCCCACAGATGTCACCGATCCACTTCGAACTGATGGAGTCTGCATTTAAAGCTTCCGGATACAACATCGAAGTCCTTCCAAATGACAACAAACAGGCAGTAGATGTGGGGCTTAAATACGTTAACAATGACGCATGTTACCCGTCCCTTATGGTTGTCGGACAGATCATGGAGGCCATCCTTTCCGGCAAATATGATACACACAAGATTGCTGTCATCATCAGCCAGACCGGTGGTGGCTGCCGTGCTTCCAATTATATCGGATTTATCCGCCGTGCCCTAAAAAAAGCCGGTTACGAATATATTCCGGTTATTTCCATCAACTTAAGCGGGCTGGAAGAAAATCCTGGATTTAAGATCACACCCGCTCTCGTACTTCGTGGTATTTACAGCGTAGTATTTGGTGATATCTTTATGAAATGTGTGTATCGTTTAAGACCATACGAAGCTGTTGTGGGATCTGTAAATGCAATACACAGAAAATGGGCGGAAGTATGTAAAGAGTTTGTCTCTTCCGGCTATCCTTCCAGACGAAAATTCAAGAAGTTATGCTGTCAGATCATCGAAGACTTTGACAATAATATCGAACTTTTAGATGTTAAAAAACCACGTGTCGGCGTTGTCGGTGAGATTCTTGTCAAATTCCTTCCGGCAGCTAATAATCATCTGGTTGATCTGCTGGAAAGTGAAGGAGCTGAAGCTGTTGTCCCAGATCTTCTGGACTTCCTGCAGTACTGCTTCTACAATCAGAACTTCAAAGTAGAAAAGCTTGGATTTGCAAAATCAAAAGCAACTATTGCAAACTGGGGCATCAAGGTCATAGACTGGTTCCGCGCTCCGGCTACCGAAGCATTTAAGAAGAGCAAACATTTTAACCCGCCGGCAGATATCCGTGATCTCGGAAAGATGGCTTCTGACATTGTATCTCTTGGAAATCAGACTGGTGAAGGCTGGTTCCTGACCGGCGAAATGTTAGAGCTGATCCACAGCGGTGCACCAAATATCGTGTGTACGCAGCCATTTGCCTGCCTGCCAAACCATGTAGTGGGCAAGGGTGTTATTAAAGAGTTACGAAGACGCTACCCACAGTCAAATATCGTAGCAATCGACTTTGATCCGGGCGCAAGTGAAGTAAATCAGTTGAATCGAATTAAACTGATGCTTTCCACAGCAAACAAGAATTTAGAGGCGTAATTTATAATTTGTAGTGATACATAAAAAAGAATCCAGCTAGATGTGTTCCTGACACGAATGATTTCTGACATCTGCTGCGTCGTTTATTTCTCATATATTTTACAAACTCGTCCGTATGGACTCAGACAATGTAAAATATATGAGACTATACTCGCAGATGTATCAGAAATCACTCTACCGTCAGATAACATCACCTTGCCGGATTCTTTTTATTCACTAATATCACTACACTTTATAATTCCTTCGAAAAGCGAAAATCACCTTATAATTTTGTTCAAAATATAGAAAATCCAGGAAAATTATTATTTGGAGAAAGGTACTCTGGAGCGGTCGGTACTTAGGCGGTGTTTTTTAGCGCCTTATGTACCGCTACCAGCGGAAGGTAGCGCGAGCGTGCCTTTGACAAATAATAATTTTCTCTGGATTAATATTGGCGAATAAATTTTTATACGAATTGTAAAATGTCTTCTACATTTTCACGAATGTAATCCGCTCCGGCTTCTTCAAATTCTTTGCGGCTTCCAAATCTGTAGAGAATGCCGAGACAGTCAAGTCCATTTTCATGGGCGCCGACGACATCGTGTTCGCGGTCACCGATCATAAGTACTTTAGACTTGTCTGTAATATCATTTTTCTCAAGAGCATAGGTAATGACCTGAGCTTTTGTTCCTCTTCCACCGTCCATCTCCATACCTGCAACGCATGCAAAGTATTTAGTCAGATGAAAATGATCAATAATAATCTTT
>OGXS01002223.1_pt1 | contig 10269 bp, 5 predicted proteins | sample 1576371 | NCBI WGS metagenome assembly OGXS01 (sample SAMEA3541475, study PRJEB24748) | human gut metagenome | biome: human gut; feature: human-associated habitat; material: faeces | place: China | collected 2012
GGAGGCTTCGGATCGGCGATCCTCGTGGCGACGATCTGCCATTTCTGGATCGGCATTGAGGTCGCCGATGCCGCGTTCCCCGTCATGTGCGCATCGATCCCGTTTTGGCTCGCCGGTTTTTGGCGTCCCTTCGGGATGCGCGCGGAAAGGTTCGCGCCCCTTCTGTTTTCCCACCATCTGAAAGATCAGAGACTCCTCTATGAGAGCCCGGCACCGAAGCATCTGACGCTCATAGAGCGCGGAGCGCCAAGCCGCAGGGCGAAGAGGATGTCCAGACGCAAAGGAGCGGAGGCCAATGAGCCAACCAGAGAATACGAAGAAGCCAAAGAAAGAGATGAAAGAGGACAAGAAGAGGCTCAAGGATGAGAAAAGGCTCGCCAAGGCCCGAATCAGAACCGAACGCGCAGCAATGGCTAAGGCCAAGCGCGAGCGGAGTGGTTCCCAGGCAGGCCTCCTGCGGCAGCTCATCGGCATGTCCACCAAATCCGACCGTTCGAAGAAGGTTCACGAGGAGAAGCTGAAGCGACAGAAGAGGACAAGGGCGTCAGCGCGCGACATATCCTCCTACATCGGATACGACGCCATCTACAAGGATGGCATCGCACAGGTCGAGGAAGGCCTCTTCTCGCAGACGATCGAGTTCTCGGACATCTCCTACCAGTCGGCCCGCCGCGAGAACCAGCAGAACATCTTCACGGTGCTCTCCTCCCTCTACAACTACTTCGGGGCGGACTCGTGCGTCCAGCTCACGATAGCCAACGTTCCCATCCCCGAAGACGAGATCGGCAAGAAGCGCTTCTTTAAGGCGGCAGGTACCGACACGGAGAAGTACGCCAAGGAATACAACCAGATCTTGAACGACAAGATGCGAGAGGGCGTCTCCAACCTCACGCGCCATCGCTACCTCACCTACATGGTCGGTGCAAGCGACGTGTGGGAGGCCGTGCCGAAGCTCTCCCGCATCAAGGGCGACGTAATCGACACGCTCTCGCGCATCCGCTGCGAGGCGCATGCCCTAAACGGCATCGAGCGCTTGAGCGCGATCCACTCCCAGCTTCGTCCGAAGGCAGCGTTCACGTTCACATGGGACAAGGTGAATCCCTGCTCGAACACGAGGACGCGCGACCTGATCGCCCCCGCGCTCGTGGACTTTAAGCCCAACGGACGCTCAGACATCTTCAGGATCGACGAGACGTACGGCTGCGTGCTCTCCATCCGCACGTTCGGATCGATGCTTGAGGACTACTACCTCGCTAACATCATCGATCTTCCCATGCCACTGTCGGTGAACCTGCACATCCAGCCCATCGCGCAATCAGATGCCCTCGCGCTCGTGAAGCGCCAACTTGACTGGATGGATAAGGAGATAATCGACGAGCAGATGAGCGCCATGAAGAAGGGCTACGACTATACGATCCTGCCTCCAGAGCTGCGCTACTCCAAGGAGGAGGCGGAGGAGCTCCTCGACTTCCTTCGAAACAAGAACGAGCGCCTCTTCACCTACACCGGCCTCATCTACACCTATGCCGATACTGTTGATGCGCTTGAGCGCCAGGTCGATCAGATCATCTCCGTCGGGCAAGGAAACTCGCTCGGCATCGAGCCGCTTTACTATCGACAGCGCCAGGCTCTGAACTCGGTGCTGCCGCTCGGGATGAACCACGTCGATGTCACCCGCTACCTCACAACCGGGCAGATCGCCATGCAGATGCCTTTCGCATCGTTAGAGCTCAACCAGGAGGGCGGGGGCTACTATGGGCAGTCGAAGCAGTCGGGCAACCTCGTCATCTGCAACCGCAAGAAGCTCGCGAGTCCCATGGGGTTCGTCTGCGGCAAGCCCGGTTCCGGGAAGTCCTTCTCTGTGAAACGCGAAATCACCAATACAGTGCTCGCCTATCCGGAGGATGAGATCATCATCTTCGACCCCGCTGGCGAGTACGGAAATCTCATCGAGGCCCTCGGCGGCGTGAACGTCCGGCTCGCGCCCGATGCGGACACCGCGCTCAACCCCTTCGATTTGGCAGATGTGGAGGGGCGCGCCGACGCCGCGCAGCTCGCCTTCAAGATCGATGCCTTCTTGGCCCTTTCGAGCGCGATGATGGCGGAGTCTTCCGAAGGCCTTCCCGAGGCGGACAAGTCGATCATCACAAGATGCGTTGAGGCGGCTTACGCGAGATGCTCAGGCGGCGAGGGAATGCCAACGCTTTCCGATTTCCACGAGATACTCGTCGAGCAACCTGAGGTGGAGGCGCGCGACATAGCCCTTCGCTACGAGCGATACGTCACCGGCGCGCTGTCGTTCTTCAACCGCCAGTCCAACGTCGGCTTCCACAACCGCATCACCAACATAGACCTTCACGACCTCTCCACCAACATGCGCGTGTTCGGCATGCTCACCGCGTTAGAGGCCGTGCGCAACCGGATGTATGCGAACTTCGAGCGGGGTGTTACCACCTGGCTCTATATCGATGAAGTCCAGTCGCTCTTCGGCCACCCCACCATCATCGATTACTTCGCGAAGTTCTGGGCGGAAGGGAGGAAGTTTAACTTGATTTGCACCGGCATCTCCCAGAACACCTCGCACATGCTCACTCACGAGCGCGCCCGCACCATGGTTCTGAACTCGGACTTCATGCTGCTTCACAAGCAGGCGAGCCAGGACCTCGCCGCGTGGGCGGAGATGCTGTCGCTCTCCAGTGCCGAGCGTGAGTACATCGACGAGTCTATCAAGGCTGGAGAGGGTCTTCTCGTCGCGGGAGGGGCGCGCGTGCCCATCCGTGACGACTTCCCCAAAGGCGCTCTCTACGACCTCTGGAACACCAAACCTGAGGAGATCGCGCAGCTGAAGCGAGCTCATGTCTTCGAGAAGAACGCGAAGAGGAGCAAGAACTAAATGGATCCGAGAAGCCTCGACAACACGAGCGCCTCGATCTCGGATATCGTCACCGCCGATAAACTCGATGCCGTGAGCGCAGGGATCGTGAAGGACGACGAGAGCCAAAGCCTCTCTGCCCTAAGCGAGAAACAGTCCGCGCTTGGCACGAGGGCAACGAGCAAGGCAAGCCCCTCCAAGAAACACGTCCGCACATCGGCGGATACGGGCACAGCAAATGCGGATTCCGATGGCGCATCAGGTGCTGGGGATGCATCCACAAGATTCCAGACGGCCAACACTTCAAGCGAACGACTCAAGGTTCGCCAGGTGCTGGAGCGCCAGGCAATATCCGAACTCGACGACACCGACGAGTTCGAGGGGGTGGGTAACGCCTACGACACCGGGCGAGGCGCAAAGCGGGCGATCGCAGCCATGCGGGATAGGAAGGCGAAAGGGGCCCACTCCGCCTCAGGCGGTTCTAAGGGGTCGGGCGCGAGCGCAAAAGCCACCAAGAGCACGAGCGCCCAAGGCGCGAAGAAGGCGAAAGCGGCAAGCGTCAACGGGGTTAGCCAGGCGCAAGCGAGCCACGCCGCCCAAGCGGCGGGGGCCGCCACGAAGACGGCCGTCTCATCGTCCGGCAACGCAGCCATCGCTGGCACGGTCGGCGGAAGCGGGATTGCCGCAGGCGGTGGGGTGCTCTGCGGGGTCATCGCCTTCGTACTCGTCGCGCTCGTCATAGGCCAGATAATCTCAGCCTTGTTCGGATTCTGGGACGCAGAAGACAAGAAGCGCTCCATGGAGGGGCTTCCGCCCTACATCACCTATGAGATGGTCGAGGAAGCCATTCGTTGCCAGGAGGAATTCGGTCACCCCGCTGGGTGCACCATCGCGCAGATCATCTGCGAGTCGGGACAGGGTGAGACCATGAGCCAGCTCGCGACGCGCGACCACAACCTATTCGGAATGAAATGGGCGTCGTCTTTTGCATCGGCGCCGGAAGTCGTCGGAAAGGCGGGATGGACGACCCAAGAGGAGTACACACCCGGCACCTTCACCACCATAACGGCGTACTTCACGGTGTTCAAAGGAGATGTGGAGTGCATTCGCTTCAGAAGCCGCGTGTTCCTGCAGGCATCCCACTACAGCGCCAATGCCCTCATCCAGCAGGCGATCGCCGAGCGCTCCTCCGACAAGATGGCGGAGGGACTCAAGGATGCGGGATGGGCAACGAGCTCGGCCTATGTGGACTCCCTCAAGTCCGCCATGGATACCTACAACCTGCGCCGCTTCGACTCGATGACCGTGGAGGATTTTGAGAGAGGGGCACTCTCGGCAGACGCGGTCATCGCCGCCGCCTACAGCCAGCTAGGCGTGCCCTACGTATGGGGCGGAACGACGCCGGGCGTGGGCCTCGACTGCTCTGGGCTTACCCAATACTGCTACCGGCAGGCGGGCATTGCCATCCCACGAAACTCCGAGGATCAGGCAGCGTTCGGTCGCAAGGTGCCGGTGTCAGAGGCATCGCCCGGCGACATCCTCTGGAGGCCCGGGCACGTGGCCATCTACATCGGGGACGATCGCTACATTCATGAGCCGCATTCGGGTGCGGCCTGCACGATTGCAAGCGGCGCATCGCACTTCGTGAGCGCCATCAAGATCAGATAGGAAGGACGAAACATGACCAGAAAGAACAAGCTCATGCTCGCTGCGGCCATCGTGGCCGCGGTGCTCCTCGTGGGCTCGGGCGTCGCCAGATGCACGCTCGCCCAAAATGGGGCGACCGAAGGCCGAATTGCTGTCGAATCGGCAGAGGAGGCAGCAGTAGAGAACCCTCAGTCCGAAACCGATATTGCAGATGGCGAAGCGAATTCTGGCATCGAATCGCTCGTCGGAACCTCGTGGGTTGGCGTGGACGACGCAACGCGCACGCTTTCCATCGTCAAGGGAGCTTTCGTCGAGACCAAGGACGGCGGCACTGAGGTGACCTACTGGACGCTTGACGACGAGGAGCTGCTTTCCTCCGGCATAGAGGCCACCGTGCTCGCCTCGAAGTCAATGACCGATGCCGCGAGCCCTGTTCTCGTCTCTGTTAGGAGCGACGGCGCAGATACCGTGCTTAGATCGGACGCCCTCGCCTGCGCATACAGGCAGGTGCAGGTCGGGGACAGGTCGCTTAGCTTCACCGGCGTCACCTCCAAGCTCGAAGAGGCGATGGGGATCGACGCCGCGAAGATCGAGGCCGCCGTCTCGGCGCGTGCAGCAGCCGTGTCCCCGAGCGCGACCCGCGCCATCTGGGATGCGGAGGCGTGGATAGACTATGCCAACAACGCGGCTACGACAACGTTCACGCTCGACGATGGGGCATCGACCATGATCTCGGTTACGCGCTCATCCGATGGCACGATCGAGGCGCTCTGATAGGGATGGGCAAAGTCAAAAGCCTCGTCACGAACAGACGATTCATAGTGGCGTTCGCAGCCACTTTCATGCTGCTCTCCACGCTGTTTATTCCCACGCAGCTCGCTTGGGGCTCGATCGCGGATGACATCAACGCATGGCTCTGCGGAGTGCTCCGTGACTGGTGCAACTGGATCTTCGCGGCTCAGACCGACGTGATGCGCTCACTTGGCGCTAACGGCGTGCTCTCGGCACCATTCGAGACCATGCTCGCCAGCGCAGGAGAAGTGTCCATGTACGACATCGCCAGAGGCGTCTGGCAGGTGGCGGTGCTGCCCATAGGCTGCGGCGGGCTCGGGCTCGTGTTCACCTTGAAGCTCATCGAGATATCACAGCGCATGGATGGCAACCAATCCTTCCCGGGCGTGAAGGAAGTGGTGTTCCTCCTCGTGTTCTTCGCGGTATTCCTTTTCCTGATCCAGCACTCCTTCGACCTCATGGCGGCCATCTACGAGGTCATAGGCCTTGCGATAGACCGTGTGGAGGGCCTCTTCGGCACTGGCGGCGCACTGGACATGACGGCGGTCTCGATCGTAACGGGCGATGACGACCTGTCTGCGCTCCTGGCGCTGCTCGTCGTCGCGGTCATCAGCTGGCTCGTCGTGCTCGTCGCATACATCGCGGCGCTCGTCGTCTGCTGGGCGCGCGCGATACAGCTTTACGTCATGGCGGCGTTCTCCCCGATTCCGCTGGCATTTCTTGGCTTCGACCAGACGCGCCAGATCGGGCTCGGGTACCTGAAGAGCTTCGGTGCTGTCTGCATCGCAGGGCTCATTATTCTGATCCTGCTCATCAGCTTCCCCGTGATCCTGGGCGGCATCGTCGCCGTGAACCCGGGAACCGGAACGCCCATAGACGCGATAGCGAATGGGCTCACCTACGCGCTCCAGTACCTCGCCATGTGCATCCTCCTCGTGTTGTCGCTCGTGAAGAGCGGAGCCTGGGCACGAGACATCGCGAGCGGGTTCTAGGTGCATGCCAGCAAGAGAGGAGGTGGTGCCTATGGGCTGACGAGGCACCCACAGGGGCATTCCACCAATCGACCCCAAGAGGACACAAGACGCAAAGGAGAAAGCAAAATGGACGACAAGAAAAACGTCTACATCACCCTGCACAAGAACTTCGTGCACGAGGGCATCGAGTACGAGGACAGGAAGACCGGCGAGACCAAGACCTTCAACTCGGTGACGCTGCCCAAGGGCACCGTGGTCAACGGACAGGATGTGAGCTACAGCCAGTTCAGCCCCCTCTTCGTGAACCCGTCCCGATTCAAGGGCGAGAACTACCGAGACATCCCCCTTCTGGCCGAGAAGGAGGTATGGCTGAAGAAGAGTGTGCTGGAGCCGGACGGCAGCCCCACCCTCGACGAGGATGGCAAGCAGGTGCGCGAGGTCATAAAGGTGATGCCCGCTGCGCTCAAGGAGGGCATCGACAAGGGAAGGGCGGCCTACCTCGCATCGCTCGACGACAAGGCCAAGGAGGCCCGTGAGGCATCGGCCAACCAGACCCGCGAAGCCCGCCAGGCCGAACCCGTCTCCCGATAGGCGGTGCGACATGGAAGTTACGACGACTGACACTTCCGGCTCGAAGGCCCTGCGCTGCCTGCTCGCAGCGCTTATCGCCCTGAGCTCGGTCATAGGCTCTCTTGCGGTCACGGGGCAAAGCGCATTCGCCGCAGAGACCGCCTCGTTGAGCATCGGGGGCAAGATCCCCTACGCGGGATACACGACCACATGGATGTACGCCGATGGCGAGATGGCCTATTGCGGGAACCCCTCTGCGGCAACGCCGCCTTCAGGCACCTACACCAAAAGCGCTATAAGCTCAGCATCGGGCCGCGATGCGGAGACCGTAGCGGACCTCTGGTTCAGCTACGGCAGCCCGGGATTCGATGCGAGCCTCTGGCCAAGCACGTGGTATGACGGCACGGCCATGACGGATGCGCGCTATGCGGCGCTCGCGCACATCCTGCTCTCTGACACGTTCTCCAGCAACGGCAGCTACGCGCTCTACGGGTGCAACGAGTCCTTCAAGGAATGGTGCCGCTACAACGTTATCGGCTTCGACTCATCGGGCACGATGTGCAACGACGATGCGACCGGTCGAAAGATCTCGCGCATGCAGGGCGAGGTTCCCTCGAACTTCGAGGCTTTCATGCTCTACACGGGCGCGGGAAACCAGCTGATCCTCTCATTCAAGTACACCCCCTATGGCAAGATCGACCTTCTGAAGGTCACTGCCAACGAGGAGATGTGCGGGGGCAATCCGCTCTACTCCGTGGAGGGCGCGGTGTACACCGTGTACCGCAACTCGGGGCTCACGGATGTCGCGGGCTCCATCACGACCGACGAGGATGGCTACGGCATACTGGAGGAGCTTGAGCCGGGCAGCTACTGGGTGCGTGAGACCAAGCAGGCTCCGGGACATGCGCTCGACCCGACCGTGTATCCGGTTGAGGTGAGGTCGGACGAGACCACGCGGGTGAACGGCAAGACCGTATCCGACATCCCGCAGTCAGACCCCGTGGGAATGCTCGTCGGAAAGGTTGACGCCGATACCAACGAGAGCGCGCCCGAAGGCGATGCGACGCTCGAAGGCGCGCTCTTCACCGCCCGTTACTACGCGGGCGACTATGCTGACGCGGCATCGGCCGAGGCGTCCGGCGCGCCTGCGCGTACCTGGGTGTTCGAGACGGATGCCGATGGATTCGCCTACCTGGCTGACGAGTACAAGCACTCGGGAGATCCTCTCTACTACCAAACCAACGGCGACGCATCGATTCCCCTGGGAACGGTGCTGATCCAGGAGACCCGCGCGCCCCAGGGCTACAACCTCGACGATGGGCACGGCGGGGATCCAAAGGTGTTCTGCGTGCGCATCACGCAAGACGGCGCGGTCGGCGAGTCCGTCTACACCTACAACTCGCCCAAGGTGCCCGACACCGTGAAACGCGGCGACTTCCGCCTTGTGAAGGGAGTGCCCGTGGAGATCTACGACTCTCCTAGCGGCGACATGCCACAGGAGGTCGTGCGCGTGCTCGTCCCAGGGGTCAAGTTCGAGCTCTACAACGACTCGGAGAGCGCCGTGCTCTCGCCCGAGACAGGCAAGCTCGTCGAGCCCGGCAACCGAGTGTGCACCATCACGGTGGACGAGAACGGCCTTGCCACCACCAAGGACGACAACGCCGACGTCAACGGTTGGAGCAAGCCAGGCAACTGGACCGGCGCGCTCGCCTACGGCACCTACCGCGTGCACGAGCTGATCCCGCAAGACGTGACCGACGCCTTCAAGGCCAAGTGGGGAAAGACGCTCCTTCCCGTGGAGGACTGGAAGACCACCATCCGCGAGGAGGGCGAATACGAACCTCCCGCACTCGTGAACGACCACATCCCCCAGACGCCTCTCAAGGTGGTGAAGGTGGACGCCGAGACCGGCAAGCAGGTGCCGCTGCCCGTGAGCTTCCAGCTTGAGGACGCGAGCGGGGCACTCATCACCTACACCTCCCACTATCCCGCAACCGAGACAATCGACACCTGGACGGCCAACGAGCGCGGCGAGCTGACACTTCCGATGTTCTTGGAAGAGGGCGACTACACGCTTTTGGAGGTCCAAGCACCGTACGGCTATGTGAAAAAGCTCGAGGGCAAGGCGTTCCACGTGGACGCTGACTACAACGGGTGGGACGATCATCTCGTGATCGAGTTTTCCAACATGCCCCAGAAGGCGACCATCACTGTAGCCAAGACCGACTCCTGGACTGGAGAGGCTGTGGACGAGTCCGTCTACATCGTGAAGGCGGCGGAGACCATCCAGACGCCCGACGGCACCATCCGTGCGCACGAGGGCGAGATCGTGGCCACTCTCACCACGGGCGAGGACGGCAAGGCGACAACGCCTGAGCTATACTTGGGAACCTACACGGTCTACGAGGCCAAGGCAAAGGATGGCTACGCGCTCGACGTGACCGAGAAGACCGTGGCGCTCGAATACGCAGGACAGGGTGTCGCGGTCTACGACCACGAGGAAGCCGTAACCGACGAGCCTACCAACCCTTCGATCAAGAAGGTTGACGCCCTCGATCCTGAGGTGTCCGTCGTAGGAGCCGTCTTCCATATCTGGAACGACGAGGACACCTTCGACGAGGAGATGACGACTGACGAGAACGGCATCATCTCGCTTGCCTACGCGAAGCACGGCAACTACCACACCCAGGAGGTGTCCGCACCCGAGGGCTACGCCATCGTAGACCTCGATGAAGAGGGCAACTCCACCGTCACCGACTTCAAGGTGAACGACCAGGGCATGATCGAGTGGGACGAGAGCGGGGCCATGGCGCAGACGCACGAGTTCACGCTTGAGAACATGCCCAAAACCATGAAGACGACCGCTGTGGACTCAGAGAGCGGAACCCACGAGGGCCAAGCCCGCGACGAGCTCACCATCGTGGACACCATCGAATACACGGGGCTCGTCCCCGAAAACGAGTACACCGTGAGCGGAACCCTCATGGACAAGGTCACCGGCGAGCCCGCGCTTGACGATGAAGGCAATGAGATCACGGCGTCCACCACTTTCACTGCAGAGGAATCCTGCGGCACGGTGGACGTGACCTTCACCTTCGTAGGCGCATCCCTAGCTGGCAAGCAGCTCGTGGCATTCGAGACCATGGAATTCGAGGGGGCAGAGTACATGGTCCATGCCGACATCGACGATGTTGACCAGACCGTGAACGTGGTTGACATCGCAACCCAAGCGCGTGATGCCGAGTCTGGCACGAGCGTCGGCACCGTCGGCGAGCATGTGAAGCTCATCGATACTGTGGCTTACACGGGTCTCACTCCAGGCAACGCCTACAAGCTCTTCACGATGCTCATGGACAAGGGGACGGGAAATCCACTTACAGGCGATGATGGGCTTCCTATCGTGAGCACGACCGA
>OGXS01002224.1_pt1 | contig 10253 bp, 9 predicted proteins | sample 1576371 | NCBI WGS metagenome assembly OGXS01 (sample SAMEA3541475, study PRJEB24748) | human gut metagenome | biome: human gut; feature: human-associated habitat; material: faeces | place: China | collected 2012
ATCATGCCGTTGTCGAAGGTCTTGGAGTGAATGATGGAGTTCACGGCGTTCAGGATGTCGGCGGTCTCGTCGATCACGACGGGGGTGTTGCCGGCGCCCACGCCCAGGGCGGGCTTGCCCGAGGAGTAGGCGGACTTGACCATGCCGGGGCCACCGGTGGCGAGGATGATGTCGACCTCGCTCATGAGCTTGTTGGTGAGCTCGAGCGTCGGCTTGTCGATCCAGCCGATGATGCCCTCGGGGGCAACGGCCTTGACAGCGGCCTCAAGCGGCGGCGATGGTGCACTGGGCAGCCGCCGGGTGCGGGGAGATGATGATGGCGTTGCGGGTCTTCAGGCAGATGAGGCACTTGAAGATCGCGGTGGAGGTGGGGTTGGTGGTGGGGATTACCGCGCCGACGATGCCGATGGGCTCGGCCACCTTGGTGATGCCGTAGGCTTCGTCGTGCTCGATGACGCCGCAGGTCTTGGTGTTCTTGTAGGCGTTGTAGATGTACTCGGCGGCATAGTGGTTCTTGATGACCTTGTCTTCGAGCACACCGCGGCCGGTCTCCTCGACCGCGAGCTTGGCGAGCGGGATGCGCGCCTTGTTGGCGGCCATGGCCGCCTGGTAGAAGATCTCGTCAACCTGCTCTTGCGTGTAGGTTGCAAAGACCTTCTGGGCCTCGCGCACCTGCGCGAGCTTGGCCTCGAAAGCCTCGACCGAGTCGACGACCTCAGGGGCTGCCGTAACCGTTGGCTTTTTCACCATGTGTCTCTCCTTGTGACTGGTGACTTACCCTACATCCGCAATTCTAGCAAGATATAGCTCGGTAAACGGCAGAATTCTTGTCTTCGGCAAATTAAAGCGCTTCAATTGAATTCAGCGCGTTGCTTGTTTCATGCACATTCCCCCTTAACCGCCGACGTGGATCGAGTTTGCAAGGCAGCGTTTTGTATCTGGGGCTCGTTTGATCGACGTGCCGGGGCTTGATGTATCGACTTTCAACTTTTGGGCACTTGCAGGACGTATCTCAAAGTATCGAGGGGTTAGCTCTCGCGAGAAGCCCAAGTAGGAGGCTTGCTCCGAGTGCCCATACTATGCCCGGGCCATCTAAAGTGCCCAAAAGTTGAAACCTTGTCCTATGGCGGCGGTGCGGCCTCGATCCGAGAGGATTTTGGCAGCGCAGCACCTGCATCGGTTTTCCCGACTTCTCCTGCGCGGAGTGTAGCGCAGGTTCAGATTGGAGGGGCGCGGTGCTGTAAAGCAGAAACGGTGCCCATCTTAGCTCCGAGCTAATGAAATCGCCTCTGCGATTCCTCAGAATATGCCATGCGGTTTGGCAGCGTTTTGTAGCTGCGTAATTGATTTGGAGGCAAGCATGAAAAAGGGCAAGGGAAAGATAATCCTAATCATCATCGTGGTGGTGGTCGCGATTGCGGCATTCGGGTCTGCTGGAAACGGTAACTCCAAGGATAGGGAAGTGCAGCCTGAGGCTCAGCAAACTACGCAAGAGAATTCGGCCGAAGAGCAGGCCCCGGAGCCCGATGTGCCGGCCGACTACGTCTCGGCGCTCAATCAGGCGCAGACGTACAGCGATTCTATGCACATGTCAAAGCAGGGAATCTATGACCAGCTCATTTCTGAATACGGCGGGCAGTTTGAACCTGAGGCAGCGCAATACGCCGTCGATCATGTTGAGGCGGACTGGAATGCGAACGCCCTTGCTAAAGCCGAGGACTACAGTGAAGCCATGCACATGTCGAAGCAGGGTATTTACGATCAACTGACGTCTGAGCACGGAGAGCAATTCACTTCCGAGGAGGCCCAATACGCCGTCGACAACATTCAGGCAGACTGGAATGCGAACGCGTTGGCCAAGGCTCGGGAGTATCAGGAGACGATGAGCATGTCCTCCGAGGCGATTCGTGACCAACTTACCTCCGAATATGGTGAAAAGTTTACGCAAGAAGAAGCGGATTACGCTATCGCGAACCTCTAATCGAGTGGTGAAAGACGGCTATATGGACCAAGGTAAGCGCCCGCTTACCCTACACCCGCGGACGGAGGATCGTGGGCGCGACCGGGTGCGTGAGACGCGTGCCCGGTCGCGCGCTCAGAAACGGGCGAGAAGGGGTATGGTAGAGCAGGAAGAGGCGGAGCGGTCGCGGCGAGGAGCGAAGTCGATGGCGTGGAAGATGAATGCGGGAGTTTCGGAGGCGGGCGCTTCGCAGGGTAGCGCGTATCAGGGTGCGGGCACGCATGCGAGCGGCTCCGCAGTCACGCCTGCGGAAGAGCCCCTCACTGACGAACTGCTGCATGAACTGCTTAACGCTTCGAGCCCCGTTGAGTTTACCGAGGCGCATAACATCGGCCATCGAACGCTTTCCGAGTACCTGAACCAGCTGCTTGCCGAGAAGGGCCTTCGCCGCGCGGATGTGGTGCGCGAGGCTGGTATCAACGAGACCTTCGGCTATCAGATCTTCAAGGGGCAGCGCAACCCCACGCGCGATAAGGTGCTGCAGCTCGCGTTCGCGCTCGGGTGCGATTTGGTCGAGACCAACCGGCTGCTCAAGGCGGCCGGCGCAAACGAGCTCTACTGCAAGGACCGGCGAGACGCCATCATCCTCTTTTGCATCGACCGTGGTATGGGCCTTACCCGTACCGACGAAGAGCTTTACCGTTTCGGCGAGGAGACGCTCGTAAGCTAGGGAGACGCCGGCTGTTTGACGTACTTTTTGACGCCGAAGCCATCCGCCCGATCGCGATTTCAACTTTTGGGCACTTCCTGACGCGGCGGGCGGGTACGGGCGAAGGAGGGTGAGAAAAAGGCGCAGCTCAGGCGGCCGTCGCTCTCCCGGAGGCGGCGTGGCTACTCGGGACCTCTGCTCCAGAGTGCCCAAAAGCTGAAACTCCGATCGCTCTTGACGATGGAATCAGCGCCTCCGTAGATTTTCGAGTGCCATTTCCTTTGGTACGATGGACCCATGATCAAACCGCACGACATTCCAACTGGCAGCGGCCCTCGGCCCGAATCGGGGCGCGCAGCTGAGCGCGACGAACTCGGCGCTTACCTCGCCGCTGTTGCGCGCGAAGACTGCTATCGCGTGGTGCGTCCTCTGGGCGCGGCGGCGCGAATGGGCGCAGATCCCTCCGTCGCCGGTCAGGCGGGAACCATCACGGAGCTCGTGCAGTTCGAAGGGGCGAACGGGGCGACGCTCGGCCCCTTCGTGCGCAAGCGCATCGATCTTGCCCTCGGTGTGGGCACGGCGTATCAGGAGCTCTACGAAGCCCAGTGCTCCGGTGCGCGGTTTGCCCACGTGCCCAGAATCGTTGAATGCTATAAAACGGGTAGAGAGCTCGTCGTGGTGTCTGAGTTCATACCGGGCGAGACTCTCGACGCCTTCGTAAACAATGCAGGCCCCTCGCTCGAGCTTTCGCTGAGCGTGGTTCCTGCGGTGTGCGCGGCTGTGGTGGAGCTCCATAAGGCTTTTGATCCCCCTGTCGTCCATCGAGACCTCAAGCCGGCGAACATCATCGTGTCTGAGGGTCCATCAGGGCTTTCCGCGACGCTTATCGACTTCGGCATCGCACGGCGGTATCGCGAGGGAGCAGCTGCGGATACCGTTCGGTTCGGCACGCGATCGTATGCTCCGCCCGAACAGTATGGCTTTGGGCAGACGAGCGTGCGGAGCGACATCTATGCGCTCGGCATGATCGCCCTCTTCTGCATTACGGGCGAAGAGGCCCACGGGCAGCCGAGTGCGGAGTCTTTGGCGCATGCAGGCGTGACGGGGCCGTATGCCGATGCGATTCTGCAGGCAACGTCGTTCGATCCGGGACGTCGCTTTGCGAGCGCCGAGGCATTCTGCACCGCGTTCGCCCGGCGTGGAGCGCGGGGAGAGAGGGCCGCTTCTGGCGGGCACGCAGTTCGCGGCGAGCACACGGCACGCGGCGATCTCGCCTCGTTTGATGGGAAAGACACGGCAGCGAGCGGTGCTGAGGGCGAGAGCCTCACCACCCCGGCAGCGAGCGGTGCTGCGGGCGAGAGCCGCACGGCCCCAGCAGCGAGCGGCGTCGCAGACGGCAGCCGCACGGCCTCGAATACGGGCTCGCGTGCTTCATCTCAGGCATCAACGCCACGGCAACGGCTTCGGGCGAACGCGGACCTTGCGAAACGCATACGAGCGTTCGCGCGGCGCATGCATACAGTCGCGATGGGGCATGCGTGGAATATCCTGCTCGCGCTCGTCGCGCTGCTTTTCATCGTCATCGCTACTCAGCAGGTGGGTGGGCCCATCAACGGGCAGATGTATCCCTTCTGGTATGCGGCGTACATCACCTATGTTCTTTGCTTGCCAATCGTGCTCGGTATCCTGTACCTCATGGTCGACCGTAGGAGCCTTGCCTGCGTGGCGCCGCGCCTTGCCGCTCGCCCGCGGCGGCGAGATTCTCGGATTTTTTGCATCTACCTTATATTTGCTTTTGCAATCGGCGTGATCGCGAGCCTATTTGTCTAATTGACATTACCGACGAAACGTCAATCCAAGCAATTTGTTGGGCGCACAATGGCACTTTGCGGATTTCGTTGGGAGGAAACCGTGAAGCTGGAGTTTGGCCAGCGCGCCGACCTTGCCGATATCAGCGCATCGGCATCCCGCGCGCTTTTCAAGAGCGCGGGGTGCACCCCGGAGATCGACGTGATGCCCGTTCTACAGCGCCTGAGCCGCGACTACCATATCCCGGTGCTCTTCCTCACCTTCGACACGCAGGCCTCGGACGCGGGTTTGGATACGCGCCTCGAGGCGTTCTACGACATGATTGCGATGAGAAAGGTCCGTTCATGAAGGCATATCTCGGTATCGATACCGGTTCTATCTCCACCAAGGGCGTGGTGATCGATGAGAACAAGAAGATCATCGCACGAAGCTATCTATGGACCGAGGGCGACCCTTCGGGCGCTGTGCGCCGTGTTGTCGACGACCTTAAAGGCCAGATCGACCTAGACGAGGTGCACGTGATGTCAATCGGCACAACCGGTTCGGCGCGCCGCCTCGTTGGCGCGATGCTCGAGGCGCAGGTGGTCAAGAACGAGATCACGGCCCATGCGGTGGGTACCACCTTCCTGCATCCGGATGTGCGTACGATTCTCGAGATCGGCGGCCAGGACTCGAAGATCATCTGCATCGAGAACGGTATCGCCGTGGACTATGCCATGAATACGCTGTGCGCCGCCGGCACCGGTTCGTTCCTTTCGAGCCAGGCGCACCGTCTGGGCGTTGAGGTGGAGGAGTTCGGCGAGATAGCGCTTACCTCCGATAAGCCTGCTAACATCGCGGCGCGCTGCACCGTTTTTGCCGAGAGCGACCTGGTGCACAAGCTGCAGGTTGGCTACGAGAAGCGAGATGTTATCGCGGGATTGTGCCGTGCCGTGGCAACGAACTACCTTAACAATGTTGGCAAAGGGAAGAAGATCGAGGCTCCGGTGGTGTTCCAGGGTGGCGTATCGAAGAATGTGGGCGTGGTACGCGCGTTCGAAGATGCGCTCGGCCAGAAGGTGATCGTGGACCCCGACGGGCACCTCATGGGGTGCTTCGGTGCCGCGCTCCTCGCCGCCGATGCCCCGGTGCTGCGGAGCGAGCCCTTCATGTTCAACATCGACGATTTCGAGTTCCGCACACGAGAGGTCGTGTGCGGACATTGCGCTAACCATTGCGAGATTGTGTGCGTGTATCGCGATCAGGATCTTATCGATTCCTGGGGCAACCGCTGCGACCGCGGCGCCATTCGCCCGAAGCCCAAGTCCGCGGTGGCATAGCACAGCGTCTGAATCTCGCCCGAAAAACAACGGGTGTCCGAAAGTTGCCCGGCAAAGCCGTCGACTTGGGACACCCGTTCTTGGTCTTCAGTACGATATGCAGCTACGTTAGATCCGGTTCATCTCCGAACCGACCTTGTTGTACCAGTCCTGCCAGGTAGGCGGGCAGTAACGCTTGGCTGCGGCAACGGTAAGGGTCGTGCCGTACATGTTCTTAAGGTAGCGCACGTGCGCGGTGATGCCCTCTTCCCAGCTGCCGAAGGAACGGAAACCGCCGCCAGAGGCGGTCCAGCCCCACGCGTTGTGAGAGTTAGCGCAGTAGGTGCCCTTGCTGCTCTCAATGCAAGAGATGGCGGGCGACCAGCGCGGGTCTACGCCGTAGTCCCAGGCGGCGGCAGCAAACGTGGCGCCATAGCCGGCAAGCGGCGAACCGGCCAGATAGGCATCGATGCCCCCGGTCCACTCAGCGATGAACTCTTCCCTCGACACGGTCCAATCAACACCGGGGGTGACCACGACGTTGGCTTCCTGACCGCTCTCGGTGGCGTTGCTGTACGGGTTCTCTCCGCTCACGCCGGTTCCCTCGCCGGGATTCGTGTCCGCGGCGGCAGCCGCGAGCTCGGCTGCGGTCTCGGCCTCAGCTTGCGCTTGCGCCTGCTGGCGCTCCTGCTGCGCGGCCGCAAGCGCGTCGGCGGCCTTCTGCTTCTCTTCCTCGAGCTGCTTCTTCTGCTCTTCAAGCTCAGTGCGCTTCTGCTCGAGTTCGGCCTGCATGTCGTTGAGCTCTTCGATCGTCTGGCTATTGGAGTCCTGGATCTGGCTCATGTAGGTGCTTGAGGTGATGAAATCGCTCAGGCTGCTCGAGCCGACCATGACGCCCACCAGCTGGTTGGATCCCTGCTGGTACTTGTACATCTCGCGCATGGCGTCGCTTGCTGCCTGCTGCTTCTCGGGAATCTCCTGCTCAAGTTGCTCGATGGCGGCGGTGTTCTCGTCAATCTGAGCCTGCAGGGTCTCGAGCTTGGCAATCGCGTCGTTGTAAGCCGACATGGAGTCGTCGACCTTCTGGTTCGCCGAATCGAGTTCCGCCTGCGTCTCCTCGGAAACTGCGAAAGCAATGGTGGGGGAGAGCACGGGCGCCGCAGTGAGAGCGACGGCGAGCACGGCGCAGGTGATAGCGCGGGCGGGCCGGTTGACGATCACGCGGACGATCGATCGATGTGTATCACGCATATATGTCCTCGACATTCTGCTTGCCTGAAACGCAGAACCGATTATAGTATGCGACTTCTTATTAATAACCCCTCTCCTAATCCTTAAGGTTCAAGTTGAAGGTTTAACATAAGCCTTCACCTGCACGTTTGGTGATTCGTTAAGAAACGATGGAGTTTCAACCTCACCTTTAAGGTTAAGGTTTCGGGGGCTGTTCGAGACTATTTGGGACGAAACAGCGACAGTAGATGCCTAGCTTGCCTAGGGGGGGGGGTAACGGCAGCGCTTGGCTGCCGGGCGTGTCCAAGGAGAGGGAGACAATACCTAATAGGAGGCGCCCGGCATTCCCATGGAAGTGAGCGGCGGTGACGCGCGGGCCTCTGGTCCTAGGGAGACGTTGATTGCATCACCGGGGCGATCGTGATTTTAACTTTTGGGCACTTTAAGGCGGTGGGCCCGAGTAGCCACGCCGCGCCCGGGAGAGCAACGGCCGTCTGAGCTGCGCTTTTCTTCCCGCTCGCTCGCCTGTACCCGCCCGACGCGCCAGGAAGTGCCCAAAAGTTGAAATCGCGATGGGGCGGATATCCCCGGCTCCCAATAATCAGCGTCTTCCTAGCCAAGGAGCGCCAGCGACACCGAACAGGTGGGCTAAGCCAAAAGGCGCGGCTACCAAAAGCCGTTATTTAATTCGTGGCAGAGAGGAACTTTTTGCGCGTGAAGAAGTTGTACCAGGTAACGCAGAAGGTAGCGATGACCTTCATGGCCTGGTAGGCGATGTTCAAGATGGTGACGCCGGCGAACATGAGCACGTCGGTGAGACCGAGCCCGATGCAAGACAGGATGGCGAAGATCGTGAACTCGCGTTTACGGCTCATGTCGTCGCGATGCTCGAAGACGTACTTCATGCTTAAGGCATAGTTAAGCGAAACGGATACAAGGAAGGAAACCGTGGTGCTGACGAGGTAGTCGATACCAAAGCCTTCGGTCAAGATGACGAGCAGCAGCCAGTCGACCACGAAGGAGAAAATCCCCACCGCAGCGAACTTCATGAATTGCTGTGTCGAAGTCTTGTTGAGCGCGTCGCGCACGTAATCACTCCAAATCGCAGAGGCACACCGCATGGAACGGCGCGTCGTTTTCGAATGCATACTATAGTGATTTATCAACAATTTGTAAGCTTGGGCGAACGATTTTATTAAGAACGCACGGAAGCGACGCGAAATCTGCGCAATTGACCTGCCGCGTGCAATGCGATCACGACTCTTCTCCCTCGAGAAAGATCTTGCGGGTCACGAAATTCCAAACCATAACCACGGCGGTTGCGAAGATCTTCACGAGGCGGTAATCGAAGGAGGCGAGGTCGGTTCCAGTCCAGATGAGCAGGTCGTTGATGCCCAGTCCAATGGCGGAGAGCACAACGAAGATAATGAACTCGCGCGTGCGGCTCATGCCCTCGCGGTGGCTGAACACGTAGCGCATGCTCGCGGCGTAGTTGAAGATCACGGAGATGATGAACGATACCGTTGCCGAGATAACGGGGCCGATGCCGAATACCTCGGTGAGAAACACCATCACGCCGAAATCGATGACAAATGCGATGACGCCCACGACGCCGAATTTCATAATCTGTTCGATGAGCTTGCGCATGGCGCCCTTCTCCAAGGTAAAGCGTGCGTTTGAAGCGGCCGTGCTGGATTCTAGCACGTCTGGCCGGCGGGTGCCCACGCGCTAGCGCTCTTCGAGGGCGCCGGTGCGATAGGCGTCGAGGAGCAGGCGGAGGTCTTGGATCTGGTCGCGAATCTCTGCGCCGGTATCCGTGTCGCTCACCATGATGGGCCGCTCCGCGCGGGCGAAGTGGTCGGTCTCGCTCTGGATGTCGGCGTTGCGCTCGATCGCCGCGGCAACGGTGGTAAAGGCCTCGTGCGCCTTAAGCCGCATGCCGCGCGAGCTCGATATGAGCGTATAGCCTGCGATGCCCGTGCGCGGATGGTAGGCGCTGCAAAAGCCCCCGTCGATCACGAGCAGTTTGCCTCCGGCGCGTATGGGCTTTTCGCCGCTTTTCGTCTTCACTGGCGTGTGCCCGTTGATGATGTGCCCGTGCTCGGGCTCCACGCCAAATTCGCGCAGAACGGCATCGCACGCCGTTGCCTCGTGCGTGAGGGTGAAGTAGGGGTCCATGGGCTCTGCCCACGTCGCCTGGTCCTCAAGGTAGGAGCGCTCAAAGGTCTTCACGTAGCGGCCCGATGCGGGGGAGCGATACCCGATCCACAGGTACCAGAGCCAGTCGAGCGCAGCGCGGTCGCGGTCGCGCCAGGCGCGGCGGGCGATGCGGTCACAGAAGTCGAGGTAATCGCGGCCGCTTCTCCAGATGCCTTCGCAATTCATGCTGGCGAAGGTGCCGTCTTCGTTCATGGGAACGCATCCGTGGAAGAGCAGGTTGCCGTTCCGCACGAGATACATCGACCCATGGCGGAAGAGGAACTCAACATGGCGGCGGAGGTGATCTGAACCGGTGAACTCCGAAACGAGTTTATCGACGATGCGCTGCTCGGACGCGGTGAGCTCGTACGGGTGCTCGGCGTCGAGGGTGGGGAAGTCGCGCGTTGCAAGCGGCCACGTGCCATCCTCGAGGCGGACGGTACCCGCCTCAAGGTCAATGTTCTCCAAAAGGAGGCGGCCCTCCATATCGAATTCCGGGTGGCGCTGGATGATTTGGCCCTCCAGCTTGAAGAGCAGCACGTTCACCGCTTTCATGAGCGGCGTGATGCGCTCGCCCGCGCGATAGGTTCGATCGGCGAACGAGACGAGCTCGCGCAGGGAGATGCCGTAATCGTTCTCGAGGATCTCGAAATTGCCGTAGCGTAGGTTGTTGCGCAGCACCGAGATGACGCACGCCTCCTCGCCCGCGGCCGCTCCCATCCAGAGGATGTCGTGGTTGCCCCCCTGGATGTCGAGCCGTTGGTGCGTGCAGAGCAGCAGCCGGTCCATAATCTTCGCTGCCCCTCCGCCGCGGTCGAAGATATCGCCCACCAGATGTATGTGGTCCACCGCGAGGCGCTTGATGAGCTCGGCGAGCGACGAGATGAAGTCTTCCGTAGAGCCGGTTTCGAGGATCGAGTCGATGATGCGCTCGTGGTACCGCACGCGGTAGTTGTTCTCGTCGGGATGCGTGTGCAGGAGCTCGTCGATGATATAGGCGTATTCATGCGGGATGGCCTTGCGCACCTTGGAGCGCGTGTAGCGGCTC
>OGXS01002232.1_pt1 | contig 10223 bp, 8 predicted proteins | sample 1576371 | NCBI WGS metagenome assembly OGXS01 (sample SAMEA3541475, study PRJEB24748) | human gut metagenome | biome: human gut; feature: human-associated habitat; material: faeces | place: China | collected 2012
CTTGATGGCAATGACCCCATCCGAGGGGTTGGCTTCGTTCATCAGCTTGATGGCGTCAGCCACGGCCTTCTGCACTGTCAGCACCGCCTCGGCCGTCGCGAAGAACGTGAAATCGGGAAGAAAGACGGCGTCTCCGGGGCCTATGTCCCACGCCCTCAACGATAGAACAAGGGCATCGGTACCGCTGGCGCACGTAACGCAGTTGCGCACCCCCACAAAAGCGGCGAGGCGCTCCTCGAGCTCTTCCACATACGGGCCGCCAACGTAACAGCCGGTGCGCATCACCTCGACGACGGCCGCTTCAAGCGGATCGCGAAGCGCCCGGTACTGCGCCTGCAAATCGCGAAACGACATCATAGGCGCACCTCTCGAAGGCCTCCCTCTGCCCTCTCATAGGCTCGACCGCATGCTTCGCAGCAGAGGCTGTCCCCCAACCTCTCCCCGCATTCGCAGACCCATCCCGCCTGACGCGCGGGCACTCCCGTCACAAGAGCGTAGGAGGGGACGTCCGCCGTCACCACCGCACCGGCGCCCACAAGCGCCCAAGCGCCTATGGTATGGCCGCAGACGATGGTCGCGTTGGCACCGATAGTGGCGCCCGTACTCACCAACGTGGGCCGATACGAGCCCTCCCTGCCCTGCTCTTTCTTCGGATACCGCGCGCGAGGCGCCGTATCGTTGGTGAAAACGCAAGAGGGGCCGCAAAATACGTAGTCCGCCAGCTCCACGCCCTCGTAAATGGAAACATTGTTCTGGATCTTCACGCCATTGCCGATGTGCACATCAGGACCCACGTTGACGTTCTGCCCCAAAACGCAATCGGAGCCGATACGGGCCCGCTCCTGGACGTGGCAGAAGTGCCACACGCACGTGCCGTCCCCCACCGACGCGTCTCGATCCACATAGGAGCTCTCATGAACAAAGCATCGCGCCATCAAAGCACACCCTTCATATCGGAGCTAGCGAAATCTCCCAAGGGAAGGCTCACGGGATTCCCGGTTTTCTGGCTCTTGTATATGGCTAAGACCACCTCGAGGGCCCTGCGGGCCGTCGCTGCATCTACCAAAGGATCAGAACCATCCACAACGGCCTTCAACATATCGGCGTACAGCAAGCGGTGACCATCTCCGTACACGTCGGCGCGGGCCGCCGTTGCCTCCGGGCAAACGCACAGGTCCGCGTCGCGGCCGGCCACATTCCATACCTCGATAGTGTTGGCCGCAAGGCCGCCCAGCTTCACAGTACCGGTCTCTCCGAAAAGGCAGAGAGTCTCTTCCAAGTTCTGCGGATACACATTGACCGTCCCTTCGACGATCCCCACCGCTCCGCTGGCAAACGAGAGCACCGCGGCCCCCACATCCTCCCCCTCGATATAACCATGCTGCCTGCGACGCGTCGCGCCGAATACTTCGGTGACATCGTCGCCCATCATCCAGCAGAGCAGATCGATGCCATGGATGCACTGGTTCATCAGGGCGCCTCCATCGTGCTCCCACGTGCCGCGCCAGGAAGCCTGCCGATAGTAAGCCTCCGAACGGCTCCAGCGCACGCTGACGCTTCCGTGGGACAGCGTTCCGAGACAATTCCCCTCCACCGCCTCGCGCAAAGACGCCACGGCGGGATTGAACCGGTTTTGGTGGCAGACCGCCCCCCTGACGCCTCGAGCCTTGGCCCTGCGCACCACCTCATCAGCATCAGCCATGGAAAGGGCCAGCGGCTTCTCGATGATGAGATTGACGCCTGCGTCGATGCACTCGAGAGCAATGGACGCATGCAGCCCGCTTTCGGTAGCGATGGCCACAAGCTCCAGCTCGGGATGCTCGCCCAACATTTGGCGATAGTTGGTGTAGTATCCAGCCGAGAGAATGCCGCGCCCTACCCGCTTGACAAGGTCGTTCATGGCCTTCGCGTCGATATCGCAGAGCGCGACAATTTCCAGATTATTTGCCAGGGCGGCCTCGAGATGCTTGGCAGCAATGCGCCCGCAGCCTATCAGGGCATACTTCATCGCTCGATTGCGCCTCCGCTGCATCGTGTCGTCTTCGAGGCCATTCAAAGAACCTCGATGTTGCCGCGATCGCCAACGTCTTTGAAGGCGTTCCTCGTGTCGAAGATGAGCTTGCCGTGCTTCTGCACAAAACCATAATCAACTGCGGCATGCGCGCACGCTACCAAAATGAGGTCGGCAGACTCGACAGCACGAACGCTCAGATCGGGCAGCGACGTTCTGGCAATGCCGTGATGGACGCATTCCTTTACCCAGGGATCGAAGTAGGAGACCTGCGCACCATGCCGCTCGAGGCACTCGATGAGATCAAGCGCCGCGCTTTCTCGACAATCCCCGATATTCTCCTTGTAGGCAACGCCCAAAACGAGCACTTCGGCACCCTCGATGGATCGACCATGCCGCTTCAGCAGACGCGCGGCACGGCTTGCGCAATAATCGGGCATCTGAGCGTTAACGCGGTTCGAGGCCTCGATCAGCGAAGCGCAGAACTGATGCTGTCGAGCGCACCAGGTCAGGTATGAGGGATCGAGCGGAATGCAGTGGCCGCCCGGACCGGGACCCGGGTAAAAAGCTGCGAACCCATAGGGCTTTGTTGATGCAGCCTCGATCACTTCCCACACGTCAATGCCCAGCCGCTCGCACAGCATGGCCATCTCGTTGATCAAGCCGATATTCACATTGCGATAGGTGTTTTCAAGCAGTTTTGCCATTTCGGCGACGGCAGGAGTAGAGACCTTTATCACGCCGCCTGAGAGCACTGCTTCATACACCTCCGCAATGCAGTCAAGCGCCTCTTCCCCGAAAGCACCGACAAGCTTGGGGGTATTGCCCGTTTTGTAGTCGGGATTTCCCGGATCTACGCGCTCGGGACTGAACCCTACGAAAAGCTGATTTCCGCATTGGAGGCCGGAACCCTGCTCCAGAAGAGGGACAATGAGCTGCTCCGTCGTGCCGGGGTACGTGGTCGACTCCAACACCACCATCGCTCCGTCCTTCAAAAAGGGTGCGACACAACGAGCGGCATCTTCCATAAACGAGGTATCCGGCTGACGACAGGAATCAAGGGGAGTAGGAACGCACAAGGCGATGAAGTCTCGATCTGCAAGCAGGGAGAAGTCGGTCGTCGCACGCACAAGTCCTTCTTCAACGAGAGCACGCACCTCTTGGTCGGGCACATCGCCGATGTAGCTTTTGCCTTCGTTGACGCTCTTCGCCTTCTCGCCGTGCACATCTACGCCGAGAGCATCGAAACCAGCTCGGGCCATTGCCAGAAGAAGGGGTAGGCCCACATAGCCCAATCCCACTACTGCGCACGTTAGCTTCCGTGATTCGATTTTCTCCCGCACAAGCCTTCGATCCACCGTCTCCTCCTGCATCTTTCTTTTCCAAAAGGCTTGACAACCCTTTGATTTTATCAGGAAAGATTTCGGCATAAGTGGAGGTCAGACCTGGAAAAGCACTCGTATTGGTTTCAAAACGGACACAAAAAATGAGCCCCTTGTCCAGGGGCTCATAGCGCAGCGAATCTTAGCTTGAAGCTCGGGCAAGCTTCCTAGGCGAAATTCGCGAGGAAGGGCTTCTCCTGCGCAAGGTAGGGAGTGCACAGGTTGGGGTTGGCCACCCACTCGCCGCAGGCCGGCTCGAAGAACTTGTCGATGTACAGGAAGTGGAACGGCGTGGACATGTACTTCCCGAGGAAGCTCATCGGCTCATCGAAGTCGCACTCGTAGGCGTAGGCCCACTCGTCGGTGCCAGAGCACTCCACCACTTTGGCAAGCTTGCAGTTGCGCAGGCCGGGAACATGGGCGGTCATGTCGTTCATGACCGATTCCATCTTCTCTATCATCGCCGGATCGGCGCCGGGACGCAGGCTGAAGAACAGCACGCGATGACAGGTGGAGTTCTCCTTTTCCTGAAGCGTGGTAGGCCCTTCGCCGAAAGCGATGAACTCGCAATTTGCCACCGTTTCCGCATTGTGCATAAGACCATCGAGCGCGCTCCACGCATCGGTGGCCTTGGCCGCCTTGAAGGCAGCCTCGTCGGCAAAGCCCACCTCGCAGAAGAAGTTGCCGCCGGGCATGGCAGGCTCGAGCACCATGTCGGCCAGAAACACCGGGCTCACGGCCTCGGCGGCCGCCTTGGCATCGGCGACGTACTGCTCGGCGTTCGCACCCTCGGCAAGGGTCACCGAAAACACTGCACTAAACATTGTTGAGCACCTCCATATAGCTTTCGGACGCCGAGTAGACGCGATCGTTGGAAACCAAGCGCTCGCGAACACCGAGCCACCACTGCACATACTCGGGGTTGTAGCGCGTGCCCGACGAGTAGGCCCAGGCCTCCTGCACGATATCGGCCATCGTCCACTCGATCTCGATGATGTTGGAATCGGTGTCGAGCCACATGGCCGGCGCCACGGTGGCGCGCTTGAACTTCCAGCCAGCGCCTTCGATGAGCGGCTTCATGTTCGTCATGAAGTCGTCGTAGACGGCCTTGCCCTCGCCGGGCTTGGTCACGAGTCGGTCGACGATGTAGACGACGTTCTCATCCCCTGTCTCCGGCAAATTCTCGGCGGCCGTCGCCTCGGGAGCGGGCGTCTCGGCCTCGGGTGCCTTGGGCTCCTCCTCTTTCACCTCCGGCGCTGCGGCTGTCTCAGTGGAACATCCCGCCAGGAAACCCAGCGATGTCACTGCGGCACGAGCTCCGGCGGCCATGAACGAGCGGCGCGAAAGCTGCGGCGTGAGTTGCCTCATGTCGTATCCCCTTTCTTGACAAAAAAACCTCCAACGAATAGGCTCGGCCCCAGGTTTGCTATATTGTTTTTCCACGGACAACTTGCAGAGCCCAAGGCCAAACCCACTGGAAGCATATCCAGCGGGCTGGGAAATGTCTGTCTCACGAAAGCGGGTACTTGGGCTTTTTCCCTCGTCCAAAAGATATGATTTGCTAATTTCAAGGGAGAGAACCGTGCAAATCAACCTAAAAGCCCATAGGGTCAATCGAAAACAGGCGGCGAAGATCGCCCTTCTCGACGCCGTTGTTTGGCTCTGGCTGCACCAAACAAATTACGACAGCCTCTTCACCGAGTCCTTCATCGACCCCGCCGCAACCCTCGCCATACCCGGCCCCATCATCAGCATCGCCCTGGTCATAGGCATTGGCTGGGCTCGATGGGACCGCATTCCCAAGGCCGTTCGCATCGGTGTCGCCCTAACGGCCACACTTGTGACCCTCGGCTTGGTCTTGGAGCCCCTCGTCGCCCCCAGCGTCACCTTGCACGCGGCACTCACCCTTCTCTTCGTTGTGATCTGCACGTTCACCGCACTGCTTCGGCTGGAGACCTTGGCGAAATGCGACGACTTCTCCACGCTGTCGGTGGCGCTGTCTGGCTCGCTATTGCTTTTCTACCTGCTGGATCTGGGGCTTCTGCTGGTGCCGCGGGCCGTATACGACGCCTGCATCGTAACCGCGCCCCTCGTCATGCTCGCGGGCGCGAACAACCCGGCGCCGAGATCCACGCGCCTCGGGCCTTTGCCGAAGAAGGTGCGCCTGTCCTCGCCGATCGTCGTGCCGTGCCTCGTCGGGTTCGCAACGGGCCTGGTGGTGGCGCTCGGCACCGTATCCATGGCCACCTCGCCATCGGAGCTGTTCACCCACCCCGTGCCGCTGTTCCTCATCTCGCAGCTGCTCTTCCTGCTGCTCGGCGTCATCACGGCGTTTGGCCTCGATCTGCGCAAGGCCACCTACTTCGCCCTCATCAATCTGTGCTGGGGCGCCGGCGTTACGATCGGGCTGATTGGCCGTGAGCATTTCATTCCGCTGCCAGACCCCATTCTCGTTGACCTGTCCTCCTTCGTGTGCCTTCTCACCCTGGTGGGATTCTTCGCCTTCTCGGGCATATGGGTGAACACCTTGGGACGCACGGCGAGTATGAGCCGCGAATCGGCCGTAGAGAACGTGGCCCAAAAGGCCGGCCTCACGAAGAGGGAGACTGAGGTGGCGGCCCTTCTTTTGGAGGGACGCAGCCTGCGCATCGTGCAGCAAGAGCTGTTCATCTCGGAGGGCACGGCCCGCACCCACGCGAAGCGCATCTACGCGAAGCTCGGCATCCATTCCAAACAGGAGCTCATCGACTACTTCAAGAAGAACCTCCCCCAACAATAAGGAGCCTCTAGCAATAAAAGAGGCGGCCTCGCCGAAGCGAGACCGCCAAAGGGGAGGGTGTAGCCGGCAGCGAAGGGAGGGAGTCGTTGCCGGCAGGGGTTGGCTTAGGCCTTGGCACCCAGGGCGTGGTTCACGGCCACCCAGCTCATGACGCCGCCCGAGCCCAGGCTGATGCCACCGTGCACGTACGTTCCGCCCGATACGCCGGAGGAGCAGTTGCCCACCGCGTACAGGTGCTCGATGGGCTCGCCGGCCACATTCACAACCTGGGCGTTCTCGTTAATGGTGAGACCGCCGGCGGTGCCGCAGGTGCCGGGCACATACACGGCGCCGTAGAACGGGCCGGTGGCCAGCGGCGCGAGCACCGGGTTCGCCAGATCGGTTCGGCTGCCGGCCATAACGCCGGTGGTGTTGATGTCCAGGTGCTTCTCACCGCGATGGTACACCGGATCGACGCCCTTGGCGGCGTTCTCGTTGAAGGCCGCGATCTCGGCAGCAAGGCCGTCCGCATCGATGCCCAGCTTCTCGGCGAGCTCTTCCAGGGTGTCGGCCTGCACAAAGTGCGCGGGCACCTCGGACGGATCGGAAGCCTCTCCGCCGTAGGTCTCGTTGAAGTAGCTGTCCTCGCCTTCGCCCACGGCGCCCACCGTATGACCGGGAAGCGAGTAGGTGTTCCAGCAGGCGGCATCGCAGATGAAGTAGGCGGGGATGTTCACATGGCCCGGCTCGCCCGTGTCATAGTAGGCGAACGCCTGGTTGAACAAGTCGTAGGGACCCGCCTCGTTGCCGATTCGATGGCCCTTCTTGTTCACGACCACCGCGCCCGGCAGGCCGCGGTACATGGCCCAGTCGGTGCCGGCGATCTCCTGCGCGATGCGACCCTCGGCGATGAGCGCCGCCGGATCGTCGCCCGTCGTGAGAATGGCCGGAGCACCCCAGCAGCGATCCATGTACGAGACGTTGGCGCCAATGGCCATGCCCATCAGCTGGCCGTCGCCGGTGTTCGTGGGCACGGCGTTGGTGGCCATGATCTTGAAGGGCTGGTACTTCGCGCGCATCTCGTCGTTGTGGTCGAAACCGCCCGTGGCCACGATGACGGTGTTCGCCTTGATGTTCTCGTCCCCGCACACAGCGCCGAGCACCGTGCCCGCGCCGTCGGTGATAAGCTCGGTGGCGGGAGTGTCCATGAGGATCTCGACGCCATACCCTTCCATCTTGGCCTTCATCTGATCCCACATCTGAACAGCCACGAGCGGACCGTTGGCGTCGGTGGCACCAAGGCTGCCGCGGCCCATGGGAATCCAGCCCTCCATGGGCTCGTAGTAATCGCCGAACAGCGGAGAGGCCACGAACTTCCAGCCCATCTCCTCCGAGATCCAGTCGATGAAATCGCTGCCGTTATCGATGAACGAGTTAAGCACGGCCTGATCGACGCGGCCGTCGGTGGCGTTGGTGAAGTACTTGATCACTTCTTCCTTGCTGTCGGTGATGCCGGCGTCGGTGGCGGCGTAGGTGAGCGGCACCGCCAGGCCGCCGCCCGAGGTAGCGGCCGTGCCGCCCCACATGGTTCCCTTCTCAACAAGGCACACCGACTCGGCGCCCTTGGCCGCAGCGGCCAGAGCCGCGAACGAACCGGTGCCCGAGCCAATGACGAGCACGTCTACTTCCTTATCCCAAGCGACATCGCTGCCATCGCTCGCGTTCGCGCTCTTATCTGCACCTGTCGAAGGGGCGCAACCTGCCAGCGCGGCGGCGCCTCCCAGCGCCAGGCTAGAGAGAGCAGCCGTCTTCAAGAAGTCGCGACGACCCATTCCCTTGATTTCTCCCATTACTTCCTCCTTTCGGCGAACCAGCGTCCCTGCCGGTTCGGTTACCCCTGCATCGTAAGGACATTGGCGCCTCGCCGTCAGTCTCACGAAAGCGGCGATATGCCCTAAAGCGCTCATCCGAAAGGTATGATTTTAGGGAAAAATGGCCGATCAGAACCAGAAAAGGAGAAACGCAGCGACAGCCTATCCCATCACTCGCTACTCTGCCGCCAGCTTGTAGCCAACGCGCCAGACGGTGAGCAGGTATCGCGGCTCGCTGGGGTTGTTCTCAATCTTTTCGCGGATCTTGCGCATGAACACCGTGATGGAGTTCTCATCCACCTCCGCCGTCTCGCCCCACAGGTGCTCGTAGATGCGACGTCGCGTGAACACCTCTCCGGGGCTTTCGGCCAAAAGCGCAAGTATTTCGAACTCCTTGGCCGTCAGAGGAATTGTCTCGCCGTGCAAATGTACTTCGTAGCGATCGAAGAACACTTCCAGATCTCCTATGCGGCACGGTTCGCGGCGCATCAGCTCACTGACATCGGTTGAATTTTTGCGCGCATGCTCGATGTCGCCGCGGTGACGCCGCACGTGAGCGTCGATGCGCAGCAACAGCTCGTCGGCGATGAAGGGCTTGGTCACGTAGTCATCGGCACCGGCCTTGAAGCCCGTGCTTTTGTCTACGATGTCATTTTTCGCCGTGAGAAAGATAACGGGAATACGACGTCCTTCCTCGCGCATTTGTTGGCAGACATCGAAGCCATTCATGCCGGGCATCATCACATCGAGAAGCAACAGGTCGGGGCGCTCATCATCCAACAGCCGAAGCCCCTCTCGCCCGCCAAGAGCCCCGCAGAACTCGTAGCCCGCCTCCTCGATCACGGCCCGCAGGCTCTCATGGATGCCCGGATCGTCGTCGATGAGCATTACCTTAATGGGTCGATTCATGATTGTTCCCCCTTCGGGAGATCTTCGCCGCTAGGCTCGCTATCAGATTTGTCGTCCTTCTCTGCTGCTTCACGTGAAACCGGTCCGGATACAGGGATGCGCACAACAAAAGAGGCTCCCTGGCCCAGTTCGCTTTCCACGCTCACTGAGCCTCCGTGCATCTCGGCGTACTCGCGCACGATGGCGAGTCCCAATCCCGTACCGTTGTAGCGCCGAGTGGATGACGAATCCACCTGTACAAACTTCTCAAAGATACGTTCCTGATCTGCGGTATCTATGCCGATGCCGCTATCGGCCACCGTAAGCCATACCTCATCGGCAACGCTTTTTGAACTGGCAGGATGGAAAGCGGCCTTAAGATGCACGGTACCCCCGTCAGGGGTGAACTTCACCGCGTTGCCGCACAGATTCTGCAGCACGTGGACGAGCTTGTCGAAATCGCCTCGTACCAGCGGCACATCCGGCGCCACCTCGCTTGTAAATTCCAAATGCTCCTTAGCCGCCAGGGGCCCTACCGTGGCACGCACGATACCCACCACATCGCCGATGTCCACCACTTCAAGACTCAGTTTCACGCGGCCGGCATCAAGACGGCTCATCTCCAGAATGTCGTTGATCATCAGCATAAGCGCCTGGGAGTTGGCCTCGATGCCCGCCAAGGCCTTAGCCTCGTTCTCGTCGGCTCCTGCACGATGCTTGCTCAGTAGATCGGCAAAGGCCACGATGGAAGTGAGTGGCGTGCGCAACTCGTGGCTCACCATAGAAAGAAAGTCGCTCTTGTACTGATTCTCGTCCATCAACTGAGCGTTGACTGCTTCCAACTGGCGACGCTGCTGCTCGAGCACCTCATTAGCCCGCTGCAGCTGCGCCGTCCGATCGGCCACCTCGTCTTCAAGCCCTGCGTAAACATCAGCAAGCTCGTGTGCCATGTCGTTGAAGGCCGTCGTGAGCGAACTCATCTCCTGAGACGATTCGCTATAGCTGAGACGCACGTCAAGATTGCCCTCGGACACCTCGTCCACGCCGGAACGAATTTTGCCCAAAGGCCGTGTGACCAAATAGGTCAACGCCACGTACACCACGACCAAGCACACCGCCAGCATAATGGCGAAGAACAGAACATCTTGCGCAATGGACTCCCGCTCGTTGGCCTGGTACACGTCAAGCGGCATGATGATGCTGATGGCCCCGCCCATGTCGCCGATGCGCCAGCCCTCTTTGGCGAAGCCCGTCACGTCCACCTCGCCCGCCGGCTCCCCATGGCAATCGAGGCAATTCTGCTCGATCCGCAT
>OGXS01002247.1_pt1 | contig 10127 bp, 6 predicted proteins | sample 1576371 | NCBI WGS metagenome assembly OGXS01 (sample SAMEA3541475, study PRJEB24748) | human gut metagenome | biome: human gut; feature: human-associated habitat; material: faeces | place: China | collected 2012
TTATGTGTCACAGTTACCGGTCCGCCGCTTTCAATCTGTCTTTTAAACAGCGGGATGACACTTCCGTTGCTTCCCAGTACATTTCCAAAGCGCACTGCCGCAAACTCTGTCGTGCTGTGTCTTCCGATCAGCTGAATCACCATCTCACAGAGCCGCTTGCTCGCTCCCATGATGTTGGTCGGGTTGACTGCCTTGTCTGTTGATATCAGGATAAACTTCTTTACCTGATAATGGCTTGCTGTGCGCGCCGTTTTTAAGGTTCCAATAACATTGTTTTTAATCGCTTCATTCGGGCTGTCCTCCATCAGCGGCACATGCTTGTGGGCTGCTGCGTGAAAGACGATGTCCGGCCGGTACTTCGAAAAAATTGATTCCAGCCTCCGCTCATCCCGCACAGAACCAATCAGTACTGTCAAATTGAGATCTGGGAACTCCCATTCCAGAGATTTCTGAATCTGGTACGCATTGTTTTCGTAGATGTCAAAAATGATCAGATGCCCGACGTCGTGTCCGGCCAGCTGGCGGCAGATCTCACTTCCGATCGATCCGCCTCCCCCTGTGACAAATACAACTCTGTCTTTGACATAGCTCATGATTGATGGAAGATTGGCTTTCACTGGCTCTCTTCCAAGCAGATCTTCAATCTCTACTTCTCTTAGAGCAGATACTGTAACTTCACTGTTGATCAGCTGATATAAGCCCGGAAGAATACTCAGACGGCATCCTGTCTGCTTACAGATCTCAAGGATGTCCTTGCGGTCCTTGGGTTCTATTGTCGGAATTGCCAGAATGATCTCTTCAACATCAAATTTAACTGCATTGCGCAGGATCGTATTCCGATTGCCAACCACTGGTATCCCAGATAAATATGTTCCTTTCTTCGCTGGATCATCATCTATGATGCAACGGATCGTTTTAGTCACATATGTACTCTTTTTGATCTCATTTAAAATGATGCTTCCTGCTTCTCCTGCTCCGATCAACATTACCGGAACTTTCTTCTTGCCAATATCATTCACTTTGAATGGTTCACTTCCCTGAATCAATCGGACAAGTAATCGGATAAAAAACATTCCCAACAGCAGATATACCAAATACAAGAAATAGTAACTTCTTGGTATCTCCCATTGTAACATACAAATTCCGATCAGCTGGAAAGCTGCTGCGATCACAACTGCTTTAACGACATTAATAAAATCGGAGATTCCTGCATACTTCCATTGCGTTGAATACAATCGATATGCCATAAAGATCACAATACTGCAAAAGAGATTCAACGGCATGTATTTTGCAGCATTTTTCAAAAAAATTGATGCGATCTGTGATGGATAGAATTCAAATCGCGTTAATAATGCAAGATATGATGCTATGATCATCATTATGATATCTGAAATCCCAAGTATCATATTCCATTTTTTTCTTTGGATGATTGTTTTTAATTTCTTCATATACTTTCCCCTAACATATGCTCTCACATATTTGTTTTAAATCTATTATACCATTCCTTTTCTTAATTTCCTATATCTACTCCTGCTCATTTCCTGCTTTTTGGTAATTTTTTCTTAAAATACAGCAAAAAGAGATGGAAAAATCTATATTGTTTTGATCTTTCCATCTCTTTTTATGTTAAAATTTTATCTTTTCATCAAGATTCTATCTTTTTATACGTTGATCTCAGCTGTTAATCCGAGTACTTCTTTATTCTCTTCCAGAATTGGATTGATCACTTCATTCACAAATTCTTCTGTCTGCTGTGGTGCACGTCCTACGAAGTTCTCTGGTTTCATGATTGCCTGTAACTGTTCCATGTTCATACCAAATGCTGGGTCTGCTGCGATTCTTTCTAACAGATCGTTTGCTTTTCCTTCTTCTTTGACAACTTTTCCTGCTGCCATAGAGTGTACACGGATCTTCTCATGAAGTTCCTGTCTGTCTCCACCAGCTTTTACTGCATCCATCATGATATTCTCTGTTGCCATGAATGGAAGTTCGCTTCTTAAACGGCTTTCGATAACCTTAGGGTATACAACTAATCCATCTACAACGTTTAAGTAAAGGTCTAAGATACCATCGATCGCTAAGAATCCTTCTGGTACAGATAAACGTTTGTTGGCTGAGTCATCTAATGTTCTTTCAAACCACTGTGTAGATGCTACTAATGCTGGGTTCATAGCATCTGACATTACGTAGTTTGCTAAGGAAGCGATTCTTTCACTTCTCATTGGGTTTCTCTTATATGCCATTGCAGATGATCCGATCTGGTTCTTCTCAAATGGTTCTTCTACTTCTTTTAAGTGCTGAAGAAGTCTGATGTCGTTTGAGAACTTATGAGCAGACTGTGCGATCTGGCTTAATACGTTGATCACGCGGGAATCAACTTTTCTAGAGTATGTCTGTCCAGATACTGGCTGGCATTTGTCAAATCCCATCTTCTTGGCGATCATTCCATCGATCTTCTTGATCGTTTCGTGGTCTCCTTCGAATAACTCTAAGAAACTTGCCTGTGTTCCTGTTGTTCCTTTTGATCCTAATAATCTCATGTTAGCGATCACGTGATCAAGATCTTCTAGATCATATACGAGATCCATCAGCCAAAGGCTTGCTCTCTTACCTACTGTTGTAGGCTGTGCTGGCTGAAAATGTGTAAATCCAAGTGTTGGAAGATCTTTGTATTTCATTGCAAATTTGGATAATTCGTTGATCACATTTAATAATTTCACTCTGACAAGCTTTAATGCTTCTGTCATGATGATGATGTCTGTGTTATCACCAACATAGCAGGATGTTGCTCCTAAATGGATGATTCCTTTTGCCTTTGGACATTGTACTCCGTATGCATATACGTGAGACATAACATCATGACGGACTAATTTTTCACGTTCTTTTGCTACATCGTAGTTGATGTCTTCTGCATGTGCTTTTAATTCGTCGATCTGTTCCTGTGTGATATCAAGTCCTAATTCTTTCTCTGTCTCAGCAAGTGCGATCCATAACTTTCTCCATGTCTTAAACTTCTTGTCTGGAGAAAAGATGTACTGCATCTCTTTGCTTGCATAACGTTCTGATAATGGGCTCTGGTAACGGTCGTTCATAAAAATCTCCTTATCCTTATCTTTCAAAATTTCCACGAATATCTCTTGTTGGCGGTTTCATTGGATACTCACCTGTGAAACATCCTTTACAGATCGGTAATCCCTGTACCATCTGTGAAAGTCTCTCTTCTCCTAAGTATCCTAAACTATCTGCTCCGATCACTTCACAGATCTCGTTGATCGATCTGTTATATGCGATCAGCTGTTCTCTCTCTGGAATATCAGTTCCAAAATAGCATGGCCACAGGAATGGTGGGGAACTGATCCTTACATGAACTTCTGTCGCTCCTGCATCGCGTAACATCTTCACAATGCGGTCACTTGTTGTTCCTCGTACGATGGAATCATCGATCATGATGACTCTCTTTCCTTTGACTGCTTCTTTTAAAACATTTAACTTGATCTGCACGCTTGATTCACGGCTGCTCTGTCCTGGTTTGATGAAAGTTCTTCCAACATAACCATTCTTGACAAATGCGGTTCCATATGGAATTCCTGACTCTAAGGAATATCCCAGGGCTGCTGCATTTCCTGATTCTGGTACTCCGACAACCAAGTCTGCTTCTACTGGTGAATCCTGTGCGAGGTATCTTCCTGCCTGAATTCTTGAGTGGTATACCCCAACTCCGTCAATCTCACTGTCTGGTCTTGCAAAATAAATGTATTCAAAGATACATCTTGCTGTTTTTTCCTTTGGAAGGCATAAATCACAGTCTGACTGAATTCCATCCTTTGTGATCGTTACGATCTCTCCTGGATTCACGTCACGGATAAATTCTGCTCCGATCGTATCTAATGCACAGCTTTCAGATGCTAATACATAAGCATTATCTCTCTTACCGATACATAATGGCTTAAATCCATATGGATCTCTTGCCCCGATCAGTTTCCTTGGTGACATAACAATCAGGGAATACGCACCTTTGATCTTCTGCATTGCTCTGGCTACTGCCTTCTCAATTGATGATGTATTCACGCGTTCTCTTGCGATATGATATGCGATAACTTCGGAATCGATCGTTGTCTGGAAAATAGCTCCTGTCTGTTCTAATTCTTCGCGAAGTTCTATTGCATTGATCAGATTACCATTATGTGCAAGTCCTAAAGTACCTTTTACATAATTTAAAACCAGTGGCTGGGCATTCTCAGGAACACTCTCTCCTGCTGTTGAATACCTTACATGCCCCACACCGATATCTCCCTTTAATGCCTGAAGGGAATCTGGTGTAAACACTTCATTACATAATCCCATACCTTTTTGAGATGTGACATTACGTTTTGGACCATTCGTATCAGAAACTGCAATTCCGCAGCTTTCCTGACCTCGATGCTGAAGTGCAAACAATCCATAATAGATCGTTGACGCTACATCATTGCCATCGAAATCGTAGATACCGAAAACTCCACATTCTTCTCCCAACTTATCAAAGTTCTCTCTGCTCATCGTGATCTTTTGACCTTTCTGTTATACAATCTTTAGTTTCCTTTGTAAAATACACATTTTTGATAGTAACATATTCATTTTAAATCTGCAAGCATCCCTGTTATTGATTCTCTTTTAATAATGTAGTATCTGGAGGGATCTCTCCTCGCTTAAGCTTCGTATATATGATCCTTCTTACAGATTTATCGATTCTTGATTCTTTGATCTTGCCACTTTTTAGTGCCTTCTTAATTGCCTTGTATGCTTCTTTATAGTTATCCGGCATCACGATCAGGTCAACTCCTGCCTGAATCGCTTTCACTGCTGCTTCTCCGGAACTATAGTTATCTGTGATCGCTTTCATGTTCATCGCATCGGTCATGATAACGCCCTTGTATTCAAGTTCATCTCTTAGAATATCAGATACGACTCTGCTGCTTAGGCTTGAAGGCTCCTTCTCGTCTGTCACATTAGACAGCATCAGATGTGATACCATCACTGCATCAGCTTTTGCCTTGATCCCTGCTTTAAATGGTTTAAAATCTGTATCTCTTAATGTATTGATCGTCTGATCGGTCTCTGTGCTTCCGCGGTGTGTGTCTCCTCCAGTCTGTCCACTTCCTGGAAAATGCTTTAATGTCGCTGAGATCTGTTGTTTCTGCATATTCTTTACCAGTGTTGTGATAATATTGGCAACTTTCTTTGAATCTGTTCCAAAGCTTCGGTCTCCGATCTCTGTGTTATTCTTATTCGTTAAAACGTCTGCGACTGGTGCCAGATTCATGTTAAATCCAAGCTCTTTTAATTCCTTTCCCTGTGTCTTTCCCATCTGCGCGATCTTCTTGTTATTGTAAGTTCTTCCAACTTCCTGTGCAGATGGATATACTGTCATCTTCATCTTGGGATTTGATGCGACTCTTGAAACCTGTCCACCTTCCTCATCCACTGCCATAAATAGCGGGATATAGGAGGCATCTTGAAGCTCATTCGTCATCTTCTTTGTCTGATCAGGCGTGTCAATATTCTTCGCAAACATGATCACCCCACCTGCTGGATACTTCTTCAATGTCTTCTTCATCTGGCTCGTCACGCTTGTCTGATTCTTGCTTTCTGCCTCATCTAATTGATAAACAGATACCATAAATAGTTGTCCGATCTTATTCTTTAAGGACATCTCCTTCGTGATATCTTTTGCCATTCCCTGCAGGGTTGTTTCATCCAGATCTTCTGTCTTGAGTTTCTTTGTTGTACTCTTCTTCCCGCATCCTGCTATCATGACAAGCATCAATACAAGGACAAGGCTGATTAAACGTCTCTTCATTCTTTCGTGTCCTTTCCGTGCATGCTCTTTTCTTTTTATTATACCAGAAGCATTTGTTTGTATCAAATGCTGTTACGTCTTATTCTACCTATGCAATAAGAAAAAAAGCCTCTCCAGATCTTAATGTCTGAAGAGACTTTAAAAGCAGATGTCTCCAAATACGCAACCGTTCCATAAGTCACCATGTATCAAAACTTCATGAAAAAAGGATTTAAAAACCACTCTATCAAATGGTCTATTTGCATATTGTCGACACAATTAGTAGTATATACTTTTATATTTATGTTTTCTACCCTTTCAACATAGTTTTTTTCAATTTTTACAATTTTGTCAAAAAACATATGAAATCTATTTGTTTACATCTAAATGTTGTTTAAATTGTATAGTAACCAGGAATTGATCTCCGTCTATTCTTATCGAAAACTCTCCTCCACAATTCTTTGTAAAACTGTCTGCGATGGAAAGTCCTAATCCGTTTCCTTCGCTGGTACGTGATTTTTCCGCTCTGGCAAACCGTTCCATGATCTCTTCTTCTGTAAAATTCATCTCATAGGATGCTGTGTTTATAACTTCTAATTTTATATTTTGATCTGCTTCGGTGATCCTTAGGAAGATTCTGGTTCCTTTCAGGGAGTATTTTAAGGCATTTTCTATGACATTTTGTACCACACGATACATGCGGCTGCTGTCTCCGATAAATCTTGTGTGTGTAGCTTCGCACTGATATCTGATCGCAAATCCAGATTCTTCTATCTGATCTGCCATATCCCCCAGTGTCTGTTCTACCAGACGTTTCATATCCATTTCTTCCAGATCTACTTTCGCATCTCCACTTGTTGCTTTCGCAAGTTCAAACAGGTCAGAAATGATAGATTTTAAGCGTTCGGTCTTGTTGATCAGGATGGTTACATAATCTCTTGATTCTGCAGATAATGTTTGATCTCTGCTTAAGAGATCGACGTATCCGATGATAGAAGTCAGCGGTGTCTTCAGATCATGTGATACATTTGTGATCAGATCGATCTTCATTCTCTCGCCCTTCATCTGTGTTTCTAATGCTTTTTCCATTCCCTGCCCGATATTGGTCAGTTTCTGACTGTATTCATAATACGCAGATTCTTGTGAAATATCGGTCGTTGCCGTCAGTTCTCCATTGGAAATACGTTCGATCTGATCGACCAGCATGCTTAAATCTCTCTGTTCTTCTGCATATTTGTCTGAATATCTTGAAAAATATCTAATAAGAAAAACAAAGATGACTGCTACTATAAACAAGAGTGGGGATGGAATATTCATTCCACTCATTCCCATGATGATACAAGCAAGTGTACCGACAGTTAAAATATATCGTAAGACCCTGTACTGTCTGATCCTGTCTCTTGCATGTTTTTGTGCAAATGACATCGCTTCATCTTCCAGCTTTCTTCTTGTCTTTGCCTGACGGCTCCATTTTCGAATATATCCCAGACAAAATGTTGAATCCAGAAGATTCTTCTGGCGAATCCTCCATACCGTAGTCTGAATACATACGGCAAATACCATGATAAAAAATGGAGCTGAGATATAACTCAGCGTCATGATCATCTCGATCGTTGAACCTGTGATCCGGCCCTGTGTATATTCTATCGTATATTCCCAGATTGCATAGCATAATGCAATCACCAGTCCAAGCAGCGTAATTGCTGTCACTAGTATGATCTCCCACCAGAGTCTGTCAAGCCCTCTAAAAAATCTGGTTCGCTTTTCCTGAAGTGCAAATAAGATGCACAGCAGGATCGTTCCGATTACTTCAATGATCGAAACAACGATGATCGTTTTGATTCCCGTCGTAATCTGTTTTGTTGATCCTTTTCGGAAATTTTCAATCTCTGTTAGTGCTTTTTTTGTCAAAGAAATCTCAATGTCTGCATTTTCCAGACGCTGATTCTTCTCATCATTGATCAGAAGCTGTTCCGGGAATATATCCTGCAGTGTATAATCATCCCCATAGAATTCATAGTATTCTGTCTGATCCGCATTGTACTCGTCATACGGATCCCATCCTTTGAAACTTCCGTCTTTGTTTAGTTTCTCTGTCTTGTCTCTTTCTATATGAAAATGTTCAATCCTGCCCCCAGCATAGTTCGCATTTTCTGTTCCATATGTTGATGTTGTCGTTACCATCTTTTTATCATATGGTTTGACCTTCATCGTTACTTTCACAAATGATTCTTTTTTTATCTTATTCAGTAAACTTTCTGACACATGATTTGCCTGTGTATAATAGACTTTATCACTTTCTTGATCCGCCCATTTATCAAACAGTGAGATCTGTGTGTTTTTGATATAATCTGATTGATTCTGTTCATCCAGACTGAAGCTGTTATCCCCTGTCAATGCCATGTTATGGATCGTGTTGAGTCCATATATCCCTGACAGGATCATGGCGATCATCACAAGTGTGATCCATACCTTGTTAGTCCATTTTCTCGATCTTGTATCCAATTCCCCACACCACCTTTAAATATCTTGGATTTTTTGCATCTATTTCTATTTTCTCGCGGATACGACGGATATGGACCATAACGGTATTCTCTGTCGCATAGGCTTCTTCGTTCCATACACGTTCGTAGATCTCATCTGCTGAAAATACTCTGCCAAGGTTGTTCATCAGAAGGCTTACGATCTTGTATTCGGTTGCAGTCAGTTTCACTGGCTCTCCGTCTACCATCATTCTTTTTCCTTTCATGTCAAGGATCAATCCGCCATTGATGATCTGTTCTTTATTGCTTTCTGCGGCGTTCATTCCTCCAAACTGCATGTATCTTCGCAGCTGGGATTTCACTCTCGCTACTAGTTCATCTGGGCGGAATGGTTTGCTGATATAGTCGTCGGCTCCCATAGATAGTCCCAGGATCTTATCGCTTTCTTCTGTCTTGGCTGAAAGAATGATGATCGGGATGTTCTTGCTTTCCCTGATCTTCATCGTTGCGGATAGTCCGTCCATCTTCGGCATCATAACGTCTATGATCAGAAGCTGGACTTCTTGTTCCATCAGGACATCCATGGCTTCCAGACCATCATATGCCGTTATGATTTCATAGTCTTCCATTTCCAGACGTTTCTTGATCGCTCCTACGATCTCTTTGTCGTCGTCAACGACCAGAATCTTTGGCTGGTTCATACTTTTCCTCCTCGTATCTTTGATGGTTTTAGTGTATCAGGTGGTTCTTTCGTTTCTATAGATATAATTCTTACGAATTTCTTAATGTGATGCCAGGGTCCCAAAGTCATGTGTTTCACGCTTGCGTGAAAAAACATGACCTTGGGACCCGTAAAACACCGAAAAGTAGCCATTTTTCGGAGAAAAATGTGCGAATTTGAGGTGTTTTAGGATTGCGTGAGCATGAAATGCGGAGCAATCCGTGCATCATATGGGTCAAAATACCTTTTGACCCAACATCTTAATATGACTTCCTTAATTATACTGACACTCCAACGGCTAAAGCACGTTAGGTTCTTATATACGTTCACTTCCAAATATACTCGAAAGCATATAAGACTAATGATTTTCTATAAGACTTTCACTAATAAAGATATCATTATATCCATTAACGTTAGTATATGGCTCGTGTCAAAACCTTTTATATATTCTATTTTAGATTGCTATACTGCTTAAATTTTTTTTACCTTTTAATCTCTCTACTTCTAAATTATGAAGTCGATAGAAATTTTCAAATCGTTCATTACATTTATCAATATTAAAACTCTTCAGATTATCATTAATGTTCATTATCAGAAATGCTGAATACATATCTCTTTGTATTTTAAGACCATCAAAATCATTCCATCTCTGTGACAGAGACTTCTTTTTGTATGTCCCATCAAAATGATTAAACTGGCTTGCTCTTGCTTCTGATGTATTTATTTCAATTAGTTTTTCACCATAATATCTCAACTTTCTATCTATGATAGTTAATAACATAGATGGAGCTTTATTTGCTAACGACTTTCCAAAACGTTTCTTACGTTTGAATCTGCCTTTATCATTTTTTTCAGTTTTCTTAGCACGCTTTTGAAGTCCTGCGAAATTCATTTTTTCAACATATACTTTATTGCCAAGAGATATAATATAATTAGCTAAACATTCATGTTGATACTTTCTTATATCAGCTTGTTTTCTATACAGCTCTTTTAATTCATTTTGATATTTAATGCAGTGATTCGATTGATTCCATAGAACTTTTTTATTACCATGTTTTTTAATCGTACCATCTTCATTATAATTCTCTGGGTTAGTTGCTCGTCTTGA
>OGXS01002250.1_pt1 | contig 10116 bp, 7 predicted proteins | sample 1576371 | NCBI WGS metagenome assembly OGXS01 (sample SAMEA3541475, study PRJEB24748) | human gut metagenome | biome: human gut; feature: human-associated habitat; material: faeces | place: China | collected 2012
TTTCCTTTCCCTTAAATTCCTCTGTTATAATGCCTGATCTTCCTTTTGGCATTTCTTTCCACCTTTCTTTCCATATTTTTCATTATAGAACCTCTCCAGTTCAGCATCTGCCTCACTCGCCTTGACCAGACAGCAATATAACCCCGTAATAACACATGCCAATACTACCAAAATCACTAAAACTATTTTCCAGATAATAAGCATCCTCCACCTTCGCAAGCGGTGCAATCTCTTCGGTATCAAACTTACTGTCGTAAGCCTTTGCGATACAGCTCTTCAGCTCTTCTTCTGTAAAGTCTGTCAGGAATTCCTTCATAACTGTATATGCGATTTCCTGATAGGTCATCTCTTTGAGCTCACCAAGCGACACCGGAAGCTTCGGAATCGAAACCGGTACAAATAATCCGCCGTCATCTGCCATCCCTTTTAAGATTGCCTGGGAAGCTGTTACTGTCTTTTCTGCATCTCTTGTACTCTTATAAAGTAAATTCATGGTTCTCCACCCTTCTTATTCTTTCTGATTCACTTCAGCAATCTGCTAAAGTATTTTCCTATTTAGCGATTATAGCATAAGAACCTTTCAAGTGCAATGCCATCCTTATCTGCGTTTCCACATTCGTCCCCACATCCGGCTCAGAAGAAAACACAGGAGCAGTGCCCCGGTCAGAATAACGCCGATCAGAAATACCAGAATCTTTACATAAGATCCATCTCCTGTTGCAACCGTCTTTGCTTTCTCAGTTTCCTTTGGCTTTTCCGGACTTTCCGGTTTTTCCTCTTCTGCCGGCTTTTCCTTTTTATAGGTTACACTCTGTCCTTCGTCCTCCAGATCTGCGTGCACTGCAACCAGCTTCTCTTCCAGATACACTTTCTCAAATACAACAACCTGTTCTCCGTTAAGCTTCGTTGCATCAAACGTAAATTCCATCTGAATTTCTCCGAAATCTGTATCCGGGATCAGCTTTTTCTCTGCGGTCACTTCTTTTCCATCCTGAAGAACCGGCTTTTTGGTCTCCTTATCCATTAATGTGCCTTTAACTACATATTCTTTTCCAATCTCCAGATTTTTCCATTTTACCTGATCTATGACCGTTACCTGTTCTGTCCGTTTCCCGTTATGCGTTCCCGTTTCCCGGTCAGATGCTCTTGTCCCGATCTCCGGTACGGGATGTTCATCATTTGTCAGTGTCCCCAGATCAATTACTCGCATTTCCTTTGTTACTTCCACCTCAAACGCAGGAATCAGCATCCGGTCTTCATTATTTTTACAAGACAGTTCTTCCACCAGATACGTTCCGTAAGGAAGCGCTCCTCTTGTATTATCCGGAGTTCCTTCCCCAAACCAGATCCCATCTTCACTTGTCTTCCCCTCATTCGTGTTGACGGTATGTGGATTCCAGTACGCACCGGTCGAAGCCTCCCCGTTTTTATCCGTCAGGATCACATGGCTCTCCCCAGTTGCCTGCGATGTGATCCGAAATGGGATATCCGCCAGTCTTTTCAAAGTTTTATCTGCCGCTTTCACCAGCTTTAAGTCCCCACGGATGAGCTTTTCCTTTATTTCCACTGGATTCCATATTTTCAGGGCTTTATAGCTTCCATTTTGCTCCGTTCCAGTCCTGATACAATGTGTAACGGTGTCCACCAGATACCCTTCCGGCGCATGCATCTCCCATACCGTAATCGTTCCAAGCGGAAGCTCGTTATTTTCAAAAAACGGATCCCCGCTGATCAGGTGCGCCTCATCCATCCGGACCACACCATCCGCATCCGACTTCAGCTTCCAACTCCTGAGCGGCACCTTCACACCGATCTCATTTTGATTGTCAAAAATGCTATCAAAAAATGCCACATGAAATTCTGCTCCCGCAAGAGAAAGTCCTGCCTGCGCCTGCCCTTTCCCTGTTTCCGCATCCTGCTTCCGGATCAGGATTTCCACCTTTGTCTTTTCCGGTTCATCCTGACACTCATAGGTCACGGTCTGTCCGGCATTCACCGTGATCTGCCGCAGCTTTGTGTCCAGTACATAACCTTTCGGTGCTTTAGTCTCTTTGATGTCATAGGAACCCTCCGGCAGATTTTCTGCCTTCCCGTATCCTTTCTTGTCTGTCCGGATTACGCAGACTGCCTCGGATGTCCCACTTTTACAGACGGTATACTCTGCCCCTTCCAGTGAGTAGAGCTGATTATCAGCCGTAATCTCTGACCTTGCAGAGCTCTTCATGATCTCCAGGCTTCCGTTATGGGTTGTCTTAAAAAGATATATCGTTGATATGGATTTTGCCACAAGCTGTGAAATCTGATTGCCACTCGACGGGATAGATGCCGAATGCCAGAACCGGTTATCGTTGCTATTATCTCCCCAGAAAAATCCGATATGGCAGTCTGCATCTTCTTCCTCCCAGGAAACCGGCTCAAAATAGATCACATCTCCTTTTTGCGCTTTTCCGCCCGCAAGCAGCTCCTCAATGGTGTTGTAATGATAGGATTCCACGGCATTGTCTGTCATCCAATAAAACCAGTTGCTCGCATTGACCTTGCCGCCACGGAGACTTCCTTTGTCAATTCCTGACAGATCCGCTCCACATTTTTCCAGAACATAAGCGACAAACCCGGTACAGTTCATTGCCCCATTTCCACCGTAGGCTCCGTTCGGACGCATGCAGTTCTCTGCTGTCAGAGGATATCCGCTGTAAGGCGTTCCCAGATAATAACCGTCCTTTTCGTGGTTTTTTAACTCCTCAAGCACTTTTCCCGGCTCTGCTCCTAATTTTTCATCAAGTTTTACAATCGTTTCTTTCTTTGCGATTCTCTCTGCTGAGTTTGCAGATACGACAGGCATACTGCTGCCCGACAATGATACTACCGCCAGAATCACACTTAGTATTCCGGCAAAATGATTCTTCATATATTTCATAAAAGTTTCTCCTTCTGCCTTTTCAGGTCAGAAAAGAGAATATAAAAGACGAGTACCCTTACTATAAAGGAAGAGTACCCGCTTGTCAATAGTATTTTATTGTTGATCTGCCTCCAGAACGATCACACTTCTCGGTCCCACAAGAATTCTTTCCTCCGAAATCCGTACCGGATTCTGATAAATTTCCTGCTTTTTATCTCCAGTATTTGCCGCCACATGCCAACTATATCCGCCCGGAAGTTGTGGAAGTTCTACCCAGACACCTTCCCAGTATGGATTCATCAGAAGATACACACAGTCTTCTTTTGCCATTTTGTTATCATATCCGGCAAACATGACTGCCGCCGTCCGGATCTCCGGTCTGGAAAAATCCAGTTTCCACGGCACTTCACCGTGAAAGCTGATCTCCGGAAATCCAAGACTACTCGCCCCTGCATCTCCTGTGATCGACGGATGCCGTTTCCGAAATGCCGTCATATAAGCACAAAAATCAAATACATCCTGAAACTTTTCTTTTCTTCTCCAGTCCAGCCAAGAAATCTCGTTATCCTGACAGTAGGCATTATTATTCCCGAACTGAGTATTGCCAAACTCATCACCTGCAAGGAACATCGGTGTCCCTCTGCTGCAAAGCAGGACCGCAAAAGCATTTTTCATCATCCGGTGGCGCAGTTCAACAACCATCACCTGATCAGTGTCCCCCTCTGCCCCACAGTTCCAGCTCCGGTTATCGTCACTTCCATCAAGATTTCCCCATCCATTAGCCTCATTATGCTTCTGGTTATACGAATAAAGATCATACAGGGTAAATCCATCATGGCAGGTCAGGAAATTCACAGAAGCATGTTTTCCGCGGATTCTGGTATCATAAATGTCCGGAGAGCCGGCAATTCTCTGAAGCGCTGCTCCTGCTGCCCAAAGTCCCCCTTTTAAATATTCCCGCACGTCATCCCGGTATCTTCCGTTCCATTCTGACCATCTGCGGAATGCCGGAAAACTTCCGACCTGATAAAGTCCGCCGGCATCCCACGCCTCCGCGATCAGCTTTGTATCTGCAAGCAGCGAATCATAGGCAAGATTCTTTACGAGTGGTGGATTTTCCATCGGTGACCCATCCTCATTTCTTCCCAGGATTGAGGCAAGATCAAACCGGAAGCCGTCCACCCGGTACTCTGCAACCCAATATCGCAGACAATCCTGGATCATTTTGATCACCACCGGATGATTACAATTCACAGTATTTCCACAGCCACTGAAATTATAATATTTTCCATCGGGTGTCAACATATAATAAATCTGATTGTCAAATCCTTTAAACGAAATAAACGGTCCGCATTCATTTCCTTCTGCCGTATGGTTAAACACCACATCCAGGATTACTTCAATCTGGTTATCATGCAGTTCCCGGATCAGTTCTTTTAATTCTACTCCTTCCCGGTTGTATTCCGTTGATGCTGCATAGCTCGTATTCGGCGCAAAAAAGCTGACTGTATTATACCCCCAGTAATCAATCAGTTTCTTTCCATCAACCTCACGGCTCCCCTGCAGTTCATCAAATTCAAAGATCGGCATTAGCTCCACCGCATTAATCCCCAGTGTTTTCAGATAAGGAATTTTTTCTTTGATTCCGGCAAAGGTTCCAGGATGACGGACACTTTTGTCCATCTTCGTGAATCCCCTGACATGCATCTCATAGATGATCAGTTTTTCCATCGGGATCTTATCCGGCTTTTCACTGCCCCAGAAGAAATTATTCCGGACTACTCTGGCACGATATCCCCCTGTATTTAGTGCTTTTCCCCATACACTCTGTCCGGTAACTGCCTTTGCATACGGATCCAGTAAAATATGCTTTTTATCAAACAGCAGACCTTCCTTTGGTTTCCACGGTCCGTCCAGCCTGTACGCATATTCAAATTCTTCAATATCCAGTCCGAATACCATCATGGAAAATACATCCCCGATCCGGCAGTTTTCCGGGAATGGGATCACCGCATAAGGTTCCGGTTCCTTTCTGTGAAACAGAAGAAGTTCACATGTCACAGCCCCTTTTGAATGCACTGTAAAATTAACTGCCGACTGAAATGCAGTCGCACCCTCATCCCGATACAGTCCGGGACAGATTTCAAATCCATTTACATTTTCTGTCGGAACCCATCTTGGCATCATTTCTTCCAGCATTTTACCAGCTCCTTCCATGTCATGTTTTCAGTATAGCACATTTTTCCGTTTACACATCTTTCCTTTCTGTATATAATATAAAGGATTACATATTTTTTTGCAGCAGACTCAAGGAGGTTTTTTATGACTGCACAGCATCTATATTATTTATTTCAGTGCTTCTTTATATATGCCTTTTTAGGCTGGTGTACAGAAGTTGCGTTTGCCGCTTTTAAAGAACGTCGTTTTGTCAACCGTGGATTCTTAAATGGCCCGATCTGTCCGGTATACGGTTTCGGCGTGGTTGCAGTCATTCATTTTCTGACACCGCTTCGTTCCAACCTGCTCCTGCTATATCTCGGAAGTGCTATTCTTGTTACTGCAATCGAATGGCTGACCGGGTTCATTCTCGAAAAGGTTTTCCATAACAAATGGTGGGATTATTCTAATATGCCGCTCAATCTGAATGGATATGTGTGCCTTTTGTTTTCTCTGATCTGGGGAGTGTTCTGTGTTTTCATCGTAGATGTATTCCATCCACTGATTGACACACTGCTCTCACACATTCCTTTCCTTGTCGGTATCATTCTTGTATGTATTCTGGTGATTGCCGGACTTGCCGATCTCTATGTAACAGCATCCGGTATCCTTAAGCTCAACAAACGTCTTGAAAAAATGCAGACCATTGCAGACGAACTTCATCAGATTTCCGACAAGCTTGGTGAATCAATCTACAAGCGTACCATTACAGCTATGGAAAAACAGGAAGAGTTCAAAGATACTGTATCTGAGAAGCAGGAAGAATTTAAATCTGCTATTTCCGAAAAACAGGAAGCAATTTCAGACACCCTTGTCGATGTTTCTGACGAAGTAAAAGAACGGATTACTCTTCTTCGCAGAAGCTACCTGGAAAATGTCAAAGCAACTTCTCATATGCAGAAGCGTATCATGAAAGCTTTCCCGAAAATGCAGAGCCGCAACTACAAAGAATCCTTTGAAGATCTTAGAAACAAACTGAAGGAAATGTCTCTCAAAAAATAACAGGCTGTAAAAAATCCATCTGGTTTTCTTTTAAAAAAAGAAATCAGATGGATTTTTTATCTTTAAAATTATGATGTGAGTGTCAAAAGTAAATTTTACCACTCACTAATGTTTCCTCTTGATCTTGTCCAGATACGGAATCTCGATTGGATCGATTGCATCAAGTGGCTGTTCTTTATTGATCTTCTTTTTGCGTGTGTGCTTTTTCAGAAGTGCACCACCCCGGTTATAAAACCAGAAAGAAAAGATCAGAAGTTTATTGAATTTTCCAATTTTGTCTTTTGTCGTCTTCGTGTAATACTCCCCACCGGACTGGATCTCTCCTTTTTCCCTGATCTGCCGGATCAGATCCAGCTCTGTCTCAATCCGTACCGGAAATTCCGTATACCCCATGCCGACGCAGTCCAGCTTATGCGCATCACTTCCTCCGGTTCCCGGTTTTCCATATTTTTCAGCAAGATACTTCGCCCCTTCATTGGACTGTGGCGGCTCACATGCATTGAAAGTCTCTATAAAATCAAATTTTTCAATCAACTCCGGAGATTTCTGCCATCTTTTCGTATTCGTAAAACTCAGATACTTTTCCCCACACGGATGTGCCGGTCCACAGATTCCTCCATTGTGATGCACAAAATCAATCAGCAGCGAAAGCGGAAGCCCTCTCAGCTCCAGAAGGCGCATCTTTACTCCCTGTGGCATAATGATCAGAATGTGTCCCGCATCCAGTGTATCATACTCTATTCCTTTCAATACGACAAAATCTTTGTATTTTCTCCCTTTGATCGTATTCTTCCAGTGCCGATATCCATTATAGGTGTCATGATCTGTAACCAGCATTCCGCCAATGCCTTTAGACTGCAGCTTTTTAATAAATTCTTCAATCGGCACTTTGCTGTCAATTGATCCTTCTCTTACATGACAATGCATATCTATCTTCATATTTTCATCTCCAGATCTTATATCGTTGATACTATTTTATTATACCTCTTTTTTTATAACGCTGCAAGAAATACCGGTTTCTTCCAGCCATTCCTGATCAGATACAAAAAAGGATGTATCACATTCTGATACATCCTCTCATCCATCTTATCTATTCTTCATCCTCGTCATCATCATCATCCAGATCGATCAGCATGGTTCTTGCCATCTCTATTTCTTCTTCTTTTGATGTTTCTTTCTTGATCGCATTTGCTCTTCGAACCTGCTTCTTGTTGATCTCACTTGACTTCATGATAAACTGGATCACGATTCCGATAAATGTAATCACAATCGAAATGATCCACATGAAAATCACATTTTTCAGACCTGCCAGATCATAGATCATCATTCCTGCTCCAAAACCGCCTGCTAATGCCGTCGCAATAATCACAAACGGTTCAAACCAGATCATCGCAAGGATTGCGAAAATCAGTCCGACTGCTCCGCAGACTGCCAGCATGATCCAGTTTCCCGCATTTGTAATCGCAAGTACTGTGCCAGCCATTCCCAGAAAGCATACCCAGAAAGCTCCGAATTTCTTAAATACACTGTTCAGTATTGCAAAAACCAAACCCGCAACTCCGGCTGCGATCAGTACCGGAACAGCTTCCAGTCCCATAAGATATGTCACGGCAAATCCAAGCAATGCCCCTGCAACAAATCCAATCACTGCATTCCAGACACGGATCAGCTTCAAACCTAAAATTCCAATGAAAACTGATATAACAATTGATACCGCCGAAACAATCACGGCTTCTTTTCCTGCTATAAATACCGCACTGTTTCCCATAATATCCTTCAATACTATACCTATTGATTCCATCCTAATCTCTCCTCCTGTCGTACTTTCCTGTTGTTAAGTCAGACGCTTATTTTGATGAAGAGTCTGAAGATGTATCTGTATCTTCGGTCGTGCTCTTAACCGTTACGCCCTGATCAGCAAAACTGATCGTATTCCATACTTTTTTATGTACTTTAATATCCGTTTTCTTTTTCCATTTCTTACAAATTGACTGATACTGGTCACTCTTTCTCTGTGATACAATGGACTCTTTCTTGGTATCCGTTGCATCACGGTCAAGAAGGCTGACTACTTTTGCAACATAATAGCCATTGTCTGCTTCGATCACGTCTGTTACTTCGCCTTCTTTTAACTTATCAGCAGCTTTGATCAGATCTTCGTTTGGCGATGTCGTATCCGAGTCAAATGTCAGATCGGTGGCTGATGCACCTACTGCTGTTGCAAATACAGAAAAATCTTCTGCCGAAGCCGCATCTTTCTGGAAATCTTCTGCTTTCTTTTTCACTTCTGCTTTTTCGTCATCTGACATATCTGTCGATTTTCCATCACTGCCCGTTGTCTTTGTAGAGAACAGCACATACTGCATTTTCTTCTGTGCTGCTTCCTCATCGGATACATTCGTATCTACATCCGCAGTCATGGCAGTTTCCATCTTCTTCTGAAGTGTCAGAAGTTCCAGTACTTTCTTTACCGTCTTTTCATCGCCCGATACTGTATCTTTTGCAGCACTGTCATTGCTGTCAGTAAATTTCTTCGCAGCATCCTCGATGCTTTTTTCCTCATCATCACTTAGCGAAACTTTATAATCATCCTTGTGCTCATCCAGAACATACATTTCTTCCAGAGAATCCATGATTGAATCCTTATAATTCTCTTCATAAGTCTTTCCGTCTGTAACTTCTTTTCCCCAAAAATTATCTCCCAGATAACTGCTATATGTTGTTTCAAACTGCGCCTGCTGATATCTTGCAAAAAAGTTCGCCACATCTGCAGTCACTTTCTCATCTCCGACTTCTACCACTGTATCCTGTCCGTTAAACTTGCTTCCACATCCGTTTAAAGATGCAATGCAGGCAACTGCCAGTATACAGGCAACCACTCTTTTTTTCATTTATAAAATTTCCTCCTTGATCTTCTCTCCATTGTACACACTTCTTCACTATGCACTCGTATAGTATATCTTTTTTTTACCTTACTGGCAATCTTTTTCATAAAAAATACACATTATTCTTCGACAAGTCCCTGTATATCTTCGACAATTTTTCCTGCATTTTCAAGAATCTGCTCTGCTTTTTCTTTTTTATTTTTCCGAAGTTTACAATAAATAAAATATGGATTTTCTGCATCTGTCTTAAATGTCAGTTCTCCCTTATATTTTGCCAGCAGTTCCGGAATCTTTGCTACATTTACCCTTGCCTTCTCATACATGGTAAATTTGTATTCATCGCCTTTTTGCTCTACCGAAATCACATAAGCCGCATGTGCTTTCGCCTTCAGCTGCGCGATCATCAGAAGCTGCTGCACCTTGCGTGGCGGATCGCCGAAACGGTCAATCAGTTCTTCTAGCATATCTTCCTGTTCTTCTTCTGTCTCAATTGCTGCGATCCGTTTATAGATATCCAGTTTCTGATACTCATTCGGAATATAAGATGCCGGAATATAAGCATCAATATTCAGATCCACGGTTGTCGCATAGGTTTCTTCCGGGATCTCTCCCTTCAGGTGACGGACTGCCTCACTTAACATCTTACAGTAAAGATCGTATCCCACTGCATCCATATGTCCATGCTGTTCCTCCCCAAGCAGGTTTCCTGCCCCACGGATTTCCAGATCCCGCATGGCGATTTTTACACCAGAGCCAAGATCTGTAAACTCACGAATTGCCGAAAGACGTTTTTCTGCAACCTCCCGGAGCATTTTGTCTCTTCTGTACAAAAGAAATGCATATGCCATACGGTTCGATCTTCCAACTCTTCCACGTAACTGATAAAGCTGGGAGAGCCCCATCCGATCTGCATCATGGATGATCATGGTATTGGCATTGGAAATGTCAAGACCGGTCTCGATGATCGTCGTCGATACCAGAACATCAATTTCTCCATTGATGAAATCGTACATAATATCTTCTAACTTGTGTTCCCGCATCTGCCCGTGTGCATATGCCACATTTGCATCCGGCACAAGTTTCTGGATCTTCGCTGCCATTTCAGCTATATCC
>OGXS01002261.1_pt1 | contig 10073 bp, 9 predicted proteins | sample 1576371 | NCBI WGS metagenome assembly OGXS01 (sample SAMEA3541475, study PRJEB24748) | human gut metagenome | biome: human gut; feature: human-associated habitat; material: faeces | place: China | collected 2012
TTTCGCCTATTCCCTTTAATTCTTTTATGCTTGTGTTTTCAATCATATCCGCTCCATCATAAAAAGAAGCCAGCCCCCGGTTCCAAAGGGACAATACCCTATGGCCTTAAGAGGTCTGGCCCTATCTTATATTCTGCCTGAAAATAATCCGTTTATTCAACCGCCAGCACATAATAGTAGATCGGCTGGCCTCCAAAATGTGCATCTACGTCTACGTCAGGATACAGGCTCTCCACTTCTTCGGTAAATCGCTGCGCGTCTTCTTCTCTTACTTCTTCTCCGTAGTAAAGGCTGATGAGTTCTGAATCCTCGTCTACCAGCTGGGACAGCATCTCCTTCGTCGTCTCCTCGATTCCCTTGCCCACTGCCAGAATGCCGCTGTCGCCGATGCCCATGATGTCTCCCTCATGGATCTCCTTGTCGTCAATCTTCGTATCCCTGACAGCATAAGTCACCTGCCCGGATTTGACATTCTTGATCTCTTCCAGCATCGTCTCTTCATTCGTCTTTGCATCCGCATCCGGAACAAAATTAATAATCGCAGTAATTCCCTGCGGAACCGTCTTGGTTGGAATGACGATAATCTCCTTGTCCTTCACGAGCGCCTTTGCCTGATTCGCAGCAAGCACGATATTCTTGTTGTTAGGCAGGATGAAAATACTGTCGGCATTCACCTGATCAATGGCATTAAGCATATCCTCGGTACTCGGATTCATAGTCTGTCCGCCCTCGATAATATAGTCTGCGCCTAATTCCTTGAATATCTCATTCAACCCTTCTCCGATGGAGACCGTGATGAATCCCATCGCTTTTCTCGGCTCTTCAGGCTTCTTCGGCATTTCCTTTGCCGCGTCCTGCGCTGCCAGTTTTTCTGCGTCCTTAATCAATTTTTCCTGATGCTCTTCCCGCATATTGTCTATCTTCATGCGGGACAGCTGGCCGAATGTCAGGGCCTTCTGGATCGCAAGTCCCGGATCATTGGTGTGCACGTGCACTTTTACCACGTCATCATCCGCTACACAGACGATGGAATCACCGATGGAACTTAAGTATGCCTTGAACTCCTGCTCATTGTCTTCCGTAAATTCCTTCTCTGTCAGAATAATGAATTCTGTACAGTAGCCGAACTTGATATCCACCGGCTCCTGCGCGCTGATCTTAACTGCTCCCGCTGATGCTGACGCATTCTTGGGCGCTATCGCGCTGTAGTCGATCTCCTTGCCCTGGAAGGCATCGTAAGCGCCTTTGATTACTTCAAGAAGGCCCTGGCCGCCGGAATCCACTACGCCGGCTTCCTTCAGTACCGGAAGCATATCCGGCGTCTTCTCAAGCACTGCCGCGGCATGCTCGATGACTGCCGGGATGAACTCTTCCAGGTCTTCCGTCTCTCCTGCCATCTCCGCCGCTTTTTCAGCAATTCCGCTGGCAACGGTAAGGATGGTTCCCTCCTTTGGCTTCATGACTGCCTTATACGCCGTATCTCTTGCCCTGGCGCAGGCAGCTGCTAATGACAGCACGTCTATCTCTTTCTCTTCACGGATCGACTTGGTGAATCCTCTGAGCAGCTGGGACAGGATTACGCCCGAATTCCCTCTTGCCCCGCGCAGGGAGCCTGATGATATGGCCTTCGCCAAATCCTTCATATCTGGCTTCTCAAGCGCCATCACTTCTTTCGCCGCCGCCATGATCGTAAGGGACATATTGGTTCCCGTATCCCCGTCTGGTACGGGGAATACATTTAATTCATTGATAAATTCCTTCTGTGCTTCGATATTCTGCGCGCCTGCCAGAAACATCTTAGCAAGCATATCCACATTTATAGTTTTTGTAGCCACTTTTAATGCTCCTCCTTAACTAATCGATGACTCTGACGCCTTCAATGTAGATATTGATCTTATCTACCGGCATACCGGAAAATTCTTCTACCTTATATTTTACGTTACTGATCAGATTCTCAGTAACTGCCGAGATGCTTACGCCATATGCAACAATAATATGGAAGTTAATGCTAATATGATTATCGTCGGATATTCCTACCTGGATTCCTCTTGTCAGGCTTTCTCTCTTTAACAGATGGACAAATCCATCCTTCATATTCACTGCAGCCATGCCTACGATGCCAAAGCATTCAACGGCTACGGTTCCTGCATATTTTGCAATCACTTCAGGATCAATCGTAATAATGCCAAGATCTGTACTCATACATCCCTTCATATCTAAAAACCTCCAATTCTTGTATCCTTATTTCCACAATATCAATACATAATAATAAGAGTATTATACTCTGTTTTCCTCTATATTACAACAAAAAAGCCCTTGTGAGGACAACAAAAAACCCAGATTCCATAGTGAAATCTGAGTTTTAATTTTCCTTACGCACGCTCAACTCTGCCTGATTTTAAACAAGAAGTACAAACATACATCTTCTTTGTAGCTCCGCCCTCTGTTTTCACGCGAACTGATTTTACATTTGATTTCCACATCTTTGGTGATTTTCTATGAGAGTGGCTTACGTTGTTTCCAAAGTGAGCACCCTTTTCGCAAATAGCACATTTAGCCATGACTGCACCTCCTAACGCTCATAATAAGTTCTATTCCGAACTCGCAACAATAGTTATTTTACCAGAAGAGCAATCAAATTGCAAGTACTATTTCTCATTTTCTTATACTAGCAGCAAAACAAGTTATATCCAGCCAGTATGCATAAAGCGATGCACAGCACTTCCACAAACGTGTTCGGCAGTATCATTGCCAGAATGATGCCAACCGCCACCCAGAACAGGGCGAATCCGACTACCCGCTTCATAATTATTGCCACCCCTGCCCTTGTTTTATAATATTCTATGCGCATAGGGGGAAATCCATGACTATTCTTTGGAAGAATCAGCCTCATCAAGGATATCTTTTACGTCATCTTCCGTCATCTTGCCTTCCTTAGAAGAACTGAACTTGTCTACCACATCCGGTATCATATCAAGGATCTTGGTCATCGTATCCTGATTCTTGATATTCACAAGCCTGGTATGCCCATTCTGAATTACAAGCACGGCGCTTGGCGTCATCTTGCCTCCGATGCCTCCGGCTCCTTTTTCCTTTTTGTCTCCGTTAAACGCGCCAGCCCCTACCGCAAATGAGACATCCACCAAAGGGAGAATGATCGTATCTCCTATATGAATTGCATCTCCTACCACCGTCTTAGATGAGACAACTCCGTCCATCCCATGAAACAGGGCCTCCACCGTTCCTTTAAAATTGTTATTCTCTGCCATATTTTTGCTCCTCCTACCCGCTTATAATTCAAACTCTTTCACATGACGGTATGTCATACGCACTTCTTTGCACCATGCCAGGTTCCACATAAGCCTGACAAAATGGATGATGCGGATCCTGCCCTTGATGTACAGGCTGCCCTCCAGGACCTTCTGCTCAAAATCCGGGGTGATGCTTACATGCTCGCCCCAGAATGGATACAGCATGCTAAGCCCCGCCAGTATCTGCCCGGTCGTGCAGGGATCTTCAAATCCATAATGGAGATCTGCCGCAAGCTTCTTAGGCTTCAGGCGGCGAAGCAGCTTGAATGCCTCGTCCTTAGCCTTAAAGAATGCCTTCCTGTGGACTTCGTCAGTAATAAACTCTGCCAGTCTTTCCTTTTTCTCCAGCAATAATTTTATTTTATCACAGAACGCAAGGAATGTACATTTTATCTTCTGATACAGAGCCTTTGCCTTTTCCCATAGCCCTTTTGCCTTCCGTCCTATGCCCTCTTTACCTTTCGTACCTTTGCTGTCGCGTTCCTTAGTTTCCTGGACAGCCCCGGCTTCTGCCTTTTCCATATCTTCTTCAGTTTTTTGCAGCTGCGTTTCAGTTCTTTCAGGTAATCCGGGTTCTTCCTCATCTTCCTTCGGATGGCCTTTACGCTCCTTCGGAGGCTCTTCCACCTCTTCTTCCAGTGCTTTCCACTCTTTTTCCAGTTCTTCGTCATATTCTCCCACCTCTTTTTCGATTGTCTTCTTATCATCCTGTCCGCTCTTCATCGTCTTCCACGCTATCCGGACGCTCCATGACAGTTCCTGGCCTTCATACCCGGCTATTGCCTTAAAAAGGCGCGCAAGCCATGTCACTTTCACCCTGGCCTTTACTCCCTTAAGCGTGCCGTCAAACTCTGCCCTTGCCTCATACCGGATCGGCACGAAAAGAACAACGCAAACTAACAATACCAGTATCCCCAGTATTGCTGCTATTATGATCCCTATGATTTTCAAGATTAGCAATAGAATATGTAGCATCTTCCTGTTCTTTTTTTAATATATAAGAGCGGATGTCAGCTCCTTTTGTCTCATTATACACTTCCTGGACAATTTGTTCTACCAATTCTACCGCATCTTCATATCCTTTTGCAATCCCCACCACAAAGAAGTCCTCATGGGGATAATCCGGCTGCAGAAGCAGCACGGAATTATAGATCTCCAAGTGGTTCTTCTCGTTCTGGGACAGCGTAATGATATGGATATTCGCCTGGAACTTATTCTCTTCCAGTTTCCGGATGATTCGGCCTTTCTTCTTCTCCAGTCCTTCCATCAGGTAGAGATGCTTATAGTACCTCATTCGCATTTTCCTCTTTTCTAATAGTAATAGGCATCAAAAACCTGTTTCGCCACATTGACCGCCTTGGCAGACCCGTCGGAGGACTCGATGATCACGCTGATGGCCAGTTCCGGATTGTCCACGTTGGTCATTCCAATAAACCAGGAGTGATCCTTTTCCTTATCAGAACTGTATTCTGCGGTTCCCGTCTTTCCGGCGGCCGTATAGCTCTGCCCGCTCAAGACGGACGCGGTTCCATAGTCCACTACGGCTGACATGTACTGCTTTAACTTGGCCGCTTCCTCGGAAGTCATCAGGCTTTTATACTTTTCCGGCTTATTCTTGTCGATGACCGCGCCGGTGTAATTGGTGACAGAATCCACCAGATATGGCTTCATCAAGGTGCCTCCATTGGCGATAGCAGAAGTGATGAGCGCCATATGATACGGGCTTACCTGGGTCTTTCCCTGCCCCATGGCGGTCATCATCTTATCCGCGCTCCCTGCCCCCGGCTCCAGCGAGAAGGAACTCTTGCTGTAAGGCAGCACGGAAGGAAGCTTGGAATTAAACAGCAGCTCTTTGGATGTTCCTCTAAAATTCTTGATGTCTAATGACAGGCCGATGTTGGAAAAAGAGGTATTGCAGGAGTAGGCCAGACTGTCCTGGAAGCCTACCTGGCCATGTACATGCCCGTTATAGCAGTGGATGGTCACCCCATCCTGCTCGATGGCCCCGGTACAGTTGTAGCCATAATTCTCGTAATCCGGATTCTCTCTCATATACTCAAGAGCCGTAACCACTTTGAATGTAGACCCCGGCGCATACTGGCCCTGGGTCGCGCGGTTCAGCAGCGCTCTGTCCTGGTCGGTATTCAGGAAATCCCAATTCTCGGCAACCGCATTTGGGTCAAAGTCTGGCTTGGATACCATAGCCAGGATCTTTCCCGTGCTCGGCTCCATCACGACCACGGCTCCCTTATAATTTCCAAGGGCATCATAGGCCGCCTCCTGAAGTTTGAGATTTAAGGTCGTCACCACGCTGTCGCCCATATTCTTCTTATCCTGGAATTCATTCTTTATCTTTTCCAGGAAAAACGCATTGGAAGTCAGAAGTTCAAAGTTCTCCACAGATTCCAGGCCTGATTTGCCCTGCACGCTGTATCCTACTACATGGGCAAACATATTTCCGTAAGGATACTCCCTCGTCTCCGTGCCGTCTTCTGATACGTTCGTCTGAGCCAGCACGTTGCCGTCCTTATCCAGGATCTTTCCCCTTACTACCCGGTCAGCATAAGAATCCTGTCTTGCATTATAAGGGCTTCGGATGATGTCCCGGCTTCTTGCAACCTGGAAATAGGTAATATAGCCCATAAGTACCAGGAATAAGGCGACGAAGATGTAGGTTACCCTAGCGAATTCTTTGTTCCTTGCGCGCTTTGCCTTGGCCTTTTGCTTGTCCTTTCGGCTGGCTTCTTTGCGCTCTTTCCGGGACATCTCCCGTCTTTCTTGGTCTCTTTTTATTCTCTTGTCCGCTTCTCTTTGCTCGTAGCCTTTCCTTTTTCTTTCTTTCAATATCTTCTTCCTCGTCTTCCCTTAATATATACAATCCTTGAATAATCGCAAACATGATCAGCGTACTAAGCAGGGAACTTCCTCCGTAGCTGACCAGCGGAAGCGTTACTCCCGTGGAAGGGATGAACTTGGTCACGCCGCCTATGGTTAGGAATACCTGGAATATATAGCAGGTTCCAAGTCCCAACGCCACCATTTTATAAAACATGTTGTGAAGCTGCATGGCAATATTCAGGAACATGACATAGCAGCTGACGCAGACCAGTATCATGCACAGCGCGAATATCAATCCCAGTTCTTCCGATATGGCTGAGAAAATAAAGTCTTCATCCGCTACGGGGATGGTATCCGGCTCGCCCTGGAAAAGTCCCATTCCAAACCAGCCTCCTGTGCCAATGGCAAATAAGGATTGGGCAACCTGGTATCCTCCATTGTCGTAGGACGCAAATGGATCTTTCCACACGATGACACGCGTCCGGACATGTCCAAAAAGATAATAGGCCGCCACCGACGCTACGCTTCCCGCGCCAAGTCCGGCCGCGAGATACAGCGGCTGGCGGGTAGCCACATAGAGCATTGCCAGATATACGACAAAGATGATCAGCGCGGCCCCAAGATCCTTGGATGCCACCAGAATCAGCACATGGAATGCCGCCAAAGCCGTGGTGATCACAATATTCCGGAATTCCAGCGACCGCTTGAAGCTTGCCGCTACAAAAAATACGAAGATGATCTTCACCAACTCCGAAGGCTGGATGCTGATGCCGCCTACCGTAAACCCAAGTTTCGCGCCATAGGACACCTGGCCTACCACGGCCACGATCGCAAGCGATACAATCCCTGCAATGGCATACAGGTTCCTCCATTCCGACAGTTTCTTAAACTTGCGGATGATGACCGGAACCACGAAACTGACTGCGATGGCTCCTGCCGCTATGACATACTGCTTGACCGCCTTTTCATAGTTCAGCCTGGTCAGCATGATCATGCCAATACAAAGGAGCATGCACATATTATTTACGACCAATCTGGATACCTTTGGATAAATAAACGTATACAGCAAAATAGTAGTCCCAAAAAGTACCACTTGCATCAGATAAAAGGCAAGCAGCTTGATATCCTGCTTCTCCAGATACATCACCAGAAATGCGATGATATGTATCGTGAACATCAGCACGTTCTGCCTCCTAAGCATCCGCTTCTTCTTATCCGGATCATAGTAGCCAAAGATGCTGAAGCAAAGGTACGTATACATCGTCATCAATATAATGATCAGATATTTGGATAGTTCAACAATTATATTAACCAATTCTTCACCTACTTTACTCCCCTTTTGAAATGTCCCCGGGTATATTCCATATCCGGCGCCTGTACTTCTTCCCGCCGGATGATTCCCCTGACATAGTCCAGAATGATTCTGCGCATCTGATCCCGGCCTTCCATAGAGAAATCAAGACGGACCTCTCCCGGCCCAAGGCTAAGGATTTCTTCCGCCTTATCCGCCAGATAAAGCGGCGAGGAATTATAGATTACATTATAACAGTATGCACAGCATTTTTTAACTGCAAACTTCTTTTTATATCGATCCTGGATCTTTAGCCAGCCTTCTTTCGCATCGCATTGATCCATGGTCTTTCCAATACAGCCGGCCGTAATCATGACAGGCTGATATCCATAGGCGATCAAGGACTGTCCCCGAATATCCAGTTCCTTCAGTTCCCTGGCGTTTAACTCTACCGGCGCAGTGAACTGGCTGATGCCGCCATCCTTCATAAACTTCTTGGCGAAACGATTGCAGGCATAAAGATTATAATCTCCCCGTATCTCCTTATCATATGCATGCTCAAAAAGCCATTGGAGGCTCTCCCAGTTCCGAATCAGTACGCCGTCAAAGGATGACCGGATCATCTCATAGGCCTTTTCAAGCCTAAGAGCTGCATCTTCACGGAATATATAAGGCATGGCAAAATAATGCTTTTTCACGGAATGATCCGACCGGATCATCCTCCCCGCCTCTTTTATCTCCTGCGGCGGCAGATCTACATAGATGCATTCTGCATCCTTGCATTCCACTGCCTCCTTCAGCTGGCTTAAGGAGCGGACCAAGAGAGCGAGCCGCAAGGTTTTCGATGGCTTCTCTGGCTTGGCTCCCCCACAAAGCATTCTTTCCCTGGACGACGCTGCCTCTTCCTTCACTTCTTGCGTCTTCTTTGCCTTTCTGCGGTAATCCGACAGCACGCGATCTGACAAGGCCGCAAGTCCGTCTCTTCGCAGCTCGTTGAGCGCCTGCATCGGCAGGAACAAGTCTGCGTCCATGCACACTTCCATCCGCTCAAACGCAAACTGCGTATTCCCGGTCTTTCTCATCTGCTGTTCCACTCTGGATGCTTGAAGCGGCTGGCGCATGGCAGGCTCCGGCTTAGGGCCTTCACATTCTATGCGGTATGTCTTGTATTCCAGTATTAGTCTAGCACTCTGGCCCAAAGAAAGTATTAATTTCCCATTAATTTTTTCTTGTATTTTATAATCCGGACATGTTTCTATCTCTTCTTCCCGGCCCGGCGGGCGTCTGAAAGATATCATTTCCTTCCCATTATGCTGCCGGTAGTATCCTTCGCTGTAACCCCTTCTCTGATACGCGCCAAGCAGTCTTTCTCTATCTTCTGCTGATACCTGGTATCCTGCTCTGCCTTTCCGGCAGTACAGGTCTGCGTACTTTCGGTATAAGCTTGTTACCGTATACACATAATCTGGCTGCTTCATCCGCCCTTCAATCTTGAAGGAGTCGATCCCCGCCTCCATCAGTTCTGGAAGCAGATCAATGGTACATAGATCCTTCAAGCTCATCAGATCGCAAGGCCTGCCTCCCTCCACGCTGTAAGGAAGCCTGCATGGCTGCGCGCACTGGCCACGGTTGCCGCTTCTGCCTCCAATCATGCTGCTTAGGAGGCACTGGCCTGAATAGCAGTAGCAAAGCGCCCCGTGTACGAAGCATTCTACCTCAAGCCCTGTCTCCTCTTTCATGATACGGATTTCTTCCAGAGACAGTTCCCTGGCCGGCACCACGCGTACGATGCCCTGGCTCTTCATAAAAGAAGCGCCTCTTCTTCCTGTTATGGTCATCTGGGTGCTTGCATGGACCGCAAGGCCTGGGAAGTACTCCCGGATATAGGATGCCGCTCCTACATCCTGGACGATGACGCCGTCTAGCCCTCTTTCATAGTAGGGCTTCAGGTATTCATAGAGCTGGTCGATCTCCTTGTCCTTTAGCAGGGTATTGACCGTCAGATAGACTTTCCTTCCATGGATGTGCACATAGTCAATGGCTTCTTCCAGTTCTTCCTGTGTCAGATTCTTAGCATAGGCTCTCGCCCCAAACTGCATGCCGCCGATATAGACTGCATCAGCTCCGGCGCACACCGCGGCCCTGAGGCTTTCATAAGAGCCGGCTGGCGCCAATATTTCAACGTGTCTGTTCATATCATTCTTTCCTTTAAAAAAGGCTGTCCACAGACAGCCTATTTCTTACGATTATTCTTTATCTCTGTTTCCAGCTGGACAATCTTCATCTGAAGATCCTTGTTCTCTTCCTTTAACTTGTCCATCGCCTTTTCTGCATTCTCCAGCTTGATCTGAACAGATATCAATTCATGCTTCAGATCATACATCTCTTTATCCTTCGCTTCTATATCGCTTTCCAAAGTGCCGCCCTGCTTCTTTGCCTTGAAATAATCATCGGCGATATTCAGCGCAAGCAAGATGCTTCTTGTCTCCGCGCTCTGCTTCCTGTATCCTTCGCTGTTGCTGCACTCTTCAATCTTATGATTCAGATAAGTGGATACCTTCTGCAGGTAGTCTTCGCTTTCGAAGCCGCTGAGGGTGAACACCTTTCCCCCTATTAATACTTCTGTATAGTTT
>OGXS01002265.1_pt1 | contig 10051 bp, 6 predicted proteins | sample 1576371 | NCBI WGS metagenome assembly OGXS01 (sample SAMEA3541475, study PRJEB24748) | human gut metagenome | biome: human gut; feature: human-associated habitat; material: faeces | place: China | collected 2012
CTGCCACAAAAACAATAAGATCCCTGGAACGGCAGGATGCAAAAACAATCCCTATCATTGCTATGACTGCAAATGCATTTAGGGAAGATGCAGAAAAGTGTATGGAAGCAGGAATGAACGCACATCTTGCAAAGCCGTTGGATGATAAAAAAATTAAGCAGACCATAAGCGAGGAGTTGAGAAGGTCAAATGCCTGTCATGAATGATTATGAGACAGCCGCAGCAATCAGGAGCCTTCCAGATGCATGGGAAAAGCAGACAGGAAATATAGAGAAAGGATTTTGTTATGACAGAAATTAATTTATTTCCGAAGCAACCGCAGTCTGTGACTGTTTTGGTTTTTATAACTGTGCTGATCGTTCTGCTTCTTATCCTGACTGTAGTGGTACATATGAGGAACAGTACTATTAAATAAAACCGATGACGAATATCTATATTACATGTTATGTTTTTATACAGGAGATTTTGAAACAGTCGGACGTGCATCAATTAATCCACAAGGATCATTAGGATGGAGTACATCTTTTATCCAATATGGACTTCGAGCAATAGGATATTTACGATTAGTTCTTTATACAAAGAAGAATCCTGAGTAGTAAAAATTTACTCAGGATTCTTTTACATAAAACTTAAGCTCTTTTTATTGGAACCCGAAATGAAATGATCCGAGGTGTTTCTATTTGTTCAAATTTGATCATATATGCATTTCGATCAGAAAGGATGGATTTAATCCTACCTTGTCCAAAGACATTATGAATGATCTTATCACCAACCTGAAAAGTTTGTTCAGCGACATAACCATCTAAATAGCGATTACTGTAATGAATGTAATTTTTGGTTTCTGCGATCAGAGTATCTTCTGGCTTTTTAACGTATTCTAAAAATTTTTGATCGATATCTAAAATAAATCTAGATGGGTAACGGGTTGATCCATCAAAATTTTTTCCGTGCGATTCACTTAAAAATAAACTTTTCATGGCACGTGACATTGCAACAAATGCAAGACGACGTTCCTCTTCCATGCCCTCAATTGTAGAGGTTTTCTTGGAAGGAAAAATCCCTTCATTTAATGCACATAGGAATACGTGTGGGAATTCCAATCCTTTTGCAGCATGAACGGTCATCAATTTTACTTTGTCAGAATCATCAGTAACGTCACTATTCGTAAATAGGGCAATATGATCAAGATAATCAGGTAGCAGAGCTTCTTCGCCACAAGATATTTCATAATCATAAACAGCTTGTTTTAATTCAGCCAGATTATCAAGACGTTCCTGATTTCCAGTAGTTCGAAGCATTTCTTCATAACCACTTCGATCCAAAATATCCGACAAAACTTCAGAAATTGTTCGTTGCTCATAAGTCACTGAAAAAGCATCGATCAATGAGATAAAATCTTTTGCATCTGTTCCTTTAAAAATTGGATCTTCCACACATTCTTTTAATGCCTTATAAAAAGAACAGTGATGAGCATTTACATATGTTTGAAGAAATTCCATTCGTTTTTTACCGATATTTCGTTTTGGAACATTCACGATCCTTAAAAAAGAGAGATCATCTTTGTATGTGATCATACGCAGATAAGACAGTGCGTCTTTTACTTCCATTCGCTCAAAAAATTGAATTCCACTATAGATGCTATATGGGATTTTCTTTTTTAACAATGTCTCTTCCAAGGTTCGGGTAACGTAATGAGCACGATAAAGAATCGTGATATCCTTATATGAGATATCTTTTTTATGTAATTTTATGATCTGATCTGCGATCCAATCAGCTTCCTCTTCTGAAGTATCTCCGTGATAATAAAGCACTGAATTTTTGCTATGACACATTGGCAGAAGGTCCTTTTTCATACGATTTTTATTCTTATCGATCAGTGAATTGCATACCGATAAGATCTGAGGAGTAGAACGATAATTTTCATTCATCATGATCGTTTTAACATCAGGGAAAGCTTTGTCAAAATTAAGGAGATAGTTGATATCTGCACCACGCCAGGAATAGATCGTCTGATCTGGGTCTCCTACAATAAAGAGGTTTTTATGATATCCGCATAAGACTTTCAGTAATTGATATTGAATCTTATCAATATCCTGGAACTCATCGATCATGATGTATTCCAGACGTTTCTGCCATTTTAAACGGATCTCTTTATTCTTTTCAAAAATATAAAGAGAAAATTTCAAAAGATCGTTGTAATCGAGACCAAAACATTTCTTCTCCTGATATAAATATCCATAAAAAATGATATCATTCACATCGGTAGCCCTCAAATATTTTTGCCGTAATGTATCAAGGGACATTGTGATCAGATCAAGATAATAATTAGGATATCGTTCTAATTTATACATCTCGATCATATCTCTTGCCTTTGAAAATGTCTTATGACGAAGTGTAAGTCCGCGTTCCTCATAAATGATCTTTAACATAGAATCAATATCCTGATTGTCTAAAACAAGAAAATTCTTTGGATATTGTACGGCATGGGAGTCTTCCTGTAGAATGGATACACAAAATCCATGGAAGGTATTAATATAACCAGTATCGTTATCAGCAATGAGATTATGAATCCGATGTCTCATTTCGTTAGCAGCTTTGTTTGTGAAAGTAACACAAAGGATATTGCCTGGCAAAATTCCAATTTCGTTAACCAAAAAGGCAAATCTGTGAGATAACGCTCTGGTTTTTCCAGAACCTGCCCCTGCGATCACTCGGATAAAACCTTCTGTAGATGTAACAGCTTCTAGTTGTGCCTGGTTTAATTGGCATAATAATTGATCCAAAATAAAATTCCTCCCGTATATATGTTCGATTAATCCTATTATAACGAAATGACGGCAGAAAGACAAGGCTCTATTAAACGTCATAATTTGAATAGACGTTTGATAGAGCTTTTACATAAAAACCTCTTTCTTTCGCAATTGTTTGCATTAAAAAAAGGAATGGTTATGTAAAAAATTGCACTTGCATTAAAACAGTATTGCAGATAACATAAGGATAGTAATAATGCTTGCATTAGAACACGCAGAAATGAAGAAACTGATAATAAAAGCAAAAAGGAGTCTTCTATGGATTATCAATCATACCTATCTCACAATGTAGCTGTCAACCTAAAAAGAATTCGAACTTCCAAGGGCATGAGTCTTGATGTACTATCAGAACAAACAGGTGTTAGTAAAAGTATGTTAGCTCAGATCGAGAAGGGAACAGCAAATCCATCGTTAGGTGTTTTAGGAAAGATTACAAGCGGATTAAGAATCGAATTCCAAGAATTAATTGATGCTCCACCAATGGAATCCTGCCTTGTAACACCAGATCAGATGACACCAACAAAAGAAATGATCGGTGAATACAAAGTATGGACATGTTTTCCATATGAAGATAATCACCAATTAGAGATTTACCGCATTGATATCGAACCAGGGGGCAAATATATCAGTGGCAGCCATGGAGAGAAGACAAGAGAATATCTTTCAGTTACAGATGGAGAACTTACGATTGAGTGTGGTGAAGATGTTCAGAAGATCACAAAAGGGGAAATCTATCGATTTGAAACAGATAAAAAACATAATTATAAAAATGAAACACAACAAAAGACAAGTTTTATCTGTGTGTTTGTAGATTATCGGTAAGTATCATACGGAAGTAGTAAGATGATAAAATGATATGTTCAATATAATGGACAGATGTAATATATAATATTTTACAAAAAAATTAAAAAACAATAAAACACTAAGAAAAAATATACAATATAATAATAAAATATATTATAAAAGATAAAAATAAAGAAATTTCAAAAAATAACAAAGATATATTGACAATTCATTCCTCTAGTGTTATTGTATAGTTGTACAAAATAAAGGATAGAAATTAAGCAAGGGCGCTTACCAATAGGATAAGTTTCCCTTGCTTTTCTTTTTATTATTTAAAGTTTATCAATGAAAAAGATAAACAAAATCTGGCCCAGAGAAGTTAAATAACCAATAACATCATGAGGAGGAAGCAGATATGAGATTAAAAGATACAGGATTAACAAGTCAGGATATTAAAGATAAAGTAAACAAATATATGATCGAGACATACGAACGTTTTGATTTCCTTGCAGAGAGAGCAAAAGATATGTATATGTACGATGAAAATGGTGAGGAATATCTCGACTTCTATGCAGGAATTGCAGTAAATAACGCAGGAAGCTGTAATGAAAAGGTTGTAGCAGCAGTTAAAGATCAGGTTGGTGACATCATGCATACATTCAACTATCCATACACAATTCCTCAGGCACTGCTTGCTGAAAAAGTATGTGAAACAATTGGAATGGATAAGATCTTCTATCAGAACTCTGGTACAGAGGCAAATGAAGCAATGATCAAGATGGCTCGTAAATACGGAATCGAAAAATACGGACCAAACCATTATCATATAGTAACAGCGAAGATGGGATTCCATGGAAGAACATTCGGAGCAATGTCAGCAACAGGACAGCCGGGAAATGGATGTCAGGTCGGATTTGGACCAATGACGTATGGATTCTCATACGCACCATATAATAACCTTCAGGCATTTAAAGATGCATGTACAGAAAATACGATCGCGATCATGATCGAGCCAGTACAGGGTGAAGGTGGTGTTCATCCAGCAACACAGGAATTCATGAAAGGATTAAGAGAATTTTGTGATGAAAATGATATGTTACTCTTGATCGATGAAGTTCAGACAGGATGGTGTCGAACAGGTGCAGTAATGTCTTATATGAACTATGGAATCAAACCAGACATCGTATCCATGGCAAAAGGCTTAGGTGGAGGAATGCCGATCGGAGCAATCTGTGCAACAGCAGAAGTTGCTAAAGCATTTACACCAGGATCTCATGGAACAACATTTGGTGGACATCCAGTCAGCTGTGCAGCAGCATTAGCAGAAGTTAATGAACTGATCGATCGCGACTTGGCTGGAAATGCAAAGAAAGTTGGAGATTACTTCGCTGAGAAATTAAAAGGACTTCCTCATGTAAAAGAGGTCAGACACCAGGGATTATTAACAGGTATCGAATTTGACGACACATTAAACGCAGTTGATATTAAACATGCATGTTTTGATCGAAAACTGTTAGTTACAGCCATTGGAAGCAGTGTTATACGTACAATCCCACCATTGATCGTAACAGAAGAAGAATGTGATAAAGCATTTGCGATCATGAAGGAGGCTGTAGAATCCTTAGCATAAAATAAAATCTTTGAAAAAGATCAAAATATCAGGGAGGAATGTAAATGAAACATTTTATCGTAAATATCGGATGTGAATACGGAAGTGGTGGTCCGGACATTGGAAAGATGGTTGCCGAATCACTTGGAATTCCATTTTACGACAGAGATTTAGTAGATCAGGTCGTAGAGAAACTTGGAGTTGACAGGGATCTGGTAGAAAAAGCCGATTCCGGAGAAGAAAATGTCAAATATGAATTTGACACAACCTTTGGACCAAGATATGCGAATCTTACAAACCGTGTTATTTACACACAGTTTGAGGTTATTCATAAACTGGCGGCAAAATCATCTTGTGTCATTATCGGAAGATGTAGTAACTATATATTAAAAGACAGGGATGACTGCTTAAATATCTTTGTATATGCACCAGAAGAATATAAAGTGAAACATATCATGGAGCAAAAAGGTGTATCACAAAAAGAAGCACAAAAACTTGTAAAATATAATGATGGGATGCTGAAATCAAGATATGAATATATGACAAACTCTGATATGAGAGATTGCCGTACCAGACATATGATGATCGATTCTAGTATTCTTGGACTTAAAAAAACAGCAAAATATATCATGCAGTTAATTGACCTGCGATTTGAAAACTAAAATAAAATACATTTACATTCTAACAAAGGCGTTAAGAGATAAGGATCTTTTAGCGCCTTTTTTCTTTCGAAACTTTAAACAGAATGTGAAGCAAGAAAGGAATGATATATAATGGAAAAGAAAAAATCAGAATTTGACAAAGTATTTAGTGCATGGGACATTCTTGTCATTGCATTTGGCGCTATGATCGGTTGGGGATGGGTTGTTTCAACCGGAGACTGGATCGGTCGAGGCGGAGTTTTAGGAGCTGTCATCGGTTTTGCGATCGGTGGTATCATGGTATTCTTTGTAGGACTTACTTATGCAGAACTTACTGCAGCAATGCCACAGTGTGGAGGAGAACATGTATTTAGTTACAAAGCAATGGGACCGGTTGGTTCATTTATCTGTACGTGGGCGATCATTTTAGGATATGTCAGTGTTGTATGTTTTGAAGCATGTGCACTTCCTACAATTATCACTTATATTTATCCTGGATTCTTAAAAGGATATCTGTATACTGTTGCAGGATTTGATATTTATGCATCATGGCTTGCAGTTGCGATGATCGTAGCATTCTTTATCACATTTATCAATATCAAAGGTGCGAAGACAGCTGCAACTTTACAGACAGTTTTAACAGTGATCATCGGTGGAGTTGGAATCCTTCTGATCGTAGCATCTGTAGTCAGTGGAGATGCCAGCAATTTAACACCACAATTATTTGCAGGAGATAGTGCGTCAACTACTATGAAAGCGATCATGAGTGTTGCGGTTATGACACCATTCTTCTTTATTGGATTTGATGTTATCCCACAGGCAGCAGAAGAGATCAATGTGCCGCTTAAAAAAATCGGTAGGATCATGATCTTATCTATCGTACTAGCAGTTGCATTTTATGCGCTGATCATCTTAGGTGTTGGTTATGTTATGAGTCCATCTGATATTTCATCTTCACAGGCAGGATCAGGACTTGTTACAGCTGATGCAATGGCAAAAGCATTCCACAGCAGTATCATGTCAAAAGTATTGATTGTCGGTGGTATGTGTGGAATCGTTACAAGTTGGAACTCCTTTTTAATTGGTGGTAGCCGTGCAATGTATTCTATGGCTGAATCTTATATGATTCCAAGAACTTTCCGTAAATTACATAAAACACACAAAACACCAGTGAATGCATTATACTTGATCGGTGGATTATCCATATTAGCTCCATTATTTGGACGTAAAATGTTAGTATGGATCGTCGATGCAGGTAACTTTGGATGCTGTCTTGCATACTGTATGGTTTCCTTATCTTTCATCATCTTAAGAAAGAAAGCACCAGAAATGGCACGTCCATACAAAGTAAAACATTATAAGATTGTTGGTGTACTGGCAGTCTTAATGTCAGGATTTATGGTGGCAATGTATATAATTCCAGGATCAGGGTCAAACCTTGTACCACAGGAATGGGCAATGGCAGGTGGATGGTCTGTTCTTGGAATCATCTTCTTCATTGTATGTAAATTAAAATATAAAGATAAATTTGCTTCTCATATTGATGTTGCGATCGATGATGAAGATGTCACAGCAGAAGAAGATCATACATTTGAAGATGCACTTGGAGCTGTTAACACAGCAGAAAATGTAGTGGAAGTACAGCCAGCGATCAATTTCAATTACTTTCTTCCAGTTAATATTGCATTTGGAAGCGGTAAAGTCTTAGAAACAGGAGAGCTTACAAAACCATATGGTAAGAAAGCACTGATCGTAACTGGAAAAAGCAGTGCAAAGAAATCTGGTTTATATGATAAAGTAGCAAACAGTTTGTCTAAAGCAGGAATTGACCATGTATTATTTGATAAAGTCGCACAGAATCCATTAACAACAACAGCGATGGAAGGTGCTGATTTTGCTAAGGCAAATGGATGTGATGTCGTTGTAGCGATCGGTGGCGGAAGCATCATGGACTGTGCAAAAGCAATCGCATTCTTAAGTATCAATGACGGAGATATCAACGATTACATTTATAACAGATTACAAAGTGATAAAGCATTACCATTGATCTTAATTCCTACAACATGTGGAACAGGATCCGAAGGAAATGGATTTGCAGTTCTTACAAATCCGGAAAATGGAGATAAGAAATCCTTACGTTGTAATGCGATCGTTGCAAAAGTATCCATTGTTGATCCAGAATGCATGATGACAATGCCAAAACATGTACTTGCATCTGTTGGATTTGACGCATTATGCCACTGCATGGAAGCATACACATCAAAGATCGCACAGCCATTTACAGATGCCCTAAGTTTATATGCGATGGAACTGATCGCAGGAAACCTTGTCAAAGTATATAAAGGTGAAGGCGGCAAAGAAGCATGGGAGAAGATCACACTGGCATCAACGATCGGTGGAATGGTCATCAATACAGCAGGTGTCACTCTGGCACATGGAATGGAACATCCAGCCAGCGGACTAAAAGATATCGTTCACGGACAGGGACTTGCAGCATTAACACCAGTGATCGTAGAAGCATCTCATAAAGGAAACCACTTCAAATTTGCTAAGATCGCAAGAATCTTTGGCGGTGTGTCAGCAGAAGACCTTGCTAGTAAATTAAGAAGTCTGTTAAAGGATATCGAGCTTTCTTGTACATTATCTGATCTTGGATTATCCGAAGAAGATATTCCTTGGATGGCAGAAAACTGTATGAAAGTATCTGCGGCAAGTATTCAGAACAATCCGGTTGTGTTTACACAGGAAGAAATTGCTGAGATATACAGGAAAGCAATGTAGGATAGTTTATTATCCATAAGTTATTAAGTATATAGAAAAATGAAAATATAAAAGGATTAGGAAGCAGCATTATCACCGCAAAGACAATTAACATTATTAATGGAGATATATAAATGTGCCAAAACTTCTAAAAGAATAGATGTAGAAATTCATAATTCATGCTATACTTGGACTATAATCAATAGATAGTGGACAGGAAAGGAGATTTGATTTTATGGCTAAAAGGTTTTGTACAACAGGAACATGTATCCCAGAGAAAAATTATATGGTTGATCTCAGTAACAGAATTCAGCTGATCATAAATCAATATATTAAATCAGGACAATATTTTACGATCAATCGAGCCAGACAATACGGAAAGACAACTTTACTTTATCTTTTGGAAAAAGAATTGAGAAAACAAGATTATCTGGTTTTAAGTTTAAGCTTTGAAGCCGCAGATGAATACTTTGAATCTCTGGGAAGTCTTGCCGAAGGACTTTCACTTGATATTGAAGATTGCTTGCGAGAGCAAAATATAGATGAAAAAGTTTTAGAGGAATGGGGCAAACCAATCTCTGAGAGATTTCCTATGAGATCATTAGGAACCAAAATCAGTAATCTATGCAGAAAATGCGGTAAAAAAGTAGTTTTAATGATCGATGAAGTAGATAAAAGTTCAGACAATCAGATTTTCTTATCATTCCTAGGACTTCTAAGAGAAAAATATTTAAAATGCCAGCAAGGAAAAGATGTAACATTTCATTCTGTAATTCTTGCAGGTGTTTATGATATTAAGACATTAAAGTTAAAATTACATCCACAAGAAGAATCCAAATATAATAGTCCATGGAATATCGCAGTTGATTTTAATATTGATATGAGCTTTTCTGTAAATGATATTCAGACAATGATACAAGAATATGAGCAAGAACATTATACAGGTATGGATGTAGAAGAGATTAGTCGGATTTTATATGAGTATACTTCGGGATATCCATACTTGGTTTCAAAGATATGCCAGTTATTAGATGAAAGAGTTTCGGATGCTCAAGCATGGACAAGAGAAGGAATTTTAAGCGCAGTTAAGATGTTGTTAAAAGAATCAAATACATTGTTTGATGATATGACCAAAAAGTTGTTAGATCATCCACAGTTAAAAGAAATGCTTCAAAACATTTTATTTGCAGGGGTTGACTTCCCATTTAAACGAGAAACACCGATTATAGATTTGGGAGTTACGTTTGGCTTCTTAAAGGATAAAAATGGGATTGTAGCAGTATCGAATCGGATTTTTGAAACACAGTTATATGATATGTTTTTATCAGAAACAGCAGTTAATAATCAAATGTATATGAAGGTATCATCTGATCGAAATCAATTTATTGTATCTGGAATGTTGCAAATGCCATTGGTAATGCAAAAGTTTTATGAATATTATGAAGAAA
>OGXS01002269.1_pt1 | contig 10030 bp, 6 predicted proteins | sample 1576371 | NCBI WGS metagenome assembly OGXS01 (sample SAMEA3541475, study PRJEB24748) | human gut metagenome | biome: human gut; feature: human-associated habitat; material: faeces | place: China | collected 2012
GTCACCCGCCGCCCCTCGAGGAAACTGAAAATCACTCCCCACATGCATCCCAACGAAAGCCCGTTGAAGAACAGCGCAAAGACATTCAGCGGCCGGGGCAACGCTCCGAACAGCACCAGCGAAAGCTCGGCCACCGCCACCGAGAGGATGATGAACTTCAGACGGTTCTCCTTCTTCAGTTCCGAAATTACCTTGATGCCAATCAGCTTGGAAATAAAATAGCCGGAAATCTGCACGATGCTGGTTGCCGTCTTGTAATCCATCCCGAAGAAGTCGAGCCCGTCGAAGCCCGCAGCCGTAAACGGCTTGCGCAGCGCATAGACCAGTGAATAGGAGAGCAAAGCCGCTCCACCCGCCCAAAGGATGAACAAGGCATCAGCCAGTCTCTTGCTCTGTATTATCTGTTTTTTCTCACCGTTGAACATAGTGTGTCGTTTAAGTTCGTTCTTGATTTCGGCGGCAAAGATAGAGGCGGGTGCTGACAGCAAAAATGAATTTCCATTATTAATAAACTTCATGAGATGCTCCACTCGGCGCAGGAAGTGTACAATTACAGCGGCATCTACATCAGTTACAGCCTCTCTTCCTCCTCCAATGCCTTAAAGGTAGAGCCTTACCTGATAACCCCTGCCGACAGCAACGACCACGTCAAAGTGGTGCACATGAGCGCCTACAACACCACCCACTTCGGCACTGCTGTCTTCAACAACCACCAGAATGCCTATATCTTCTTCAACGAACGCGAGGCGCCCCAACTGGCCTTGTCCACCATCTACCTGCAACTGCCCATGTACGACTTTCCCCACCTGCTCAAAGGGCTCTACCTCTGTCTGGACTACAACCGCAACCCCATAGCCCGCCGCATCCTCTTCATCAAACACTCGGACAGCACCTCCATGGACGACTTCCTGGAACTGAAAGGCCAGCTCATCCCCCAAGACCAGCTGACCGACGAGCAACGCCCCTACTACAACTACACCTGCCAGCCGGGCGACTTCATCAAAACCTGCTCCGTCCCCTCTCCCCTGCTGAACGAGAAAGACCTGGAACGGGAGAAGCGGATGCTGGAAATCTAAGACAGCCCGGACAGTCCGGGAATTTTCACTTTGCAACCAAGTTGCATCTCCTTTCCGCTACCTTTGCTGCAGAAAATAGAAAATAGGAGGAAACAATATGAGTTGCAAATGCTGCTGCACACACGGACATACAGCGATACAAGAAAAAAGAAACAGTCTGCTGAAAGATTATTGGAGAATCATCCTCTCCGCCCTATTGCTCTTCGGAGGGCTCATCCTGAATGCTACTGACACCACCTTCTTCAAGGGAGAGTATGTACCTTTTATATGGTACTTGCTTGCCTATCTCCCCGTAGGCCTCCCGGTGATGAGGGAAGCCTGGGAAAGCATCCTGCAAAAGGACGTGTTCAGCGAATTCACCCTTATGTCCATCGCCACCCTCGGCGCCTTCTATATAGGCGAATATCCCGAAGGCGTTGCCGTCATGCTCTTCTACTCCTTGGGAGAGCTCTTTCAGGACAAAGCCGTAGACAAAGCCAAGCGTAACATCAGCGCCCTGCTCGACGTACGTCCCGAAACGGCAACGGTCATCAGAAACGGCAGTACACTTGTCGAAGCTCCCCAACGTGTGCAGGTAGGCGAAACCATCGAAGTAAAAGCCGGAGAGCGCGTCCCCCTGGACGGAACGATGCTGGACGAAGTTGCCGCCTTCAACACCTCCGCACTGACGGGAGAAAGTGTTCCCCGCAACATCCGCCAGGGCGGGGAAGTGCTTGCCGGAATGATTGCGACCGACAAAGTCGTACGCATCCAAGTCACCAAACCCTTCGAGAAAAGTGCTCTTTCCCGTATATTGGAACTGGTGCAGAATGCCTCCGAGCGCAAAGCGCCGGCAGAACTTTTCATCCGTAAGTTTGCCCGTATCTATACGCCCGCCGTCACCGGACTGGCGGCATTGATTGTACTGCTCCCCTTCCTCTATTCGCTGGCAGATGCACAATTCTCGTTCATCTTCAATGACTGGCTATACAGGGCATTGGTCTTTCTGGTTATCTCCTGCCCGTGCGCCCTCGTCGTAAGCATTCCGTTAGGCTACTTCGGAGGAATCGGCGCCGCCTCCCGCCTGGGTGTCCTCTTCAAAGGTGGCAACTACCTTGATGCCATCACCCAAGTCAACACGGTGGTATTCGACAAGACGGGTACGCTGACCAAAGGTACCTTCGATGTACAATCCTGCCAGGCACAACCGGGAGTTACGGAAGAGAAGTTGATACAGCTTGCCGCCTCGGCAGAGCGAAACAGTACGCACCCCATAGCCAAAGCCATCATAAGCTATGCCAAACAAAGAGATATAGAGCTGATTGCCACAACGGACGTTACGGAGATTGCCGGCCACGGACTGCAAGCCACTATGGATGGAACGCGTGTCCTGGTGGGCAACACCCGCCTGCTGACTAAGTTCGGGATAGAATATCCCGATGAATTGTCATCAATTGTCGATACGATTGTGGCCTGCGCCATCGGAACAAAATATGCCGGTTATCTGTTGCTATCAGACACATTGAAGGAAGATGCCGTCAACGCCGTCAAAGAATTAAAAGCTTTAAATATCAATAATATTCAGATATTATCGGGAGACAAACAAGCCATTGTTACTAACTTTGCAGAAAAGCTAGGCATCACCCAGGCATACGGAGACCTGCTGCCGGACGGAAAGGTGAAGCACATCGAGGCACTCCGCAGCAACCCTGCCAACCGAATAGCCTTTGTGGGCGACGGCATCAATGATGCCCCGGTTCTTGCCCTTAGTCATGTGGGCATCGCCATGGGCGGACTTGGCAGCGATGCCGCCATCGAAACCGCCGATGTAGTGATACAGACAGACCAGCCTTCGAGAGTGGCCACCGCCATTCATGCGGGCAGGCAAACCCGCCGGATTGTCTGGCAGAACATCTCGCTGGCTTTCGGAGTGAAGCTGCTTGTCCTCATCCTCGGTGCCGGTGGAATCGCTACACTTTGGGAAGCTGTCTTTGCCGACGTAGGCGTCGCCCTCATTGCGATAGTGAACGCCATACGCATACAAAAACTTATTAAATAGAAAAAATGGAAGAAAAGAAATATTTGGACCTATTGGCCAAAAGGGACATACAGCCCACTGCCATCCGCATCCTGGTATTGCGCACCATGATGCAGGCAGGCCGTTCCGTCTCATTGCTCGACCTTGAAACCATGCTGGATACGGTGGACAAATCCACCATCTTCCGTACCCTTACCCTCTTTCTGGAACATGATGTGGTACATGCTTTCGAAGATGGGCGAGGCGTAATCTGCTACGAACTCTGCGCCGCCCACGGCAGCGAGTTTGCCACGGGGTGCCAGTGCGTTCTTCAACGTGTGCAGCGACAGTTGCTCTTGCGACGTAAGCGACCTGCACACCCATTTCCATTGCGAGAAATGCAACAAAACCTTCTGCTTCACCAACATTCCCACTCCGGTGGTGAAGCTGCCTCAAGGATTTACACTGAACAGCATCAACTATGTACTGAAAGGCATTTGTCCGGACTGTGCAGCAGAAGTCAACCGGGAGGCTTAGTTAAAAAATAAAAATCCATGCAGTCATTCATGTTCTTCTCTATCCTTAAGAAATAACATTGAGACAAACACATGGATACAAAAGCTCTTGTCACTTTATGCCAGAAGGGAAACGGGCAGGCCTTGAGCCTGCTCTACGAAAACTATTCAGAGAAAATGCTGAAAGTATGCCTACGCTATATTCCCGACCCAACGATAGCCCAAGATCTTCTTCACGACGGTTTTGTCATCATATTCACTTCCATTCATTCGCTGCGCAACCCGGAGAAACTGGAATACTGGATGAAAAAGATTATGAGAAACCTGGCACTGCAATACCTCAACCATTCCAATGCCAACCCCACCATCCCATTGACAGATATTCCGGAAGAGGAAGAGCCTGCTGAAAATCCTTTTTGTCCGGATTTCATTTCGTACGATAAGATGCTGGATATAGTGGAGAGCCTTCCGGAAGGCTACTGCAAGGTATTTAAACTGGCAGTACTGGAAGGATTGTCCCACAAAGAAATCGGAGATTTACTGGGTATAGCGCCACACTCCTCTTCCTCCCAATTGTTCCGGGCGAAAATTTTACTTAAAAAGATGCTGGCAGGATACCGTGTATTCATTGTTTTGACAGTATTGCTTCTCTTTCCAACGCTGTATGACTATCTGTACAGAGAGAAAAAGAGTATCAGGGAAAACCGTTTGTCCAAAGTTTCTTCCAGGCAAGCCGGGAGTACGCAACAAACAAAGAAAACCGATACTCCCCGAACCGACGAACAATGCTATACCAAAGAAAATCTGAACAAAAGGGAACGAATCATCCCTCCCGTTCCAGTTTCCACAGAATGGCCCCTTGCCATACCCACAATGAAAGATAGTATCCACAAATATCCCATACCTTCTCCATTCACCGGACAGACCATCACCAACCGACAGATGGCTTTCGTCTTCTCCCCTTCCCTGATGCCGCCAACCCGCAAGAAGAAATCCGGAAAATGGAAGTTGATGCTGGCAGGTTCACTCGGACCGCAACTGGCACAGAACTTATATAAGCTGATTGCCACTCCACATACCGACGGCATTTCAAGTGACTTCCCTCAACAAGTCAGCACGTGGGAAGAGTATTATTCTTATCTGCACACCCGCTATCAGCAGGGTACTCTGGGAAAAGATTCCATCGGACTCATGCAGATTGCCCAGAATAACAGCGGCAGGATTGTTGAGAACCAGCAACATCATGCCCCCATCGTCGTGGGACTCTCTCTCAGCAAGAAATTGAATGAGCGTTGGAGTCTGGAAACCGGATTGCAATATACGCTTCTCAGGTCGGAGTTCACTACCGGCGAAGCATTCCGCATTCAAGACAACCAGAAGTTGCATTATATCGGCATTCCTCTCCGGCTTTCCTACCGTTTCTGGCATTACAAACGTTTCTCCGGTTATGCCACGGCAGGCATGCAGGTGGATATCCCCATAAAAGGGACACTCCAAAGCTTCCATGTCACGGACAGTATTCCACACAAGCTCGGCAGTCATCCGGTAAGTGCCCCTGGCAGTGGTCGGTCAACACAAGTATAGGCATACAATATCACCTCACACCCCAGGCAGGCATCTATCTGGAGCCGACTGTAAACTATTACATCCCCGACGGCAGCCAACTGCGCACCATCCGAAAGGAACACCCGTTCATATTCACCCTCCCGGTAGGCCTCCGCATTTCCTGGTAAAAAAACGATGCGCCACGCAGTCTTTTACCCGACTGATTATCTATTTATATGGATAATCAAACTCAAGAAGGAACAAAGAACATGCAGAAACGACATACCGACCGGGAAAGCTACTTTGATGAACAGTCACAGACCAGCAAGAACTATTATATCCCCTACATAAAGGAAGTCATCGGACACATCCCCGATAAAGTGCTGGAAGTGGGCTGTGGAGAGGGAGGCAATCTGCTTCCCTTTGCCAAAGCCGGTTGCCGGGTGATGGGCGTAGACATTGATGCCATGCGAATAGAGCAAGCCAGGACCTTCTTCACCCAAAGGCATCAGCAGGGACAGTTCATTTCCACCGACATTTTCCAGCTTGAGGACAAGGCTACGAATTTTCCCCTGATTCTTCTACACGATGTGATAGAGCATATCAGAGACAAAGAACGGTTCCTCTCCGGCCTACAAAAACATTTGTCTGCCGACGGAGCTGTATTTGTAGGATTTCCCGCCTGGCAAATGCCATTCGGAGGCCACCAGCAGATAGCACACAGCCACATTGTTTCACATTTCCCTTTTCTCCACCTCCTTCCCCGCACTTTATACAGATGGATATTAAGACTATGCGGTGAGCAGGAACGCGTAATCACGGAGCTACTGGATATAAAGAGCACCGGATGCACCATCGAACTGTTCAATCGCATCGCCCGGCAAGCCAACTATCAAATCATTGACCGGAGACTGTACCTTATAAACCCACATTATAAAATCAAATTCGGCTTGTCCCCACGAAGGCTCAACGGAGTTATTGCTGCTATCCCGTACATAAGAAACTTCTTTTGTACAAGTTGCTTTTACATATTAAAGAAAGGGACTAAAACTGTTAATCACTACTGATTTCCCAGCTTTAGAATTGATTCCGAACCATCAATTTAAGATTATATATTCAGAAGAAACCATTAAATTTTTGAATAGCTCTGATGAAAGAGGGGGTGTAGAAACCCTCATAAACTAAAAAATCACCCTCGCTGCAGATGGTTGTAGCGAAGGTGATTTCAATAAAAGGGGAACTTGCACTTCCTCCCTTTTAATGTTTTTACATCGTTACTTGGTTCATTACAGCCTCGTCAGGTGTCGTTCCTATTTCATCGGCAAATAATATGTGGGTGATAGACCCTCTCGGGGTCGGAGTTTCGATTTTAATTCTTTGACCTTGGTACATCTCCGGAATATCCACCAGCTTACATCTATGGGCTTCGTTATTGCCAAAACTGACATAATAATCTTCCCCTATTACCAGCTTTACAGGTTTACGTTGAGAGAAATGAGTCGGACAAACAGAGCTATCCACTTTTATATCTATCACAAAACCAAGAGCGGATGTTACCTTAGATAGTATATCAATGCTCACATTATAAGCCCCTTTCTCTATCTTGGCTATATTAACACGATTAACACCACAAAGATTAGCCAATTCCTCTTGGGTCATATTTCTCTTCTTGCGAAGAATGGCTAACCGACTACCAATCCGTTCACGTTCTTTCAAAATCTTCTCTGTACATTTTCCTTCGTGAATTTTCATAAATCTGTTGCAGAATTTAAAGTGTTGCCCCCACTTCTAATAGTTATTGATTTTTGAACAGACAAAAGTAGATATTAATTTTAAATTGTAGCACATTTACTACAACCGTTTTCTAAATGAATATAAAAGGTAGGGGGAGTAGAAGAAAAGAGAAAGCCCCTGAATTACTGGAATTCAAGGACTTACAAACTTCTTTTTACTATATCCGTGGAGCTGGAGGGAATCGAACCCTCGTCCAAACGAGGAAATCATAAGCTTTCTACATGCTTATCTTTGCCTAAATTTTCGTGCAGCGGCAGAACCAAAGCCATCAACCGTTGCCTTATCCTCTAAATTTTCACCCGCGCCACGAGGCTGACACGAACTATCCCCGATTTGACTGCACCACTTTATCGGAATGCTTCGGAGCAACAGCTTCCGAGTGATGTCACGTCCCAGCACCTGGTGCCGGGATTAAGCTTCAATCTACTATACTTCGATTAAGCAGCGAGAGCGTAACGAGTTTCGCCAGATAAAATTTTGAGGACTGAGATTAAAGTGCAAATCAACGACGCACTGCATGCTTACTTACCATTTCTGCCCGCTGTCAAATCCAGTCAACCCCATGACTTTGTAACGGTCTGAAATTTAAAAGATTGCGTAACTCATTGCTAAGTAGGGAGGGTGAAAAAGGGATAAATGCTACTTTATTTTTCATCCTCTACCGCTTTCTTTGGCCCAAAGATACATATTCTTTTATTAGCAATCACCATATATTTACAAATATTAGCTAATACTGACTTTTCGTGATAAAAACAATAATCTTCCATACATAGAATATGTGCACCCCATTGTCATCAATGTTCAAACAGCTACCAAAGCCAGTATCCGTTGACGGAATTACCCCCTGCAAGAGGGAATATCTATCTTCTGTAATGGATATTTGCACAAAAGAGATGGGAAGTTAACGGAAAAAGTCTCTGAAGTTAACTGAAAAACCGGAAAGAATTAAGGAAGCAATCTATCCCAAACTTTGGTTTTTCCATACCCAGCCTTGAGATGTCTAAACCAAGGTTTGGTTTAGACATCCCAAGGTTGAAAAGAAAGTTCTTCCGTACAAGCAACAATTCCGCCAACAGATTCCTATTATATAAATACACCCTCGTTTAACAGATGTAGCCGTAATACTTGTATACACCGCGATTGCATCTACTTTTCAGGTTATTATAGTGTTCTTTCTTTTTAAAAGTGAATGATATGTTTCGTCTAATAATGATTTGAATTCCCCGGTAGCGTCTTGGAGGATATTTTTAGTAAGAGGAAGACCCTTCGGACAATAAAAGCCGATACTTCGGACTATTTTATCCCTTTATTTCACACATTAGCCGTATTTTTGTCAACAAAAGAAACAATAATAACCAAGAGATTTTTAGAACATATCATGAAGAACCTTATTGCCCTAACCCTGCTGCTTGGAGGAAGCACACTGCTCTGCGCACAAAAGCCTGCCAAAACACCGGCAACCTACAAGCCGGTGAAAAGTGAAATGTACCGCAAAGGTTGGATAGACTTCAACAAAAACGGAGTGAAAGACGTGTACGAAGACCCCTCCGCCCCGCTCGAAGCACGCATCGAAAACCTGCTGCAACAGATGACGCTGGACGAAAAGACCTGCCAAATGGTCACCCTCTACGGCTACAAACGCGTACTGAAAGACGACCTCCCCACCCCCGAATGGAAAGAGCTGCTCTGGAAAGACGGCATCGGCGCCATCGACGAACACCTGAACGGCTTCCAGCAATGGGGGCTGCCTCCCTCGGACAATGCCTACGTCTGGCCCGCCTCGCGCCACGCCTGGGCACTGAACGAGGTGCAACGGTTCTTTGTGGAAGATACCCGTCTCGGCATCCCCGTAGACTTTACCAACGAAGGCATACGCGGCGTGGAAAGCTACCGCGCCACCAACTTCCCCACCCAACTGGGACTGGGACATACCTGGAACCGTGAACTGATTCGCCAAGTAGGACTCATCACCGGACGCGAAGCCCGCATGCTGGGCTACACCAACGTCTACGCCCCCATCCTCGACGTAGGACGCGACCAGCGCTGGGGACGCTACGAAGAAGTTTACGGCGAATCTCCCTACCTCGTAGCCGAACTGGGCATCGAAATGGTGCGCGGCTTGCAGCACAACCACCAAGTGGCCGCCACCGGCAAGCACTTTGCCGCTTACAGTAACAACAAAGGCGCCCGCGAAGGCATGGCACGCGTGGACCCGCAAATGTCGCCGCGCGAAGTGGAGAACATACACATCTACCCCTTCAAACGCGTCATCCGGGAAGCTGGCATGCTGGGCGTAATGAGTTCGTACAACGATTACGACGGCATCCCCGTGCAGGGCAGCTACTACTGGCTCACCACCCGCCTGCGTGGCGAAATGGGATTCCGTGGCTACGTCGTATCCGACAGTGACGCCGTAGAATACCTCTACACCAAGCACGGCACCGCCAAAGACATGAAAGAAGCCGTCCGCCAAAGCGTGGAAGCCGGGCTGAACGTACGCTGTACCTTCCGCTCGCCCGACCCCTTCGTCCTTCCCCTCCGCGAACTGGTGAAGGAAGGCGGGCTGAGCGAAGAAGTCATTAACGACCGTGTGCGCGACATCCTCCGGGTAAAGTTCCTCATTGGTCTGTTCGATGCCCCCTACCAGACAGACCTTGCCGGTGCCGACCGTGAAGTGGAAAAAGAAGAGAACGAAGCCATCGCCTTGCAGGCATCCCACGAGTCCGTCGTTCTGCTGAAGAATGCCGATGAGCTGTTGCCCTTAGACATCAACTCCACCAAGAAGATTGCCGTCTGTGGTCCCAATGCCAATGAAGAAGGCTACGCGCTGACCCATTACGGCCCACTTGCCGTAGAAGTGACCACTGTACTGGAAGGCATTCAAGAAAAGACAAAAAGCAAGGCAGAGGTGCTCTACACCAAAGGCTGCGACCTAGTGGATGCCCACTGGCCCGAAAGTGAAATCATAGACTATCCTCTGACCGACGACGAGCAAGCCGAGATAGACAAAGCCGTAGAAAATGCCCGCCAAGCTGATGTTGCCGTCGTAGTATTGGGCGGCGGACAACGCACCTGCGGCGAAAACAAATCGCGCACCAGCCTCG
>OGXS01002270.1_pt1 | contig 10019 bp, 23 predicted proteins | sample 1576371 | NCBI WGS metagenome assembly OGXS01 (sample SAMEA3541475, study PRJEB24748) | human gut metagenome | biome: human gut; feature: human-associated habitat; material: faeces | place: China | collected 2012
CTTATCTTTTAATCACGATGTCTCCAATACGAATCTGCTGGTCGCCAGCTTCAGGCAAGCCACCGGTGATTTGTGATGGGTCAACGTTCAAGTCTTCTTGGTAAGAGCTACCGTATAGCGGGGAAGACAATAGACCAGGACGCATAGCTTGTAAAAGGGGCGACACTTTTGGTGAATCTGCTATTGCCATGTGAGGATAAACTTTGCTTACAATTACGTTTCCTTTGATTAAATCCAAGGTCCCTAAGCTTTCGCCTGTATCAGGATCAACAATTGGTTCATCCCCGAATTTATCAATTATTTCTAGCTTATCGCCAACCTCTAAGCCATCATTTGAACCGGCATTAACAACGATTTGTTTAGTGCTAATTATCTTTGCTATCTTCATTTCTTTCGTCAATGTTATACACTTCTTTCATCAGACCAATTCTTTGGGAAACTTCATTTAAATTTTCACTAGGAATAGCAGTGATTAGTACTTCAACGATCTTTTGATTTATTCCTAGTTCTCGCAGTAGTTGCTGTTTATCTGCCAAATCAATTTCATGTTGGTTAGTTAAACCGTCATTGTTGTCTGCTAATTTCTTAATGATTTGTTGTAATTTGTAAGAGTAAGCTATAATGCATACAATATAAACAACGGTCATGGTTACTAAATATCCGATGAAAATATATACTGAAATCTTATTTAACCACGTGGTAAAAGATTGCATTGCTTCTAGTAACCCCCAAATAAAGGTTAGGATTACCATTGCATGTGTCATGTAGGGAGGCCATATTGCATGTTTAAAAAAGCTCCAGAAGATATTTGTCACTCCTTTATTAGCAAGCTGGATTATTGGCAAACATTAAATTTAACGACAACGCTATTGCAAGCTCAAACTAATATGAAGTTTGAAGATGCCAGAATTAAAGCGCTGACCATTAAAGAAGACGAATTGAACTATCTGATGACTCAAGCAATTAGCGCTCCACGAGCTCGCCATGACATAAATAAACTTGTTTAACATTGCCAGTATTTTTACGCTCACAATTCAGTGGGCGTTTTTTATTTTCTCCCACCGCGCAGTAGCCGTTTCATATACTCCAAGTCCTGTTCAGGGATAGGCTTGCCTTCAAAGGTGAAGATGGTGTCATCATCAGCGAGATCTGCGGTCTTGAGAGCGTCTTCCTTGGGGTCGCGGCCGAGTAGGTAATCAGTGGAGACGTTGAAGAAAGTAGCTAGTTTTGCAACATATGAGCTAGAAGGCTCGGCACGACCGTTTTCCCAAGCCGTAACAGTGGTCTGCGATACTCCAATGAACTTGCCTAGCTCAGATTGTGACATTTTTTTACTTTTACGAAGTTCCTTGATTCTTTCTCCTATCATTTTTATTGCCTCCTTTATTAATCGTTATTAAGTTATCTTGATTAAATAATAAGACTAATTAATAAGAAATAAAACATATGAGCAAAAAAATTAATATTAGTTATTGACTTATTAAGTAAACTTAATATAATAGTATATGTAAGGTTGATCAAGACCTTAACAAGAAAGGAGCATAGCGGTTTGTCGAGGCAACAAAAAAGAGCCCAACAAAAAGCTGAGCGACGTGAAACGATTCGGTTCTGGCTAGAAATCATTACCTTTATCGTCTTACTGATCGATCATCTAATTGCTTGGCTCTAAAAACATAAAGCAAGGGGAGTTAACTCTCCCCGAGCTTTAGTGTACCTTGACAAGTTGTAAGAATCAATGAAAAAAGAAACACGAGAAAGAGTCGAATTATGGCTGTTAGTAGGGATCCTCATTCTATCCTTACTCAGTCTATTCGGTTTCTAGGGGATGATAAGTTGACAATGACATTAAAAATGCTGCGAGTAGGCAAAGGCCTATCACAGACAGAATTAGGAAAAGAGATTGGTGTATCACAGACAACAATCTCAGCTTGGGAGCAGGGCTTAAGCAAGCCAAGCTCCAGAAACATCTACGCTTTGGCTCAGTTGTATGCAATTGACCCAAGTGTTATTTTTGATGCACTTTTTAAGCAAAAATCTTAATAAAGCGTAATCAAATACAAAGCACAATTATTAAATTTAGGGATGATAAGAATGAATCAATCACAATTATTTAACTTCAACGGCCAACAAGTACGAACTTTAGTTAGCAACAATCAACCATATTTCGTTGGCAAAGATGTTGCTGAAATTCTCGGCTACGGAGATACCAACCAAGCTATCCGAAAACATGTTGATGATGAAGACAAGCTGACCCGTCAATTTAACGGGTCAGGTCAAAACCGCACCATGACTGTAATTAATGAATCTGGTCTCTACGATTTGATTTTTGATGCCAGTCGTCAAAGCAAAAACCCAGACATCCAGAGACGAGCTAAGAAATTTCGGCACTGGGTAACATCTGAAGTCCTCCCATCTATCCGCAAGCACGGAGCATATCTGACAGATAAGACAGCATACGACATTACTCACAGTAAGGAAGCTTTAGGAAAACTTCTGATGCAAGCCGGCCAGCGTCTGATCGATAAAGACAGAGAAATCGAAGCTCTGTCTGCTGAATTGGAAGTAGCTAATAAGAAGGCTAATTACGTAGACGTGATCATCGATAGTAAGGACGACATCACGACCACACAGGTAGCTCAGGACTATGGCATGAGTGCTGTGAGTTTCAACAAGTTGCTGAAAGAGCTTGGTGTACAGCGTAAGGTCAACAATCAATGGATCTTATATGCCAAGTATCAAGGCAAGGGTTACATCGCTAGTCGGACCATTCCAATCACAGGCCATGACGGACGCGTGCACACAAAGATCAACACGACTTGGACGCAGAAAGGACGCCTGTTCTTGTACGAATTGTTAAAGGCAAACAATATACTGCCGCTTATCGAACGAGAAGACGACGATCTGGGGCTGTAGGAGGGTATAGCGATGGCTCAGCACGAAGCAGAGATGACGGAACAAAAGAAAAAGGAGCTTAAAAAAGCTCCTAAAAATAAAGCAAAAAAGTCAATAAAGATTTTTAACAAAATGGCTAAAAATATCACTTTTCCGCACTAATTGAATCATCTTCCATCCAAACTTTATGGCAAGATGCGCAGCCATATAAGTCAACAACGCATCCAGAACCAGTTGCGGCATTACGTTTAGTTGAAAAACTAACAATTAGAAATTTATCTGCATCCCCTGCGGGAGAAAGTTTACCAGCTTCATTACTGCCGCAGTAAGGACAAATAACTTCATCATCCATATTGGTTTCACCTTCTTTCATTAGGAAGTGAGCTAATTATACAGCAGAAAAGAAGGAGGCTTAGAAGATGATGGATTTAGAACTATTCAATGCTGTTCGTAGCTATCTTTTGAAGAAATTAAAAAAGAGCCAGCTAACGCCAGAAGAGTTAGCACAGCTCCTAAAAGAATTACGAAAGCTTAATTAAAAGCTTTCATTTAGGACGATAGATTCAATTTCTTCAGCACGGCTGAATGATCTTGATTAGCAACGAAAGGTTTAGTTATGAATAGAAAAATATTTATTCAAATCCTAAAAACAATTTTGTTTAGCGTTATAGGCGGGACTCTTGGAAGCTTAATAACTTTCTATTTCATGAGCAGATAAGTTATTAGAGCACCAACCATGGCACTAGCAATGCTGACTAGCAATGGAAATGCGAAGTTGTTCTTAAATTCGGCTCGTTTGTTTTCTATATATAGCGAAAGTTCTTTTTGGCCTTTAGCTGATAGTGAGAGATCAACCACTTCCAGTTCACCATTAACTACGCCCATATTGCTATTAAAGAAATTGTTGCTGTATAAATCTTGAAAAATTTTATTTTCGCTATTGTACATTTCTCGAGCAGCAGCTTTGCCGTCTTGTTGAACTAATCTTAAGCACGCTGCTTGTTCTTTTGAGAGAGACAAATTAATCACCTCCTTTCGCTAGGAGCTGATTCAAGTGTAAATCGAAACGAGGAGAGACATAGCAATGGAAATTACATTGACTGAGCAGGACCTGCTTAGCTTGGCCAAACAGGTTGCGCCACTGATATCTCCAGCTAAGCCTGATCAAGATTGGGTAAAGCTGGAGGATATCCGGGCTGACCTGTTTGCTGGAAAAGCTAAAAGCTGGATCCGGCTATACATTTTCGATCAGTTCCCTGAGGTTCAGATCGAAAACGGAGACCCTAAGGCGTGGGTTGTCGGTGCTCATGGTACTGGCAAGGTAACCAAGATTTATCTGCCATACGCTAGGCCGTGGATGCATGAACATCACGATGAGATTGATTGGACCGCAAAGGAGGTACGATGATGGATTTAGAACTATTTAATGCTGTTCGCAGCTATCTTTTGAAGAAATTAAAAAAGAGCCAGCTAACGCCAGAAGAGTTAGCACAGCTCCTAAAAGAATTGCGAAAGGTTAATTGATCTATTAGGAGGTCAGAATATGTTAAAAGAATTGCTTACTCGTATTTTCACTTGGTATTCAAATTTAGACAAATTGTTAATCATTTATATCTTGTTGGCACTTCTTTCAGGACTTGCTCTTCTGGGATCTCTAGGTTTAATAGGTTGAGGTCTTCAGATATCGGTTTTTTAGATGTAATTAGTTTTAAATTATTAGGCCCTTTAATCCAATTTGTTTCAGATACGAATTCCATGATTAGATCAACTGTTTCGTGTGCGTTTAGTTGTATAGGAAAAAGAGAAGTCAAAACGTTTTTACACTCATCAGTGTTGCTACGCATGAAATAGTGTTGAGCTCTATACACTTTTACATTCCCTACTTCAGCATTAACGATTGCGATAGGGACGTTTGATTTATTAGTAATGGTTATTAAAAGATATAGGGATTTATGACCAACAAAATAAGTTCGTATTCGATTTAATTTAAGTCTTTGACGAGATTGCAAAATTCGATCAATAGCTAGTCCAACGCTTAAAAAGAAAGACAATGTAGCGATTATTGAAGTCCAGTTTGAAATAAGAAAATCTTTCAATTTAGTTCACCTCGTTAATTAATGAACCAATTGTAACAGAAAGGATTGATATCGAATGGACATTTTCGCACCAGTTGTCGGCGGATTGACCGGCTGGAAGAGGAGGTTAAACGATGGGAACGATTCGAGCATTAGTATGGACGCTACTTGGCGTGGGTTTCGCCTACGCTGAGATGTCCGGGCACGTGATCTGGGGCAACTGGTTCGCTCTGACCTGGATTGTCATGTTCGCTTGGCAGATTACTGTTTCAAGCATTAAAAAAAGCGCAACTAGCCGCCACTAGTTACGCGAAAATCAAAATTGATTACGGAGTGATTATACCATGCTGACACCGAACGAAAAAATGTTCGTTGACATTGTCTTTGAACAACTAGGAGATATTGCGAGTGCATTAGACCGTGCGTATGCGGCTAAGAATGATGATGATGCCGTTTCTGCCATAGCGATTGCAATCAGCTTGCTAGAGAAGGCGCAGGAGCCGTTAATTGACGCACGAAGCTTGATTAGAAAACGGAGAAAGGGGTAGGAGCAATGGACGATGAGAAACCTTCTTACTACTCCATCATCACGGCCGATGTGCGCTATGATGAACGGCTTAAGCCGAATGAGAAGCTGCTATACAGTGAAATCACTGCGCTAAGCAATAAGTATGGATACTGCACAGCTACCAACTCGTACTTTTCAAAGCTATATCGCGCGGACAAGTCAACGGTTAGTCGCTGGGTCAGTCACCTAGAAAAGTGTGGCTACGTGCAAGTAGAACAAACCCGCGATGGCAAGCGGATTGTGCAACGAAAAATCTACCCTGTTGCAACACCCCTATTGACAAAAAAATCAATACCCTATGCGCAAAAAGATCAACACCCTATTGATAAAAAAGTCAAAGGGAATATTACAAGGGTTAATACTACAAGTATGAATATGAGAGAGAGGATTAAGCAACCTCTCGACACAAACACTGAGCTTTCTTTTTTATCATGGCCAGACAGCTTGGGTGCCATGACTGGGAAGATTGAACGTCTGCTACTAGACGTTAAGCAGCAGGGGATGTCTGACAAAGTCATCCAGAAAGCAATCGACCTGACAAAGATCGCGGAGCCTAATACGCCATATGGCTATCTGAAGACGATCCTTGATGACTGGCTAGGACAGAACATCTATACGACGCGCGACTGGCAAGCATTGCAGAAGAAGAAAAGGGATGCCAAGAACCGAGAGATTCCTAACATCCCGATTTACAAGATTTAAGTAAGGAGAACAAACATGACCAAAATTGATATCTACGCCATGATTCCTGGCGCAGGCGAGCAGACATGGACCATCTGGACTTCTGACGTAAGTAAGGAATGTGCCAAGATTCAAGCTTGTCTTAAGGAGCACAAGCTGTATCAGACGGACAACGTAATCATGTCGGCGGACCCGAGTTTCAATAATTGCTCAACGCTGCTGATCAACCCAAAGTACATCACGCTCGTAGCGGTTGATGATCACGTGGATTCGTGGACTTATACCAAAGCTGAAATTGACGCTGGAGCTGACAAGAACAAAAAGGAGAACGACTAATGAAGCTTTCATTTGAAAACAACGGGACACGGTTGCAACTGGAAACGCCAAAACAGTTTGATATGGCAACAGGAACTGCCTTTCTGGCATTGGCAAGTAAGGTACTGACTGGGGATGAGCAAGCAAACCATGTCCTTACAGCCACGCTAGATGATCAAAATCAAGAACACCGCATCAACTACGCTGACGTTCCAGGATGGCGTGAACCGGTGAAAGCAAAAGTAATGTGTCCATTCTGTGGTGAATCATATACGCGAGAGATTCCATATGGATACAAGCACATCCGCTGTCGTGTTTGTCACAATAAAATTCATGTTTCAGCAGCTGCCGGCGAGTATGGTGTTCCCGATGAGAAAGGATTCTACTATGTGGCAGAAGAGCCAGAACGCGATGACAGCATGATGGATAAAGAACTGCTGGATGAGATGCAGAAAAACGACCTGACGGATGAGCCTAAACACGATTGAAAAGGAGGTTGAGAACGTGCTTAGAGAGCAATGCGAACGAGCATTCAGCAAGGCTGAGAACCTGGGCGATTTCCTAGATTGGAGATTTGGAGAAACATCATGAATGAAGAAGAACTAAAGGTAAGACGAGATGAAACCAAGCACAATCTCGACAAACTGGAATCCTTAATCTACGAACAGCTTAAAGAACGGACTGTTGACGATGAGGTGTTTTGGATGATGACACGGTTAGAAGATGCTATGTCTAAGTATTGGTACGAGTTGAGTATGCTAATCGATGTTTTGGAGAAACAGAAATGAAACAATTCGCAGCAACATTTTTGTTAGTTAGTTTCCTAGTCATGGAAGCAACTTTTGTTTGGATGATATGGAGTAGCAGTCAAGTGGCTGATAAAGTTGCTTTTACGGCTATGATTGTGTTCATAAATGCATTGCTGATTTGTTTAGCGATGATTATGTAAAGGAGCTGTGACCAATAGATGGAATTTATTTACCGTAAACGCAACATTTTGGTAAACGGCAAAGTGGGCTGGGTTGCGTACGACACCGAATTTGTCGACTGCCTTAATGACAGCATCACGATTTATCGAAAATCCGATGGAAGCTACTTTACCGATGGCGGGCTTACGACATTTAATCTCGACTGTTTCGATCGACAATTAGATATGCCAACCTGGCGAGAAGACGGCATTGTTGACCGGATTTGTAAACGTTATGGTTGCGAGATGAAAGGCGATAAAGAAGAACTGCAAGCACTACACGGTAGCCAGCTAATCCAGGCGATTATCACTATCTACACTTGGATGAATTTAAGGGAGTGAAATCATGAATTTATACCGAGTGTTTTTTTCTGATTCTTTTTCTGGTTGGCATACCAGTAGGTGGATAGTAGCCGCTGCAAACAAAGAACAAGCGATTGACCTAATTTGGCGATATACGAATTTTAACTGTTTAATTACAGATTTTGATGCTGAGAAAATCGACATCGATTCATTTCGACAACCAACGATTATTGACTAGGGGGACAAACGATGAGCAGTAAACGAGCAAAACGTCATCAACTGATAGTGCGTGTCAGCAATGGCAATCGCGCTAATAATAAGCGATTCGGCTTAAAAGAGCGTGATGTCATGCTTTTGCCATTTCGAACGCCAAAACTACGATGCCGAAACTTACAGAGTGAGTTTAGCCGCGTTTGGAGACGAGAACATCCATACGCTGGAAGCTACAAGCAGCACAAAACTGAGATGATCAGAGTTGCGGTTTGGATGTTAGAACCGTCAGGAAAACTCAAAGGAATGGGGACGATTAAATGAGCACTAGACGAGCAAATCAATAAGTGGATTGCCAAGCATCCCGACTACATCATCGTGGATGTCAAACTGCAATCAAATGTGGTCGACGATATCGACAACTGCTGCGTAGTTCGAGACGCACTGGTTATCTACAAAGAATATGAAAACCAAAAGGAGAAGCGTAATGCCGGCAAATCAGCTAATCACTAAACCGCGTGAAGAAGCAGATCTGACACTGACCGTAACCGATGGGGATGTTATGCCGTACACGTATCATCTGCATGACGTGTTTAGCGAAGTAATCAGCCTTATCAACCAGTGCAAGAGCAAAGGAATCATGTTCCGGTTCCGGGCAATTTATGATTTTGATACCGATACGCCAACAACCGGTATGGTGGCCATCGACCCGAAGATGATCATCTCGGTATGTGAAGAACCAAAGGCGGTGAAACGATGAAACACTACGGCAGAAAGGTAAAGCTTGACGGCTATACGTTCGATTCCGTGAAAGAAGCATCGTTCTACGCCGCCTATATCAAAAACAGCGGTAAAGAGTATGCAGTGCATCCCCAGTACGAGCAGAAATCACGCAGCAACCCAACCGTTGATGGGTTAACGGTCGACCAGGCAATGCGCGTGGTACGGGATGCAGTAGCTCAGATCCTATATGGTGAGAGCGAAGATGACGTAATCGTGGAGGCACGAGCGGATTTAGAAACATTGCTGGAACAGAGGTGAGAACGATGAGCAGGTTTATCGACAACCTCGATTACTTTGAGAAGCGATATAAGCAGGAACTGAAAGATTGTGATTATCTCGATTTGCACGTCAAGATTGACGACAGAGTGAGATATCACGAATTTAAACGTCAGCTGATTGGACTGCGAGAAATCGGTCAATTGCCGAAAGATAATCGAACGCCAGAGTGGAGAAATACTGATGAGCGAATCAGCAAGGCACTGAAAGCTGCACTTGAGAACGGCGAGAACCGTGAGTGGGTACTGCACCATGCCAAGGTCAGCAAGATGACTTATGATCGCCATCTTTGGAACAATCCCGATCTGTCAGAGCTAAATCGGCAACTGAAAGAACAGCGTAAAGAGAAAGAACTAGAGTCTGCCAAAGTTACGACCATCTGCATTGACATGAAGACCTGCCAGCGATACGAGTTTAAGAAACGTATTTTATGTGATCGTAAGTTTGGCTGGCGCGATGGAGCAACAGCAGCGTTAATCAATAAAGCCGGCAAGCGTAAAACTACCAGGCTTTACAAGAGCAGATATTTAGTATTCGATGCAAAGGATGAGAGTAAATATGAGATTTAACGGATTAGGCATGGTATTCGGCGCATGCTTGATTTTCTGGATTTTTGTAGTGATTTTACTGGCGCATATCTGGGGGTGAAGGGATGAACAGCAAAGCTTGGTATGCAATCGCCAAAACAGTAAAATATGCTGCTGTCGCAACGATTACGGTAACGGCAATCATGACTACCAACAGTCAAGCATACAGGTTCTTCTTTTTCTTCCTGAGCCTTTTGTTTCTGTAGGCGATGCAGCATGGAAAATAAAAAAAGCCGCATCACAATGACACGACTCTCCAATTTATCAACATTACCAGTATACCAGACAGGGGAGTGTGATGTTGTGGTGCAGACTGATCTAGGCTTGGGAATCGATTACAACGAGACTGCCAAGAACGCACG
>OGXS01002271.1_pt1 | contig 10009 bp, 10 predicted proteins | sample 1576371 | NCBI WGS metagenome assembly OGXS01 (sample SAMEA3541475, study PRJEB24748) | human gut metagenome | biome: human gut; feature: human-associated habitat; material: faeces | place: China | collected 2012
TCCGCACATGTACGGATGAATGTGGAAGGTGTTCGGATAAAGTTGATAATCAAGGCTTTGTCCATAGCTTTTGGATTTCTATGCGAGTGACCTTGCGCTGTGGGCGGTTTCCACGTATTATTGTCGTTCGCAGGCGCTTTGCGCCGTGCGTGTGGCCGCCAGCATAGCTCAGTTGGTAGAGCACCGCTCTCGTAAAGCGGGGGTCATCGGTTCGAGTCCGATTGCTGGCTCCATTGAATATTGCAGCCCGGGTAGGTAGCCTATCCGGGCTGTTTTGTTTTTATGGTGCTCAGATGACCCGCGCGTTGCAGGGCGACTTTCGAACATGCAATTCGTTCTCGGGCGTGATCTGGACGCTCAGACCCCTCAAAATGGCGAATTGTCGCCCGAAAACCCCGGCAATGTCCGGATTTCGCCCGGCAGCGCTGGGGCGCGTCCGAATCCCGCCCGGCAAGCAAACTCGGCAAACAAAAGGGACCGGAGCGACAACGGCTCCGATCCCTCAAACTATCTTCCTATCGCAACAGCCCGTACGTCGCAATGCTCGCTACGCGTAAACACCATAGAGGCGGATGTTCGCGTTGGCAAAGAGCCCGTTAGCGAAGTCTGTCCACGTGGTCGTATATCCCGACATCTGGTTGCTGTACTCCTGGTACGCCACATAGTACGCGGTAACAGCCTGCTCATAGGTAGCGGTATCGCCGGTAAAGGCGTCGCCGAGCGCCACATAGTAGGAGCCGTCCGTAGACGCCCATGCGTTGTTCTCGGAATCCCATTCATCGCCCGCAAGGTCGATGATGTACTGGGCATATTCGGCCGATGACGTCGAAGTGTCGCCATTCTCGGGGGCGTTGGGCTCGGTCGGAGCCGTAGCGGTCGATGCCTCCGGAACAACCTGGCTGTAGAGCTTCTGGATGAGCGCGCGCTCGTGGACGATCTCTTTTGCCTGGTCCTCGGTGACACCGTACTGGGTGGCGAGCGTCGCGTAGTCGGAGCTTCCCAGCATGGACTCGGCAAACTGGTCCATCTCGTCATCCGAGACCTCGATGCCGCGCGATTCCGCCTCGCTCACGAGGATATTGTTGCGGACCGTGGAGATGATAGTCTCGGCCGAGGGAACACTGTACGTGCCATCGCTGTTTTGCGCGGACTCGAGACTGTACTCGCTCTCGATGGCGCTGCGCACGGTGATATCGTGCGACGCCCCGTTGTAGGTATAGGACGCGATCACCGTGTCGAGCTGGTCCTCGCCCACCGTCGCCGTGCCGGTACCCGTGCCGCCGAACCCGCCGCTTCCGATCACGTAGCCGATCACCGCAGCTACCACGGCAACGATGATAAGGGCCGCCACGCCGCCGATCTTCACGCCACGCGGCACGTTGGCGAGCACGCCCGTATGTGCAGGCTCGTCATCGTCGGCATCGAGCGGCTCGTCGTCTCCGGGCTCGCCGTCGGCATCGAGCGGCTCGTCGTCTCCGGGCTCGCCGTCGCCATCGTCGCCGCCATCGCCACCGTCGCCCGAGGCGGGCTCGCGGCCGTCTTCGTCGTCAAGGCCATCGGCATCGATGCCTTCGGCCAGGGCATCCCGCGCCTCATCGTCACCAGATGCGATATCTTCTGCAGATGCACCAGAAACAAGCTCTACCGGGTTCTCAGGCAGATCATCCGGCACATCCGAGCGCTCGATGACCTCGATGCCCTCAATGACCTCGTGCTCCGATTCATCCTTCTTAAGAATCAAACCCATGAGTCCAACCTCTCTGATAACCAGCAAACGGCCCCGTGGAGCCAGCAGCTTTTACGCATGCGCGAAACGATATGGCGCACAGCAGCGCTACGAGCAGCCGCGCGCAGCATCCTGTTTAGGATACCGCCGTCCGCCCGCTCTACGCGTCTTGGGCTTTACTTAACCCGATAATTGATAAACCCGGCCCGCGCGGTCGCTCGAGCCGGGCTCAATCGCCCATTTCTAAAGGTGCGCAATAACGGCGTCGGCGTATGCCTGCGTGCCCGCCGCCCCCTCGGTGCTTCCCGTGAGCGCTCGGCGCACATCTGCCGTCACCACAGCGCCCTCGGCAAGCGTCGCGCGTACGGCAGCGCGAATCTGCTCGGCAGCCTCCGCTTCGCCCAAATGCTCGAGCATCATGGCCGCCGAGAGAATCTCAGCGGTGGGATTGGCGATGTCTTGCCCTGCGATATCCGGCGCCGAGCCATGCGTGGCCTCGAATATCGCGCAAGAGGTCCCGATGTTCGCACCGGGAGCCATGCCAAGCCCGCCAACGAGCCCCGCGCACAGGTCGGACACAATGTCGCCGTAGAGGTTCGGCAGCACGAGCACGTCGAAATTCGACGGATCCTGCACGAGCCCCATGCACGCCGCATCGACGATCTTGTCTTCGAAGGCGATGGAGGGATGCTCCGACGCAACCTCGCGCACCGTGCGCAGGAACAGGCCGTCGGTCGCCTTCATGATGTTCGCCTTATGGACCGCCGTGACCTTGCGCCTGCCGCAACGCTCGGCATACTCAAACGCCGCCTCGGCGATGGCGCGCGAGCCCGCCTCGGAAATCGGCTTGATCGAGATGGCTGAGTCTGCCCTGAAGGGGCACAGGCCCGCCTGGTCTACGAGGCCGGCGAGCGCAGCGACCTCAGGGGCGCCGGGATCGAATTCGATACCGGCATAGAGGTCCTCGGTATTCTCGCGGAAGATCACGAGGTCGACATCGCGGTAGCGCGAGCCGTCTCCAGGAAGCGAAAGGCACGGGCGCACGCAAGCGTAGAGGTTGAACGCATGGCGCAGGGCCACGTTGACGCTGCGAAAACCCGTACCAACCGGTGTGGTGATGGGCCCCTTGATGGCTACGCCCACCTTGGACACCGCGTCCAGCACGCGCTGGGGCAGGGGCGTCCCATACTCGTCCATAACGCCCGCGCCAGCCTGCTCAACGTGCCAGGTGATGGAGACGCCGGTCGCCTCGACCACGCGGCGCATCGCCTCGGTGATCTCGGGGCCGATGCCATCGCCGGGTATAAGCACCACGTCGTGCGCCATGGGCTACTCCTCCTCGTCCTCGACATCGTCCTTCTGGACGCGCGCCTTCTTCTTGGGTGCATCGAGCTTGAAGCGCTTGACGAGCATGTCGTAAATCTCGCGCGAGCGCGCCTTGAGATAGGCGCCCTTGCCGTTCTCGGCATCGAAATGCAGGCGCGCGGCGAGTTCCTCCGCAACATCGCCCGCGATCTTGCCCTCGGCGAAAACATACAGGTAGCCGAGCATGTCACGGTACTCAAGGTCGCCGTGATAGCACTGGATGGCCTCGTCGACGATGGGCCACACCTTCTTGGAGCGGCCGCGCTCGGTGGCACCCCACGCGCAGAGCATCTTGAACGCCGAGAGCCTGAGCGTCGCAGAGAGTTCGTCGAAAAGGGCGGTCTCGGCTCCCTCGTACGCTGCACCGATCTCTTTCGCGTGCTCGGGCACGAGCTCGGTGAGCGCGTCGAGGATCTCCCAGCGCGTCTGCGCCTCGGGGCGATAGAGCGCGTCGATCATCTCGGAGATGTACGGGGCGAGCAGCTCGGGCTCATGCTGGGCGAGCAGCGCGGCAACGCGCGCGGAGAACTGGCGCGTGCGCCGGCTCGAGCTCCCCAGATCGTCGATGAGCGCTGCAAGCGCCGCGTTGTCCTTCTCGATGCGCGCCAGCGTGGCGAGCTCCTGCGGATCGAGTTCCTGCGCGGTGATATCTGCCATTCGAACCTACCTCTTCTTACGTGTGCCCTTGCGCGCAGCATGCCCCGAGCCCTGCGAGGCTCCTTGACCGGCATCGGATTCCTGCGCGACCGAAATCATATCCGGCGCCGCCTTTCCCTTGTGGCGGGCGCGCCGTGTTGCCTCGCCGCTCCCCCGAGCGGCGCGGGCGCGATGGCCCTTGTTGACGTTAAAGAACCGATCGAACTTCTTCCATGGACCGCTCGACTCGCCGAATCCCATCTTAAGGCCGGTGAGGCACCCTGCGAGGAACCCCAGCGGTGCCGAGCACAGCAGCGGAATGAGGGTGAGAACAGCCGTCGCAACGATGCAGGCAACGAACGCGATAAGGTTGTACACCCAATACTCGCGCGAGGTCGCGGCTCTCTCCCCCGCATACGTGCCCACGGTAAACCCCAGGTAGATGCTGAAAAGAAAGACGAGGACGAACGCGATGATGAAGGCGGGATCGGTCATGCGCGCCTACTTCCCATGGTGCCCATGGCAGCACTCATGGCCCTCGCCGTGATCGTGATGCCCGTGACCTTCGCCATGGCAGCACTCGTGATCACCATCATGATGGTGCCCATGGCAGCACTCGTGCTCGCCTTCGCCGTGGTCGTGGCCGCAGCCGCACTCGTCGCCATGCTCATGGTCGTGGCCGCAGCCGCACTCGTCGCCATGCTCGTGAGCATTCGTGTAGAGCGACCAATCGAGGCCGGCGGCAACCGCATCGCCCTCCTCCTGATAGAGAAGGGTGATTGCCTGCGTGCCCAGCTCGGCGCCACCGATAGCGTCGAGCATGTCGTAGAGGGCGTACGCGGTATCGGCGCCGGGAAGGGCGATCTCCTTCTCCTCGGCCTCCTCGAGCGCCAAACGGATGTCTTTGATGAAGTGCTTCACCATGAAGCCAGGCTTCCAATCGCCGTCGAGCGCCTTGGGCGCAAGGGAGTCCATAGCGCCCGATGATCCCGTGCCGGTCAAGATCATCTTACGGGTCTGCTCCAAGTCGAGGCCGCTCTGCTGCGCGAGCGAGAGCGCATCTGCCATGCCGACCATGGAGGATGCAAGCGCGATCTGGTTGGCAAGCTTGGCCGACTGGCCCTTACCCGCACCGCCGAAGCAGAAGATGCGCGCGGTGAAGGTCTCCAGCAGCGCGCGGACCGGCTCGATGTCGCGCTCGGTCGCACCCGCGATGGCCGTGAGCGTGCCGGCAATGGCACCGGACTCGCCACCCGTCACAGGGCAGTCGAACGCCATGCGGTCGCTCACCGCTGCAGCCTCGGCGATATCGCGCGCAAGCGCGGGCGAGCTCGTGGTGAGGTCGATGAGAACGGCACCGGGCTTGGAGGCCGCGAGCAGGCCGTCGCTCGACAGGTAGAGCTCCTCGACATCCTCGGGATATCCCACCATCGTGAAGACGACATCCGCATCGCGCACTGCCTCTGCGGGCGAGGCTGCCCACACGGCGCCTCGCTCGACGAGCGGCTGCGCCTTGGCTTCGGTGCGGTTGTAGACCGTGAGCGGGTAGCCGGCATCCATGATGTGACCTGCGATGGGCGCGCCCATGATGCCCGTTCCTATAAACGCGACGCGCTGCTTGGTATCTGCCATGTTAATCTCTCCTATCAGATGATCCATTTTGGACCCGTCCCAAAATGGATCGTTCCACGAACTTTGTACACGTCATCCCGTGAGGGGTTCCGTGGTGCTTCGAATTGCCCTGAAAGAGGAGGGGGGACGCCTCAGGGCGCCGACCAACGATTGAAGGGCAAGGCGGAGTGCCACGAAAGCCCTCACCCGCGGACCTTTTTGGCGATACGGTCCGTGAGCGATGCCTTGTCGGCGCGGTTCTTCCCCCAGAAAATGACGGCAACCATACCCGGACCCACGTGCGCGCCGATGGTTGGGCCCACGGCACCCCGGATGATGGTAAGGTCGGCGCAGCCCGGCTCCTTGCGGATCGCCGACTCCAGCCAGTCGCCGTCCTTCTCGCAATCGGAGGTGACGATGGTCATGGGCAGGTTCGGATCGAGGACGTAGTTCTCCTTGAAGGCCTTCACGAGCGATTTGAGCGCCTTCTTGCGCCCGCGGTTAACGCCGGTGAGGGTCAGCGAACCGGAAAGATCGAACGACAGATTCGCCTTGATATCGAGCTTGCTGGAAATCTGTGCCGCCGCCGGAGGAATGCGACCGCCCGCCGCAAGGGAGTCGAGGCTATCGAGGGTGAAGTAGCCGTGCACGTAGGTCTTGGACTCGTTCGCCCACTCGGCGAGCTGAGCGGCCGTGAGTCCCGCCGCGCGCTGGCGCACCGCCTCAAGCACCAAGAGCTCACCGCACGCGCAGGGAAGCGCGTTGTCGACCACGTAGAGCTCGAAATCGGGGTACTTCTCGCGCACCTCGTCGGCCGCGATGCACGCGTGCTCGTAGCTCGAGGAGAGCGCAGAGGTGAAGGCGAGGTACACCGTCGGCGTCCCCTCTTCCGCGCACTCGGTGAAGTACTCCAGGTAGCGACCGACCGAGATGGCCGCGGTCGATGCCTTCACGCCGCTGCGGATCTGGTCGTAGAACCATTTAGGCGTCATCGAGGTCCAGATGTCGTCGGCCTTCTCGACGCCGTCGAGAATATAGGGAAAGCCCAGGATATCGACATCGAGGGTCGCGGCGATCTCGGGGGTGAGGTCGCTGCAGGTGTCGACCGCAATACGGCAGCGGTTCTTGTACCCTTCGGACGCGGCAGTGCTCATCGACAAGCCTTTCTCAAAAAAGGCGGCTGCCCCGCATGGACAGCCGCCCGCCTTTACGCATGCAGTAGACGTATTTTACTCGTCTAAGCTCTCAATTTTCGGCTTGATGATGCCATATCCACCATTCTTACGGTGATACACCACATTGATGAGGCCCGTCGTGGCATTTTCGAACACATAGAAGTCGTGTCCGATGAGGTCCGTCTGCACGAGCGCTTCCTCTTCGGTCATAGGGGTGATGTCGATAATCTTCTCGCGCACGAGCAGATCGTCTTCCTCTTCGGGCAGAAGCAGGTCGGCAAGGTCGTCGACGGGCGGCGCCGGCGCAACCTCGGCTGCCGAGGGGCCCTGCTGGCGGTTGTCGACCACCTTCGTCTTGAACTTGCGCAACTGGCGCGTGACCTTATCGGCCGCAAGGTCGATGGCGGCATACATATCCGCCCCGTGCTCGGCCACGCGAATCACCGAGCCTCTCGCACGGACGGTGACCTCCACGATCGCAGGTTCGGGAATCGAGGGGTTCTTCTCGTAACGTAGAACGACGTCGGCCGTCATGGGCTCGATATCGAATACCTTGAGCGCCTCGCCGACTTTCTCTTCAACACGTGCACGCAGAGCATCAGTTACCGTGGTCTTACGTCCCGAGACCGTGATATCCATATGTGCTCCTATCTATCCGGGGACAGTACGTATGATGTTTGTACCCAATCGGAGCGCGGACATCACATGCGCCATTGAGGCTGCGGAACGCGCCGTTCATCGAAATGAGCGCAGCGCGCACAGGCACATGCGCTAGACGCCGTACGGAATGCACGCTTGAGCTCAGCGCTAATCGAGGCTGTTGATATCCTCCGTGATCATTGGCTCGCCATCCGAGGAGGCGGATTCATCATCGGACGCGCTCTCGCTCGTAGCCAGGGTGACGCCCGAGATGACCTCGCTCGAGAGGCTCAGCGGCACCGGGCCATACCATACCTGGTGAATCGCATCGAGCGTACCATCGGTCGCGAGGGCATCGAGCGCATTATTCACCTCATCGGCTAAATCGGACGACGACGAGAGGTATGCGATGCCGTACGAGGTCGACGAGCTGATGGTGCCCGCGAAGAACACGCCTTCGTACGAACGGGCGAGGTAACCGCCCGCGGTGGCGTCGCACGCAACGTAATCGACCTCGCCCGCGGCAAGGGCCTCGAAGCACTCGTTCACATTGCTGTACGTGCTGGAAGCCACGACGTTCACGCGAGCGAGCGCCTCCTGCGAAGCGGAGCCGTCCTGCACGCCCACGCGGGCCGACGTGAGGTCGGACGCAGACACCGTCGTCGACGCCGCACTCGTGGAACCCGTATTGATGCCGAAGATCGCGGTCGCGTTTTGCAGGACCTCGCCCTCGGTCGAGATGTCGCCGGACTCGTCGCCGGCGGTGGCACCCAGGTAGATATCGGCCTCGCCGCCTTCGAGCGCGCTCGAGGGCGAGGTGGCGTTCACGAAGGACACCTTGAGTCCCATGTTCTCGGCAAGCGCAGTCGCGACATCGATGTCGTAGCCTACGAGCTCGCCATCCGTGCCCGTAATGACCTGCGGAGCGTCGGATGTATCGAGCGCGACGGTGAGCGTGCCGGCCTGGACGAGCTCGGAATCGGCAATCGCCTGAGCGGGCGTCTCGTCTACCGCCTCATCGAGCGACGGCGTGGCAAGCGAGCAGCCCCCCAGACCAAACGCGAGCGCGAGGGCGGCAACCCCCGCCGCAGCCCGTGCAAGCCTCGACTTCAATCCATCCACCATCGCGCGATCCTCTTCATCCCACGCGCCGGAATCGGCGCCAACCCTATGAGCTCCGCTCGCCACGAAAGCAAGCGGTCCTTTTGCGATGTCCTCCAGCTGACCTGGTCTTTTCCCCCACACCTGCGCACTGGGACGTTTGCTCAGCCACCGCGATGGCATCACGACTTGCCCGCTCGCCCGCGGGGCGGAATTGCCCCTAGAAACGGACGGTGCGACTTACCTCTAGGACGCGCCATGATCGCACGCATGCGCACACGCGTGCTTACGTGGGTCCCTTTGACCGCGTCTGTCATGGACTAGGATGCGCGCGGCGCACCCGCAACCACAGCCTGGGAGGACGAGGGAAATTATACAACACGGGCGCTTAGCGTGGGGTTTCGCGGTACTAAACAGGGCTGCGATGCGGACAGGGCGCAGGGCGTTGTCGGGCGCATTCCGGACATTGATGGCATTGTCGGGCGAGATTTGGACGCTCAGAGCCTCCCAGATGGCGAATTATCGCCCGAAAACGCCGACAGTGTCCGGAATGCGCCCGAAAGCGGCGCGACGCAACGCGCTCTCACCAGACGCGGGCAAACGCTAGGGCATCAACGCACGCGGCGCCGGCCTGCAGCAGGCTCGCTCGGGCGGCACGCAGCGTCGCACCGGTGGTGATGACGTCGTCAAGTAAAAGGAGGCGCTTGCCCGCAACCGGCTCGACCACCTCGTACAAACCCTGCGCCTGCTTTTGGCGCTCCGCACGACCAAGAGCGCGCTGATCGCCCTTGCCGTGTTTTAGCAGCGCATCGAGCACCGGCTTCCCCGCCATGTGCGCAAACGTCGAGGCGACGAGCTCCATATGGTCGAACCCTCGGCGAGAAAACGCCGCAGCCGTCACAGGCACGAACGTGATAGCGTCGACAGCAGAGAGCAGGCCTCCGTACCGTTCGGGCGCCGCAGCCTCAGCATGCTCGGCAGCGTCCAGCATGAGCTCGGCGATGGGCTGGGCGAGGCGCCGCTCGCCTGCATCTTTGTACGCTCGGACGATGCGCGGCACAGGACCCTCGAATACCGTTGCCGCAAGCGTTCTCCCCAAAGGCTCACACGCAGGCGCGCAGGCATGCAAACCGGAAGGCGCGTCGGATACCGCAAGGGCGCCATCGCCCGCGCATTCCGTGCAGAGCACATCGCCGAATGGCGCGCCGCAGCGCGTGCAGGCATGCACCGGATCGATAGGAGTTATGCGTGCGATGCAATCGTCGCATACGAGAGCACCGGGACGCTCGCATCCGGCACAGCGCGTCGGCGAGATGACCTCGAGGGCGACCTCGCGCATGCGCTGCCGCCATGTCGGCACGGCCGCCTCGCGGTGCGCATCTTCCATGGGCAGCACCCCCTCGCCTCAAACGCTCTGTGAAGAAGCCGAGCCGGAACCCCTCAATTGACGGATTCCGGCCCGGCTGGTTTCCGCTAGTCCTCAGACGCGGGAGGCTGTGAGCCCGGCGCCGAGCCCTTCGGCTTACGCGGCCTGCGGCGGCGACGCTTCTTGGGCGCCTGTCCCTCGCCAGCCGCAGCGTCATCGCGGGCGGCGTCCGCTTTCGGCCGCTCCTGGCCGGCAACGCCGTTCCTGCGCGCTCCGCCGCCGTCACCAGGACGCCGGCGCGACACCTTCACATCGCCGTCCGCAACCTGGCTGGCCACCGAGGGAACATCGGGCTTTTGCGGCGCCTGCTTCGTCGCGTCGCCCCGCGCC
>OGXS01002276.1_pt1 | contig 9994 bp, 8 predicted proteins | sample 1576371 | NCBI WGS metagenome assembly OGXS01 (sample SAMEA3541475, study PRJEB24748) | human gut metagenome | biome: human gut; feature: human-associated habitat; material: faeces | place: China | collected 2012
GCTGCGCGGTAGAAGGAGAAGTAAAAGAGTACGACATTCGGATCACAAAAATCGACACAGAGGCACAAGAGGCCAATAAAGGACTGGAACTGGAAGTAACAGACCAGGCCCTCCTTGATGTGACGGGGGGGATCGTGCAGGGGATGTCCGGTTCGCCTATAATCCAGAACGGGAAATTGGTGGGTGCGGTCACCCACGTTTTTGTCAATGACCCAGCGAAGGGATACGGTATTTTCATTGAAAACATGTTGAAAAATGTAGAATAGCGTGAAAATAGTCGCATGATGTCTGCTTTTTACGACAGCAATTTCTTGAATTGAAATATGGCGAAATATATAATTGGTCATGACGGTTTTATTGTACGAGAAAGGAGGTATTTCGCAAAATGAGTGAAATAAACGTAGCAATAGCCGACGATAATGAAAGAATCCTGGATCTGCTTGGCGAAATCATTGACAGCGACAAGGAGCTGAATCTGGTAGGAAGAGCGAATAATGGCGAGGATGTGTACGAGCTGATCAAAGAAAAACAGCCGGACGTTGTCCTTCTGGATCTGATCATGCCGAAAATGGACGGTTTAAGTGTTATGGATCTGGTCAATACGGATGGAGAGATCAAAAAGCATCCGGCGTTTATCGTCATTACAGCCGTGGGACAGGAGAGAATCACAGAAGATGCCTTCAAAAAGGGGGCGAATTACTATATTCTAAAGCCTTTCAACAATGATGTGGTGCTTGGAAGGATTAAAAATACAAACCGGATGATCCAGAATCGGACCGGGGGATTCCAAGGAGAAGAGAAGACCTTGTCCGTCCAGCCAGAGGTGAATCTGGAAGCCAGGGTGACCGATATGATCCATGAGATCGGGATACCGGCACATATTAAGGGATATCATTACTTAAGAGATGCGATTCTTATGGCGGTGGAGGATATGGACGTATTAAACGCCATCACCAAAGTCCTCTATCCCACGGTGGCAAAACTCCATCAGACTACGGCCAGCCGGGTGGAACGGGCGATCCGGCATGCCATAGAGGTGGCCTGGAGCAGAGGAAAGCTGGATACATTGGACGAGCTGTTTGGCTATACGGTCAGCAATGGAAAGGGAAAGCCGACGAATTCCGAGTTCATTGCCTTGATCGCGGACACGATCCGTCTGGAATATAAAAACAGATAAGGCTTTTCTTCCGGGAAAAAATGCGATATAATAACGTATATCGTGAGGTTGGGAGGAAAAGCCATGAAAAAAATACTTTTTGCGGCATCCGAATCGGTCCCTTTCATCAAAACAGGAGGACTGGCAGATGTTGTAGGTTCTTTACCAAAATATTTCAACAAAGAAAAATATGATGTACGGGTGATGCTTCCAAAGTATATGTGTATGAAAGACGAGTGGAAACAGCGCCTTGCGTACCGTACCCATTTCTATATGGATCTGTGCTGGAGAAAACAATACGTTGGGATCCTGGAGTTGGAGTACGAGGGAATTACGTTCTATTTTATAGATAATGAGTACTATTTCAATGGATACGCGCCGTATGGGGATATGTACGCGGATATCGAAAAATTTGCGTTCTTCTCCAAGGCGGTCTTAAGCGCGCTGCCGCTCATCGACTTCCGGCCGGATATCATCCACTGTCATGACTGGCAGACCGGTCTCATTCCTGTGTATCTGGACAACTTCCGTTACGGAAACGAATATTTCCGTGGGATCAAAACGATCATGACCATACATAACCTGAAGTTCCAGGGAACTTGGGATACCAAACGGGTAATGGATATTACGGGCCTGCCGAAATACTATTTTGCGCCGGATAAGCTGGAAGCGTACAAAGATGCCAATTACCTCAAAGGAGGAATTGTATATGCCGACCGGGTGACCACCGTCAGCAGTACCTACGCGGAAGAGATCAAGATGCCGTTCTATGGCGAGAAGCTGGACGGACTGATGAACGCCAGGTCCAATTGCCTGTCAGGAATCGTGAACGGTATCGACTATGAAGACTATAACCCCCAGACCGATACTCACATCGCGAAAAATTACAGCGTAGACAATTTCAGAAAAGAGAAAGTCAAAAACAAGACTGCGCTGCAGCAGGAACTTGGTCTTCCGGCAGATCATAAGACCATGATGATCGGGATCGTCTCCAGATTGACGGATCAAAAAGGATTCGACCTGATCGCCTATGTGATGGACGAATTGTGCCAGGACGCGATCCAGATCGTTGTACTTGGCACAGGACAGGATCAGTATGAGAATATGTTCCGGCATTTTGCCTGGAAATACCCGGATAAAGTATCCGCCAATATTTTCTATTCAGAGGAACTGTCCCACAAAATCTATGCCGGATGCGACGCCTTCCTCATGCCGTCTCTTTTTGAGCCCTGCGGCTTGAGTCAGCTGATGAGCCTTAGGTACGGCACGGTTCCGATCGTGAGGGAGACGGGAGGCCTGAAGGATACAGTGGAACCGTATAATGAGTATGAAAAGACAGGGACAGGTTTCAGTTTCTGCAACTACAATGCTCATGAGATGATGGGAACAGTCCGGTATGCGGAGCAGATTTATTATGACAAGAAGAGAGACTGGAACAAGATCGTAGAGCGGGGAATGCAAAAAGACTTCTCCTGGAATAATTCTGCCAGACAGTACGAGGAACTCTACGATAATATGTAAAGATACAAAACGCGCAAGAATCGCTGTATCAAGGAAAGCAGAGGAAAGAGCAAAGTCCGGGGCTTTGCTCTTTCTTAAGTAAGGTAAAAGGAGGACAAATGATGAAGATCCGAGATATTTTAAAGGAAACGACACCGCACATATCATTTGAGGTATTCCCGCCCAAAACGGAAGCGGCTTTTGAAAGCGTACTGAATGCTACGGACAAGATCGCCGCGCTGAATCCTTCCTACATCAGCGTTACCTACGGGGCTGGCGGCGGAACCAGTGCCAATACTGTTAATATCGCGGCTCATATCAAGGATGATCTGGATACGGTGAGCCTGGCTCATCTGACCTGCGTTTCATCTACAAGAGAGCATGTACATAAGGTGATCGATGAATTGAAAGAAAGAGGAATTGAAAATATCCTGGCCCTTAGGGGAGATATTCCAAAGGAATCAGAGTTCCCGCTGCCGAATCAATATCGGTATGCCAGCGAACTGATCGAAGAGATCAAAAAGGAAGGGGATTTCTGCATTGGGGCGGCGTGCTATCCGGAGGGACATGTGGAGGCGCCAAACCGGAAGGAAGATATCAGCCATTTAAAAGAGAAAGTAGACAAAGGAGTGGACTTTTTGACCACTCAGATGTTTTTCGATAATAATATTTTTTATAATTTCTTATACCGTGTCCGGGAGGCTGGGATCACAGTGCCAATCCTTCCGGGGATCATGCCGGTGACAAGAGGGAGCCAGATGAAGACGATCTGCGAGATGTCAGGGACCGTACTTCCTCAGCGCTTCCGGGATGTGCTGGATCGTTTTGGAGAGGATCCGGCAGCGATGAAACAGGCGGGAATCGCGTACGCCACAGATCAGATCATCGATCTGTTCGCCAACGGGATCAATCATGTGCACGTATATTCCATGAATAAACCGGAAGTGGCCGCGGCGATCATGCGCAATCTGTCTGAGATCGTAAAGCACTAGAGGGGCAAAAGACAATCCATGGACAGAAGGAAAGACAAAGATAGAGATATCCGGATCCGGGAAGCGGTCCGGTATCTTGGATATGGAAGAAAAGAAGCGGACGGACAGACGCTGGATCTGATCCGGGAGGCGCTGGAAGTGCTGGATGGCATCGGAGAAAAAAGGATCGTGTGGCAGAGAAAACCAGTGTTCTTCCCAGGCGAAGACTGGATCGAGACAGAGGGAATGAAAGTCCGCAGCCATGGCCTTGCCAGAAATTTAAAGGGCTGTGGGGAGATGATCCTTCTGGCGGCCACGCTGGGGGCGCAGGTGGATCTTCTGCTTAGGAAATACAGCCGGACAGATATGACGCGGGCGGTGATCCTGCAGGCCTGCGCGGCCGCGGATCTGGAAGAATACCTGGATAGCTGGCAGGAGAAGATGAAGGAAGAACTAGAATTGGAAGGATTGTATCCAAGGCCAAGGTTCAGTCCGGGATACGGCGACTTTTCCATCCAGCATCAAAAGGAACTGCTGCGTCTTCTGGAAGCGCCGAAACGCATCGGCCTGACGATGACAGAAGGCTGTATGCTGACGCCAACCAAGTCGGTAACGGCAGTCATGGGACTGTCGGCAGAGAAGATTCCCTGCCGCAGACAGGGATGTGAGGCCTGCCAGAAGACAGACTGTCCGTACCGAAGACAAGAGTGAGATGACAAAAGAGGAGAAAGGAGCTGACAGATGCTAAGAGAACGACTGGGAAAGGAACTGCTGTTTTTCGACGGCGGGACCGGAACCCTTCTCCAAGAGCGGGGACTTGCCCCCGGTGAACTGCCGGAGAGCTGGAATATCAGCCGCAGAGAAGAGATGATCGATATCCACCGCCAGTATTTCGCGGCGGGGAGTGATATCGTGCTGACAAATACATTTGGAGCAAACGCGTTAAAATATCACGATGACGGCTGCAATTTGGAAACAGTGATCCAGGCCGCGGTGGAAAATGTGAAAACGGCGGCCAGCCTGGAAATGGGAAATGAAAGAGAAGTTTATACTGCTCTGGATATGGGGCCCACAGGCAGACTGCTGAAACCCATGGGAGATCTGAGTTTTGAGGACGCTTACGCGGCTTTCCGGGAAGCGGCCGCGGCCGGGGAACGGGCCGGAGCGGATCTGATCCATATAGAGACCATGAGCGACACTTATGAGGTGAAAGCGGCGGTACTGGCCGCAAAGGAGAATACCAGCCTTCCGGTTTTCGCCACCATGATCTTTGACGAAAAAGGGAAACTCCTGACCGGCGGAGATGTTCCGTCTGTGGTAGCCCTTCTGGAAGGGCTGCGGGTGGATGCGCTTGGCATCAACTGCGGAATGGGACCGGCCCAGATGATCCCGATCCTGGAAGAAATCTTACAGTATACATCCCTTCCAGTGATCGTAAAGCCCAATGCGGGACTTCCAAAACAAAAAGACGGAGAAGTCTTCTATGACGTAGAGCCAGAAGAATTTGCCGCTTATATGGAAGAGATCGTAAGGAAAGGAGCGGCCCTGGTCGGAGGCTGCTGCGGCACCACGCCGGGCCATATCCAAAAGATGATCGAGAGGGTCTGGGAATCGAAGGCGTTTGAGGAGAGAAACCTTCCCGTTCCTAAGGAAGCGGCCATTGTTTCTTCTTATGGAAAGGCGGTCATCTTGGGAGAGAAACCGGTGATCATTGGAGAACGGATCAACCCCACCGGGAAAAAGCGGTTCAAGCAGGCCCTCAAAGACCGCGACCTGGACTATATCCTGACAGAAGGAGTAAACCAGCAGGATAGGGGAGCCCATATCCTGGATGTGAATGTGGGGCTTCCAGATATCGACGAGACGGAGATGATGAAAGAGGTGGTGACCGAGCTGCAGAGCGTGACCAGCCTGCCCCTGCAGATCGATACGGTGGATCTGGGAGCCATGGAAGCGGCTATGCGCATCTACAATGGGAAACCGATGATCAACTCTGTCAACGGCAAACGGGAGATCATGGACGGAGTATTCCCGCTGATCCAGAAATACGGCGGCGTGGTAGTGGGGCTGACGCTGGATGAAAACGGCATCCCCGCGACTGCCCAGGGCCGGGTGGAGATTGCCGGGAAGATCATCCGGGAGGCGGCCCGCTACGGGATCCCCAAGAAAGATATTGTGATCGACGTGCTGGCTATGACCATCAGTTCTGACCCGGCCGGGGCCAGGACCACTCTGGAGGCCCTGGAGGGAGTGCGTCAAGCCTACGGCGTTTGTACGGTGCTGGGAGTATCCAATATTTCCTTCGGCCTGCCTGCCCGCCCTGTGATCAACGCCAATTTCTTTACCATGGCGCTGCAGAAAGGACTGAGCGCGGGGATCATCAACCCTCTGTCTCAGGACATGATGCGGTCCTATCACGCTTACTGCGCATTAATGGAATATGATAAAAACTGCGAGGAATACATCCGAGTCTACGGGAACCAGAGCCCTGCGGTTCCAGTAAAGACGGAAGAAAGGCTTTCCCTGAAAGAGGCCATTGAGAAGGGACTGAAAGAGGAAGCCCACCGGGGCGCCTTGCGGCTTCTGAAAGAAAAGGCGCCTTTAGATATCATCAATGAAGAGATGATCCCGGCTTTGGATGAGGTGGGAAAAGGATTTGAAAAAGGAACGCTGTTCCTGCCCCAGCTTCTGATGAGCGCGGATGCGGCCAAGATCGCCTTTGCCGTGTTAAAGGAGCAGATGCCGGAGAATACAGACGGGGACCAGAAAAAGGAAAAGGTGATCCTTGCAACCGTCAAAGGCGATATCCATGATATTGGGAAGAATATCGTCAAGGTACTGCTGGAAAATTACGGATTTCATGTGATTGATCTGGGAAAAGACGTTCCGCCGGAACAGGTGGCAGAAACAGCGGTAAAAGAGGACGTCCGTCTGGTGGGGTTAAGCGCGCTTATGACGACGACGGTAGTCAGTATGGAAGAGACGATCCAACTGCTGCGAAGAGAGAAACCTGACTGTAAGGTAATGGTGGGGGGAGCGGTCTTGAACCAGGAATATGCCGATATGATCGGCGCCGATTTTTATGGCAGAGATGCGATGCAGTCCGTATACTATACACAGAATTTATTCAAAGGAGAGAATTAGACATGGGACTTATTTTACCAGAACGTTATGATCCGCGCTTAAGCGTGCGGGAGACACAGGAAGCGATCAAATATATCCGGGATACCTTCCAGAAGGAATTTGGAAAAGAAATGAATCTGGAAAGGATCTCTGCTCCGCTGTTCGTGGCGAAAAGCAGCGGTCTTAACGATAACCTGAACGGGGTAGAACGCCCGGTGCATTTCGATATTGCCGGAGTTCCCGGAGAAGAGATGGAAGTGGTGCAGTCGCTGGCTAAGTGGAAAAGGATGGCGCTGAAAGAGTACGGTTTCCAACCGGGAGAAGGACTTTACACCAATATGAACGCCATCCGCCGGGACGAAGAGCTGGATAATCTCCACTCCTGCTATGTGGATCAGTGGGACTGGGAGAAAGTGATCCGCAAAGAAGACAGGACGATCGACGTGTTAAAAGATACAGTCCGCCATATCTTTAAGATCATCAAACATATGGAGCACGAAGTGTGGTATAAATACCCTCAGGCAGTCAAACATCTGCCGGACAGCGTGGCTTTTATCACCACGCAGGAACTGGAAGACCGCTATCCGGATAAGACTCCTAAGGAAAGAGAAAACCTGATCGCCAAGGAATACGGATGTGTATTTCTGATGAAGATCGGAGAAAAATTAGAAAGCGGCAAACCTCACGATGGCCGGGCGCCGGACTACGATGACTGGCAGCTGAATGGAGATATCCTGTTCTGGTTTGATACATTGGACTGCGCTCTGGAGATTTCCAGCATGGGAATCCGGGTGGATGAAAAGTCTCTGGAAGAGCAGTTGAAAAAAGCTGGGTGTGAAGACCGCAGGACTCTGCCTTATCACCGGATGCTCTTAAACGGAGAACTCCCCTATACGATCGGCGGCGGCATCGGCCAGTCCCGCCTGTCCATGCTCCTGCTGGGCAAGGCCCACATCGGCGAGGTCCAGGTGTCCACCTGGGACGACGAGACCATCGAAACCTGCCGGGACGCGGGGATCATCCTGCTGTAACACCGGGTTCTGTCTCGGAACCACACCATAGAAAAAGGCTTCCCCTCTAGGGGAAGCCTTTTTTCGTATTTGGGTGAATCATACAATGTATGCCGAAAAAAAAGCGGGGCGAAACCAAATCGGTCTCGTCCCACTTCAGCCATCCCGGGGATGGCAAGTCCTCTGACAAGCAAGGCCAGTGTAGCACAACCGGCGGCAGCCGGCAAGGGGCCAACTTTCCCGAACATTCCCCCGCCCCTTTGTGCAGGTTGCGAACGGGCGGGGCGTCCATTTATCCCTCCTGGGCGGCGATCCGCTCGGCGAGATCCGTGAGGTAGAGCCACCGCTCCATCTTTTCCTCCAGGGCGGCCTGGTCGGCCTCCTGCTCCTTCGTCAGGTCCTGGAGCTTGCCGTAGTCGCTGCCGCAGGCCAGCATCTCCCCCTCCCGCTGGGCGATGCGGGCCTCCAGGGCGGCGATGTCGGCCTCGATGGTGTCGTACTCCCGCTGTTCCTTGAAGGTAAACTTCAGCTTTTTTTGCCGGGTGGGCTTGCCGGCGGGTTTTTTCTCCGCCTTCTCCTCCTGGGCGGGGGCGGATGTAGCCTGGCGCTTGTCCAGGTAGTCGGAGTAGTTGCCGCTGTACCGGGTGACCTGGCCTTCCTCCCCCACCTCGAAGATCTGGTGGGCCATCTTATCCAAAAAGTACCGGTCATGGGACACCGCCAGCACCGCCCCGGGGAAGGTCTCCAGGTACTCCTCCAAAATGGCCAGGGTGGTGACGTCCAGGTCGTTGGTGGGCTCGTCCAGCAGCAGGATGTTGGGGGCCTCCATCAGCAGGGAGAGGAGGTACAGCCGCCGCCGCTCCCCGCCGGAGAGCTTCCCGATGGGCTGGCCCTGGAGCTGGGTGGGGAAGAGGAAGCGCTCCATCATCTGGGTGGCGGAGAAGTTCCCCTCCCGGGTCTTCACCTGGCCGGCCACCTCGTGGATGAAGTCGTACACCCGCTGGCGGGGGTCCAGCTCCCGCCCCTCCTGGGAGAAGTAGCCGATGCGCACCGTCTCCCCCCAGTCCACGGTGCCGGAATCCGGGGTGAGCTTGCCGGCGATGAGATTTAATAGGGTGGACTTCCCCGCCCCGTTGCGGCCCACGATGCCCACCCGGTCGTCCCGGGCGATGTGGTAGGTGAAGTCCCGGAGGACCACATGGTCCCCAAAGGCCTTGGACACGTGGTCCAGCTCCACCGTCTTCCGGCCCAGGCGGCTGGAGAGGGTGGCCATCTCCACCGCCCCGTCGGTCTCCGGGGCGGCCTGAGCTTTCAGTTCCTCGTACCGGGCGATGCGGTCCTTGTTTTTGGTCCGCCGGGCCTGGGCCCCCCGCATGATCCACTGGTACTCCACCCGGAGGATGGACTGGCGCTTGCGCTGGGCGGCCTGCTCCATCTCCTCCTGCTGGGTTTTCAGTTCCAGGTACTTGGAATAATTGGCCTCATAGTGGCGGATGTGGCAGTGGGAAAGCTCAGTGATCCGGTTGCACACCCGCTCCAAAAAGTACCGGTCGTGGGTGACCATAATGAGGCCCCCGGTGAACTTCCGCAGCCGGTCCTCCAGCCAGGCCACCATCTCGCTGTCCAGGTGGTTGGTGGGCTCGTCCAGGATGAGCACGTCCGCTGGGTGGAGGAGGACGGTGGCCAGGGCCACCCGCTTCCGCTGGCCGCCGGAGAGGGTGTCCACCGGCTGGGTGAAGTCGGCGATCCCCAACCGGGTGAGCATGGCCTTGGCCTCGTACTCCAGCAGGGCCCGGGTGTCCGGGGAGAAGTCGTGAAAGACCTGCTCCAGCACCGTGGCCCCCTCCACCATGGCGGGGTTTTGGGGCAGGAAGCACACCTGGACGTTGGGGGCCAGGGACACCGTCCCCTGGTCGGGGACCTGCTGCCCCGCCAGCACCCGGAGGAGGCTGCTCTTCCCCGTGCCGTTGATGCCGATGATGCCGATTTTATCCCCCTCGTTGAGGTAGAGGGTGACGTCCTCCAGCAGCTGCTTGAGGCCAAAGTTCAAAAAAATGTGCTCTGCGGAGAGCAGCATAGGGATTCTCCTTTCTGTGGGCCGCGCCCGGCGGAGCCGGGCGGGCCGTCTCTGCCGTCGGCGGGTGGTCCCCTCTGGAACCTCCGCAGGTTAAAACCTGCGGGGTAGTCCTTCCCGCCCGGTCCCGGGCGGGGATCCAGGCTTTCTCTAGAGAAAG
>OGXS01002280.1_pt1 | contig 9990 bp, 9 predicted proteins | sample 1576371 | NCBI WGS metagenome assembly OGXS01 (sample SAMEA3541475, study PRJEB24748) | human gut metagenome | biome: human gut; feature: human-associated habitat; material: faeces | place: China | collected 2012
GCATTGTATTTCTTTTTTCCTCGTAAGAGGCACTGGGATAGAAAATCTCCGGATGCTCCATCACCAGTGCGTCCTTTTTGCGCACAATCCTTCCGCGCAGAGTGATCACGCCTCCCCGTCCCAGTGTATTGCGAAGAAACGGCATCCGAAACCAGATCACTTTCAAAGTGCCGGTCATGTCTTTCAGATAGAGTGTGGTGATCTGCATTTTTTTATTCTGACTGACCTGGATCCTCCCGAAGATCGCGCCGGTGACAGTGACTGTCTTTCCCTCCTGGATCTCTCCAATGGAAATCGGATCTTCATAGATATCATAGGTCCTCGGATAATACGCAAGCAGGTCCCCAATGGTATGGACACCTGCTTTTATAAATAATTGTTCTGTTTTTTCACCAACGCCTTTTAAGACGCTGATTCTTTCAGATTCTCTCATAAATGAAACAACTTCCTATTCTACAGATAATACGTAGTAGTAGATCGGCTGTCCGCCGCAGTGGAAATCAACATCTACATCCGGATAGATCTCTTCAATCTCGCCTGCAAAACGCTCTGCATCTTCTTCCAGAACATCCTGTCCGTAATACAGACTGATCAGTTCTGTATCATCATCCACAAGCTGAGAAAGCATCTCTTTTGTCGTCTGCTCTACAGACTGACCGACAGAAAGGATTCCGGCATCACCGATTCCCATGATATCTCCTTCATGGATCTCTTTGTCATCGATATGTGTATCTCTTACCGCATACGTCATCTGACCGGTCTTTACATTCTTGATCTCTTCCAGCATAGCCTCTTCATTTGTCTTGACATCTGCGTCCGGCATAAAGTTAATGATCGCTGTAATTCCCTGTGGTACAGTTTTGGTAGGGATTACGATGATCTCTTTATTTTCTACCAATGATTTTGCCTGGTTTGCTGCCAGAATAATGTTCTTGTTGTTCGGAAGGATAAATACCGTATCTGCATTTACCTGATCGATAGCATTCAGCATGTCCTCTGTACTTGGATTCATGGTCTGGCCGCCTTCGATGATATAATCTGCACCCAGTTCTTTGAATATCTCATTCATACCGGCTCCAATGGAAACGGTAATGAATCCCATTGCCTTTCTCGGCTCTGCTGTCTTCTTTTCTTCGTATGCAGCTTCTTCTTTTGCCTGTTCTTCTGCAAGCTTCTCCGCATCACGGATCAGTTTTTCCTGATGTTCTTCACGCATATTATCGATCTTCATCTTAGAAAGCTGTCCATAAGTCAGCGCTTTCTGGATCGCAAGTCCCGGATCATTGGTGTGTACGTGGATCTTCACGACATCATCATCCGCAACACATACGATGGAATCTCCGATCGAGCTTAAGAATTTCTTGAATTCATGTTCATCTTCTTCGGTAAATTCTTTTTCTGTCAGAATGATAAATTCTGTACAATATCCAAATTTGATATCTGCCGTATCTTCTGCATTCACCTTATTCACGGTAACACTTGTACTTGGTTTGATCGAACTGTAATCAATCTCTTTACCAAGGAATGCATCATATCCGCCTTTAATCACTTCCAGAAGTCCCTGTCCGCCGGAATCTACCACACCTGCTTCTTTTAATACCGGAAGCATCTCTGGTGTCTTATTCAGCACTTCCTCTGCATATTCGATCACAGCCGGGATGAATACTTCCAGATCATCTGTCTCTTCAGCCATCTCTGCTGCCTTTGTCGCAATTCCGCTGGCAACAGTAAGGATGGTTCCTTCCTTCGGCTTCATAACAGCCTTGTAAGCAGTATCTCTTGCTCTCTGGCATGCCGCAGCAAGTGCAAGCACATCAATCTCTTTCTCTTCTTTGATCGCCTTTGTAAATCCTCTTAAAAGCTGAGATAAGATAACTCCTGAGTTACCTCTCGCCCCGCGCAGGGATCCGGAAGAGATTGCCTTTGCAAGATCCTTCATCTCCGGGTTATTTAATGCTGTTACTTCTTTTGCCGCTGACATGATCGTCATAGACATATTTGTACCTGTATCTCCATCTGGTACCGGGAATACATTCAATTCGTTGATATAGTCTTTCTTTGCTTCAATGTTCTGAGCACCTGCAAGAAACATCTTTGCAAGCACGTCCACATTAATCGTTTTCGTAGCCACTTCTTACGTTCCTCCTTAAAATCCACAAACTAATCAATGACTCTTACGCCTTCAATATAGACGTTGATCTTATCTACCTGCATACCGGAAAATTCTTCCACTCTGTACTTCACATCACTGATCAGATTATCTGTTACAGCGGAAATGCTTACACCGTATGCCACAATAATGTGGAAGTCAATACTGATATGATTATCATCACTTATATTTACATGGATTCCTCTTGTCAGGCTCTCCTTTTTCAGCAGATGAACCAGGCCATCTTTCATATTTACAGCTGCCATTCCAACAATACCAAAACATTCAACCGCCACTGTTCCTGCATATTTTGCAATTACTTCAGGATCAATGGTAATAATTCCCAAATCTGTACTCATACACCCTTTCATAGCAAAACCTCCACTTCTTTTATTATCTTCTATCTAAATCAAAACATAATATATTTTATTATACTCTGTTTTACCGCTAATTACAATAGTTCTTATTGCGCAAAAAAACTCAGATTCCACACATCGAAATCTGAGTTTCAATACATCTTATGCACGCTCAACTTTTCCTGATTTCAAACAAGAAGTACAAACATACATCTTCTTTGTAGCTCCGTTTTCGGTTTTCACGCGAACAGATTTTACATTTGATTTCCACATCTTTGGTGATTTTCTATGAGAGTGGCTGACATTGTTTCCAAAGTGAGCACCCTTTTCACAAATAGCACATTTTGCCATGACTGCACCTCCTAACGCTCATAATAAGTTCTTTGTCCGAACTCGCAACAATAGTTATTCTAGCAGACTGTTGCAAGAATTGCAAGAGTTATTTGATATTTTTTTGTTTACTTTTTGATTTTCAGCAACAAAACAGGCAATATCCCACTGCAACGCACAGGATCATACACAAAATCTGGCAGAACAAACCTGGTATGACCAGTGCCAGAAGCATTCCTGCCGCTATCCAGAACAATGCAAATCCTACGATTCTTTTCACAGACACACACCTGCTTTTTGTACATTATATGTACACTGCCACAAAAAATGTCTGCTATTTTTCTGCTTCGTCAAGGATCTTATTCACATCCTCTTCCGTAACGTTATCTTCTTTTCGGGATGTAAAACGATCCATCACATCCGGTACCATATCCAGCAGCTTCGTGATCGTATCCTGATTCTTGATGTTCACAAGCTTGGTGTGACCATTCTGAATGACCAGCACCGCGCTTGGTGTCATCTTCCCGCCGATACCTCCGGCACCTTTTTCTTTCTTATCTGCGTTGAACGCACCTGCGCCTACCGCAAAGGATACATCTACCAGTGGTAAAATAATCGTATCGCCGATATGGATTGCTTCTCCTACTACCGTCTTGGATGATACCACTCCGTCCATACCATGGAACAGCGCTTCTACAGTCCCTTTGAAATTATTCTCAGCCATCTTCTTTCCTCCTTGCATTCTCTATATCTATAATTGAAACTTGCGGATATCATGATATGTCTTTCTGATCTCGCTGCACCACACCAGGTTCCACAGGAAACAGACCAGCGGCATCATGCGGAATCCACCGCGGACTCTGACTTTCCCTTTCAGTATCCTTCTTTCAAAATCAGGTTCCACCAACAGATGATCTCCGATAAACGGATAGATCATACTTAATCCCGCCAGTGCCTGTCCTGTATGGTACGGATCTTCGAATCCAAATTGAACTTCACCTTTTATTACTTTCGGCTTCCAACGCTTTAACAGCTTGCCCGCCTCTTTTTTCATCTTCGAAAAAGCTTTCCTGTGCACCGGATCTTCCAATTCCTTCATAATTCTTTCTTTCTTATCCAATATGCTGTCCAGCTTTTCTTCTGCATGTCCAACCGTATGCTTTATCTTATCACAGAACTTTAAGATTGTACATTTTATCTTCGCAAATCTCCCAGCTTTTTCAGGAGTACTTTCCGGGATTTCTTCCACATTCTCCGGAAGCGTTTTACTGCTCTCCACAGTTCTTTTTTCTTCTTCAGACTCTTCTTCCATTTCCGATAGTCTGCTACTGCTTTCCACTCTCTGTTCTTTCCGGTTTTCTTTCGAAGCTGTATTCTCTTTTTCATGAGCTTCCTCCTTCTCAGATTCTATCTTCGCAGTTTCTGTTTTCTCAACGTCTGTTTTCACCGGACGATCTTCCGATTTTTTCTTCTCAGTATCTGTATGTCCGCTTTTCTGCGGTTCACTTCCGAAAGATTTCCACGCAATCCTTACCCGCCATTTTAACTCCTGCTCTTCAAATGACACATCGATCCGTATCAGGCGCAAGAACCACGTCACGCGGCCGTATGCGCTGCTTTCCTTTATCTCTCCGGGCATTGACACATCGATCCGGTATCTCACCGGAGCACACAAAAAGGTCACCAGAAGCAGAAGCAGCAGCCCGATAATCACTGCAATTATGATCCCTATTATTTTTAAAATGATCAAAAGAATATGTAACACCATCTTATCTTCCCTGCTCTTTTTCTAATATATAAGACCGTATATCACATCCACCTGTCTGTTCATATACTTCCTGTACGATCTGTTCTACCAGTTCTACCGCTTCCTCATATCCTTTTGTAATTCCTACCACGAACAGATCCTGTTCCGGAAATGCAGGCTGCTTAAACTGGAGTGTCGGATAGATTTCCAGTTGATTCTTTTCACTGATTGCCAACGTGATCACATGCACACTCGGCTGCAGTTTTCCGGATTCCAGCTTGCGGATGATTTTCTCTTTTTTCTTTTCCAGTCCTTCTGTCAGGTACAGATGCTTATAGTATCGCATATTTCCCGTCCTTCTATACTTCTAATAATACGAGTCAAAAATCTCTTTTGCAACATTTACCGCCTTTGCAGTTCCGTCCGAAGCTTCAATGATCACGCTTACAACCAGTTCCGGATCTTCCACATTCGACATACCGATGAACCAGGAGTGGTCTTTTTCTTTATCGGAACTATATTCTGCCGTACCGGTCTTTCCCGCTGCTGTGTAGCTCTGTCCGCTCAATACAGATGCGGTACCGTAATCTACTACGCTCTTCATGTATTCTTTGATCCGGGCAGCTTCTTCCGCTGTCATAAGCTGCTTATATTCTTTCTGATCAGTCTCTTTCATGACCGCTCCCGATGCATTTGTCACCTTGTCAACCAGATACGGTTTCATCAACTTTCCGCCATTGGCGATAGCAGATGTGATCAGTGCCATATGATACGGGCTTACCTGCGTCTCCCCCTGTCCCATCGCCGTCATCATCTTTGTACCGTTTCCTGCAGAGCTATCCATCGTAAAGCTGCTCTTACTATACGGAAGATCCGAAGGCAGTTTTGAATCAAACAAAACTTCCTCTGCCGTCTTCTTAAATTTCACCGGATCCAGTGAAAGTCCTATATTCGAAAATGATGTGTTGCACGAATATGCCAGACTTTCCTCCAGACTGACCTGCCCGTGGACATGTCCGTTATAGCAGTGAATCTTAATTCCACTGTTCTCGATCGAACCGGTACAATTATAAGAATAAGAGCTGTAATCCGGATTCTCCCTCATGAATTCCAGAAGTGTCACAACTTTGAACGTAGAACCCGGTGCATACTGCCCCTGTGTCGCACGATTCAACAGTACACTGTTTTCATCTGTACTCAGAGCGTTCCAGCTGGATTCTACCGTATTCGGATCAAAGTCCGGCTTAGATACCATGGCAAGGATCTTTCCTGTCTTCGGCTCCATCACCACTACCGCACCTTTTTTCTCTCCCAGTGCCTGATATGCCGCTTCCTGAAGGTCTGCATCCAGTGTTGTCACAACTGTGTCTCCCATATTTTTTTTATCCTGGAATTCATTCTTCAACTTGATCAGGAAATTCTCATCCGAAGTCAGCAGGTCATAATTCTCCAGAGATTCGATCCCGGATTTGCCCTGTACGCTGTAACCGACCACATGTGCAAATACATTGCCATAAGGATACTCTCTTGTCTCGCTTCCGTCTGCTGCCGTATCGGTCTTCGCAAGCACATTCCCGTTCCTATCCACAATTGTTCCCCGGGTTACTCTCTTTGCATTCGAATTCTGTCTGGCATTATAAGGACTTCTGATGATCTCCTGGCTTTTTTTTACCTGAAAATATCCGATATATCCCAGCAGTACCAGAAAAAGCGCTACGAATACATACGTAACTCTAGCGAACTCTTTGTTTCTTGCGCGCTTTGCCTTGAGCCGCTTCTTTTCGCGCTTTTTGGCTTCTTTTCGCTCTTTGCGGGTCATATTCTGCCTCTCGATATCCCGCCGCACTCTCCTGTCGGCTTCTCTTTGCTCGTAACCGTTCTTTCTTCCTTCTCTCAATATCCTCTTCCTCGTCTTCTCTTAAAATATAAAGTCCCTGAATAATTGCAAACATGATCAATGTACTGAGTATAGAACTTCCTCCGTAGCTGACAAGCGGAAGTGTCACTCCAGTAGATGGAATAAATTTTGTTACTCCTCCAATATTCAAGAATACCTGAAAAATGTAACAAGTTCCAAGACCCAGTGCTACCAGTTTATAAAACATATTGCGAAGCTGCATCGCAATGTTTAAAAACATTACATAACAACTAACACATACCAACGTCATGCATAATCCGAAAATCAGCCCCATCTCCTCGCAGATTGCAGAAAAGATAAAATCTGACGATGCAACAGGAATCGTATCTGGCTGTCCCTGAAACAGTCCCATACCGAACCAGCTTCCTGTTCCAATTGCAAATAAAGACTGTGCTACCTGATATCCGCTTCCGCTATATGAAGCAATCGGATCTTTCCAGGCGACCACGCGGTTCCTAACGTGATTAAACAAGTAATAAGCCCCCACTGAAGCTACACTTCCGGTTCCTAGTCCTGCAAATACATATAAGGGCTGTCTGGTTGCCACATACAGCATAACCAAGTACACTACAAATATAATCAGTGCAGCTCCAAGATCCTTTGACGCAACCAAAATCAATACATGAAACGCTGCTAGTGCTGTCGTCACAACGATATCTTTAAATGCCATGGACTGTTTAAAACTGGAAGCCACAAAAAATACAAATACAATTTTCACGAGCTCAGACGGCTGAACGTTAATTCCTGCCACCTGAAAACCAAGCTTTGCTCCATAAGACACAGAACCAATTACAATGACAAGAGCCAGAGATACAATACCAATAATTGCATAAACCTTTCTCCATTCCGAAAGCTTTTTCACCTTTCGGATCACGACTGGTACTACCAGACTGATTGCCACACCGCCTGCTGCAATAACGAACTGTTTTACTGCATTGGAATAACTTAGTCTCGTCAACATGATCATACCGATACACAACAACATACACATATTATTTACGACCAGCCTGGATACTCTCGGATAAATATTCGTATATAGTAATATAGTAGCTCCAAACAGCACTACCTGCATCAGATAAAATGCAAGAAGCTTGATATCCTCCTTTTCCAAATACATGACCAGATATGCAATAATATGTATCATGAACATCAACACATTCTGCTGCCTTAAAAGACTCTTCTTTTTATCCGGATCTTGATATCCAAAAATACTGAAACACAAGAATGTGTACGAGGTCATCAATATGATCATCAGATATTTTGACAATTCAACAATAATGTTTACCAATTTTTCACCTACTTTACTCCCCGCTTAAAATGTCCTCTGGTAAAACTGATATCTGGCATCGGTATCTCTTTATCCTCCAGAAAAACATTTTTATAACTTTCTAAGATTTGTTCCATCTCCCGTTCTTTTTCTAATGTAAAATTCAGACGGATTCCAGATGGTTCCAGGCTCCTGATTTCATTTTTCTGATCCAAAAGAACAATCGGAGCTGAATTATATATTATATTATAACAGTATTTACAGTAATTTTTAACAGGAAATTTATTTCCAAGGCGATCTGTAATATATAACATACTATCTTTTCCAAGACAGCCCTCCGTCGTCCTTCTGATACAGTTTGCTGTAATCATTACAGGCTGATACCCGTAGACAATCAGATTACCTCCCGTAGACAGTTCACTAAGCTCCCGGAAATTCAATTCAACGGAAGACGTATACTGATCAATTCCAAGTTCTGACAATTCTTTTATTGCCCTGTTATTCCATCCGTACAAATTATAATCTGACAGAATCTCCCCTTTATATCCTTTTGATTTCATCCATTCTAAAGCTTCCCAGTTCCGAACAAGAACACCTTCATAATACTGGCTGATCTTCTCAAAATATACCTTGTAGATATTCATTGCTCTTTCCCTGAAAATGTATGGCACCGCCAGACAGATCTTTGATTCATGTTTTTTATCTCTCATGTTTAATCGGTATTCTTCTAACATGTCGATAACTGTTTCATCAAATGCGATTGCATCAGATATAAAGATGCGATCAACATATTCCCTGGCTAAAGCCAGCTTTAACTGTTCCACTGTCTCTACTGAAATCTGAAACTCATAATTTCTTCTGCTATTTTCAAACTTATTATCAGACATGTCTTCTGCCTGAATCTCCGACCAGATCATATGCCGGCGATATTCTCCTGTAATCTGCACTTCCAGATCCGAGAGCGCTGCTCTACGTAGTTCATTCAGACTCTGCATCGGCAGAAACAGGTTTCCAGACACATCGATATACACCTCTTCAAATGCAAACGGAGTATTTCCGGTTTTCCGTATCTGCTTTTCGATTCGTTCTGCCGCAAGGGGTTGATTTTTTGCAGTCTGGACCATATCTCCTGTCACAGTTACCGTCATTTCCGGTCTGTCATGCAGCCATACAGTCAGTTCTGAGACAGTGCCTTCTGCAAGATTTAGGCTTCCGTCAATTCTTTCCTGTAATATGTAATCCATTTTTTCTTTCTTCGGTTCCGTCTCTTTTCCGGGACGCTTCAAAGAAAGCATCTCCTTTCCGTTCTGCTTTCTGTAGTACCCATCACAGTACCCTCTTCGGCGGTAACAATTTTCCAGCTTTTCTTTGTCCTCCTTTGTGACATGAAACCCTTTTTTCCCTTTTTGCAGATAAATATCTGTATATTTCCGATACATCTGCGCCACCGTATATACATAATCCGGCTGTTTCATGCGCCCTTCAATCTTAAAAGAATCAATTCCGGCCTCAACAAGTTCGGGTATCATATCGATCGTACAAAGATCTTTCAGGCTCATTAGATCTGCAGATTTTTGATTTTCAACTCGATATGGAAGTCTGCATGGCTGCGCACATTCCCCGCGGTTTCCACTCCGTCCGCCAATCATACTGCTCATTAAGCACTGTCCGGAATAACAGTAACACAAAGCACCATGCACAAAACATTCTATCTCCAGACCAGTTGCATTTTTCATATTCTTAATTTCTTCCAGAGACAACTCTCTTGCCGGCACAATTCTCTCTGCTCCCATTCTCTGAAAAAGTTGTGCGCTCAGTGTTTGTGTCACAGTTGCCTGAGTACTTACATGAAGCGGAAGATCCGGAAATGCTTCCCGAATCAGGCGCATAGCCCCGATATCCTGCACAATCACTGCATCCAGCCCTTGTTCGTAATATGGGCGGAGATAATCTGCAAGTTCTCCCAGTTCCTGCTCTTTCAATAACGTATTGACTGTCATATATAATTTACGTCCGTGCAGATGCACATAGTCAATTGCTTCCAACATGCGTTCCTCATTCAGATTATCCGCATGCGCCCTTGCCCCGAAACGGCTCCCCCCTATATAGATCGCATCTGCTCCGGCACAGACCGCTGCTTCCAGGCATTCCCATGAACCCGCCGGCGCAAGTATCTCAACTTCTCTTTTCATTCTGATTTCGTCCTTAAATTAATTATTATTC
>OGXS01002293.1_pt1 | contig 9930 bp, 6 predicted proteins | sample 1576371 | NCBI WGS metagenome assembly OGXS01 (sample SAMEA3541475, study PRJEB24748) | human gut metagenome | biome: human gut; feature: human-associated habitat; material: faeces | place: China | collected 2012
CCAAAGGCCGGGTCAAGGCAACGGTAAGTGTATCTGCAGATTCCATACTTCCCTCGGGAATGGTCAGGGTCGATTTATTCAACCTGATCCAATTACTTGCAAACCGGTGATAGGATGTTTCATTTTTCTTATTGTATACATCTACCAACAATGTATCAATAGTAACTTTCACCGTCAAATTGCCACCTGCCGGAGAAGTACAATTGACTACCAGTTTGGCAACCAATGTATCCATATTGGCAACCTTACCTTCTACTGTACGTTGGGCATTGAAAGCAAGTGAAGCATACTTATCGCTGATAAATACTTTGTTGGAAGCTTCAGCAGCTGTCTGTTTCTCATAATTGTTGATGTCATCCGTGCATCCTGCAAAAAAGCTGCATGAACTGCAAGTCACCAGTAACAGACATATTATTTTTCTAAGTTTCATATTTTTCATCTTTCTAAATCGTTTAAGGTTTATAATCCATACCTACTATCTTTCCAAAACCTTTCCACGACATCTCTATCGTTTCATCATCATTCACCTTGTGCGTCGCTATGGCAAGTGCACCGGAAGAAGCATTCGGCATGGAATAGAAGTCTATTCTGCCTCCTTCATCCTTTCCTAAGGAACTGTTGTAGGTAGCGATTCCCAAATATTTACTGCTTGTACTGGGAATCATAAACTTTAAAGCGGTTATTTCATTGTAACCTTCGGGAAGAACAGCATCCGTTATTTCTCTAACCACTGCATTGCTACCCGATACGTCGGCATAAAACACCCGGTTATCTTCAGTCGCATAGTAGATAAACGCATTGTTGGGTTCGGGAGCGGCAGCAATAAATTTGGCATGGTCAATGCCGGTAGATGCATCAAATATACACGTTCTCAATTTATTATCTTTCGTCACCAAAGCAGTAGAGTTAGACGGCAAACCGTATTCAATATATCTGAATGTACCGTTACTTTGTTTCAGAAAAGCAAAAGAGGTCATCTTTGCTATACTCGTATAGCGTTCGCCCATATACAACAACCCCTCATTCTTATCATCAAAGTTAAAAATATGGTCGGAAGACTCATCCAGAAAATCTTCGGTAAAAAAGAACGATGTGCTGAAATCATTGGAAGAACGGTATGTAGTCTGGCAACTGAACTTATTTTGTTCCTGATCGAAAAACAATGTTATTCTGTTACCACACGATATAAACGGAGCAGGTTCGTAACGTTCACTATCGTATACGGTATTCCCCGTACGATAGGCATTCATCGGATAGGAAAAGAAGTAGTAGACAGGATAAGTGTTATGCAAATACCAATTTCCCTGTCCGTTATCATCTTTCACATATACATATACATGCGGTTTTATACCACCACTTGTAGAAAAATACCCCACTTTCATCTTCTCCGCAACAATAGGCTGCCCAGTCGATACATATTCCTGATGAAGAGGCGAACCGTTCTCCACTGAATTGGATATATCATACGAAGAATCCCAACTGAAATCAGCCACTTTCAAACGTGTCGTATAATGGTCGGTCAGCAAGTAAACCGAACGGTTGGAACCATCCGGCTGATATGGATGAGGAGCAGTGGGATCAGCAAAGATATTGAGCTCATAAGGTTTTACCCCTTCACGCTGCAGGGAAGGTGCGGTAGAAGCCAGTATATTATACTTCGGTATATATTGATTCTGAGAATTCTGAACGACCATTCCCATATCAAATCCGTCTTCTTTCTCATACAATAAGACATATCCCTTGTTGAAAGTTCCCGATACTCTTATACTGAAAATTTGTCGGTAAGCAATATCCGTCACTTTGTTTTTTGCTTCGAAGGCACAAGTATAAGTACTATTCGGAGATCCGATAGGATCGGCTATAACAAAATCAAAGTCTTTACCCTCCTGCAATACATTCCATGCAGAACCGCTTTTATAATACCACGTATAATCCAAATTATCCATATTGCCCGAAGTAGTATTGAGTTCAGGAGTAATCAACAACCGTTCTCCTACTTCCACTGAATAGCTCTCCTGAATATTAGCAATTTCTGTCACCCGATTGATTGCTTCATAGTCATAATTGCCCTTGTCTTCATTGCATGCAAACAGAGACAGTATTCCGGCACATACAATTATTATCCGTAAATCTATTATATATTTCATATCCATCATCTTTTATTGAATACTAGATAGAGGCATCTTGACCTCTTCACCAAATTCATCAAGCAAAGGCTCTCCATGCTCGTTTTTATATTTTACCAAGTAACGATTAATCAATGAAACCATTCCAAAAGAAATTTCCCTCGAGAAACGTTTGGTAAACGTTTCCTTACCCGTCGGGTCGTTATCTTCAGGATCAATCTCAAAATATTCTCTTGTCACTCCGCAAGCCTCATATATCACATTCATTTTTGCATTACTGTATGCGCCGAATGTACTTTCTAAGGTCATCGACGAATAAGAAGCCGCCCATAAACTGGGTTTTTCAGCCAGTGCCGTAAAATAAATACTATAAATCAATCCGTTTCGATTGTTTCCTTTATCATATCTGGACGTTGAATAATCCGTATGAAAGTTTTCATTCGAAGCCAACCGGATACGGGCAAACAACATTTCATTATCAACGGCTTCCGTACGTTTCAGCCTTACTTCCACATTACCAAAGATTGAGTTGGCAGGTAGATACGCAGACAAAATCTCTATATCTTCTCCTTCTGTGGCTGTCGATTCTTCAGGTATCATCACTACTTTTACCGCCCGGTCTGTTTCCGAAACTCGTCCCATTAGTTTGATAGGAATCTTAATGATACTGTCGTTTTTCAACGGCCTGTCATATCCCATATTAACAGTGATCTGATCTTCATTTTCTCCAAAGTCGGAAGAGGACGCATCAGCATATTTAAAATAAATTCGAGGAACATCTTCATAAGTCATTAAATCCTCGTCAGCGCAAGATACCATTCCTATCCCAAGAAATAGAAATGTATAAACACACCATTTAAAACTGTTTCTTTTCATATTGAATTTATTTTTAAAGACTGAATTATATATCTGTTTCAATATTCGGAATAGGTATATTATACATTGCACTGGCATTTACTGCCACCGAAGCTCCTCCGTATCCGGGAAACATCTGATCGCTCTTCATCCGCTTATGATAAAAATAAGCTTGCCCTTCCCACTAAAACTCCTTATAATATTCACTCTCTATGTGGGAATAGAATTGTTCATCCATATCATTCTCCGTCAAGTAATAAAAGCTAGTCTCCGGAATGCCTCTATGAGAAGAAACAGTGTTCAATAGTTCGGCAGCTGTCTTTTTATCACCATCTTTCAAGGCTGCTTCCGCCTGAATATAATACATTTCAGTAACACGAATCAACGGTTGGAAATCGACCAACGCGGGAAGATTACTATTGGCTGAAATATTAAACTTGTTAGAGATGTAGGTACCATTCTGCGAATAGGAGACAGAACTTCCTCCCTGGTCGTTACTTTCCGTCCACTGCCGGGCACGGACATCTATTATTGCTTTCAGGTTATCACCAAAACCGGAATAGATGTTTTGAACCAAATTATCACGGTCTACTGCATATAAATCGTTTATATCCGTTTTATTATAAAAGGAGTTATAATTGGAAAGCATATCCGGATTGTTGATTCCAAAAACTACTTCATTGAAGAAAGAGTAATCCATATTGGCAAGTACGGTTGTAACATTTGTCCATGAGAACACTTTTCCTTTTTCCCCTATCTGATCAGTCACTACCTTGGCTGCTATAGCCGCATTCTTATAGTCTCCTATATATTGCAATACACGGGCTTCGAGCGCTTTCACCGCATAATAATTCATACGTCTGTTACGATTTTTATAAAAATCACTTATCAGCTCCTTACTAATAGCAGAGTCATCAGACAGGATAGGGTCAGCAGCCAACAACCGTTCCGCCTCACGAATATCCTCCAATAAATAATCCAAATATTCATCGGCAGTGGAGTACACATCTTCTTCATAACCGACATGATTCAGTATCATATCCGTAGTTCTACTATACGGCAAAATCTTATTGATATTCGAACGATCTTTCCATCTGGGGCCGAACAAACGGAAAAGGTCAAAATGAAGATAAGCCCGTAATCCGTATGCCTCACCCATCAATACATCTTTATTGTTACTACCGATAACAGCAGTCGATCCCTCCATGCTTTTCAAAAAATAGTTGATATTGAGAAGTGTATTATATCCGCTTTTCCATATAACGGCAAATATGCTTTCAGCTGCTCCATACTCTTCGGACCGTCCGTTACAGAGGAAAAACAATGTGGCAGACAATTTATTTCCCGACGGTTGTGACGGAGGATAGGTATAAAAGTGCCCCATTGCGTCCAGAGCAGTCTGAGATAAATTCGCCCCGTAAAGGGAGGTAGATATTAATTGCCTGTAAAGCCCGTTTAAAGCTCCATGAATACCTGCTTCCGTTTTATACTGGTCTTCTTCCAATACCTTGTCCTTCGGTGCCACATCCAGAAAGTCGCTACAGGAAGTAAAGAAGCCTATGGCTACTATATATAATAAATGTGATATATTTCTTTTCATACTTAATTCTATATTTATTCGTGTATTGTTATCGTTAGAAACGAGCACTTAATCCGAAAGATATGGCTCTCTGGAACGGATAGTCCGTTCCTCTTTCCCGTTTCATTTCGCTCAAGTCGAAGAAATCATTGAATGAAACATTAAACCGCAGGTCTTTCAGGAACAAACGCTTAATCCATTCGTCTCTGGAAAAATCCCAACTGATACGTGCACTTTCGCCACGCAGATAATTGTCGCGTTGAACAAAGCGAGATGAAATCGGAGTCTGGGTAGTTAATGAAATACCCTTGAACTGTGATACATCACCGGCATTCTGCCATCTGCTATACAAAGCACGCTTATCCTGATTATAAGCAATGTTCGATGCAGAAATATTTTCTACCTTGTTAAACAAAGCCGAGTTGAATGCAAACGAACCTAAGTTATAACGCAAGTTGACACTTGCCTGCAAATTCTTGTAAGTAAACGATATACCGAATACACCCCGTATTTTCGGATTGGTATCGGCTATCTTCACACGGTCGTCAGCATTATAATCGAATGTAGGAGTTCCGTTCTTGGTGAGAAATACTTCCTTACCCGTTGCCGGATCGATGCCTAACGAACGAACTGCAAAAAGGGCAGTAGGACTTTCACCATCCTGATACTGTATCATTGAGTTTACATTCAACTTACTATCTACCGAAGAGTCTTTCTTATAGGCATCGTTCAAGTTAGCTAGAGCTTCTCCAAATCCTCCATATACAGATTTATAAGTATTTCCATTCAAACGGAAGTTCAGCATAATGCGCTTTTCCAGATTTCGTATAGCATACCAACTCACATTAAACTCAAAACCATTAGTATTCAAATGACCGAGGTTAATGGGTAAAGTAGACAAACCGCTGGAAGGCTTTTGCTGAATAGATACTACCAATGGATTGGTATTTGTATGATAGTAGTCCATGGTCAACAACAAACGATTATCCCAGAACATAAGATCAATACCCACAGAGGTCTTCTTTACAACTTGCCACTCCAAATTAGGATTGGCATAACCGGACAAATAAGAAGCAGTACCGAAAATATCGCTACCTGCATAATAACTATATACATTACTTGTCAGGTTACTGACATTCTGATTACCGTTACTACCAAATGAACCACGTAATTTTAATTCCTGCATCCAGTCCCAGTCCTTGGCAAATGATTCCTTGCTGACATTCCAACCGGCCCCTACCGACCAGAATGTCTGGAATTTCTTATCGCGCCCGAAAGAAGTGGAACCGTCACTCGAAAGACTGGCATCAAACAAATAACGATACTTATAGTTATAATTGAAAGTCCCCAGAAAACTTACTCCACGACTAATGCTTTCGCTATATCCGGGTGTCGAATTTTCTTTAAAGGAATAAGCAAAAGAAGGAATGGCACCTACTCCTTTCGGAAAACCGGTAGCTACAAATGACTCGGTATTTGAAGAAGTAGACCTGATTTCAGCACGGCCATTGAAAGTCAGATTATGATCATTCAAAGAAAGTGCATAAGCGATACCGGTATTCATGGTATAACGCCAACTTCTGGATTTCGATGAGGAATATTCACCTTGTTTGGTATAATCCGACGAAGCATACTTCGTATGAGCCGGATCGGTGAAGTTCATATTGTCAGTGTTGGTTGTATTCAAACTCATTGAGGCCGTCCAACGCAGATTATCAATAATATACCAATTAAGGTTTGTGTTATTAGTAACGGACAGTATTTTAGATCTGTTTTCGGAAGGCAACATAGCATTGTAATATGGATTAGTAGCTGTTATGTCGGCATAATTCGCACGTTTATACACATCCAGATCACGAGGGATAGTACCGTCTTCATTAGTAACCGGATAATAAGGATTAGCATTTACAAACTCTGAAAAGGAGCCCCATGCACCATTATTTCCATTTGTTATGTTTACATTCAAGTTATTCGAAATATTAAACTTGTTTTTACGGTAAGTCATACGCATATTTCCTCCGAATGTCTGACGAACAGAACCTTTCATAACTCCTTGGATATCTTTGAACATAGCACCTATCTGGTACAGGAATCCTTTGTCACCTCCCGACACATTCAATGAATGAGATTGTGTTACGGCAGTTTGGATAGGTACTTTCAACCAGTAAGTATCTACTCCTCTTCTCACATTCTCCAAAGCCCGCTGATATTGTGCAATGCTTTCTCTGTTGCCTGACCAGTCATTCAAATCACCATAACGACCGGCCAAGACTTCAAATTCCAGTTTTTCGGCAGCATTCATCATGTTGTAAACACTCAAGTCGGCCCATGCCACTTGCGCATCTCCACTATAATTGATCATCACTTCACCGGCTTTGGGTTTAATAGTTTCTACAACCACCACGCCGTTTGCTCCCTTTGAACCGTAAATGGCAGTGGAAGCAGCATCTTTAAGTAAAGTGATAGATTCAATTCTATTGATATCCAAATCATTAATCTCTTGCAGGCTAGATTCAAAACCATCCAAAATAAACAGAGGTTCATTGGGATTGGTCGTCGTATCATCATAAATTCCGGAAATAGTCATCGTAGTACCACCACGCATGGTAATTCTGGACATGGTATTAGGGTCGGACCCCATCGACATATCATCAGCAACTACGAAAGAAGGATCCAACGTTTTTAAACTTTGAAGCACATTAATATTACCCACAGCCTTCAGTTCCTCCTGATTGACTGTCCTATACGAACCGGTAAACCCCATTTTATTACGTTGGATAATACCTGCCTCTACTACCACTTCATCCAATGCTTTGGTATCGGTTTTCAGTACCACCGACATCTGGGGTTTCGGAGATAACGATTGAGATTGCATGCCTACATAAGATATCTTTATCCGATTGCTTTGAGGCACATTGACAAGTCTGAAATTCCCGTTCGCATCTGTAATCGTGCGAATAGAAGTTCCTTCTACCTGTATGGTTGCACCAATTACAGGTAGTCCGTCTTCTTCAGCAATAATTTTACCTTTTACTTCCGAAATAACATTCTGAGGATTTTTATGTGTAATATTGATGAATTGCCCTTCAATGACATACTTCAAAGGATGCTTCCCAATAATTACCTTTAAAACTTCTTCAATCGAAGCTTTCTCCACCTTTCCAGTAGAATGATAAGAACGAACTTCATCGTAGATAAAAAGTACTTTATATCCCGATAATTTCTGCAAACGTTTAAAAATAGAAGGTAAACCTTCATTTTTAAATTCCATTGTTATTTGCTTTCCATTACCAACTTGTGCCTTAACATAAGGTGAATGGACATAACAGAACAACAAAAGTAAAACAATCAATTTCCATGCTTGTCTTTCCATAAATCCGATTGGTTAAATAAATCTATTTTTTATATTTTATACGAGTTTTATAAAAGAATGGTTACCCATAAAAAGATTTATTTTCCAAAAATATTTTTCTAACCGGATTTATTTCTTGCTGAATAGTTGTTTTTTACTCGATAATAAGGCTTTCACCTTCTAAATAGACATGAATTCTTTCCATACGATTTAACAACTCAATCAAATCAGAAACTTTCTGTTGACGGTTTGCCAGAAAATGCATACGCAGATTCATTATCTCACTGTTTCTAAATTCTATATCTATATTATACCATTTACCTATTTCTTTCATCATATCCACCAATGCTACATCGTCGAAATAAAAGAATCCTTCCTTCCAATACAAGAATGTTTCCGTATCAACTTCATCAACGGCAAATGTTCCGTCTGAAACGAGTTGTGCACTTTGCCCCGGCTTCATTTCTACAGTTTGTAAACTACAGGTATCACTGACGGCAACTTTTCCTTCGATTAAGGTAACACGGACATTGTCGGGAGAGTAGCTACGCACATTAAATTCCGTTCCTAATACTCGAACCTGAACATTTCCACTTTTTACTATAAAAGGATGTTCAGTGTTTTTGGTTACATTAAAATAAGCTTCCCCTTCCAAAGAAACAACTCTTTCTTTTCCTTTAAACACCGTAGGATAAGACAAGCGACTGTCCGAATTTAAAAGTACTTCAGTCCCGTCGGATAAAACTACCTTAAAAGTTTCTCCTCTCGGTATACTTAATCTATGTATCTGTACTTTTTTATTTCTTATTTTCTTATTCTCAGTCTGAATAGTATTATAAGCAATCTTCTGCGGTGATAATTTCACCGTAGAAGAGGGAAGTGATTGCACTGCTTTTTTTAAAGGTTCAACTTTTTCTTCACCGGCAACCTGCAAAGTAACTTGCTGCGGGGCGTGGTCTGCCTGAAAAACTTTAATACTTTCTATATCCGATTCCGGAGAAAAGGACATCATGCGTAAAACCAGTATAATAATGATTGTTGCCGCTACTCCTGCAACACTTGTCCATAAAATATAGAGCTTTTTATTTCGCCTGTCCAGATGTTTTCGATGAAAATCAGCTAAAGCCTGCTGTGTATTAATAGAAAGTGCATTTTTTTCCATTTGCATTCCTATTACAGCTTCTGCAATATCACTGCAGGTCTGAAAGCATTCCTCATTCTCTCTTAATGCCTGCAATTGATCGGAAGTAATATCAGAAACATTTTCCATTATTTCCAAAGCTTCCTTTTCCGACTTATTTATATATGTATTATTTTCATCCATAGATTATTCATTAGATATATAATATACGTTTTAAAATTCATTTTGGTTACCTTTTTGGCCTAATTCTTCACGAAGAATACGCAAAGCTTTTACTATATTCTTATGAATAGCTGCCACGCTTACATTGAGTTCCTCGGCCACTTCCTTATATTTCTTGTTATGGATGTAACACGCTTCCAAAATGTAATAATTATACGGAGTCAGCTTTTTCATGGCTTTACGAATACATAAAATACGGGAATCCGGTTGTTGTGAATCCGATTCTTTTATTTTATTGATTAATTGCGAAGTAAATTCGACATATTCTTCATGGATATTTTGTTTACGAAGGTAATCAATGCAACGTGTACGAATTATTGTATACAAATAAGTTTTCGCTGTAACTTCTTCTATTTTATCATAATTACGCCACAAATATTCAAAAGCATCACTTACGATATCCCGGCAGACTTCGACATCATTTACAAAATAGTATGCAAAATATACAAATTGTGCATACCACTCATTAAACATTCTGTCAAAAGCAGCTTTATCATCCATTTATTCTCGTATTCTTTTATTATTTTCTGGCAGACAAATATACATTAAAACTTGATACGTAGTTGCATTTGTATATCTGCTTTTTTATTTCCATAGATTAAATCGTTGCCGGAACCTATCTCGTTACGGTCCAGATAGACGGTTTCGCCGAACT
>OGXS01002294.1_pt1 | contig 9919 bp, 10 predicted proteins | sample 1576371 | NCBI WGS metagenome assembly OGXS01 (sample SAMEA3541475, study PRJEB24748) | human gut metagenome | biome: human gut; feature: human-associated habitat; material: faeces | place: China | collected 2012
GCCTGGATCCCCCGCCCGGGACCGGGCGGGAAACCACCTCGCAGGTCTGGACCTGCGAGGGTCCCAACGAGACCACCTGCCGCCTCAGCGGGGCCCCCGCCCCCAGGCGCGTCGGCCGCTGTGGACATCCCCCGCCCCGTGGTGTATCCTAAAGGAAACACCGAAAGGAGTCCCACCTATGCTTGACTTCCCCTACTGTAAGCTGGAGATCTTCCTCCCCCCATCCCACCTGGAGGCCGTCCAGGCGGCCCTGCGCCAGGCCGACGCCGGGCACATCGGTCGGTACGACAGCTGTTTGTCCTACCACCCCGTCACCAGCTGCTGGCGGCCCCTGGAGGGGACCCACCCCTACCTGGGCACCCCCGGCCAGGTGAGCCAGGAGGCCGAACTCAAAGTGGAGGTCACCTGCCAGACCGAGGAGGTAGACCAGATCATCGCCGCGGTGAAAGCCGTCCACCCCTATGAGGAGCCGGTGATCAACGCCATCCCCCTCTTCCGCACCAGTTTTTGACGTCCCAGACAGTCCAACAGCCCCAAGGCACGGGAACCCATCCCATGCCTTGGGGCTGTTTCTTCGCTTTTGGACATGCTTTGGCGGGAATCACTCCGCGGTGGCCTGGGCCAGCACTTGGGCGGCCACGGAACCGGCCACCCGGGCCCCGGCGCTGCCGTTTTCCACCAGGACCACGAAGGCCAAGGGGTGGTCAGGATCGTCGATGAACCCGGCGAACCAGGCGTGGGGTTCCGCACCCCCGCCCACCTCAGCGGTACCCGACTTGGCGCACACCGCCAGGTCGCCAAACTGGCTCTGGCCATACTCGGTGACCACGTTGTTGCGCATCATCTCTTTCAGGCGCTGGCAGGTCTCCGCGCTGTAGGTCTCATAGGTGTCCTTCCCGTCGGGCAGGGCAGCGGGGAGGGAAGTGCCGCCGATGGTCTCGCTGCCCACCAGGTTGGGCACCACGGCCTCGCCCTCGTTGGCGATGCTCCCCATAAAGGCCAGCAGAGAGCAGGGGTTCACCAGGTCCTTGTCCTGGCCCACCCCGGACCAGCCCAGGTAGGCGCTGCCGTCCTCCTCCGCCACAAAGCTGCCGGAAGCGGTGGAGATGCCGTTGACATTCAGGGAGTCCAGCAGGCCCGCCTGCTCCACGTACTTGGCCAGGGTGCTGCCCCCCAGCTCCATGGCCAGGGTGGCGTAAGCCCCGTTGCAGGAGCAGGCCAGGCACTGGTTGATGTCCATGTCCGCCCCGTGGGCATAGGGGCAGGTGATCACATCGCCCCCCACCTCCAGGCTGCCGGTACAGGTGTAGCGGAACTGGTCCAGGTCGTCCTTCTCCTCTATGGCCGCGGCGGTGGTGATGATCTTAAACACCGAGCCGGGGGGGTAGGTGCTGGAGAAGAAGCGGTTTAAGTACACCCCTTCATAGGCGGAATTCTCGTTGACATCCGACGGGGGATTGTTGGGGTCATAGGAGGGGGAACTGACCAGGCACTTGATGTCCCCGGTGGTATAATCGTACACCGCCACCACCCCTTTGTGGCCGTTGAGGGCGGCGTAAGCCGTTTCATTCAGGGAGGCGTCCAAGGTCAGGTGCACATCGTGGCTGCCCAGGGCGGTGCCGGTGATGGGGTTGTACCCCGTGAGCCGGTCGGAGAGCACCGAGCGCAGAGAAGTGCCGAAGTTCTGGTCCCCCACCAGGTGGAGGGTGGCCACTCGGGTGGCGCGGTTTTTCGCGTACTCCCCCGTCTCCCCGTTGTAGAGGAGGACGCCATTGGTGTCATAGATGGCGCCGGAGTTGTAGTACTGGGACCCGAAGAAACCCACCCATTCGTCCCCTTTCCACAGCCACTGCACCAGGAAGAATACCATCCCTGCGGCAAAGGCAGCGGCCAGGACCAGGGCGATGATGGTCCGTCGTTTCAGTCGTTTCATGGGCGTCTCCCCCTTTCTGTCCGGCGGCTCTCCCCGGTGCGGGGCCGGCCGGTGAGGGGATCCTCCCCTTCCGGCCAGAGGGGACCGTCAATCAGGTCGTCCCAACTGCCCGGGTCCCGGGCCAAGTCCTCCCGCCCTGGGGGCGCGCCCCGGCCGTAGGCGCTCCGGTAACCGTCCCTGTCATCATCGTACCGGTCATCATAGTCATCGTAGTCGTAGCCGTCGTAATCGTCGTACTCCGCATCATCGTCATAATCATCGTAGTTATCGTAATCGTCGTAGTCGTCATAGCCGTCCTCGTCGTAGTCATCGTACCAGCCGTTGTACCGGTCGTCATAGATCCGGTCGGAGTCCGGTGGGATCCACCCTCGGATCCGCTTGGGCAGCTTCAAGGTGAAGCTGGCGTTGGGCCGGGTGTCCGCCGCCTTGAGGAAGGCCAGCAAGCCCCAGCAGGAGATCATACTGGACCCGCCCAGGGAGACGAAGGGGAAGGTCACCCCGGTAAGGGGGAGGATATCCACCGCCCCCAGCACGTTGAGGGTGGTCTGGAACACCAGCATGGCCGCGGCGGAGTTGGCGGCAATGACATAGTAGCTGGACCGGGCCGTGGCCGCGCACCGGGAGGCGTAGACCACCAGCACCAGGATCAGAAACACCGCGCACAGGGCCAGGATCAGGCCGAACTGCTCGCTGATGACGCCGAAGACCAGGTCGGTGTTGGCCGCGCCGATGTTTTTCAGGAACACATCGTCCCCCGTCCCCTTGCCGAAGAGGCCGCCGCTGGCGATGGCGGACATGGTACGGGTCTGCTGGAAGCCCCCGGAGTCGGCGGCGTGCTCCCACACATGGCGCCAGGCCCCGAAGCGGTTGGCGATGTAGGGCTTGAACTGGAGGATCATCCATCCCCCCGCCCCGGCGGCGGTGGCCATAAGGCCCACAAACCCAATGTCCCCCGACCGGAGGAAGGCGATGACCAGCAGGGCCACAAAGAAGATGAGGGCGGTACCAAAGTCACTCATCAGGGCCAGGCAGCCCATACAGAAGCCGCAGAAGAGGATGGTAAAGATCAGGTTTCGCCGGGCAAAGAGCCGGTCCAGGGTGGCCGCCCCGGTGAAGATGAAGGCGATCTTCACAAACTCCGAGGGCTGAAAGCCGATGGGGCCGATATGGATCCAGTTCCGGGCCCCGAAGAGCTGGGAACCAAAGAGCACGTTGAAGATCAGCAGCAGGCAGGTAAAGATGGCCACCGGCCAGCGCAGGGAGACCGTGGATTTCAGGTCCCGCAGCAGCACGCTGAGCACCAGGAACACCACAATGCCCGCAATGACGCAGATGGTCTGGGTGAGCAGATTGGAAGGGTCATAGGCTGCCGCCACCGCGAAGGAGAGGGTGCAGAGGAAGAAGGCTATGGTCTCCACCTCAAAGGCCGTGCGCTTCATGGATCGGTAGATCAGGTAGGTCACCCACATGGCCGCCATGAGGATGGCAAAGGCCCCGGCGATCATCACCACCTGCTGGACCTCCCGCCCCGGGATGCACTGGACGGCCATCATGATCTGAAACACCGTCAGGTACCCCAGGGTGCGGCCTGGGCTCAGGGGGCGTTCCGCCACCCCCCAGCGCATGGCCTGCTCCCGCTCTTCGGCCTCACTGATGGCGTAGAACTCCATGCCCACGCCCCCCAGGTCAATGATGTCCCCGGTTTTCAGGGGGGTGGTGTGGGTGACTTTTTTCCCGTTGAGCCGGGTGCCGTTTTTGGTTTGCAGGGGTTGGAGTTTCCAGTTCCCCTTATCGTCCCGGAGCAGGGCGGCGTGGCTGCGGGAGACGGTGGGAAAATCCAGGCTGACATCGACCCAGGCTCCCCGGCCGATGGCATTCTCCCAATGGCACAGGTCCAGCTTGGTCCCGTCGGCCAGGGTGAGCCAGCCCCAGATCTCTTTGCCCGTCTTCTCCCGGAACAGGGACATGAGGCAGCGGACGATGATCAAAATGGCAATGGGGATGGCCACCACCCGCAAAATACCGCAGGCCACCGGCAAAATCACGTCGATGGCCGCGGCAATGGCCGCGCCGGTATCTGGGTTCTGCAGCGCGGCTTGGACTTGCTCCCCCAGCTGGGAGAAAATCGCCCCCAGGCGGGCGATGAGTTCCTGCATGGCTTCCTCCTTTTCTCCGGCCGGCAGGGCCGGCCAGCGGAGCGTGTGTTTCGTGGGTACCCTCTCGCCCCGGGGTGCCACCCCAGGGGAAGGGACCGGAAAGACGCCGTGGCGTCACTTTCCGGGTATTATATCATACTTTGCGGAAAACACAAGTCAGGCCCCCACCTTGGCGGCGGTCTCCCCCTTTGGATTTTGAGGGTTTCCACAATGCCATCTCTTTCTCGCCCCTTTCCTTTGTTTCTTCTTGCCATTTTCAGGGTTGTTGATAAAATAAAAGTATCCGGGAACTTTTCCTCTCTCTCAGCGTCTTACTCTATAAAGTGGGAACCCCATTCCCACACCCCTCACACCACCCCCGAAGGAATGCTATGGAAAGGAGTCCCCCCATGAAAAAACGATACCTCCTCTTGTGCTTGCTGGCCTGCTGCGGCCTGCTGGCCCTGGCGGGCTGCGGGGAAGACCCCGGCGACACCACCGCCAAGCCCGTCCTCTACCTCTACCCCGAGGAAGAGACCACCGTCAACGTCCAGTTGGACTACACCGGCCAGCTCACCACCACCTACCCCGCCTATGGGGACGGCTGGACCGTCACCGCCCATCCTGACGGTACCCTCACCGATCCCACCACCGGACGGGAGTACTACTGCCTCTTCTGGGAGGGCATCTCCCCGGTGGAGTATGACTTCTCGGAAGGCTTCGTGGTCCCCGGCGAGGACACCGCCGCCTTCCTGGAGGAAGCCCTGGCTACCTTAGGTCTCACCGATCAGGAGGCCAATGAGTTCCTCATCTATTGGCTGCCCAAGATGGAAGGCAACCCCTACAACCTCATCGCCTTCCAGGACGAGGTGTACACCGAGAACGCCGCCCTCTCCATCTCCCCCACCCCCGACACCCTTCTCCGGGTCTTCATGGCCTGGAAGGGGCTGGAGGAGCCGATGGAGGTTCCGCCCCAAGCTCTCACCCCCACCCCCCGCACTGGGTTCACCGTGGTGGAGTGGGGTGGGGCAGAAGTCCAGTAACCGCCCTTGCGCCGGCCTGCCGGCTGTGCTACACTGGGGAAAACCATGGTAATCAGGAGGGTTCCCTATGCGCGCCTTTGCCTATCTGTCCCAGGGCCAAGCCGGTTGGATCGAGAAGGAGATCCCCAAACCTACCGGGGTGGACGGGGTCATCCGTCCCCTGCTGGTGGCCCCCTGCACCTCGGACGTCCACAACGTGGCCATCAACTGCCTGGCCCCCCACCGCATCCTGGGCCACGAGGGTCTGGGGGAGATCGTCGCCGTGGGGGAAGGGGTCAAGGACTTCCAGGTTGGGGAAATTGTGGTGGTCCCCCCAGTGACCCCGAACTGGCGCACCGTCCCCTCCCAGCTGGGGGCCCACCAGCACTGCAGCGGCCTCATCACCGGGCAGAAGCTCTCCAACTCTGAGGACGGCCTCATGGCGGAGTACGCCCTCATCCGGGACCTGGATGCCAACGCCGCCCGGATCCCCCCAGGGGTCTCCTGGGAGGGGGCGGTGATGGCCGCCGACATGCTCAACACCGGCCTCTACGGGGCCCAGCTGGCCGACGTCCAGCCTGGGGACACGGTGGTGGTCATGGGGGTGGGCCCGGTGGGTCTCATGGCCATCGCCGGGGCCCGGCTCCGGGGGGCTGGGCGGATCCTGGCCATCGGCAGCCGAAAGGCGGGGGTGGAACTGGCCCGGTTCTACGGCGCCACCGACGTGCTCAATTATAAGGAGGGGGACGTCACCCGCCAGGTATATGCCCTCACCCACAAGCAGGGGGCGGACTGCTGCATCTGCGCCGGAGGCGGCACCGAGGCCCTGGGCCAGGCGGTGGCCATGGTCCGCTGGGGTGGCACCGTGGGGAACGTGAACTACTTCACCACCTACGGGGACCTGCCCGTGAACAACGTCCGCTACGGCTTCGGCATGGGCAACAAGACCATCCGGGGCGGCGAGTGCCCCGGGGGCCGGGGGCGGATGGAAAAGCTCCTGGCCCTCCTCCAGTACGGCCGGGTGGACCCCGTCCCCCTGATCACCCACCGGTTCCAGGGCCTAGAGCAGGTGGAAACCGCCTTCCGCCTCATGGCGGAAAAGCCCCCGGAACTGGTGAAGGCCGTGGTGGCCCTGTAATTCTCCCCGGAAAGGAAGTCTGCTCCCATGGAAAGTCTCTTTCGCTGCCCTCTGTGCGCCCAGCCCCTGGACCGGGAGGACCGCCGCTACCACTGCCCCCAAGGCCACAGCTTTGACCGGGGGGCGGCGGGGTACGTTCACCTGCTCCCCGCCAACCAAAAACACGCCAAGGACCCGGGGGACGACAAGGGCATGGCCGCCGCCCGGAACCGCTTCCTCTCCGGGGACCACTATGCCCCCCTGCGGGAGACCCTGGCCCAGCTGGCCCTGGCCCACACCCCAGACCGCCCCGTCCTCCTGGACGCCGGCTGCGGGGAGGGGTACTACAGCGCCGGCCTCTTCCAAACCCTGGCCCAGGCGGGGAAAATGCCCCGGCTGGCAGGGGTAGACCTGTCCAAGCACGCCCTGCGCCGGGCGGCCAAGCGGGTCCCCGACGGGGAGTTCGCCGTGGCCTCGGTGTACCACCTGCCGGTGGCCGACGGGGTGGCGGACCTCTTGGTGGACTGCTTCTCCCCCCTGGCCCTCACGGAGTTTTGGCGGGTGCTGAAACCGGGGGGCTGGTTCCTCTACGTGGTGCCCGGGGCCCGGCACCTGTGGGAGCTCAAGCAGGTCCTCTACGACCGGCCCTACCCCAATGAGGAGAAGCAGACTCCCTACCCCGGCTTTGCCTACCGGGCCATCCGGGAAGTGGACTTCACCGCCCACCTGCCTGACCCCCAGACCATCCAGGACCTGTTCCAAATGACCCCCTACTTCTGGAAGACCCCCAAGGAGGGGGCGGCCCGGCTGGCCGCCCTGCCCAGCCTGGACACCACCGTCTCCTTCCGGGTCCATGTGTTCCAGAAGGCCGGGCAAGAGGGGGGCACGCCATGAGCCCCTTCCCCTCTCAGTTCATTGTGGACGCCTTCACCGACCAGCTCTTCGCCGGGAATCCCGCCGCCGTCTGCCTCCAGCCCCTGCCGGAGGCCCTGATGCAAAGGGTGGCCCAGGAGAACAACCTCTCCGAGACTGCCTTCCTGACGAAAACCGGCGACGGCTATGCCCTGCGGTGGTTCACCCCCGCCGGGGAGATTGACCTCTGCGGCCACGCCACCCTGGCAGCCGCCCATGTGGTGCTCACCCAGCTGGAGCCCGGCCGGCAGCAGGTCACCTTCCACACCTGCAGCGGCCCCCTCCCTGTCCAGAAGCAGGGGGACCGGTACGAGATGGACTTCCCCGCCTACACCCTCTCCCCCGTCCCGGTGACCGAGGCCATGGCCGCCGCCTTCGGGGCCAGGCCCACCGCCGCCTACCTGGGCCGGGACCTGCTGTGCGTCTTTGACCGGGAGGAGACCGTGGGGGCCTCACTCCGGACCAGGCGGCCCTCAGAGGGCTGGAGGGCCTCCTCCAACACGCCACCGCCCGGGGGCGGGCGGCGGACTGCGTCTCCCGCTCCTTCGCCCCCAAGTGCGGGGTGCCGGAGGACCCGGTGTGCGGCTCCGGCCACTGCCACATCTTCCCCTACTGGGCCCGGGTCCTGGGAAAGGACACCCTGGTGGCCTGGCAGGCCTCCCCCCGGGGCGGCACCCTCTACGGCACCCTGGAGGGGGGCCGGTTGAAGCTGTCTGGGAAGGCCGTGATCTTCGCCGCCACCACGTTTTTCCTCCCTGGCGCTTCCCCTATGGACCTGTCCCAGAAGCCCTAAATTCCCTCTGCGCCCCTGTCGGATGGACCGGCGGGGGCGTTTTTCTGCCCGGCAGCCGGGTTGCCATCCCTGGCATTGTGTCGTATAATACGGGCAGCAATTCGGCACGAAAGGACAACCGCCATGCGCAACGCCATTTTCTTTGACTTAGACGGCACCCTCACCGACTCCGGCCCGGGGATCATGAACTCCGCCCTCCCCGCCCTGGAACACTTCGGCATTCCGGTGGCAAACCGGGACCAGCTGCGGGTCTTCGTGGGCCCGCCCCTGCGGCAGACCTTCGCCCGGTTCGGGGTGCCGGAGGCGGGGATCGAGGAGGCCATCCGGATCTTCCGGGCCCGGTACATCCCCATCGGCAAGTTTGAAAACACCCCCTACCCCGGCATCGCGGACCTGCTGGCCCGGCTGCAGGCAGAGGGTTTCTCCCTGTATGTGGCCACTTCCAAGCCCCAGGTCACCGCCATCGAGGTGCTGGAGCACTTCCAGCTGGCCCACCACTTCACCCTGATCTGCGGGGCCGACCCCGCCGTGAGCCGGGAGACCAAGGCCGACGTCATCGCCCACCTGCTGGCCCAGATCGGGGACCCCGGCCGGGCCGTCATGGTGGGGGACACGGACTACGACGTGCTGGGGGCCAAGGACCACGGCATCCCCACCATCGGGGTCACCTGGGGGTATGGGGAAGCTGCGGCCATGCAGGCCGCCGGCGCGGTGGCGCTGGCAGACACCCCGGAGGCCCTGCACACCTATTTGCAGGCCTTCGCCGCCCTTCCCGCCGGTTCCCCCTCTACCTTCCTAGAAAGGAGCCCACGTTATGGCAAGCAATGAGACCGTCTTTCGCATGCGTTTTGGAAAAATCTACCGCCTGCTGTTGGACAAGGCCGTCAAGAAAGGACGGACCGAGGAGGAGGTCCACCAGGTGACCGCCTGGCTCACCGGGTACTCCCCGGAGTTTTTGGTCCAGGCCATGGACACTGACCTGACCTATGGGGACTTCTTCCGCCAGGCCCCCCACCCCAACCCCAACCGGGAGAAGATCAAAGGCGTGGTCTGCGGCGTGCGGGTGGAAGCTGTGGAGGACCCCCTCATGCGGGAGATGCGCTACCTGGACAAACTGGTGGACGATCTGGCCAAAGGCAAGGCCATGGAGGCCGTCCTGCGGCAGAACGCCCGCTGACATCGAAAAACCGGACCCAGCCCCCTTTTGAGAAGGGACTGGGTCCGGTTTTTTACTTTGGAAGCGTGGCCGGCCCTCACATCTCCCGCCGGCCCTCCAGGGCCCGCATGAGGGTGGCGTCGTCGGCGTACTCCAGGTGGCCCCCCACCGGCACGCCGTAGGCCAGGCGGGTGACCTTCACCCCAAAGGGTTTGAGCAGCCGGGAGAGGTACATGGCGGTGGCCTCCCCCTCGGTGTCCGGGTTGGTGGCCATGATGACCTCCTGCACCTCCCCCTGGGCCACCCGGTCCAGGAGGGACTTGATGTGCAGGTCATCCGGCCCCACCCCGTTCATGGGGGAGAGGACCCCGTGGAGGACGTGGTACTTCCCCCGGTACTCCCGGGCCCGCTCCATGGCGATGACGTCCTTGGGGTCGGCCACCACGCACACCTGGCTGCCGTCCCGCTTCTCACTGGCGCAGATGGGGCAGGGCCCCTCCCCCTGGGTGAGGTTCTGGCAGACGGGACACAGGGCGATGGTCCGTTTGGCCTCCAGAATGGACTGGGCAAAGGTCTCCACCTCCCCCTCCGGCAGGGAGAGGACGAAGAAAGCCAGCCGCTGGGCGGTCTTATGCCCGATGCCCGGCAGGCGGGCAAACTGCTCCACCAGTTTTTCAAGGGGCGCAGGGAAATATTCCATAATATAATGTCCTTTTCAGTGAAGATATTGCGTAAATGCAGAGGATCAGCCACGCAGCTCCCGGATGCGGGCGGGGATGTCCTCTGCCTTATAGACGGAGGAGCCGGCCACCAGCACGTTGGCGCCGGTCACTTCGCTGCGGCCAGAAGAT
>OGXS01002298.1_pt1 | contig 9910 bp, 8 predicted proteins | sample 1576371 | NCBI WGS metagenome assembly OGXS01 (sample SAMEA3541475, study PRJEB24748) | human gut metagenome | biome: human gut; feature: human-associated habitat; material: faeces | place: China | collected 2012
ATGCTGATGTCAATAAGAAAATCCTGAAAGCATTTGAGCATGGTATTACACCAATCATGTGCTGTGGAGAGACTCTGGAGCAGAGAGAACAGGGTGTAACAATGGACTTCATCCGTCAGCAGGTTAAAGTTGGATTCCAGAATGTAACAGCTGATCAGGCTAAGACAGCAGTGATCGCTTACGAGCCAATCTGGGCTATCGGAACAGGTAAGACAGCTACTACAGAGCAGGCTGAAGAAGTTTGCGCTGGTATTCGTGCTTGCATCGCTGAAGTATATGATGAAGCTACAGCAGAAGCTATCCGTATCCAGTACGGCGGATCTGTAAATGCCGGAAATGCAGCAGAGTTATTCGCTCAGGCTGATATCGACGGCGGACTTGTAGGTGGAGCATCTCTGAAAGCTGATTTCGGAAAGATCGTAAACTACAAATAAGATTTAGAAAATCAGCCGCAGGAGGCTCTCGTTTGACTGCTTCCTGCGGTTTTATGCTGTAAAAGTGATATTTAAGACGAAAGGTGATATTAAAAATGAGTAAGGAACCAACAGTACTTATGATCTTAGACGGTTATGGACTGAATGAAAAGACAGAAGGTAATGCAATTGCTATGGCAAAAACACCTGTTATGGATAAACTGATGTCAGAATATCCATGTGTAAAAGGAAATGCCAGCGGACTTGCAGTAGGACTTCCGGACGGACAGATGGGTAACTCGGAAGTTGGCCATATGAATATGGGTGCCGGACGTATCATTTATCAGGAACTGACAAAGATCACAAAGGCAATCGAAGATGGTGTATTCTTCGAGAATAAAGCACTTCTGGCTGCATGTGAGAATGCCAAGAAGAATGATTCTGCACTGCACCTGATGGGGCTGGTATCTGACGGTGGTGTTCACAGCCACATCGGACATATCTTCGGTCTTCTGGAACTGGCTAAGAGACAGGGACTTGAGAAAGTATACGTACACTGTTTCCTTGACGGTCGTGATACACCGCCGGCTTCAGGAAAAGAGTATGTAGAGCAGTTAGAAGCTAAGATGAAAGAAATCGGCGTAGGAGAGGTTGCAAGTGTTTCCGGACGTTATTATGCAATGGACCGTGATAACCGCTGGGATCGTGTAGAAAAGGCTTACAAGGCACTTTCAGCAGGCGAAGGTGAGACAGCTGCTTCTGCAACAGAAGGAATCCAGGCTTCTTATGATGCAGATGTAACGGATGAGTTCGTTGTACCATTTGTAGTAACAAAGGACGGCGCACCGGTTGCAACGATCAAAGAAAATGATTCCGTAGTATTCTTCAACTTCCGCCCGGACAGAGCAAGAGAGCTCACAAGAACATTCTGTGACGACAGCTTTGACGGATTTGACAGAGGAGACAGAATCAAGACAACATTTGTATGCTTTACAGAATACGATGCTACAATCGAAAATAAACAGGTCGCATTTGTGAAAGAAGAAATCAGTAATACATTTGGTGAGTTCCTTGCCAAGAACGGCAAGAAACAGGCACGTATCGCTGAGACAGAGAAGTATGCTCACGTAACATTCTTCTTCAATGGCGGCGTAGAGGAACCAAATGAAGGAGAAGATAGAATTCTTGTAAAATCTCCAAAGGTTGCTACTTATGATTTGAAGCCAGAGATGAGTGCATATGAAGTATGTGACAAGCTCGTTGCAGCAATCAAGTCTGATAAGTATGATGTTATCGTAATTAACTTTGCCAACCCTGACATGGTAGGTCATACTGGTGTGATCGAGGCTGCTGTAAAAGCCATTGAAGCAGTTGACGAGTGTGTAGGAAAGGCTTACGAAGCATTAAAAGAAGCTGACGGACAGATGTTCATCTGTGCAGATCACGGTAATGCAGAGTACATGATCGATGAAGAGACAAAAGAGCCATTTACAGCACATACAACCAATCCTGTACCATTCATCCTTGTAAACGCAGATCCTGCATACAAGTTGAAAGAAGACGGATGCCTGGCAGATATTGCACCTACACTGATCGAACTGATGGGTATGGAACAGCCGGCTGAGATGACTGGAACATCACTTCTTGTGAAATAATACAAACATATTCAACGTATGTTATATGCTATAATGAACAGATTGTGGAAAATGTAAAAGCGTATTTTCTACAATCTGTTCTGTATTTATCAGTATAATTATAAAAGGAACATCATGAGGAGAACGACATGAAGATTGTTATTGTAGAAGATGATCCGGGTATCCGAAAGGAATTAAAACAGCTCCTGGAAAATGCTTTTTATGAAGCAGAGATAATCGAAGAATTTAAAGATACGGCAGAGCAGATATGCAGCATGATACCGGCACCGGATCTGGTACTCCTGGATTGGAATCTTCCGGGGGAAAGCGGCTTTGACATCTGTACGAAGTTGAAAGAACATTCAGATATTCCAATCATATTTCTGACCAGCCGGACGGATTCCATGGATGAACTGACCGGAATCTTGAAAGGGGCAGATGATTATATCACAAAACCGTTTAATCCACCGATTCTGCTGGCAAGAATAGGCGTAGTACTAAAAAGAACTACCGATAAAAATGCAGAGAAATCAAGGGGTAATGCGTTGAACATGGAATATAAAGGTGTAATCCTAAATGTTGTGGGAGGCTGCATAGAGCATGAAGGAAAAAAGACAGATCTTACGAAAAATGAGTTGAAGATCCTGCATCTTCTATATCAGAAAAAGGGTGAGATTGTTCCGAGAATGGATATGATCGAATACCTGTGGGACAATGAAGTCTTCATAGATGACAATACATTAAGTGTGAATGTTACAAGACTCAGAGGAAAACTGGCTGACATCGGAGTGAAGGATTTTATTGAGACAAAACGGGGAATGGGGTACCGCATATGAGATTTTCGGAATATATAAAAGATAAGATTCTGATATGTCTGCTGCACCTCCTGTGTATGATATTACTGATGGGGTTCTTCTATATTACAGGGTATAACAGAAACGCAGCTGCACTGATTTTCATTTTCTGGTGGATCATCCTTGGGATATGGATTGTGACAGGATATTATCGCAGGAAGAAATATTTTGACAGGGCAGAACATATTCTGGAAAATGTAGATCAGAGATATCTGCTTGGAGAATTGCTGCCAGCTTCACCATATCTGGAAGATCGGATCTACCGGGAGTTGATCAGACGATCGAATAAATCTGTGATCGAACGGATCCGTATGCTTGAAGATGAACAGAATGATTATCGGGATTATATCGAAAGCTGGGTGCATGAGATCAAAGCACCGATTACCAGTATCCAGCTTGCGTGTGAGAATCATAAAGACGAAGTGACCAGACAGATCGGTCTTGAGAATCAACGGATTGAAAATGACGTAGATATGGTTCTGTATTATGCCAGAATGGAAAAGGTATACAAAGACTATATGATTGAAGAGACAGACCTTGGGAAGGCGGCTTCTGAAATTTTGATGAAAAATAAGTATTATCTAATTAGTAACGGAGTGCGCGGGGAAGTGGAGTGCCCTGATCTTGCGTATACCGATAAAAAGTGGATCCTTTTTATACTGAACCAGCTTATGCTGAACAGTGTGAAATATAAAAGTGAGAATCCAAAGGTCCATCCGTATATTCATATTTACACGGAAAGGTACGGTCATGGTGTCCGGCTGATCGTAGAAGATAACGGAACCGGAATACGGGAAGAAGAGATGTCCAGAATTTTTGAAAAAGGTTTTACCGGTTCCAATGGAAGAAATGGTAAGAAATCTACGGGGATGGGGCTTTATCTGTGCAGACGGCTGTGTGAAAAGCTTGGAATTGCCATCGAGGCAGAATCTGTCCGTGGTGAAGGCACGAAGATGATCCTTACATTTCCGGTCAGCAGTTATCTTTCAAAAATGTAAGATAACTGAAAGATACATCGATACATCTTTCTGGCCCGGACGGGTAAAGTAGAGATGAAAAAGAGTATTACAAAAAGACCGGAAAGGATGATATGGATGAGAAGAATAAGAAAGCATGGCAAAACAATAGAGAAAAAAACAGACAGAATCCTGGCAGGAGGCAGAATCCCGGATGGAGAGATCCGGGTGTGTGATGTGGAAAAATATTACGGAAGTGATACGAACATCACCAAAGCGGTAGACAGGGTAAGCTTTTGCGTCCAAAAAGGAGAATTTGTGGGAATCATGGGAGCATCGGGTTCCGGAAAGACAACACTTTTGAATATGCTGTCTACGATTGACCGTGTGACTGCAGGGCATATATACTACGGAGAAACGGATATTACGGAGCTGAGTGATGAGGCACTGGCGGAATTTCGGAAAGACAATCTGGGATTCATATTTCAGGATTACAACTTGTTAGATACACTTACGATAGAAGAGAATATTGTGCTGGCAATGACGCTGCACAGCAAGAGGAAAAGAGAGATCCAAGAGAAATGTGATCACATATTGAAGCTGCTTGATATCGAAGAAATCCGGGATAAATTCCCCTATCAGGTATCCGGGGGCCAGAAGCAGCGTTGTGCCTGTGCCAGAGCGATGATTCATCGTCCGAAACTGATCCTCGCAGATGAGCCGACCGGTGCGCTGGATTCCAGAGCGGCACAGATGCTGCTCGAAACATTCCGCAAGATGAACCATGATATGCACTCTACGATCCTCATGGTTACACATGATGCGTTTTCAGCCAGCTACTGCAGCCGTATTCTTTTCCTGAAAGATGGAAAGATATTCCATGAACTGGTAAGAGGAGTGGAAGAAAGGCGGGAATTTCTGAATAAGATCCTGGATGTATTATCTCTGACAGGAGGTGAACTGTCAGATGTTCGGTAAGCTTGCACTACGCAATGTCAGGCGTTCCGCCAGAGATTATCTGGTGTATGTGCTGACGATGACATTTGTGGTATCATTGATGTTTGCATTTAACAGTATCATTTTTTCGAAGGATCTTCAGAAAATGTATGAAATGGCAGCGATAATGGCAGCGATGATCGGTATTGCCACATTCTTTATTGTACTGATCGTTGCATGGCTGATCAATTATATGGTACGGTTCATGCTGGAAAAAAGAAGCCGTGAATTCGGTATCTATCTGTTGATCGGAATGAATAAAAAGGAAGTGTCCGGGCTTTATATGAAAGAAAATCTGCTGCTCGGTGTGTGTTCCTTTGTGATAGGACTGGGCCTTGGAATGTTGCTTCAGCAGGTGCTGCTCGTTGTCCTTTATAGTGTCATACAGGTGGAACTAAGACCCCATCTGGAGTTCAATGGATATTGTTTCCTTATGACTGTGTGCTGCTTTGCAGGATGTTATCTGCTGGCACTGTTCCGGTGCAGCCGGAAATTCCGCAAGATGAACATTCATGATCTGATGAGAGAAAATCAGAAGAATGAGGAATTAAAAGAAAAGAATGAAAAAATAAAGCGGTTATTACTGCCGTTTTCCATTCTGTTCATCTTTGCGTTCGGTGTCTGGATACTGAGCGGAAATATACAGTCGCCAGGAGGGGCAGCAGTATTTCTGACGGGTCTGTTTATTACAATGTATGTGTTTTATACAGGGCTTTCCGCATGGATCATCTGCTATGTGAAGAAAAAAGGAAATGCGGTCTACCGGGGGCAGAATCTGTTCCTGCTGCGTCAGTTTGCATCTAAATTGAAAACGATGCGGTTTACCATGGGAACACTTACGGTGCTTTTTATGGTCGCATTTCTGGGGTGCTCGGTTGCATTAATGTTTACGAACTGGCAGAATCAGGTTTTAGAGATGAAATTTCCATTTGATGTACAGGTGAACAGTCAGAATCCGGAATATGATTTTGCCAAGGAATTGGATATTGTCGGAGAAGAAGCCGGTGTAAAGGATTCGTGCGTGTACCGTATTTATGAAAATCATACGAACACAATGAATACATGGCTGTATACGCATCTGCGGTATTTTGGAGATGAGTACCGCAGAGAAGACGGAACACCGGATGAGAAAAAGATACGTAAAGGTTCCGGTGATGATGCATATTGCAGATATGATACATATATGGGGCTGAGTGATTACAATCATCTGAGAAAAATGCTGGGATATTCCACGGAAACGCTTGGAAAAAATGAATATATCCTTCAGATGAAGCAAAGAGTGTATAAGGAAACCGGAGATTTTACGGATGACGTGAAGCTTCAGGACCGTGGAGAGACACTGACCTGCAGGAAGATCTGCACCGAATCATTTTCGCAGGACGGACATAACGGCGGTGATTATATCATCGTTGTGCCGGATGAACGGATACAGCAGATGACACCGTACTATTCGGAACTTGCGGTGAGTGTGAAGAAAAAAGTGCCGGATAACCTGCAGAATAAGCTGGATGATCTGTCAGATAAACATGATTATGCCGGTCATACATACATGGAAGAAGACGATGATAATGTATGTTATGGTACGGATACCATTGTCACATATGCTGCGGTGAATCTTGTGCGGGAAAATGCATCGGCTGAGGTCAGATATATGATGAGTTGTATCACATTCCCATGTATGTATATAGGGCTGGTATTTTTGTGTATTGCATTGACGGTGTTATCGGTACAACAGCTGAGCGATTCGGCAAAATATAGGTTCCGCTACCAGGTGCTTTCGAAAATCGGCCTTGGAAGACGCGAGATCCAACAGACCGTATTCCGTCAGCTGTTCGGGTATTATCTGTGTCCGGCAATCCTTTCGGCAGTGATCAGCGGAATCATAGCGGTGTATATGGGTGCCGGATTTAACTTCTATACAGGAGTCAGTACACCGGTGCTTCAGTATTTTGCAATTTCATTCGCCCTGTTCTTTGGCGTATATGTAGTTTATTTTGGAGCGACCTATGTCGGATTTATCAGAAATATCGAAGAATGAAAATGGAGAGGGAAGTATGAGTAGAAATGCAATAAAATATCTGGCAATGGCAGCTATGTTCTGTAATCATTTTGCCTATATATTTTTAAAAGAAGGCAGTACAGGGCAGGAAGTTATGGTTGATATCGGGTATTTTACAGCCATTACTATGTGCTATTTCCTTGTGGAAGGATATCATTACACAAGATCTGTAAAGAACTATGCACTGCGGCTGCTTGTATTCGGGATCCTTTCACAGATCCCCTTCATGCTGGCATTGAAACAGACGAACCTGAACATGATGTTTAGCCTTCTTCTATGTCTGGGAGTGGTGTGGGTTGCAGATCATGTAAAACATAAAGGGGAGAAAATGCTATGGCTGTGCGTGCTGGTAATCTGTTCGCTCTGGACGGACTGGGCACTTCTGGCACCGGTATTTACGATGCTGTTTGCAAATGCATATGGGGACAGGAAAAAAGTATCACTGGCATATGGAAAAGCAGCGGGGCTCTTCTTTCTGTTGAATGTGTTGTCATACAGGGCGGACTGCGGGCTGGAGAGTGCGCTCATACATTCTGCATGTGCCTGTATCGGGCCGGCAGCATCGGGAGTGGTTATACAGTGTATGTATAACAAAGCAGACAAAACAGCACACGGCTGGGAAAAATGGTTTTTCTACGGATTTTATCCGGTGCATCTTCTGCTTCTCTGGATGATACAGTTTGCAAAAGTATAGATGGAACGGTTATAATAATACCGGGGTGTGACGGATGCGGAAAAAACGCAGAAGGACGGCTCCGGTATTTTTTTGAAACAGGCAGGTAGAGAATATGGAAAAAGAAAAGCTTGATAAAATGTATGATATCTGTTTCTTTGATCTGGATGGCACGATCATCGATTCTTCACCGGGAATTACGAATTCGGTGATGTATGCGCTGGAGAAATTCGGAATCGAAGAGACCGAACGGGCAAAATTATATAAATTCATCGGTCCGCCGCTTACCGATTCGTTCGCCAGATTCTATGGATTTGACGACGAGAAAAGCTGGAAGGCGGTGGAGTATTACAGGGAATATTATCAGGATACGGGGATTTTTGAGTGTTCGGTGTATCTCGGATTTGAAAAATCATTAAAGGCATTGAAGGCAGCAGGAAAAAGACTTTTTGTTGCGACGTCCAAACCGGAAGTATATGCGAGAAGGATCATTGAACATTTTGACCTGGATCAATATTTTGAATATGTGGCAGGTATGGAACTGGACGGAGGCAGAGGCAGTAAGGCAGAGGTGATCGGATATCTGATTGATACCTGCCGGATGCAGGATAAGAAGAGGATACTAATGATCGGTGACCGTGAACATGATGTGCTTGGGGCAAAGCAGGAAGGAATTGACTGTATGGGGGTATTATACGGATTCGGCAACCGTGAAGAACTGGAAAAAGCAGGCGCAGTATACGTTGCCGGGACGCCGGAAGACATTGCCGGGATCATCCTGAAATAATGCGGTAATCCTGCATTTTGTGAAAAATGTAAAAATATGGGTGCCAATACTTGACAAAAGAAGAAGTAGTTGTTATTATAAAAAAACAGAACGCACTCTGTTTTTTATAAATGATAGAAAAGAGGTGCAATATGCAAAGAGTATTTTCATTATTGGTAGACAATAATCCCGGTGTATTAAGCCGTGTATCCGGACTGTTCAGCAGACGAGGATACAGTATCGACAGTATAACTGCCGGAGTTACGGCAGATCCGAGATTTACCAGAATTACCATTGTGGCCAGCGGAGATGAGCTGATCTTATCGCAAATCGAAAAGCAGGTCAGAAAGCTGGAAGATGTCATTGAGATCAAAGTACTTCATCCGGAAGATTCGGTATATCGCGAACTGATCATGGTGAAGGTTCGGGCGAATAAGACGGAGAGAACGGAGATCATATCTGTGGCGGATATATTCCGCGCGAAGATTGTTGATGTAGAGAAGGATTCCCTGATGGTGGAACTGACAGGAAATGGTTCAAAAGTAGATGCGTTTCTGGAACTTCTGGAAGGTTACGAGATTCTTGAACTTGCAAGAACAGGTATTACCGGATTGCAGAGAGGAATCAAGGATGTAACAGTCATTGATCAGGAAGGAAACATCAACACATTATAATTGATATATTATAATGGACAAACGGTAACACATTTTAATCAGACATTAAACAGAGACGAGCCCGGTGGAAGGGCGACCCCTTGTTTAAGAAAATAAAAAATCATTTATTTTTTAGGAGGTATGCTATAATGGCAGCAAGAATTTTTTATCAGGAAGATTGTAATTTATCAGTATTAGAGGGACAGAAGATCGCTATCATCGGTTATGGTAGCCAGGGACATGCACATGCTCTGAACTTAAAAGAGTCCGGATGTGATGTTATCGTTGGCCTTTATGAAGGAAGTAAATCATGGGCAAAAGCTGAAGCTCAGGGATTCAAAGTATTCACAGCAGCTGAAGCAGCAAAACAGGCTGACATTATCATGATCCTGATCAACGATGAGTTACAGGCAGATATGTACAAGAAAGATATTGAACCAAACCTTGAAGAAGGTAACATGTTAATGTTCGCTCATGGTTTCAACATTCACTTTGGATGCATCAACCCACCAAAGAATGTAGATGTAACAATGATCGCTCCTAAGGCACCGGGACACACAGTAAGAAGTGAGTATCAGGCTGGAAAAGGAACACCTTGCCTTATCGCTGTAGAGCAGGATGCTACAGGAAAAGCTTGGGATCGTGCACTTGCTTATGGTCTTGCAATCGGTGGAGCAAGAGCTGGTCTTCTTGAGACAACATTCAGAACAGAGACAGAGACAGACCTCTTCGGAGAACAGGCAGTACTTTGCGGTGGTGTATGTGCACTTATGCAGGCTGGTTTCGAGACACTTTGCGAAGCTGGATATGATCCAAGAAACGCTTACTTCGAGTGTATCCATGAGATGAAACTGATCGTAGACCTGATCTATCAGTCAGGATTCGCAGGAATGAGATATTCTATCT
>OGXS01002299.1_pt1 | contig 9903 bp, 6 predicted proteins | sample 1576371 | NCBI WGS metagenome assembly OGXS01 (sample SAMEA3541475, study PRJEB24748) | human gut metagenome | biome: human gut; feature: human-associated habitat; material: faeces | place: China | collected 2012
TCTGGGAGCGGCTTATTGCTGTGCCCGTGCATTTGTTCTTGCTGAGTTTGCAGCTTCGCTGCAGTGGCAGATGGTATCTATTGTACAGGCATGGGGGAATCAGAGCCTCTGGGTTGAAATTCTGATCACGATGGTTGTTTTTGGAGGTTGCTTTACTATTGATATTTATTTAGAAAAAGATCTTCTGAAGCAGAATTATCTTGAACAGATGACAGGAAAGGAAGTAGCAGCGGCGGCAATCATGGCTGTTACAATCTTTACTTTTAGTAATCTGAGCTTTTTAAATGAAAATGCACCATTTGCGAGCAGAGAACGTGCAGATATTTTTTCTATCAGAACACTGATCGATTTTGGAGGAATTGCAATCCTGCATGCTTATCAGAGCAGGATCAGTGAGTATGTTGCCGAGAAAGAACTTTCAGTAATGAACGTGATGCTGAAAAGCCAGTATGATCAATACCGAAATTATCAGGACAGCCTGGATCTCATACAAATGAAATACCATGATCTGAAACACCAGATAACGGGACTTCGTGCGGAATCAGATGAAGAGAAACGAAAAAAATGGATTGATTCCATGGAAAAGGAAATCGCTGCTTTTGAAAATATAAGCAGAACGGGGAATCAGGTACTTGACACGATTTTGGCAGCTAAGATTTTCCATTGTCGAAAAAATCATATACAGATTACCTGTGTGGCAGATGGAAAATTATTGGATTATATGCATGTAACAGATATATGTTCTATATTTGGAAATGCTTTGGATAATGCGATTGAACATGTAATTTTGATTCCGGATCCGGAAAAAAGACTGATCCATCTGACAGTATCCGCTCAAAAAGGATTTGTGTTCATCAAGATAGAGAATTATTGTGAAGCAGAAATTTCCAAAAATGAAGAAGATCTGATTACAACAACAAAAAAGGATAGTAAAAACCATGGTTTTGGATTGAAAAGTATTCGTACAGCTGTAGAAAAATATGATGGTTCTGTAGTATTTGGAGTACAGCAGAACTGGTTTGAATTAAAGATTCTTTTACCCAGAGTATTGTAATGCTCTGGGTATTTTGTGCCATATTTGCTGCATCTTGTGCCAAAAACGGCACGAAATAATAACCATGTTATAGTAATGCCAACAGGAAATGATACCTGAAAAAGACGAGAGAGTCAAAGGAGGAAAAAAGAGAATGATCAGTGTTGAAATGGAAGATGTTCTGGCGGTATTACAATTATGCAAACCGTATATTATCGGTATTATTGCTGCACTTGTAATTGGAATCGTAATTATGATCGCGTGCCGCAGGATGTGCAGGGACAAAAAATTTCTGATAAGAAGGGAAGCTGCGATCGCAATGGTTCTTGCAGTTGTTGTCTGCGTGAATATGATCTGTTTTGGACCAATGTCTACGTTGATTGGACTGGCAACGGGAAATGGAACTTTAAGCGATGAAACAAATGAAGAAGCTGCGGAAGTAGCAGAAGAAATTATGGAAGATGGAATTGTTCTTCTGAAGAATGAAAGCCTGCTTCCTTTAAATGAAACAAAAAAACTGAATATTTTTGGCTGGGAATCTATTAATCCGGCTTACGGAGGAGCTGGTTCCGGTGGAATTAATGATCTGTATGATATTGTCAGTCTGAATCAGGGACTTGAAAATGCCGGATTTTCTATTAACCAGGAACTGGTTGATTTTTATAACAATTATGGTGCAGATAATCCGGAAATGTCTATCCAGAAACAGAGCTGGACATTACCGGAGCCACCTGTAGATACTTACAGTGATGAGCTTATTAAAAGTGCGAAAGAGTATTCTGATGTGGCAGTTGTGGTTCTTTCCAGAAAAGCAGGTGAAGGTCATAATGATATTCCTATGGATGTAAGAAAAGCAGCATATGATAATAATTCTGATGAATATGATGATTTTCCTGAGGGAGAGCATTATTTACAGCTTTCACAAACTGAGAGAGATATGGTGGATATGGTTTGCTCAAACTTTGATAATGTCATTGTAATTTATAATGGAGCAAATCAGTTTGAACTTGGTTTCGCAGATGAATATCCTCAGATTAAATCTGTTGTATGGTGCCCCGGAACGGGAAATGTGGGATTTAATGCACTTGGTAAAGTATTTTCAGGTGAAGTGAATCCTTCCGGAAAAACACCGGATACATTTATTTATGATATGACGACTGCTCCGTGGTGGAATAATGCAGAAAAAACGGAGTATACAAATCTGGCAGATATGGCTGTTGAAGGAATGAACGCAGGAACTGCGCAGGTGTATGCTCCGGCATTTACCAATTATGTGGAAGGCATTTATGTAGGATACAAGTACTATGAAACAGCTGCACAGGAAGGTGCGATTGATTACGATAAGACTGTACAGTATCCATTTGGATATGGCCTGAGTTACACGGAATTTGAACAGAAAATGGGTGAACTGGAGGAAAAAGGCGGACAGATTTCTGTAGATGTAGAAGTAACCAACACCGGAGATGTTGCCGGAAAAGATGTAGTAGAAGTGTATTATGAACCGCCATATACAAATGGGGGAATTGAGAAATCTTCTGCAAATCTGATCGAGTTTGCAAAAACAGATTTGCTTCAGCCGGGAGAATCTCAGACTGTTACAGTTACATTCAGTATAGAAGATATGGCCTCTTATGATGAGAATAATGCAAAAGCGTATGTTCTTGAAAAAGGTGACTATGTAATCTCTATTAACAGTGATTCACACACTGTGCTGGATCAGAAAACTTATACTGCAGATAAAGATGTAGTATATAAGGGAGAAAATAAAAGAGCATCAGATGATACTGCAGCAACAAATGTATTTGAAGATGCAAAAGGAGATATAACATATCTGTCACGTGCGGATCATTTTGCAAATTATGAAGAGGCTACAGCAGCACCGGCATCTGCAGAGCTGGGTGAGCCATATGTTTCTGAATATCATCTGAACAGCAACTTTGATAAGACTACATATCTCAATGATGAGGATGTAATGCCGACAACGGGAGCAGATAATGGACTTACATTAGCTGATATGCGTGATGCTGATTATGACGATCCTCGTTGGGAAAAACTTCTGGATCAGCTTACTGTTGATGAAATGGCAAATATGATTGCAATGGCAGGTTATCAGACAGCAGCCATGGATTCTGTGGGAAAAGTGGCTACACTTGATTTCGATGGACCAGCAGCAATTAATAACAACTTTACAGGAGTTGGTTCTATTGGATTTCCAATTGAAGTTGTGGTTGCTTCCACATGGAATAAGGAACTTGCACAGGCCTGGGGTGAATGCATGGGCAAGATCAGTCAGGAAATGGGTGCAGAGGGCTGGTATGCACCAGGTATGAATACTCATAGAACCGCATTTGGTGCAAGAAACTATGAATATTTCTCAGAAGATGGAGTTCTTGCAGGAAACATGGGAGCAAAAGCAGTAGAAGGAGCAAGAAAATATGGAGTTTATTCTTATATCAAACATTTTGCTCTGTATGAGGGAAATGCAAAGATGGTAAGTGTCTGGTCAAATGAGCAGGCAATCCGGGAAATCTATCTGAAACCATTTGAAATTTCTGTAAAACAGGGTGGAGCAAATGCAGTTATGGTTTCCTGGAGCTTCCTTGGAGATAAATGGACTGGAGAATGCAGTAACCTTATGAATACAGTTCTCAGAGAGGAATGGGGATTCAGGGGAATGGCGCTTACAGACTTCTTCCGAAACAATGGTCATGGATTTATGAATGCAGATGCAGCTTTGGCGAATGGAGTAGATGTAATGTTGTCCACATTCAACGGAGAAGAGAATAATGTAGCCAATCCGGAGCATCCGACATCTGTACTGCAGATGAGAAATGCCTGCAAAAATGTTATGTATACAGTTGTAAGCAGTTGGGCTTATGATGGAGAACACGAAGAAACAGGTATGGAAAACTGGAAAAAAGCAGGAATTGGTATCGACATTGTAATAGCACTTTTCATGGCAGGAATGGAAGTACTGGTAATCAGAGGATATAAGAAAAGAAAGAATGCTGAATAAGGAAGAAAGTGGGATGGAAAACAGTTATGAAACAGCAAAAATTGGTTGAAAAGATGACAATAGAAGAAAAGGCAGCGATACTCAGTGGAAAAACTGTCTGGCAGACCAGAGAAATTGACAGGCTTTCCATCCCGTCCATCTTTCTTTCAGATGGACCGCATGGAATCAGAAAACAGGCAGGAGCAGGAGACCATCTGGGACTGAATGCATCCTTGAATGCAACTTGTTTTCCCACAGCAGCGACGATAGCAAACAGCTGGAATCAGGATTTGGGGGAAGAGATTGGACAGGCGCTTGGAGAGGAAGCAGCAAGTATGGATGTAAATATCCTGCTTGGTCCTGGATTAAATATTAAAAGAAGCCCATTATGTGGAAGAAATTTTGAATATTTTTCAGAAGATCCATATCTTTCCGGTAAGATGGCGGCGTCATATATTCGTGGAATACAGAGTAAAGGCGTTTATGCCTGCCCGAAGCATCTGGCGGTTAACAGTCAGGAACTTCGGAGAATGGCAATGGACGCAGTTGTTGACGAACGGACATTAAGAGAAATTTATCTGACCGGTTTTGAGATAGCTGTTAAAGAAGGACACGCAAAAGCAATCATGAGCAGTTACAACCAGATTAATGGGATTTATGCTAATGAGGACAAACATCTTTTGACAGATATCCTGCGCAAAGAATGGGGATTTGATGGAATTGTAGTAACAGACTGGGGCGGAAGCAATGACCATGTGAAAGGTGTTGCTGCCGGCTCAAATCTGGAGATGCCGTCCTGTGGGTACGATTCTGCAAGAGAAGTGATTGCTGCTGTCCGAAATGGAAAGCTGAAGGAAGCGGATTTGGATGAAAGAGTTGGAGAACTGGTGGATGCAGTGATGGAACTGACATCAGGGAAGAAGCTTTCAGATAAAAACTTTGACAGAAACGCACATCATCAACTGGCAAGGAAAGCAGTAGCAGAAAGCATGATCCTTCTGAAAAATGAAAAACAGATTCTTCCGCTGGATACCAAAAAATCCATCGCTGTTATTGGAGATTTTGCTTTTTCACCCAGATATCAGGGGGCAGGATCTTCTATGGTCAATCCAACAAAAGTAGAAGATATGTCATCGATTTTGCAACAATATGATCTGAATATTCTGGGGATGACAAGAGGCTATCAGAGAAATGGAGATGTAGATGAGAATGATAGAAAGTTTGCATTAAATTTGGCCATGAACGCAGATATTGTGATTTTCTGCTTTGGTCTTGATGAGATCAGCGAATCAGAAGGACTGGACAGAACCCATATGCGTATTCCGCAGGACCAGATCGATCTTCTGCAGGATATCAGTAAAGTGAATGAAAATATTATTGGAATATTGAGTGCAGGATCTGCGATAGAAATGCCATGGCACACCTGCTGCAAAGCGATTTTGCATGGCTATCTGAATGGACAGGCAAGCGCTTCTGCAACGATGGATATTCTGACCGGAAAAGTGAATCCGTCAGGAAGACTGGCAGAAACATATCCCATATCTTATGAACAGACACCGGCATTCCGATATTATCCAAGTAATGAGAAAACATCGGAATACCGCGAGAGTGTTTATGTGGGATATCGCTATTATGATACTTCAAAAGTCCGGGTGCAATACCCATTTGGCTTTGGGCTTTCCTATACAGAATTTACATATTCTGATCTTATCATAGAAGAGGATGGAATCAAAGTTTCGGTTACTAATACAGGTGACAGAGATGGAGCAGAGGTTGTTCAGATGTATGTAGGACTTCCTAATGCAATCGTGTTCAGACCGGAAAAAGAACTGAAAGGCTTTGTAAAAGTTTATCTGAAGGCGGGAGAAAGCAGACAGGTCAGAATTCCCTTTGATGATAAGACATTCCGCTATTGGAATATAAAAACAGGACAGTGGGAAATAGAAACAGGAACTTATCAGATTATGGTAGGAGCCAGTGTTGCAGATATTCGTTTAACAGGTATGACTGAGAGAACAGGAAACAGTAAAGGGTATCCGTATAATCCGGCAAAAATGCCTTACTATTATACAGGAATCGTGCAGAAAATATCAGATGAGGAATTTCGTGAACTTCTTGGCCATGAGATACCGAACGGAAGCTGGAGTGGAAATCTGGGAATCAATGATGCAATCTGTCAGATGTATTATGCAAAAAGCCGACTTGCAAGACTGATATATAGATGTCTCACAAAAATGAAAAAGAAGAGTGAGGCACAGGGAAAGCCGGATCTGAATATTCTTTTTATTTACAATATGCCGTTTCGAGGGATTGCCAAGATGACCGGTGGGGCAGTCAGTATGGAAATGGTATATGGAATTGTCGATGTTGTGAATGGCCACTTTATGCTTGGGGTAAAAAAAATAATTGGCGGATATTTCAGAAATAGAAGAAATAATAAGAAATATGAAAAATTATTAAAAGGAGCCGGAGGGAAGTGCAGATGAATCATATAAAAAATATATGGAAATGTTTTGAAGAGAAACATGCTACTTTTGCAAAATGGCTTTATCAGATATTCTATTTTGTTATATTCAGTATGGGCGTGACGGTATTCCAGTATCTTGTATTTACATTTTTACCAGGGATTTTGGGAATTGGTCTGGCTGGTACAGAATTTATGTGGCCAAAGGTTTCCATGAATCTGTTTGGAGTAAAATTTACATGGAGTTTACTGGGGTATAATGTATTGCGTGATGCAACGGGGAATATACTGATCGGTGGTGGACTTGGCTATTTTATCAGTTATGAATTGGGGTCATTTCTTGCACAGTGTATCAATTTTCCACTTCAGAGAAATATTACTTTTAAAAGTCATGGAAATCCTGTATATCAGGCAATCTGGTATTTTGTTGCATGGGTGGTAATTTCACTGATCTGTAATGGATTTAATAATCTGTGGATGCCAGTTGCATCTGCATATGTGGCACCGGCAGTCTATAACATGCTTGTGACAATTATCACAGGTGGAGTTTCCATGGTGATTTTTTTCTTTGTGTTTAAAATTATTTTCCCGGAGGGGAAGGCTGAATAGAAGAAAATAGCAGGTATTACTGGGGTAATACTAACGGTAATGCAATGCAGATTTACGCATTAGAGATGGCTGTCAGAGGGTATTATCCAGTTGTGAGAGGACAGATTGCACTTACACTTCCCATGACAGATGAGAATATTACTGGATTTATTGAAACATCTAAGGAATTAATCACAGAGATTTATAAGTAATTTGTTATTATTTGGAGCCAGCTATTACTGTTTTAGCTGGCTCTGATTACGATGTAATTAATAATATAACAGCTACTTGACGTGCAGATGAAGTGATGATATACTACTACAAAGAAGTTAGTTATAAAATAACAACAAGAGAAAAAGTGAGGAGAACTTCCATTATGAAAAATGAACAGCATAAAGAGGCAGTAAATTCTCTGGTTCGACACATTCGAGATGCGGATGCTATTGTTGTTGGGGCTGCTTCCGGGATGTCTGCAGCGGCGGGATTTCGTCATTATTATGAGCATGATAAGGATTTTATAGATAATCTTGGTGAGTTTGAAAAAAAGTATGGATATCGTAATTCATTTGATGGATTTTATTATCGGTAATTATTATCGGTAATAATATCGAACCAGTGAAGAACGCTGGGCATTTATCGCAAGAAATCTTTGTATGATTCTGGATGCGGAAACGGGTCAGCCTTATTATGATTTGCATGAGATTTTAAAGGATGAGAATTATTATATTTTAACGACCAACCAGGATACACAGTTTACCCGTGTATTTCCAGAAGAAAAAATCAGTGCAATTCAAGGTGACTGGAGATACTTTCAGTGCAGCCGCAGATGTCATGATGAGCTTTACAGCTCGGTGGACACACTGCAAAAGTTAAATAAAAGTATTGATGAAAACCTGCGTGTTCCAAAGAATATGATTCCACGTTGTCCAAAATGTGGTGCAGAAATGGAACCATGGGTTCGGTCATGGACATTTCTGGAAGGTAAAAAATATCGTGAAGAATACAATAAATTAAATGCATTTTTAAAGACAAACAAAAATAAAAAGATACTGTTTTTGGAACTTGGTGTAGGTTGTATGACTCCTATGTTTATTCAGGAACCATTCTGGCAGATGACATATGCATGGCCGGATGCTTATTATATTACGATTAACCCCAGAGATGCACTTGTACCGGAAGAATTGAAGCAGAAAGGTTTTGCCATTCACGAAGATATTGCAAAAGTATTAGCTGATGCCAGAAAGAATTTTAATGAGGGGCAGAATGAATCAAGATAAAATAAAAAATGTAGCAGAACTGATCCGGCAGGCAGATGCAGTTCTTGTAGGGGCTGGATCTGGAATGTCCAGTGCAGCGGGATATAATCATTATCATTGTAATGAAATGTTCAAAAAGTATTTTAAAGATTTTGAACAGACTTATGGAATCAGAAATCTATTAATTTGACTGCAGGTAGTTCACCTGAGCATTTAAATGGAAAATGCTTAACTGTAAATGAAGATTTATTTTATTTTTTGCAAAAATTACGGGGACAGATTCAATGAAGCGAGATGTAAGAATAACGATTTTAAAATCAGAAATGGATCAAAAGCTTGCAGAGGAATATGCAGTTTCAGGGTTTGAGGCTTGTCCATTTCATAAAGCAGGACAGTTTTTTGTCAGTGACGGTGGGCATAAACCGGAAGGATTGTGCGAGTATGCATGGAAACCAATAAAAGAGATGGTAAAAATGCTATCAGAAGGAGAACTTCTCCAGCCGAGAGGTACATGGATGGTAGATGATGACAAAGGTGTTTTTTCCTGCGTAGATGGATTACGGCCGGTTATTATGCTGATCGAGGCGATTCATGCAGATGAGAATGAATGAAATGATGGAAGAAAAATATAAACAAATTGCTAAAAAAATAAAAGACGCAGATGGAATTCTGATCGGTGCAAGCAACGGATTATCTATAGCGGAAGGATATAATATCTTTGCAAATGATGAGAGATTTCAGAGCTATTTTTCTGACTTTCAGAAAAAATATGGTTTTAGAAGTTTGATTCAGGGAAGTTTCAGCAGATTTGAATCAGAAAACGAAATGTGGAGCTATTATAGCCGTATGGCATATTACTATATGTATCATACACAGCCAAGCCCACTCATGCAGACACTCTATGCACTTGTAAAAGATAAACCATATTTTGTGGTGACTTCTAATACAGATGATCATTTTGCAATGGCAGGGTTTGAACGTCAGCATATTTGGGAATTGGAGGGCAACATGAAAGATATGCAGTGTGCGAACGGTTGTCACAAGCAGATTTACTCCAATCGAGAAACAGTATTAACTATGAGAGAACATGAGCATGGAATGGAAATTCCATCAGAATATTTGCCGAAATGTCCAAAATGTGGTGGTGTTATGAAGATTCATGTGCCAGTAAATCAGAACTTTATCAAGGGTTCAGAGACACAGAAAAGTTATCAGAATTATCAGGAATTTATGGTGCGTTTTCAAGGGAAAAAACTGCTGATCTTGGAATTTGGAATCGGTGCCAGAAATCAGATGATAAAAGCACCGTTTATGAAAATTGCAGAAAAAGAACCAAATGTTTTTTATATAACTTTTAACAAAGGTGAGATTTATATTCCAGCACAGATTGCAGATAAGGCAATAGGTGTAGATGGTGATCTGTCTCAGATATTACCTCAAATAGAGAGAGCTTACAGGGAATGATGATGTTGGGAAAACTTTATTGTTATCGTTACTGTTTCTGGAATCAACTGGATTGTTGTCGGCACCATGACCGGAGCTCAGAGCAGGAAGGTTCATACAGAGC
>OGXS01002300.1_pt1 | contig 9894 bp, 6 predicted proteins | sample 1576371 | NCBI WGS metagenome assembly OGXS01 (sample SAMEA3541475, study PRJEB24748) | human gut metagenome | biome: human gut; feature: human-associated habitat; material: faeces | place: China | collected 2012
AAAATGCTTGAAACGGTCTGCTTGAGTCTCTTTGCTTTTTTAACAAAAAACAGTTCTAATTGCCGTATAAAATATATAAACAGCAAAAGACTTGAAACAAAATTCGTGAGTATGGTATAATTTTAAAAAATGACGGAGGATTTTCTATGAACAGAAAAAATGCAGGTGCGTTTTTCGGCACTCTCTGCGGACTGACGGCATTGACCGCAATGTCGGCGGAAATATTCTATGATTTCTCGATAAACACAAAATCACCTATACATATGAGTAAGCTCAACAATCTCGTTCAAAAGGTCACGAACACATCCGGCAGCGAAGAAGATGCGAGCGAAAAATACAGCGGACTTACCGGTACTCCCGAAATGAAAAAATGGTACAATGAGCACGGTGAGGATGTTTACATTACGTCCGATTCTCTTCGTCTGCACGGTAAGATATTTAAAAACAACAGTTCAAAATATGTACTTGTCTGCCACGGATACACAAGCAAGGCCAAGCATATGGCCGGTTTTGTAAACAAATTTTACTCACTCGGGTATAATGTTCTGGCAGCAGACGCACGTGCACACGGCGACAGCGAGGGCACGAAAATAGGAATGGGCTGGCCAGAGCGATTTGACGTTATAGAATGGATAAAGCTTATTATTTCTTGGGAGCCAAATGCGCAAATAATACTACACGGCGTATCCATGGGAGCGGCGACGGTGCTTATGGCCTCCGGTGAAGAGCTGCCCGAAAATGTCAAGGTTATAATCGCAGATTGCGGCTACACCTCGGAATGGGATGAATTCAAATGCGAAGCAAACGCTCTGCATTTCCCGTGGTTCCCCGTACTCAACGCCGCGTCTGTGATGTCAAGACTTCGCGACGGGTATGATTTCAAGCAAGCGAGCGCTCTTGAGAAGGTCAAACAAAGCCGTATTCCGACTCTGTTTATTCACGGCTCCGATGACGAGCTTGTTCCATACAGTATGCTCGATAAGCTGTATTCGGCGGCGGCCTGCGAAAAGGAATGTCTGACCGTCAATGGTACCGGACACGCGCTTTCATCCTCGGTTGAGCCGGAGCTTTATTGGAACACGGTTGAGAGCTTCATTGAAAAATATTCAGAAAAATAAAATTTGAGCCGTGCCGTTCGGCGGAAATAAACATATATATTTTAAAGACTATTGCGAATAATGTGCAGAATGGATTGTAGCTTCGATGGTAAATGCGGAATATGGTAAGGTCAAATTGTCATTGACCTTGCACTTTAACGAGTATAATAAATTTCGGCTTCTGTTAGACGGGAAAGAACCTATGGACTTTGAAAATACGGGAAAAGCAATCAATTATGTATTTGAAACAGAAGTCGGAAATCATATTTTAACATTTGAAAGCATTCCTTTTGAGAAAAATCAATTAGGAAAATTGAAATTTTCGTTTTTATCCGAATCATTTCAAAAGAGAATATTGAATCATTTGTTTGCTTTCAGATATGATTTAGCCTGTTTCAAAGTAATATACATGCTGCATATTCATCGTAATGCAAAATTGGAAATTGCCATTAAAACAAGCTATTATAATAATTTTCTTTATATAAGGGCTAAATGTTTGCATCCTGTAATTGTTCAAAGCTCAAATATAAAAGTTCAGAAAGAGGAATTTTCTGTATTATATAATAAGCTTTTGAAGAAGAAATTTTATTTTTCTCAGATGGTTATTTGGACAATTTATTTTATTTTGTTAATAACGGTTTTTGGCGGACTCGCTATCGATGATATTATACATTGGGAAGCAGACACCTACATGGCAGGGTTTAATAAAATTTCAGCATTGTTTTTGGGCGTTTTTCCGCCGCTTATTATGATTTTATTTTCTTATTTTTTCTGTATTGTAAATCTCGTTAAACAATACAACAATAATTATTTATGCGAATAAATGATTATATGTTTTTGTAAAGTAGGAGGCTTTTTATGAAAAAGTTAATCTGTATTATAATGTCTGCAATTATTATAATTATGTTATTTATGCCCTCATTTACGATTTGTGCAGCAGATACAAATGAATCAAAAAAGATAACTGAATTTACAAACGGGATTGCAGACTTGGCAAGGAAATATGATTCGGGGAAAGAGTTTGTTGCCCCCGAAGAGGATGAAACGGCACAAATTCAAGCTTTTTCTGCTCGAAATTCAGAAGAAGTCACAGACAGCACTGAAACTGAATATACCTTACAGGATTTTCAAACAGCCCGATTGATTATTCGTGCTGATGGTAATTTTGACAAATGCGGCGCGTTAGAGGACGTTAGTGGCTTTGAGGACTTTCATATTTTACAATATGAAAGTCCCGAAGTGGCTATGGTGGCTTTTAAGCAGATAAAAGATGAAAAAAACATAACCAAAATCGCCCCTGACGAGGTTGTTGCTGGGTTACAGGGTGAGATATCTGAAAATACAGTTGACGTATCCAAAGATTATCTCTGTGCTTGGAGTACGGACAGAACACAGTCTAAGCGACTTCAGGATTATCTTAAAGCAAACAATATCCAAATGCGAGAGATTATTGTCGGTGTCGTTGATACAGGTGTTGACTATAACCATGAATTTCTTAAGGGAAGACTTATACATCCGAAATTTGATTTTCCTAAGAACAGCAATACCGAAGAAGAGGAAGAAAGCATCTATAAAAGTCACGGCACTGCCGTGTGCAGCGTTATTGTAGACAACACCCCCGAAAATGTCAAAATTATTATGTATAACGGTTTTGATGAAAACGGAAAAAGTACAGAAGCCAGATTAGCTGCTGCTGTTATTGCAGCGGTTGATGAAGAGGTCGATTTAATTAACGCCAGTTGGACAGCTTATGACAGCGCGGATGTAATATCGGCAAGCTTAGATTATGCTTATCAAAAAAACATTCCTGTATTTGCATGTGTCGGAAATGATGACGGAGCAAATATGTACTTTTTACCGGCAAATAAAAAGGAGTGTATTGCAGTTGCAGCTACAGATTTAGATAACACAGCGGCAGATTGGAATATTGTAACGCCAAATACTGATATTTCAGCTCCCGGTGAGGATGTTAAAGTCGCAGCGTTTCATAACAAATATGAAACTTGGAGAGGAACTTCATTCTCTACTCCGTGTGTGGCTTCAATAGGCGCTATTCTTCTGTCCGTGAACCCGAATATGTCAGTGGACGCCTTGAAAACACGATTAAAAGAAACGGCATTGCCGGTAAAGTATCAAAATTTTTATCATTCTTCACAGGGAGAATATTTTGACAATGTGGAATCGCTGTATATTGGTTCGGGAATCGTTCAGTTTTGCGATGCTTTTGGGTTAGAGGATGAATGTGCAGTCCCTGAAATACACATGGAAACTAAAGTGTATGTCGGGGAACAGAAATGTGAAATCACCTGTGCGGATAAAAATGCGACAATTCTCTATACAACCGACGGCTCCTATCCCGATTTACAAAATGCTACGATGTATACCGAACCGTTCTCCATAACCGAACGTACTCGTATTCGTGCAGTTGCATACTATGCGGACAGCGGTTATCACGGTGAAGAAACAGAAGTTACGCCGAGAATACAGTATATCGACGATGATTCTGCCTTTAAAATTGATGCAGACGGTATCATTCACGAATATACGGGCAGCATTGCCGATTTGTATGTTCAAGAAAAAATTAACGGGATTCAAGTAACCGGATTTGTTGCGGGCGCTTTCAGAAAAGGTGCTTTACTGAGTTTAACATTGCCCGAAACCGTAACGGAAATACCCGCTAACGCTTTTTATGAAGATACATCTTTAGAGTTTATCAGGGCTGCAGGTGTAACCAATATCGAAATGAGCGCTTTTTGTAATTCGGCATTGATGTATGCAGAATTTCCCAATACAAAGGTAATTGAAAACGGTGCATTTGCATATGCAAGTAAATTTTACGGCGGCGATTTTTCCTCTGTTGAAACGATTAAACGTGCAGCTTTTCAATATTCAAAAATCCGAAGCTTTGACGGACCGCAGGTTAAGGAACTTGCTCCAGCGACGTTTCGTTGCTGCAATTCTTTAGAACGTGTATATTTTCCGCAAGTTTCATTCTATACAGGTATTCCTGTGTACGGAATATTTGAGGATTGTTCTTTGTTACGTGAAGTTGTAATGCCTGCGGAAACTGCATTGCCTTTAAAATCATTCCGCAGTTCCAATATTACAGAAGCGTATTTTCCGTTTTTGGAAAAAATGGGAACTTCAGCATTTGAAATGTGTATTTGCTTGGAAAAAATATATATGCCCTCTCTTTTGGAAATCCCTAAAAATGCGTTCGGCGGCAGTACATCTTCTAATCCAAGAGCAAAATCCAGAGCATATTTTTTCGATAATGTTAAAATGATTGGTGAAAATGTTTTTGGAAAATATCCGACTGCTCGCATAGAGCTTTCACACCTTGAAACCGCACAGAGCCTGCCACAGACGGAAGGCTGTATAATTTCTATGCCCTCAACATTTAGAGAATGTACCGAAGACACAAAAGGCAGGAATTACAAGGTGTACGGCACAAAGGGGACTTATGCGGAGCAGTGGGCAAATGAAAACGAGCATACATTCATTGAGATTTCGCAGGATACTGCTGTGCTTACCCCACTGCCTAAAAAATATACCGATGCGGACGGAGTTTTAACCGCAGATGTTATCGGCTTTAACCGTACTTATCAGTGGTACGGCAGTTTTTCAGCGGACAATAATGCAGGTGCACCCATTGACGGTGCAACGGATAAGGACTTTAACCCTATCGATTATCCTGCATACCCATACTATTATTGTGTTGTAACAAGTACAGATGTTGGCTACGACCCCATTGAAATCCATACAAATGTAACGGAGAACACCACATATCAGTCAGCCGATTACACCGAGTACAACAAAGCAGTTGAACAGGCAAAGGCACTTGACCGCAGCTTGTACACTGATTTGACCGAGCTTGACGAAGCACTTTCGGCTGACATAAGCGGATTGTCAAACGCACAGCAAAACATCGTTGATGAGCAGACGGCAAAAATCAAAGCCGCTTTGGATAACCTTGTTTTGAAGCCTGCCGATTATTCACGGGTTAATGAGCAAATCAATACCGTTCCCGAACATTTGGAATATTACACGGATAAAACCGTTAATGCCTTGAATGAAATATTAAACGATATTGATTACGGCTTGGATATTACAAAGCAGGAGGCAGTAGACTCCTACGCCGAGCAGCTGCAAAACGCAATTTCCGCACTTGAATACAAGCCTGCGGATTACACTGAATACGACAAAGCGGTTGCCAAAGCCAATGGACTTGATAAAGAGAAATATGTTGATTTCTCGCAGGTTGAAAAGGAATTGTCTGTTGATGTCGGCGGCAGAAATATCACGCAGCAGGAGGAGGTAGACCTCCAAACAAAGGCAATACTTGCGGCGATAGATGCACTTGAAGAAAAGCCGCAGGAACAGCCGATTACCAATCCCGAACAAGATAAAACAAGCGGCAATATAGCACCCGACAAACCGAGCAAAAACGAAAGCGTTATTTCGCCCATAACAGGCAGTGAAACCTACACAGGTGTTTTCACAGCCTTGGCGGCTCTTTCCTTTGCAACGGTATTGCTTGTTCGGAAGAAAAAAGATAATTAAATATATTTTCGGCAGAAAATTGATAGAAATATAATTTTACCTTTCTATTTTTGATGGATAAACAATATAAAAGGGCAAACTTAAAGTGAGGGTTTAAAGTTTTATTACTTTAAGCCCTCATTATTTTTTGAAAAGTCTCTCAAATTTTTTGCTCATTTCAATCCGTGTTACGATTTTGATTTGAGCGATGTCTCTCAAAAGTCTCGGTCATAAATGCCCCAAATCACACCAAAACGGATTTGGAATTTTGAAATTTACTGTCTCTTAAAATCTCTCAAAAACCCTCGCGATATTTTAAAGCAAAGGAAAAATGCCCGAATACCGCTTTTTACAGCAGCATTCGGGCATAAAAAAGCCTCGGAACACGAATGTTCCGAGGTAACGGCAGATTATATCAACCTGTCAAGTCACGGTAGTATTTGCTTTGCAAATCTCCACCTTAAAGACTTGACAGAGCGTTTTTACGGGTTTAATTGCATTATAAACCCGTAATAGGGATTCGAACCTAAAATGGAGGAGTCAGAGGCTTGCAATCTTTTTTCAAAACCGCCTATTTAAGCCATTTTTTAGACTTTGCGTCTTTCAAAAATCTCTCAGAATTTCATTTTTGCTTAGCATAGCAAATTCGTATGAGAAATTGCGAGCCTTCACTGAGGTGTTGTTTGAAACGCAAAGTCTACTACTTTTTCAATCTTTTGTATTTCATAACCATTAAGGCTATCAAACATAGCAGCTAAGCGATAAGGATCGCAATTTTCACCATCAACAAAAATTCGAAAGGGTTCGATTTCTCGAACCCTTTTAAACACTTAAAACCTAAATGTTTTACTTTCCCCTGCTTTAAATTCAACTGTTTGTGATTTACCGCCGGCTTTAATATTAAGCTTTTGGTCAATATCCGAAGTAACGGTTGCGCTTATTGTTTTACCGCCGTCTGCCCATTTTAATTCAGTTACGGTAGCACGGTTACGGGTTTTAATCCCTTTAAGCGTTCCGTTTTCAAAACCCGAATTCGGGAGGGCCGGAAGAAACTCAATATCATTATTATGTGAATAAACAAGAGATTCATTTATAATTCCGAGATAGCCTATCGCAAAATCAGTACAATAGCAACTGCCTTGGTCATAATCGTGGTTAGTCATTAGTGAATCGTACCTGATTTTATGGTTCATAAGTTTAACGAGGGCATCTGTTAAAGAATCTGAATCCTTTAACCTTGAAGCAATAAGACTGCGGTGAACAAGTGCGTGTGACGCTTCATTTTCACTCTGTCTGTTTGCAATTGCCTTCTCGCAGGCTTTTGACAGTTCATCATTTCCCTGCGTTTCAAAAAGCGGCCATACACCGTAAAGATGACTTAAATGACGATGTTTATTATTTTCATCAAATGAAGTTGTTGCCCATTCTTTAAGAGCGCCTGTTTCATCATAAAGATACGGCGGAAGATTTTTTTCAAGTTCCTGCCATTTAGAAGTATCAGCACTTTTATCAATGTCGCCCATAACTTTAATAAGCATATTAAGATTATCACGGCAGGCAGAAATATCAATAGCACAGTTAGCATCCGATGGGCTGTTATAATTTGACGGATTATTTTCAGGCGAATAGCTTGGCAAAATGCAATATGTTTCACCGTCATTTAATGATGTTTTGCCCTCTTCATAATGAATAGAACCGTCTTTTGCGGTATAATATTCAGGGCTCATCAGCTGACTCCAATAATTTGCACTTTTCACCAAAAGCGGATATAAAATATCTTCTTCAAGCCTTAAATATCCACGCTTTTTAATTTCTTCAATTTGACTTTCTGTTAAGTCTTTTTCGGTAACGGAGAGAACCGATTTAAGATTTTCAAGGTCAAATTCATCACTTAAAGGAATATTGATATTACCATATGAAAGAAGAGTTTCATAAAGCGGGTTAATCATCCAAGATGTGCCGGCGTTCCAATATCTGAAAGGATAAGGATAGCAGGTTTCGGTAATTACTGCTTTATCACCGTCAGTATTGACCGGAGCCTGAATAGCGTCTTTAAACCCATGTGTTGCATATGCATTTTCTTCCCAATCAGGAAGTTGTCGCAAAATGAAATATGCATAGCCGATAGGGCTGCGTGACATATTGCTCGTATTCATTGAAGAAGTTTGCAAATTAACATTTGCGTCCATTGTATATTTACTGCCCCAGCCGGTGTTAAATTCACCTGTCCACATACCGTAAAGTCGGCTTGTTGAATAACCCGAACAGCAAAGATACGCATATCTGCCGGCATAATATGTACGCTGGGCAAGAGCAGAATTAATTTTCTTTTTACCCTTTTGCATTTTTAAAAGTGTTTCATTTGACTCAAAATTATCATCACCCAACGAAAGTGTAACACTGTCGAATTGCGGCTGATAAATTTCCAAGTGATTATTTAACGCTTTATCATAATCAAAAACATTATTACCTGCATATTTTGCAGCTACACATTCAAGCTTTGCTATACAATCTTCGACAAGTTTGAAACCATTTTGCTTTTCAAAATCATCAATTTTTCCCATATCGTAAGTTCTGTCGCTTACGGTAAGAAGATAAACACTGTCGGCATCGGTTATTTTAATGCCTGTATTTTCACCCAAAAACTGTGTTTCGTCTGTTTTCTTATCTATCAACACTTTTTCTTTGTTTCCGCCTGAAGTAATTACATAAGTTACTGTTGCATAACCGCCGTTTTTAAGTTCACTTTTTTCATAATCAGGATAGTGTAAAACAAGCGCAAGGTAGTTTGCATTATCATCAGTTAATTTTTTATACTTCATATTAGCTTCGTCACTGTCGCCGAAATTTGCAAGAGTTGAAAGGTTATCAAATGATAAAGTTAAATTAAGCTTACTGCCGGAAGATGATTTATTAAGCTTGGTAATCACAACATCATCTGCCATTGAAGTGAATGATGTACGCTTCCAAGTGCCGTTTTTATCCGTAAAATCAACACCGACCTGCGATGTTTCATAATCTGTATAGCGAATATATTTTTTAGTGCTTTTCTTATCAAAATCAAGCCGTAATTGGCCGCCCGGGTGATAACGGTATACGTCATCATAGTTCGCGTTATCCGTAATATCTTTACATTTAATAATACTTTGCTTTACTGTTTCAAGTTCATCATAAGTTTGAGGACAAGTACGCTGATTTTCATTAGGCATTATAAAATGCATATTTTGAAAAATAAATGTGTCGCTGTACGGACTGCCGCTTGTAATAAACCCTTGAAGTCCGTTTCCGGATACCATCCCCTGCCTCCAAGATTTAGTTTTATTTTTTCTCGAATCTTTAAGCTCGGTATAATCATATGAAAATGAAATTTTAGAAGTATCTTTAAATAGAGATTTAATATCACCTTCGCTGACTTTGCCCCCTGAACAAGATGCCAACGAAAACGCCAAGGTTACAGTTAATAACACACAAAGTAATTTTTTTACATATCTATTCATAAACTCACCTCGTAAAAATTATAACATACAGGAATAAAAAAACAACACGACATTATCTTTATGTAAATGTCGTATTATGTTATAATAAGCAAGGTGATTTAAATGGATTTCACTCGGAACAAAATACAATTTGCAATAACAGATTTGGGTGGCGGCAAACTCGGCGAAAAAATACCGATGCACGTTCACGCAAAAGGCTGCTATGAATTGCATTTTGTAACCGAAGGTAAAGGCACGCTTATAGCCGATGGCAGAGAAATTGAATTAAAGAAAAACGATTTTTTCATTAATTTCTTGGCATTAAAAATCCCTCCTGATGTATATTCTACATCAAGAGGGCTCTTTTTTCTATTGTCCATTTTTTACGGACTTGTTCAAAATCTAATTCCATCCTTTTTGTGTGTCTTATCACTTTTAGGCTTATATGAGAATTTTAAGAAATGTTTTTTAAAATCTTTGATTTCTTAACAGAGCTTACGGTTGCCTGAATTATCGGACCGGAGAGCAAAACGGTGGCAATTGTGCAAATCCCGAATTTACCGCCGAGCAAAACGCCGATAATTACCATTATAATATCAAGAACCATTCGTACAATTTTGATTTTCCACCCGTTTTTTTCGGCAAGCGAAAATGTGACTGCTTCATATGAGCCCCTGCCGAAATCAGCGGCGGAGTAAAGCCCCGTTCCGAACGAAAATATAGCAATGCCAAACAGCATTATAACAAAATTAACCGCTTTAATATCTGTATAATGCTGA
>OGXS01002304.1_pt1 | contig 9872 bp, 9 predicted proteins | sample 1576371 | NCBI WGS metagenome assembly OGXS01 (sample SAMEA3541475, study PRJEB24748) | human gut metagenome | biome: human gut; feature: human-associated habitat; material: faeces | place: China | collected 2012
ATTTCTTCGACGTATTTCGGTTTGATCGAAAGAAGTATTGTGCACATTTCGGCCTCCAAATCTTTTCGCTCAATAATAGCATGGACGTAAGCCGAGCCAGACTGAGACGATATCAGCGCGGGAGATTGCGTGTGTTCGGGTTGGCGTCCCCTCTTGCGCTTTTGCGCCGCCTCACAGTGGTTTTGGCTGTCTGTGCTCGGCTGATCGAGACAAAAAGATCGACGACGTCGCGGAGATCTTCCATTTACTCTTACGGCAGTATTCGAATCTCGAACTTCATCAGTCTTTCGTTCAGAACGGGCTCTATCTTGATGAGAAGATCGTCGTGATTCGAATTCTCGCAGAAGCGATTGAATAAATCGATGAACCATAAGTGCTTCGATATCACCTTCTCTCGGGCTGCGATCTTTGCCGGATCAGCCACATTGTGCGTATATTTGCAGTAACGCTTAACTCGATGCACCAGATTGTTCCGGATGGTTTTCAAGCATTGGATTGTGTCGTGCTTCACGCAATAAACATCGATAATGCTGAAGGGATCCAGGTATGGTTTACCGTCGTGGTCTTCAGCTATATAGGGCGCCGTAAAAACGCTATCGCCGAACCTCTTCGTGATGGAGTCATCGACTATTATTCTAGGATAAATGGCATCCTTTGCCTCCAGTTCCGCCGCTTTAACCAACCCCTCGCCGAATACCATCGTATCATCAATGAGTATGTTGCCATATAAAAAGGAGCCCCGAATAAGTAGATTATGTCTTTCAACAAACAACAATTGCACAATGCAAATCATTCTGGCCAGAAAATCGAGTGCATTTCGTTCTGCCGATGTCGCAGTTGGCTTTATCGCCATGATGACATTGTCGGAAAAGGTCTTAATGCGTAGTGCATTGTTCGTCTCGGCATACTTGTCGTTGACCGCGTTTAGTTTGCTAAATTCCGTGCGTATCGACGAAAGCAGTTCGTACTCGTCGTTATCCGAATCTTTGAGAAATTCTTTATAGCCGAGAATATCGAAATACGCAATGATGCGAGGCTCTGTTGCTTTGGGCGTTTCCAATCTCGTATCCCTCTTTCCATTATGATCTATATTGGTCGCGCTATTCACGTGTTGTTGTCCTGCTTGTCTCGGTCTTCGCGGGTGACTTGAAAGTATCTGCTGTTCGGCTTGCCGCGTAGCGCTGCTCGTCGTGGACTGCGACCTGCCGATCGGCGCTTTCCTGCGGATCGTGTCGCGCGTTACCGGACACCTGATGAGTGGTTCGAGTCACTCAAGCCGGTGAACGGGCCAGAGTTCTTCGATTTTTCGGTACATGTCCATGAAGATGAATTTGTCGTCTCCGAGTTCTTTGCGAACGTCGTCAGGGATCTTCGCGAGATCTCCCACTTTGTTCAATATCACAAAGCAAACATCCTGGTAGTCGAAGTGGAAGTCTGAGATTGTGCGCCATTCTCGCTCGTGGGAGTAGTCGATAGCTTTTCCGTTGAACGGCGCGCGATTCTTCATTTTCTCGGGCGCGTACATTGGAACAAATGGCGTGACATAGGGATAAACCCGCGAATCCCATCGCTGATCGTCGAACAGGTTGGGATTCGCGTAGATTACGGGATTTCCTCCACAAGCGTAGACCCTCGACTTTTTGAAGCCCAAGCCATAGGGGCTGTAGTTGTTGGCGTGAATCAGAAGACTGCTCCATGGGCACTCCGTAAAGCATACGGCCGGCCTATTGGTCCACGGAATAGTGTTCGCTCGTATTGTGCGATCCTGAAGAATGCTCACAAGCCGATCCAGTGCAGAAGCGCATTCTGGATTGCTGTGTTGCGGGTCGGCGGCTATCGCATCTTTCGTGAAATGCGCTAGATAAAACGATTGATCCGGCTTTGGCATAGGATATCCTCCTTAAGCTCTAGATTGTTTGTCGTCGCTCGTTGGTTTCTGTTCCTTGCTCTCCCTTTCTCTCTTTATTGATTCTGCCGTTTTGCTGCCGATCAGTCCCTGTATGGCTATTGCAGCGAAGTTCGCATTCATTTCAGCGTAGTTAGTGCTGGAGAACCAAAGATAGATGAGGGCGTAGATGTTGGACGCAGCGACTAGTATTAGGAATATGCCCGCTTTGCTTTCTAGATAGCAAAAGGTTAGCACCATTGTTACCACCAGGAGAATTCCTCAGGAGACTAAGCCGACGATTCTCATCGAGTTGCGCGTTTCGCTGGACGGACGCCATGGGCAGGCGGCGGTTGTGGCGATGGCCGCACCGAGGAATATAACTATGGGCGGGAGAACTGCTAGCCACGTGAGCAAGACATCCGTCAACGATGTTCCCCCTAGGCCGTAAGCCGCAGCTAGCGTCGCGACAGCCATAGCGACCAAAGATGCGATTGCGCAGACGTTCCAGGTGCGTCGATGCGGGTAATCGCGCAAAGGGTACTCAAGGCCAATGTCGTTGCCTAGCTTCCATCCCTGTAGTGCGATATGCGGCTTATAGAACTCCCTTGTTTTCATATTGCCGCCTTTCTCCTTTCCGGTGATCGTTCGGTAAATGCTGGACGCTTCCAGAGACCACGTCATCATCACGAACGATTCTCCGAACAGGGCCGTGGCGACGAGTAGAAGAACGAGGGCGGTGGCTATCGACCAGCATGCTGTTTGGCATAGGATGCCGATCAGGCTAGGGAACACGGCAAATGCGCCAATTGCCGTGCGTAGCGGATAGCCGAGACAAACCAAGAAATTCGTCGAATGCGATATTTCGGCAAGCTTGTCGTAAACTGGGTCGCCTTTCAAACTCTTTATTCTCTTGAAATGGCGGTGTTTGCTGCTTGAAGCCGAAATGCTTTCGGTCGAAGATGCGTCCGAGATGCCGCCATCATCTTCTTGCTCTGGTTCAGGGAGGGCTGTCCCTGTACACGACAAAAGGGCGCGGTTCGTATCATCCTTGATCTCCTGAAAACTGCGAGATGTTTTTTTCTCGGGCGCTCTCGTAAAAGGCAGCGAGCAGGAGTACGAGCGCCGACCCCACGATGAGCGCAATTGCGTTGCCTTGGCCGATATTGATCCATACTGCTACGATGATTGCGCCCGCTAATGCGAGTTTAGCAAGCGCCACGCAGAGCGAAATTCGAACAGAAAGCTCGAGGCTTCCATTGATCCGAGGCATCCTCTTCTTGTTTTTCGCCTGAGGGTTCTGGGGATCCTCTTCCGCTCCTCTTATGTCGTTGATTTGGTATCTTGCCTGATATACCAAAACGTCGATCACGAGCAATGTGATGATCGTCAGGACAACTTTATCTTGTATATCTACATTTAAGTAGGCGCCAGCCGCTATAGCGAAGAGGCTTCCCTCCAGGACGAATAATGCTTTCAGGGCGTCGCCGGGGCGTGGATAGAGATAATAGAGCAGCGCCTCTCCCCACTTCGTCTTTTCCGAGCTGAGCCTCTTTGATTCTGCGCAACCTTCATGCCTCATGACGACTTCCTCCTTGATGTTGTCATAGATTCTTTTGCTGTTCGTGGTACCGAACAGAAAGCTTCCCACGAACAGGAGGAGAAGGGCGGCCGCGACGCAAATGAAGGCCGTTCCGCCAGACGTTTCCCGTATGCCACCTAGGAAAGCGATCCCGAAGGCTGCGCATACGATGAAGATGCAGAGAAGGCTTGTGCCAAAGGAGAATAGGTACAGCCGAGATCCTAATGTATTCGAATGGGCGAGATTGAGGGTAACGAGAGGAGAGGATGTGGCGTTCCATCCGCAGGGAAGGTCGGCTGAAGCGCCGGACTCAATCAGGAGTTCACGGATTTTGTCTTCCAAATCGCGCATGTAATGATAGCGAAACCCTCGCTCAAGTCCGATGCTTGCGAAATAGAACAAGACGCCGAATATAAGGCAGACAATCACTGTTGCGTAGAACAGGGGATTTGCCACGACCTGGGCTATGTACTGATCGAAGCCTTGTTCTTCGTAACGCACATCAAGATTGGCGGCGAGGCTTATCTGGGAAGCGGGGTCTCCGGTTATGGCACCCGTAATGCCTTGAATGGGCTCGGAGGTCAGCAAAGACGCGAGGGCGAAGACGATGGCCAGAACTGCGACGCCCGAGGTAGTTATCTGACTGATGTGGTCGAGCGAGGATCTGTGATCTTCGCGCGCTTGCTCGAGCTCGAACATAAGGTAGTTGAGCGTAGGCTCTTCCTCTAAGGCAACGAGCTTTTCGCGTATTTTTGTGCGGTGATATGGCTGCGTATATATCAAAAAGGATCACCTCTTCGATTATTGATGAATGCTTTTGTTCTATTGTATAGGACAAATGAGCTATATGGTAATGAATCAATGCAATTGAATCGGCTTGGCTGGGGCACTCGGAATTGGCTATGTTGCAGGATGGCTGTAGCGGGCTTTGTCGTATGACCAAGTGTTGGACGGATGGGCGAGACAAATGGCGCCGGCAAACGCAATACCTGCGAAGCTGAAAAAGGGCAGTCGTTTGCCATATCGAGACACGGGAGCGCAAATGAGCCGATTCCGCTCATTGGAGAGAGGGTCTGTGTCTCCGGCATGCTCCCTTTTGTTGGATCAGCATTCTGAGGCCGCTGGATTGAGGCTGGCTATACCAGGTATCCTCTTGCGCTCTTACGTAGCTCCTTGGGATCTGCCAGATAGTCTTTTAGATTTTCTGGAATGATGACTGTTGGGTTTGCGCTTCGCGCCAGATTGCGGCTATTCTCGTTAAATAGGTGACCGTAGGTCCATAGGGCTTGATCAATTCCCTCGTCATTCTGACACCGGCGCAAGCCGAAACAGTGATCAAGCATATAGCAATAAGCTCGATAATCGTCCATCCAGTCTTTTGTGCTGCGCCAGAATTTGTGATAGCACCTGTCGCTAATTATGGTGCCAACGGGAGTGGCGCTATAGTAAGCCAGCAAACCCAGATGAGCGAATTTGTCGTATATGGGGTATCTTCCGCTGCTGGCAAAATGCAAAAGAGTGATTGCGTAGACAAGGCCAACGCCAGGAAGGTTGACGTACTGTTTTATCGTCGATTCAACCTCGGACGGTCGAATGGCTCTCTTGCTGCCGCACGCAATCTTTGCTGCTGCATTGAGGTCGATCACGGTATTACTGCGAGGAATGGCTAAGGTTCTGTGATCCTTAGATTTCGAGCCCACCTTCCATTCGAAAATTGCTCTGATATCGCTGTATCGAAGATTGGGCTGGAGACGGATCTTGCTAATTCGCTCTTCGAGTTGGGCATCCTTTGACACGAAGCGATATATTTTGCTGTAAAACCAGATGAATTCATCGGGCTCGAAAGGATTGCCGAAATCTGTCCCATCTGGCAGAAACGCTCTCAATTCTCATCCTCCATGTTCTCGAGGCGGTTGTTTTCTGCGTCGCTGCAGTTTTGATTCGATAGCTGATCGCGCCAAGAATCAACGAAGGCCTTCAGCCTGTCGTAGCGCGGGTCTCCGAGATTGGGGTATCGGGTCAACGCTTCGGTGGCCCAGGAGCCGCCATGTTTTGCGCTGACATCTGGCAGAAAGCTTTCGAGCTCGCCCTCAGGCACGATGAAAATACCGATTGCTTGACAGTAGACGTCGATGGCAGCATATGATGCTGCCGCTTCGCCTCTGAAAACAATCTTGCCATATCGTTTTGCATTGCTCCACTTGCTCGGAATCTTTATGGCTTCGTGCAGCTCCTTGAGCGTTTTTGCGTCAAGCTCCGCGTTCGCGGCATCCAGGATTCTCTGGATTTCTTTTTTGCGAATCGCTTTGCTGCTCTGCCCTGTAATTTGTCCCACAACGACTTTCTCATCGTGCTCGATATCGCTCCAAATGCCGCCGCAGCTTTCAACGAGGCTTCTGAAGGATTGCTTGTTGTTCATGATGTCGATATCTGGAATGACAATGAAGGGCACAGAAAGGTTCTTCAGTATCGCGGCTATATCGCGTAGACGTTCCTTGCCGCCTGCTTGGACGAACTTGGTGCGTAATGCCAGATCTCGGTCGATGTGCGCAAGCATGGCGGAATACAGCATGATGTCTGAATCGCTTTCGCAGATAACGGTTGAGTCGTGAAACAGGCAATCGAGAATGTCGGAATGGCGCAAGATGGGTTTATTCCAGATATCGAGCAGTTCATCGCTGTTGATAGATGAGAGTTTGTTGCTGCTTCCTTCTCTGGTCATGCGGAAGATTTTGATCCGAGAGGGGTCTTCTTGCAGAAGTCCCAGAATAAGGTCTTTGCTGTGAGTAGAGATGGCGACTTGGGCTCTTCCGGCAGTGGTTTTGGCTATGAGGTGTCCAATTTTTGTTGCTTGAGGTGGATGGAGGAATGCTTCCGGCTCGTCGAGTAGATACAGTCGGAACTGATCCGCCATGAGATCCATAGCTACGCCGAGAAAGCTCCGGATCCCGTCTCCCTGATCATGGGCTTTTGCGTATTCTTGAAAAAGCTCGCCGAGTGCCGCAGCACGATGATACTCGCTGTCGTAGTCGCCGTCGAGCTGAGGCATTTTGCCGATAACGAGGGGCATATGTGATGGGGTAAGTATGTCGGGGTAAACGCGCTCGTGAAACGAGTCGTAAAAATATCTGTTGAGTCGATCGAGCGCTTCTTTGTCGTGCGCAAGATGCCGGATAGGATCGCTCTCCCTCCCGAGTGTAGCGATGTTGTCGGACGGTCTGGTAATGTCTAGTCGCCGCTCTGTGTCCGATTGACATACGAAAAAGGAAGCGAGGCCGGACAAACCGGCATTGGCCTGCGCAAGCATCTTAACCATATCGGAAGATGATTCAAAGTGATATCCTCTGTAGATCATTGTCGATTCGTCCACCGGCAGTGTGTCGCAGTGTCTGGTAAGTTCGGTTTCGATGATTGACGCATCAAGAGTGTCGAGCTCGATACTCCTTGTAACAACCGTATTGTTGACCGAGCCGGAGCACAGTTCTCCGATGTCTTTAAGCGTTCGGCTTTTCCCGACATTGTTCGGGCCAACAAGAACAATGATGTCGTCTTCGCCAACCTCGATGATGCTTTCGTCGTTGAAGATAATCTTCCTCAGAATGCGCATTTCGTCTCCTATGCGTTGGTGGCTTCAATTCGGCTATACTAATTTATGGAAATATATTAGTGCATTCTGCATGCTATTACGAAAGCAAAAGGTGCTTTCTGATGGAGCTCGCTCGCTGTTGATTGCATTTGGTGCGCGCGCATAATCAGGCGCCTTTCCGCCTTCGAAAACCATCTACATGGGTCTGGTGTGACCTCTGGAAGAGGGGAGTGAGCGAATTAGCTTAGGGACAAGCGGGGATTCTGCTAATTGGAAAAATGATCATCACACATTGGACGATCGCTGACTTTGCGATTCGGCTTTATGGGCAATCCGACTAGGCCAGCGCATCCAATGCGCCCTCGCTTCAGAAATTCGCTCATCTCTTGGTCTGCTTATAATTGGATAACGCACCAAAATGCTGTGTGCTGCGTCTAAAAATCGGAAGGACGCCTCGTTCCGACGAACCCGCTGTTTCCGTTGTGCCCAACTACTTTTCCAATTCGTCCAGAACTATCGAAGTATACCTCATATGTGTCGTGTCCCTTGCCGTTGTTCATGGGGACGAGCATTTGGACGTACGCTCCCATGTCCTTGTAGATAATCCCCTTCTCATCTTGAATTGCGTCGTATTTAAGCATATCCAAGATGGACAGTTTGGCGTCCCGGACATTGTAATATCCCACGCTTGCTCCCATCTGGCTCGATGTCTTCGTTTGAGCTTACGGTACGCTTAAGGCGAGCGAGCAGCAAGTCGGTTTCGGTGCAGCGTGTCGAATCGTTGGTCGATGGTAATATGACGACTGCGTTGTATCCGGCGACAATCTTGTCGTTCATTGCTATCCTGGCTCGGCCAGAGAGCGTTGAGAACTCTCGATCTTCCACCTGTGGGACGCTTCGCGATCGAGACGTTGGCTGTCATCGATTTCCGAAGCTTTACGGTGCTCATCTGGCGTGTCACCTATTGGCGAGATCGCTTCCTGGGTGCTGGCGTAAAACCGTTTCGTTTAGGGGCGGCAAGCGGCCGTTGCCTAAAATCTCGAACTGCTGGAGCCCTAGATGGAGGAGGTAGCTGCAATAAATGGCTCAGGCAGGCAACAAACGTAGCGCTAGGAAATGCTGAGGTTTGACTATGGCGTTGTGTCGGCGTTCAAGAGTTTGCCTCATTATGGAGAAATCGTCCGCGAGAGAGATGGCAGACGTGCGCGCAGTGGATGTACACGTCGACGACGATTGGGGGTCAGTCATCACAAGCGCAGTCTTGATCAATTACTCAATAATAATTGCTAGTTAACTTTTCAATAGCAGATGCTATTATCTAAATAAATAGAAATCTGTGCATTCCACTCATCTATTCCCTATCTCAAAACCGCACTTTCCTTCGGGGATCCCTTTGTATTTTCTGTGTCTGGGCGAACGAAAGGCGGTACATTATGACTTTCCATGAGTTTATAACTTCCTCTGATCTGGCTTTTGGCGACATCATGATCAATTCCTGCGATCCGGAATTTGTTGACTCTAAATCGACGACTAGCCAAGTGTATCGCTTGGCCTCTTATGGCCTTTTTGCCAATCGGGTGATCGTGCCGAGTCGCTATCTTTTGCAGCCAGGAGTAACTTTCGATGCGGTGAGAACGCTTACTGGTCTCCTGGAAGAGGGTATCGTGGTGCCTGATTTGAGGGAGGGCTATTCGTCTTTCGTTGAGTTTCTTGAAGACAAATCGTCGGGTGCCCTCGAACCAAATAGGCTGCAATGTGCGCAATTTCTCGACGATCACGCTCGAGCTGTGTATTCTTTCGACATTTCAGGTCAAAGCGAGCTCTATCACAAACGTCTTATTGAGGACATATCCGAGCAAGGATTGTTGCGTCGCAAAATTGATCCCGATGGCGTAAAGGATCACCTCTTCGAAAGAGCAATCGAAGAATTCGCGCAGCAAGGTGGAAGTCGGCGCACTTTTAAGCGAATTCTCTCCTCATTTTTTCATGGTCAGGAGAATGTTATCCAGGAGTGGGCTGCGTTGCGCTATTACACCACTCCCGCAGAGCTTGAGCCAAGGTGCTTCAGGGATTTTCCCTCAAAGGTGTCGGCGGAAATGCGAAGGAATCAGCTGTCAGCGCCGATGCATCTTGCCGATCCCGACCGCGACGATCAGATGCCTGAGCCGATGCGTGCCGCGTATCGTGTTCTTATCGATTTGCCCGCTGATCTTCCGCCAGAAAACTTAATGGAACTCTCAAGTGCCGTTTGCAAGGTGCGCGATGGGATCTCGAACGGTGCAGCAAAATTCGCAAAACTGTCTGAGAAGGGCTTTGCGGCCAATGTGGCCGAGGCGAACGACTTGTTCCAAGAAGCCGTTCGCAAGGAACGTAAATTGTCTCAGGTGTTGAAGTGCTCTTCCTCGCTTTATGGCGCGTTGGTGCCGGCAGTCTCGTGGGTGCTTGGCATATCACTCGATCCGTCGATGTCCTTAGAGGATGCCGTAGAACTGGGAATAGGCGCGGTCGCCAAACTCGCGGAAAGCGTGGTTCGAAAAGAAGCCTGTCCGTTCATCGAGACGGCGAGCAAGCTGGAGACTGAGTTCAAAAGGAACAAATTCCATCTGTGACCTTCGTGCCGTCAAAAAGTGTGCGCGTTGATGGATCGTCGCGCCTCCGGGCTCGCGGGTGAGGAATATCTAGAGAGACGGCAGGTTTTGTGGTCTGCGCCTATCTTTGGGGTATGTGTAGCGCATTTTTCCGTGGATTGGCGATACACTCTATTCATTCAGCTGGAGTTGGCACTGACCTGCATGGTCTTTGCGGCTTGCTCGAGGAAG
>OGXS01002307.1_pt1 | contig 9851 bp, 10 predicted proteins | sample 1576371 | NCBI WGS metagenome assembly OGXS01 (sample SAMEA3541475, study PRJEB24748) | human gut metagenome | biome: human gut; feature: human-associated habitat; material: faeces | place: China | collected 2012
ATTTTCTAGATTAATTATAGCATTATTTTACACTATGTCAAATATATCATTCATTTTGTATAGATTATCTTTTTATATTCTATTAATCTATCATTTCAGAAAACAAAAAAATCAGATAGGAAAGCCTATCTGACACTTTTTCTATCTAGCTTCTTTACCAATCGTAAAGACGGCTAAAGTATCCGGTCCGACGTGAGTAGAGATGACTGGCCCAAGTGGCATAATGAGAACTTGCTCAATGCCGTCAACTGCTAACAATTGTTCTTTTAGATTCTCCGCCGCTTCAATATCATTGGCATAAGCGACAATTGCTGTGCTATGTCCAATATCCTGGGTAGCTTGTAGGACCATTTCTTTAATGGCTTTTTTACGTCCACGGATTTTGGCCAGAGGAACCAACTTGCCTGAAGCGTCCAACCAAAGAAGGGGTTTGATATTAATCAAACTACCAATAATAGCTGAGCTTTTAGAAAGGCGACCCCCACGCATGAGATGGTAGAGATCATCAACTAAGAAATAGGTCCGTAAACGTGGCAGAATGTCCTCAATCATGGCTTTTGTTTCAGATAAGCTCTTACCTTGGTCACGAGCTTCTGCCGCCAAAATAGAAAGATAACCTTCCCCACCTGCTGCCGCCAGGGTATCTACAATCTCAATGATAGCTTCTGGGTATTCATCCAAAATCATGTCATGCGCCATAACAGCACTTTGATAAGTACCTGAAAGCACTGATGAGAAGGCAATATAGAGAAGAGCATCACCATTTTTAGCATGACGACGAAAAACCTCTTCAAATTGACCAACATTCACCTGGCTTGTGGTTGGCTGACTGCCTTCTTGCATACGTTCTAAGAGACGGTCACTCGTTAAACGGTTAGGGCCAACGGTCTCATAGGCAATATCATCAAGCGTGATGGTCAAACCAACGAGCTCTACCTTATTCTCCTGAGCCCATTTTTCATCTAGATCTGCTGTGGAATCTGTCAAAATATTAAATGTCATATATCCCTCTATTCTATTTCATTTAAAAGGTCCTGTAATTTCCCTAATTGTGCATCGTCCCAAGGACGTAGTTTTGGTGTCTTTAAGTCAATATGTGCCGACATCTTGTCTAGGTCAGACTTAACGGTATTGACACGCTCTTCCAACTCACGCGCCGAAACACGTAAAGCCCCTTGCGAAAAGATAGCCCACTGTTCATTTAAGTCACTAGTTGCCACTTCAACTAGATTTTGAACAGTATTCATCTCAGCCGCTGCGCGCTCAATATAGCTATCTGCTGTCTCATCTTCCTCAGTAAAAATAACACTGATACGATACTGATCATAACGCTGACGGCTCCCTGGAACAAACTGAGCATCAAATACACAGATAATATCAATATGTTCAAAGTTAGCATAATGATTAAGCTTACGAAGCAATGTTTCACGAGCTTGATCAAGCTGATTGGTCTTAAAAAGTTGACGGGTTTCTTGCCAAAAGGCAATCATATTATAACCATCAACTAGAAGTATTCTTTTTTTCATAGTTACAATCGGTTTCGATAAACTTCATACATGAGAACTGCAGCTGCCACACTAGCATTAAGGCTCTGCACATGACCACTCATAGGAATAGTAATCATCTCATCCACTTGCTTCTTGATGTTAGCAGAGATTCCCTTGCCTTCATTACCAATGATAAGGGCAACCTTCCCAGCTGTGTTCCATTTATGAGATGGGGTGCCATCCATATCTGTCCCAAATACCCAGAAGCCTGCTTCTTTAAGTTTATCAAGAGTTTGGCTAAGATTGGTCACTCGAGCAATGGGAATATGTTTCACTACCCCTGTTGATGTCTTGGCAACGACAGGTGTTATCCCCACAGCACGATGCTTAGGAATAATAACTCCTGTCACCTGAGTAGCATCAGCTGTACGTAGGATAGAACCAAAGTTATGAGGATCGTTGAGTCCATCTAAAATGAGGACTAGAGGATTCTCCTCTTGTTCAGCCTTATCCATAATAACTGAGAGTTCAGAATAAGCGAACTCTGACACACGAAGAACAAAACCTTGATGCACAGCTCCACCTGTCATATCAGACAGGGTTTTCTTAGGTGTCCAAGAGATGGAAACCTTCTTTTCAGCTGCCAAAGCCTTAATAGCATCAACATTTTTCCCTCGAAGATCATCTTGAATATAGAGTTTATTACCAGTATTTGCTTCCAGACTCTCTGTTACGGCATGCACACCATAAACAATGTCTAGACTTGATTCTTTAGTTGTTTTCATAAGCTAATTCTATCATAAAAAAAGCCCTCTTACGAGGGCAAAGCATGTTAAATAAATGTAATTGCTGCTAGGTAAAGCACTAGAAGAACGAGAACAACAGTTGCAGCAGCCAAAGCTTGCTTACCAATTGTATCTGGATCTGAGATTGATTCTGCAATCTTTCTCGCAGCTTGAGTAATGGTTTTACCTGCTGCTTGGAAGATATCAATTGAACCTGTGCTTGTTGAACTATTTCCAGAAATCGCTGAAGACCAACCACTCAAAACCTCAGCAATTTGTTCTGCCAATTGCTGTGTTAGCGCTCTAGTTGTCTCAGCCAACTCATTAACAGCCGTAGCTTGTATATGATTGGCTGTTTCAGTGTAGCTATTTGCACTGGTATTATAAGTAACCGGTACAGTCGTTGTTGATGAATACTGATTCCTACGGTAACTATCAGGTGTCACTGGACGCTCACCTTCATTGAAGACACTGAAGGTTTGTGTCAGGTAATGAATATTGTTATTCGTATCAATCAACTCAAAGGTCATTTTATGAATACCAGTTGTTTGCTCTGCCAAATGGTAGGCACTCAAACCAGCATTGACCTCATCCAGAGTTCCTTCAACAAAGTAACTGTGATGAATTTGTTTGCCATCAAGGACTAGATTAAGGCCCTTAATCTTCTTACCTTCCATCTTGTTAACATCAAAGTTGACGTTAAAGATTTCACCACGTGCTAAATAAAGAATATCTGTATTCCCTGTAACAGCAGGTTGATCTTCAAGAAGCGCTCCAGTACTGTCTCGTTTTGGAACAACGGTATAAACTTCAGAAGTGATTGGAGTTGCTAAGATTTCTGAAGTAAGTCCATCCGTAAAGGTTACCTCTGACGAATAGGTCAAACTCTCACTTTGCAACATAGAAACCACTACAGAAGTTTCAAAGACCTCAGAAGTTGATGATGAATCTTTCCAGCCAACCGTAAGGACAGTTAAGCTATCTTCTGAATTATTATTTAACTGACTCGTTTCTGGAGCCGTAGATGCAAGAGAGCTTGCAGTGCTTGCAGACTCAGAAGCGACTTCAGAAGTTGCAATAGCTTGGCTAGTAGGAGTCGCACTTACAGATGTCGTATGAGAATCCAGTGAAGAATACTCTGATTTTTCTATAACTGCATGTGTATTTCCAGCAAGTTCAGATGTGTATAGTGTGCTTTCACTCTTATACATTGAAGTCACAGCTTGAGACTCTGCAGCCGCTGTAGCCTCATGAGACTTATCATAAGTAAGCACAATATTTGGTTTTGCTTGTTCAGAATCAGATGTTGGGTTTGCATCTCCTCGTTCAGATGCCGCTACTGATCGATCCTCACCAAAAGCCTGGGCACGAGCCTCTTCTGAATGAGGTGTCGTCGTAGAAACACTAGTCTCCACGATATCAACTTGAGAATGTACCTCAAGAAGCCCCTCATCTGTCTCACTTGAAGAGACAACCATCAGTGACGTTGAGGTCACTACTGAACTTACTTGACTCGCTGACTCTGCCTTAGCTCCTACTGAAGAAAAATCAGCCTGAGGAGCAACTGGAGCCGGTGCCTCACTATTAACATAATCTATTTTAGCTTCATCAGGTTTTACCTGAACTTCATCTGCTTTACCTGTTTGAAGCGTAAAGCTAGATAAAATCAAAGCAGCAAAAGTTGTATAGAAAACTTTTTTCTTAGCTATTTCCATTCACCTCCTCATTTTTTAGATGGCCTCATTTACTAATATTATAGACTTTTTTTTTACTTTCTGTCAAATTAGTTTTATTAAAAAACGCTATTATATCGGGGTTTTACACGTGTCAGACATCCCTTAACTTTCTCATTTTCAAGGTGCTAAATATTAGTTTCATCTTATTTTTTATTGTCAAGACGCCGAATTACTTTGATTATCAAATAATCTAAATTTTGAAACTCTGGCTAACTGTTACAATTTTTATAGCCTTTAAACAAAAAATCCTGCTCTCGGCAGAATTTTTAGATTTCTTTTTCAACTTCGTCAATACACCAAGCAATCAGTTCCTCTAAGCGAGCGATATCCTCTGTCATATGAAGATAGCCCATGACTGCTTCGAAGCCTGTTGACATTTTATAAGTAATAACATCTGTATTTTTAGCCTTGGTATGGCTATTCGCATTACGACCTCGTTTATAGATGTCTAGCTCTTTTTCAGTCAAAAGCTCTTGCTCCAGCATTTTTTCAATGAGACTAGCCTGGGCCTTAGCTGAAACATAGCGTGTAGCTAGACGGTGCAGTTGGTTTGGCTTGGTCTGACCTTGAAAAATCAGGTGACGGCGAATGTACAAGGAATAAACAGCATCTCCCTCAAAAGCGAGAGCAATACCATTAATAAGGTTGACATCAAGATGTTTAGTCACGTGTCCACCTCACGCCCTCCTTGGTATCAAGAAGTTTGATACCTTGAGCAGCTAACTCATCACGAATGCGGTCTGCTGTCGCAAAGTCCTTGTTGGCACGCGCCGCTTGACGCTCTTCAATGAGTTTTTCGATATCTTCATCAAGGACTTCTTCTTCGAAAACAATACCGAAGACTTGGAGCATTTTTTCAAAAGCATCCTTAACGGTTTGATCATAATTGCCTGAATTAATCCATTTAGCCATGTCAAACAGAACAGTCACTCCGTTTGCCGTATTAAAATCATCATCCATAGCTTCTTGGAAGGCGTCAAGATAAGTTTGCAACTCAGCTTGATTCACCTGTTCTGTCAACGGAAGACTGTGGGTATTTTTCAAATACTTAAGATTGACTTCAGCATCATGGATAGCTTTTTCTGTAAAGTTAATTGGTTTACGATACTGTTGTGTTGCTAGGAAGAAGCGAAGCACTTGACCATCAACCGTTTGAAGCATATCATGAACGGTCACGAAGTTACCCAAGGATTTTGACATTTTTTCATTATCCACATTGACAAAACCATTATGCATCCAGTAGTTAGCAAAGGTCTTGCCAGTTTTGGCTTCGGATTGGGCAATTTCATTGGTATGGTGTGGAAACTCAAGGTCTGCCCCTCCACCATGAATATCGATAGTATCTCCAAGGATTTCAGTCGCCATAACAGAACATTCGATGTGCCAACCAGGACGACCAGGTCCCCATGGGCTATCCCAAGAAACTTCTCCCTCTTTAGCAGCTTTCCAAAGGGCAAAATCTAGAGGATTTTCCTTACGTTCTGTTTCAGCATCCGTACGTCCGCTTGCACCAATTTCAAGATCTTCCAAGGTCTTGTTAGCCAATTTAGCATAGTTGTTTGACTTAGCTACTCGGAAGTAAACATCACCTTCAGAGACATAGGCAAATCCTTTGTCAACCAAGGTTGACACGAATGCAATGATTTCATCCATGTAGTTAATAACACGTGGATTTTGTGTCGCTGGTTTGATGCCAAGTTGTCCGGTATCTTCCATAAAGGCCGCGATAAACTTGTCCGACAATTCCTTAGTTGAAATACCAGCTTCATTGGCTGCCTTGATGATCTTATCATCTACATCCGTAAAGTTGGAAATATAGTTGACTGTGTAGCCACAATACTCAAAATAACGACGAATAGTATCAAAAGCTACTGCTGAACGGGCATTTCCGATATGAATGTAATTGTAAACTGTTGGTCCGCAGACATACATATTGACAACATTTTCTGTCAAAGGTACAAAATCACGGAGCGAACGCGTCATCGTATCATAAATTTTAATCACTAGAGATTCCTTTCAATTAACTGGAAACTATTTTTTATCTTTGATATGGTTTAGGTACAAACACAAGAGTATAACGAGAATGATAATCCAAATAGCCGCATCTAGCTGACCTTGAGCTAAGAGAGACATAGCTGAAAGAAAACTCCCAACTATATAGAAGACCAAAAAAGGATTGTCCTTGAAGAATTTTTTCATTACTCAAATCTCACTTGTGTCGTTGCTTAAAAACAAGACCGGCCCATAACAGAGCAATGCAAAACCATAAGGCGGCCATGCTATAGTCTGCTCTATGTAAAGCAATGTAAACAAGAGCAAGAGGACCCACAACCGTCAATCGAGTCACCTTTGAACTAAAGAGTTTCATCGTTTCCTTTCCTTATAGACGTGATGAATGAAAGCTAGCTGCTTTTAGAAGGTCTTCTAGCTTTTCGCTATAGTATTCACGACCTTCTTCAATATCGTGGATAACTTCTTCATCCTTTTGACCATGAACACGCACAACCTTAGCAGGAACACCAACGACTGTAACATCTTCTGGGACATCCGCAACAACCACAGCTGCCGCACCGACCTTAGCATTCTTTCCAATCTCAATAGGGCCTATGACCTGAGCATGGGCTGAAACCAAGGCACCCTCACGAACGGTTGGGTGACGTTTTCCCACATCTTTACCAGTACCACCTAAAGTGACACCGTGGTAAAGCATAGCGCCCTTCTCCACAACAGCTGTTTCACCAATAACAAGGCCAGAGCCATGGTCAATAAAGACACCTTCAGCAATCTGAGCCCCTGGGTGAATCTCAATCTGAGTCCAAAAGCGCCAAAACTGACTATGCATACGCGCTAAGAGTCGACAATGGTGGCGCCAGAGAAAATGTGAGATACGATGAGCAGCCAAGGCTTTTAAGCCAGGGTAGGTTAAAAGAACCTCCAAACTCGTCCGAGCTGCCGGGTCATTTTTCTTTACTATATCAATACTTTCTTTCCACCAACCCATTTAGGTCACTCCTTACATCATTATTGTTATTATTGTTTGCTGTGGCCTATTATTCTTTAAAGTGGAAAGCTACTAACACTAGGTCTACTCGCCATCCCCTTTAAAATAAGACCAGTCGACTAACTCAGGCTGCTCATCAAACGGATTGATGACAACACCTTGAACCTTATCCAACTCATTTTCACCTGTTGAAGGCTGGTAAATTTCTGACAGTGGCCATTGCAAAATCGTCCCTTTAGCCTTACGGAAAGGTAGGCCAAAAGTCTCGTTACCGTACCATTTTGCAAAGCTCGTTAAGTTCGTAAACACAGGCACATAACTCTGTCCCTCTGCATTCGACATGGTCGCAAAGAGACGGTCATCCTGGCCATCTTCCTCGCGTTTGTGAACGAAGGCTGGAACAAGATAAATCTTATCTTTAGGAGCTGCCTTTTGATTTTCCTCACCCAAAAGATTATTAAGGGTCTGAGTGAAATAGTTGATAAACTGGATGAGTTCACTGCTTGCAAAAAGAGTGGTATTCGAGAAATCACCATCCTCTTTTAAATTGAAAGCAAGACCAAAAAGCTCTGCCTGAACAAGTTGTGTTAAAACATCTAAGCTCGAACGTTCTATCCAAATTTGTTCTCGAGCACTCTCCTGAGTAGCTTTGAAAGATTGTAGGTCCTGTTCATTGGTGAAGACAGGAACAACCTTCTTTCCTTCCACTTCAACTGCGTAGAGGTCTTGAGCAGCCAAGACGGGAGTACGTTGTAGGTAATTAACCAAAGCCAGACTGGTTAAAAAGTGGTCTGGTTCCTTTAAAAATTCTTTTAGAGTTTCATCAAAAGCTTGCAATTCTTGATTTTCTGTCATTCTTCTGTCTGTTCTTTCGTTTCTGATTTATCAGGATTTTTCGGTGCTTCACCACTTTCATCATGGTGGCGTGGTTTATGATGAGAACGACGGCGGTGACGATGCTCTCCTCCATTTTCCCCATCATCAAGTTTTTCAGGCTTAGGAAGCAAGGCCTTGATTGAGGCATCAATACGTCCTTTTTCATCGATTTTGATAATTTTAACAGTTACCGTACCCCCAACTTTAACCACATCTTCGACATGCTCAGTACGTTCCCAAGCTAGTTCTGAGATGTGGATGAGAGCATCTGTCTTATTGAAAAGGTGGACGAAGGCACCGAACTTTTCAATACGCACAACGGGTACAGTGTAAACCTCTCCAACCTTAGCTTCACGTACAAGATCGGAGATGATAGTTTTAGCACGGTTAATAGCATCCTGATCACTAGAGAAAATCTGAACAAGACCTTCTTCATCAATATCAATAGTGACACCAGTCTCAGCGATAATCTTGTCAATAGTTTCGCCACCTTTACCGATGACAACCTTGATCTTGTCAACAGGAATCTGAATACTGTCAATCTTAGGTGCTGTTGGTGCCAATTCTGGACGTGGCTCAGCGATTGCTGACTCAATAACATCAAGAATTTCAAAACGAGCTACCTTTGCTTGAGCCAAAGCCTCTTCGAGAATGGCCGGTGTAATACCCGAAATCTTAATATCCATCTGAAGAGCTGTAATTCCTTGACGTGTACCAGCCACCTTAAAGTCCATATCTCCAAAATGATCTTCCAAACCTTGAATATCAGTTAGGACAGTGTAGTTAGTACCATCTGAGATAAGTCCCATGGCTATCCCTGCAACAGGTGCCTTAATAGGTACACCACCAGCCATAAGAGCCAAGGTTCCTGCACAAATAGAAGCTTGTGATGAAGAACCATTTGACTCCAAGACTTCTGCTACCAAACGGATAGCATAAGGGAACTCTTCAACACTTGGGAGAACCTGAGCAAGGGCACGTTCACCCAAGGCTCCGTGACCAATCTCACGTCGGCCTGGCGCACCATAACGCCCTGTTTCACCCACTGAATACTGAGGGAAATTATAGTGGTGAAGGAAACGTTTCTTATACTCTGGATCCAAACCATCAACAAGTTGTGTATCACTCATAGGTGCCAAAGTCAAAACTGACAAGGCTTGAGTTTGACCACGTGTAAAGAGACCTGAACCATGAACCTTAGGAAGAAAGTCAATCTCTGCGTCCAAAGGACGGATTTCATCCACACGACGACCATCTGGACGAACCTTGTCTTCTGTAATCAAACGACGCACTTCAGCATGTTCCATCTGCTCAAGGATTTCTGCTACATCACGCAGAATAGTTTCCTTATCCTCATCTTCCGCAAAGCGTTCTTGATAAGAAGCGAGGACCTCTTCTTTTACAGCCTGGGTTGCTGCTTCACGCGCCAGTTTTTCTTCCACCTGAACAGCCTTAGCTAATTGATCATAATAAGCTGTTTCGATTTCGACTTTCAAATCAGCATCAACTTGTAGAAGTTCAACCTCAGCCTTTTCCTTGCCAACAGCTGCAACGATATAATTTTGGAAATCAACCAACTCTTGAATAGCCTCATGTCCCTTCAAGAGTGCTTGCAACATAATATCCTCAGACAATTCCTGGGCACCTGACTCTACCATATTGATAGCTTCCTTGGTACCTGCCACTGTCAAATCTAAAAGTGAAACTTCCTTATCCGCTGCACTTGGGTTGATGATGAAATCTTCTGCAGCATAGGCCACTTGAACCCCAGCAATCGGACCATTGAAAGGAATATCAGAGATAGAAAGAGCTAAAGAACTCCCAAACATAGCCGCCATCGGAGCACTAGCATTCTCATCATAAGAGAGGACGGTGTTAATGACTTGAACTTCGTTACGAAAGCCCTCCGCAAACATAGGACGAATAGGACGATCAATGAGGCGAGCAGTCAACGTGGCATCTGTTG
>OGXS01002314.1_pt1 | contig 9818 bp, 6 predicted proteins | sample 1576371 | NCBI WGS metagenome assembly OGXS01 (sample SAMEA3541475, study PRJEB24748) | human gut metagenome | biome: human gut; feature: human-associated habitat; material: faeces | place: China | collected 2012
ATCGTAATGGCAGGACCTATCGCAAAGGAAATCAGCGATGAGTTTGAAATATCTCCAAGAAGGTCTGCGTCTTTGCTGGATATTTTTACTTCCGTGGGGCAGGGGCTGATCCCATATGGCGCCCAGCTGCTGTCGGCAGCCAGTCTTACAGGGCTGACGCCGTTTAATATCATGCCATATCTGTTCTATCCGATATTGATGGCGATCAGCGCTGTACTTTTTATTCTGTTCAGGAAAGCAAATTAAAGTATAAAAGAAGGGTGAAAAGAGATGAATCTACATTACAAAAGTACTAGAAATTCAGATAGAAAGGTGACGGCTTCTGAAGCAATTCTTAAGGGACTTGCGCCGGACGGAGGACTGTTCGTTCCGGAAGAAATACCAAAACTGGATATTTCTTTGGATGAGCTTAAGGATATGACCTATCAGCAGACCGCTTATGAGGTCATGAAACTATTCCTGACGGACTTTACAGAAGAAGAGTTGAAAGACTGTATCAATAAGGCGTATGACAGCAAGTTCGATACGGAAGAGATTGCGCCCTTAGTAAAGATTAAAGATACCTACTATCTGGAATTGTTCCATGGGGCGACCATCGCCTTTAAAGATATGGCCCTGTCTATTTTGCCGCATCTTATGACCACAGCGGCCAGGAAGAATCAGGCTGACAAGGAGATCGTAATTCTCGCGGCAACTTCAGGAGATACCGGAAAGGCTGCGATGGCGGGGTTTGCGGATGTGGAAGGGACAAGGATTATCGTATTCTATCCAAAGAACGGCGTCAGCAAAGTGCAGGAACTGCAGATGGTTACTCAAAAAGGAAAGAATGTAGATGTAGTCGCGATTCACGGTAATTTTGACAATGCGCAGAGCGGCGTCAAGGCCATGTTTGAAGACGTGGAGCTGGCAAAGGAATTGGCTGGCAAGGGATATCAGTTTTCCTCCGCTAATTCCATCAATATCGGACGGCTGGTTCCCCAGATCGTCTATTATGTCTATGCCTATGCCAAGCTTCTTGCCAACGAAGAGGTACAGGACGGCGAAAAGATCAATGTGGTAGTGCCTACCGGTAATTTTGGAAATATTCTGGCAGCATATTATGCAAAGAATATGGGGATTCCGATAGACAAGCTGATCTGTGCCTCCAATGAAAATAAGGTGCTCTTTGATTTCTTTGAGTCTGGAACCTATGATAAGAATCGGGAATTCGTGCTGACCACATCTCCATCCATGGACATCCTGATCTCCAGTAATCTGGAGCGATTGATATATCTGGTGGCTGGCCAGGATTCGGAAAAGACGAAGGCGTTGATGGAAGAACTGAAAGCAGATGGAAGTTATACGATCACAGAGGATATGAAGGAACGTCTTGCGGATTTTGCAGCGGGATACGCGGATGAAAAAGAGACAGCCGCGAACATCAAGGCGGTCTATGAGGAGACGGGCTATGTCATGGATACCCATACGTCTGTGGCATCCTATGTATGCCGCAGTTACAGGGAAGAAAGCAAGGATGATAAGAAGTGCGTGATTGCCTCCACTGCCAGCCCGTATAAGTTCGTAAAAAGCGTGATGACAGCCATCGATGATAAATACGAGGGGGCCGATGAATTCAGCCTGCTCAATGAACTTCAGGAGATCTCCCGCGTAGATATGCCGCAGGCGATTCAGGAGATACTGGATGCAAAGGTGCTTCATACGCTGGAATGTGATGTGGACATGATGAAGGATACGGTGAAAGGCATACTGAAGATATAGTAAAAGGAGTGCATTAGATGTTTGAAGGAATATTTGGATTCATTGGGCTTGCCTGTGGAATTTATTGTCTGTATGGATTTTTCATGCTGAAATATAAAAAAATTATCAACCGGACGATCCTTCTGCCGAAAGGCGTGGATGCAGGAAAATGCAAGGATCTTGAAGGATATAGCAGGGAAGCCTCGCTGCCGCTGCTCCTTTTGGGAATCATAGTTACGGTTTATGGAGCGGTAGATTTGTATAACATATATGTAGAAAGGATTCCAAAGGTCTTTATAGTAATGATCACAGTCGTAATCCTGGCCCTCTTCGGATTTGCCGCCGCAATACGAAAGTGTAATAAAAAATATTTTGGCATTTGATGAAAAATGCAGGATTGTTTACACAATCTTGCATTTTTGCAATTTTTTATACAATTATACAGCGCAAATATTTAGTAAATGAATTCTAAAAAATATAAACTTTCGTTAAAACATTGTTAAAGTATTGACTTTTGCGCGAAAAAATGAGATAATGAATCAAATTTCGAATTTTAAGGAGGAAAAGAAGATATGGCAACAAAAGCGTATTATCCAATTGAAGAAATAGGAAAAGGCAAGCCGGGATTCTCAAAGACAAGATCTATTATCGAAGCAGCATTTTATGGAAATAATGTTGTACCGGTTAACACATTAAAAGAGGCATATAATCTGGCAAAGAATTCACCAGGAACCGTAGTTACAGACATGCCTGTATATAGAGGAGAAGAATTTGGCCTTGATGCTGATGCAAAGGTTCTTTTATTCAATGATGGAGCAATTACAGGCCGTTACGCTACCGCCCGCCGTATCGCTGGCGAGCCGGGAGTAGACTGTGACGCGCTGGATAAAGTTGCTATGGATGCAATCTATACATCCCGCTTTAAGAAGATGTATCATGCAACCGTATATGCAGGACTGGATCCGGAATTCATGGTAAAAGCGCACCTCCTGATTCCAGAAGGCGAAGAGAACATCATGTATAACTGGATGCTGAACTTCCAGTATATGTCTGATGAATATGTAAAGATGTATAAGGAGTCAAAGGCGGTTGGAGATGGCAAAGAGCCAGACATCTATATCTTCTCTGATCCTCAGTGGATACCAAAGGAAGCGCCTGGCGTCAGTTTCGATTGCTTAAGCGATCCTGCAAAGAAGACTCTGTGCTATTTTAACACAGAGACTAACTGCGCATGCATCCTTGGCATGAGATACTTCGGAGAGCATAAGAAAGGAACCCTTACCATGGTTTGGGCAATTGCAAACCGTAATGGATATGCGTCCTGCCATGGCGGACAGAAAGAATACTTACTTCCGGACGGAAGCAGTTATGTTGCATCTGTATATGGATTGTCAGGATCCGGAAAATCAACGCTTACACATGCGAAGCATGGTGGTAAATATGAGATCAAGGTACTTCACGACGATGCGTTCATTATCAATACGGATACATGCGCATCCATCGCGATCGAGCCTACCTATTTTGATAAGACAGCAGACTATCCGACAGGATGCGAGGACAATAAATATCTTCTGACCGCTCAGAACTGCTCTGCTACATTGGATGAGGATGGAAAGATCCAGCTGGTAACGGAAGATATTAGAAATGGCAACGGACGTGCGATCAAGTCCAAATTGTGGTCTCCAAACCGCGTTGATAAGATTGATGCTCCGGTTAACGCTATCTTCTGGATTATGAAAGATCCAACGATTCCGCCGGTAGTAAAACTCAAAGGCGCTTCTCTGGCATCCGTAATGGGAGCTACTCTTGCAACGAAGAGATCCTCCGCAGAGAGACTTGCTCCTGGCGTAGATCCTAACAAGCTGGTCGTTGTGCCATATGCGAACCCATTCAGAACCTATCCTCTGGCAAACGATTATGAAAAGTTCAAAAAACTCGTAGAGGAGAAGAATGTAGACTGCTATATCGTTAATACAGGAGACTTCATGGGCAAAAAGGTACAGCCAAAGGATACGCTTGGAATTCTCGAAGCAATCGTAGAGAAAAAAGCAGATTTCCATAAGTGGGGTCCATTCTCAGATATCGAGATATTGGATTGGGAAGGATTCATTCCGGACATGAACGATCCTGAATATGTTACGCAGCTGAAGGCCCGCATGAATGACCGTGTAAACGAGATCAAGGCATTTGAGACAGCAAAAGAAGGCTATGATAAACTTCCTGACGATGCGCTTGCAGCTATCCAGAAGGTTGTTGATGAATTAAACTAATTGAACTGGAACAATCTGCTTATCAGAAAGACTTGTAAAATCCATGTAAATGGGTTATAATAATTCCAGTAGAAACCTGGAATGCACGACAACTTCTGTAATTTTGAACCTACAAAACTTTAAACGGGACTCTTATATCTCTGTAATATGTCAGGCCTCCGATATCGCAGGGGAAGACAGAAAAACAGATGCGGACACCCACCTAGCTGTGGCTAGGAGTCAAAATACAGAAACCGGCATTTTGGGGAAATACAAAAGATAAAGGACAGTCGTTTTGCGGCTGTCTTTTTGTTGCTTAGCATCGGGAAAATTGCCGCTGGCATTTTCTTTCGATGCCAGGAAGGTTATCAAGAGAAAATGGCGGACATTCGGGAGGCAGAGACGGTGCATAATCCACAGCAGCTAAGCATACATTTAGAAAAAGACATGGACAAGAGGGCACGGATAGATTGAATCGAGACAAGTGGAGCCGAAATAGACGGAACCGGTATAATTGGAATAAGAGCAGAAGGAATAAGTATAGATGGAACAGGCTGCTATGCAGCGTAAGCAGATGGACAAGGGGAAGAAGCTTATACTATGGACTGGCTATAGCGGCCAGCCTGCTGATTATCAGCGGCCTGCTCTCTTCCTTGTCCTCGCGGGAAGAAGAAAAGGTGAAAAAGCAGCCGGATACATCCAGGCAGCATGCGGAAGAGGGACAAGAACCGCAATTGACGGAGAATCCCAACATTCGCGTGCTTATTATGACTACCGGACATGCAGGAATAGTGCATCCGGGCGTGGAAGTGTCGTCTCCAGCAGGCCTGGTTCTGTCTTTCGGTGAGGAGCAGCAGGAGATCGAGCCAGGCCAGAAGGCGGCATTTGCGCCGGATGACGAGCGGTTTGCCAAAGGCAATCTTCGCATACAGGCAAAAGATGGAGGGGAAGTTACGCTGGACAGCATTGAGAGAGGATATGGCGTGCCTTCCTATGCCGGGACGCTGGAACTTCGGACTACGGCGGAAGGTATTGTCATCATCAATGAACTTCCGGTTGAAACGTACCTGTGCAAGGTCGTGCCCAGCGAGATGCCGGCATCCTATGAATTGGAAGCGCTGAAAGCGCAGGCAGTCTGCGCCAGAAGTTATGCCTATCAGCAGATGGCAGAGTATGGATACCCGGAATACGAAGCGCACGTAAACGACAGCACGGATTACCAGGTATATGGCAATTCCCAGGCTCAGGAGGCGTCAAGCCAGGCTGTGAGTGAGACGCAGGGGCAGGTGGCAAGATTCAACGGTCAGATCGTGACCACCTACTATTATTCCACTTCCTGTGGAAAAACGACAAGCCTGGAGGCTTGGGGAACGGAAGCGAATGAGCAGAACCAGTATCTTCAGACCGTTGAGGTAAAGGACGAAGAGGGGGACTATGAAAGAGAACTGCCATGGTACCGGTGGGAGGCCAGAATACCGGTACAGACTCTCTCCAACCTGGTAGGCCTTAATACCGCAACCGATGTAGGCACGCTGCAAAACGTAGAGGTGACCAGGACAGGACCGGGAGGCGTTGCGCTCCAGATCTGCGCCACCGGAGATAAGGGGAGCGTAACGGTGGACACAGAGAATAAGATCCGCAGGGCATTAGGAGGCAGCGGCTATGAGATTCAGAAGCAGGATGGAAACACTGTGGCGAGTTCCGCGCTTCTGCCCAGCGCATTCTTTACTATAGGGAAAGAGGGGGATACATTTGTTATAAAAGGCGGCGGATATGGGCATGGTATAGGCATGAGCCAGAATGGCGCCAATGAGATGGCCAAAAAAGGCAAGACCTACATAGATATACTTACCCTTTTCTTCCCGGGCATTACCGTAGAATAAGCAGCCGGAATACAGGCCTTGATTTACTTTCAATAGACAAACCATGAAAAATCAGGTAGAATATAGGGCAAGTATATGGGAGAGTACAATGAAAAGATTAAAAGAGATATATCAGAAGATCCTAAATATGACTGCTGATGTTACGGAAGATCACGTAGGGGCGTATGCGGCACAGTCCGCATACTTCTTTATGCTGTGCATGATTCCGATCATTCTGCTTCTGATTACCATGGTGCAGTATACCCCGGTAACCAAGGCGGATGTCATGACCGCCGTGATCCAGGTGTTTCCTACCTCCGTGGATTCTATGATTACTTCGATTGTGAACCAGGTGTACAACCAATCTTCCGGAATCATTCCGATTACAGTAGTAGTAGCATTGTGGTCCGCTGGAAAAGGCGTTCTTGCGATGACCTCCGGGCTGAACTGCGTGTATAAATGTAATGAGACACGTAATTATATATTTTTGAGAATCAGGGCAACCATCTATACGGTGATGTTCATACTTGTAATCATATTTCTGCTGGTACTATCCGTATTTGGTAATACGCTGAATATATTCATTGCGGCACATGTACCTATTCTTAAGAATCTGGCGGATAGATTGATCGCGATGCGTACCATCATCACCCCCATTGTATTGATGATCTTCTGCCTTCTGATTTATAAATTCCTGCCAAACAGGAAGGACAAGCTGCGCAAGCAGCTGCCAGGGGCGGTATTTGCGGCTATTGGATGGATGATCGTATCCTGGATATTTTCTGTATATGTAGATATATTCAAAGGGTTTTCCGATATGTATGGAAGTCTTACCACTATCGTGCTCATCATGCTGTGGATGTATTTCTGCATGTACTGCATATTGCTTGGCGGGGAACTGAATATGATGATGTATGATAAGATGTTTACCGGGAAAGGCAGGGAAAAGTTGTAATTTATTTCTTGACATCCCCAATTGTTATGATACAATAATTAAGTATTCATAGATAAAAAGCAATGACCGCGTAAGTAGAGACCCATTTCCCATTAGAGAGAGGAGACCCCCGGCTGAAAGTTTCCTTTGGTTCGGATGGCAATCGAATTTCCCGCGCGAGCTGCATTTTTGAAATATCAGTAGGAAATGCCGTAGGTGCACGTTACGCATGCGTAGAGTGCCTGTGTGAGGATAGCACGCAGGAAGCAGGGTGGTACCACGGGTTATGCCTCGTCCCTTTTGGGATGAGGTTTTTTTTATCTTGAAATGAGATAAGGCTCCACCGCCATAGGTTGAGAGTTGTTCTAGAGAATATATAAGAAAGGGAGAAAAAAGATGAAAGAGAAATTACAAAGCATCAAGGATGAGGCTCTTAGGGCCATTGAAGCAGCAGATGTGCCTGAAAAACTGAACGATGTGCGCGTGAAGTTCCTTGGAAAGAAGGGAGAACTTACCGCAGTCCTCAAAAGCATGAAGGATGTTGCCCCGGAAGAGCGGCCTAAGGTTGGCCAGCTTGTGAATGAGACAAGAGCGTCTATCGAGAATGTCTTGGAAGAGAGCAAGAAAAAGATGGAGCGGGCTATCCGTGAAGAAAAGATGAAGCAGGAAGTCATCGACGTGACGCTTCCGGCGAAGAAGAATATGGTGGGGCACCGCCATCCAAATACGATCGCGCTGGAAGAAGTAGAGAGAATCTTCGTTGGCATGGGCTATGAAGTAGTAGAAGGCCCGGAAGTGGAGTATGATCTGTATAACTTTGAAAAACTGAATATTCCTGACGGGCATCCTGCAAAGGACGAGCAGGATACCTTCTATATTAATAAAGATATCGTGCTGCGTACCCAGACATCGCCGGTACAGGCACGTGTCATGGAGCAGGGCAAGCTTCCAATCCGTATGATTGCCCCGGGACGCGTGTTCCGTTCTGACGAAGTGGACGCGACCCACTCCCCGTCCTTCCACCAGATCGAAGGACTGGTCATTGACAAGAATATTTCCTTTGCGGACTTAAAGGGAACGTTGGAAGTATTTGCAAAAGAATTATTCGGCCCTGAGACCAAGACCAAGTTTCGTCCGCATCATTTCCCATTCACTGAGCCAAGCGCGGAAGTGGACGTAACCTGTTTTAAATGCGGCGGAAAAGGCTGCCGCTTCTGTAAAGGCTCTGGATGGATCGAGATTCTCGGATGCGGCATGGTGCATCCGCATGTATTGGAAATGTGCGGCATTGATCCGGAAGAGTATTCCGGCTTCGCTTTCGGCGTAGGATTAGAGCGTATTGCCCTTCTCAAATATGAGATTGACGATATGCGATTACTGTACGAAAACGATATCAGATTCTTGAAGCAATTCTAATTGGAGGGAGAAGTAAGATGAATACATCATTATCATGGATAAAAGCGTATGTTCCGGACCTGGATGTGACGGCTCAGGAATATACGGATGCAATGACCTTATCCGGAACAAAGGTAGAAGGATATGAAGAACTGGACGCGGATCTTTCTAAGATCGTGGTAGGCCAGATTGACAAGATTGAAAAGCATCCGGATGCAGATAAGCTGATTATCTGCCAGGTGAATATAGGAAGCGAGTCCGTACAGATCGTGACAGGCGCCAACAACGTGCATGAAGGCGACAAAGTGCCGGTGGTACTGGACGGAGGACGCGTGGCAGGCGGACATGAGCCTGGAAGCCGCGTGGCGGGCGGAATTAAGATCAAAAAAGGAAAGTTAAGAGGCATAGAAAGCTGCGGCATGATGTGCTCGATTGAAGAACTGGGCTCTGACCGGGATATGTACCCGGAAGCGCCGGAAGAGGGAATCTATATCTTCAAGGACGATGTAGAAGTCGGAAGCAGCGCGATTGAAGCATTGGGGCTGAATGACGTAGTATTTGAATATGAAGTCACCTCCAACAGAGTGGACTGCTTTAGCGTCATCGGAATTGCAAGAGAAGCGGCCGCTACGTTCGGAAAGGAATTCCACCCTCCGGTAGTTACAGCAACCGGTAATAATGAGGATGTGAACGACTATATCAAGGTATCGGTAAAGGACAGCGAGCTGTGCCCGAGATACTGTGCAAGAGTCGTTAAGAATATCAAGATCGGGCCATCCCCGAAATGGATGCAGAGACGCCTTGCTTCCGTAGGTATCCGTCCGATCAACAATCTGGTGGATATTACCAACTATGTGATGGAAGAATACGGACAGCCGATGCATGCCTATGATCTGGATACGATCGCTGACCGCGAGATTATTGTCCGCACGGCAGCCAAAGGCGAGAAATTTACGACCCTGGACGGACAGGAAAGGGAGATGGATGACACCGTGCTGATGATCTGCGATGGCAAGAAGTCCATTGGTATTGCAGGAATCATGGGCGGAGAGAACTCCATGATCACAGACGATGTTAAGACAATGCTTTTCGAGGCTGCCTGCTTTGACGGAACCAATATCCGCAAGTCCAGCAAAAAGGTAGGACTTCGTACAGATGCTTCCGGAAAGTTCGAGAAGGGGCTGGACCCGAATAATGCCCAGGCGGCGATCGACCGTGCCTGCCAATTGGTAGAAGAACTGGGAGCCGGCGAAGTGGTCGGAGGAATGGTGGACGTTTACGGCAAGAAAAAAGAGCCAGTAAGAGTTCCATTTGATGCAAATGAGATTAACAATCTTCTGGGAACGGATATTTCTAAAGATGAGATGATCGGCTATTTTGAAAAGATTGGCCTTTCTTATGATGAAGAGAGCAGCGAGGTCATTGCGCCTACCTTCCGTCATGACCTGTATCGTATCGCCGATCTGGCGGAAGAGGTTGCCAGGTTCTATGGATATGACAACATTCCTACCACCCTTCCAAGGGGGGAGGCTACGACAGGAAAACTGTCCTTTAAGCTCAGAGTAGAAGAGGTAGCCCGCGATATCGCGGAATTCTGCGGATTCAGCCAGGGCATGACCTATTCTTTCGAGAGTTCGAAAG
>OGXS01002322.1_pt1 | contig 9790 bp, 10 predicted proteins | sample 1576371 | NCBI WGS metagenome assembly OGXS01 (sample SAMEA3541475, study PRJEB24748) | human gut metagenome | biome: human gut; feature: human-associated habitat; material: faeces | place: China | collected 2012
GGTGCTATCTGATTCTCTTTTTGGGCACAATTTAATGAACTTACCTGTTCCTCCAGCTTTTCCCGACTGAAAACAGTCTCTTCTTGAACCATATAATTTTTCGTTTCAAAAAAACCTCTAATCCATTCCCATGGTTTCTGAGTCTTCAACAACCGAAGGATTTCCCCGCTGGATACATATTGATAATCAATGTCTTTCCCTGTGATAGTCTGAGGTTCCTGCATCCTTGCACTTACCTGAATAACATAGTTATCCTTTTTCCCTGCAATCTCCTGCTCAACTTCATAAGCTGTCTTATTTGAACTGTCAATTCCATTGATGGTCGTACCCAAAAAGAAGTGATATGAGTAATAATAAGATATACCTGCATACACACAGCAGCTCATAACCAAAATCATCACTATAAGCATTACAACTATTTTCATAATTTTGTTTTTCTTTTTGTCTGAAGATACAGTAGATCTGAATTCAGACTTGTCCAGCGGCACATAAATAATTGTTCCGGGTCTTGCCGATTTTGAAGTTCTTATTGATTGCCCCATCACTTCTTTTTGTCTCATATCTTATTCATCTTTCTTTTATATCAATTAGTTTTTTGCATTGTCATTGTCAAAATGCAATGTCTTATGGTACTTCGCATTCTCCTCCAGAAGTTTCTTCCATTTTTGTCCATCCTCTTTCGTAGGATTATCAAAATTCTGCTGGCCTTTCAGCTCATCCATATACTGGACATAATCCAGAAAATAAATATCTACCGTAGAAATATCTCTGTCCTGAATTGCGAAGTTATTACAGTTTCCAGTAGACTCATTGTACGGAAGTGTGTTTCCATTGGCATCAAGAGCTACCATAAAGCAATCACTGTTGGAACCTTCCTTATAAAGTTCATTTACCGTCAATTCATATGGAGTACGAATCACCGATTTAAGTCCAATACCTGCATCGTTTGTATCATTGAGTTCCAATACTTCTGTCTGGGAATCATCTACCGTAACCGGGATATCGAAGCTCCAGTCACCTTCATATTTGTAGTAGCCAGCATCCCTTCCATATTTTTTCTCATCCTCTTCTGACCACTGATAGTTTGCTTCCAGTCCTCTTACCTTCGTAATATCCAGATGCAGGTTAAAGGTATCTGGAATATCAATATCTTTAATGTATTTCTGATATTCTCCACCACGTTCAGACAATTTATTGATAAACTCTTCCAGCAGCGCATAACCTTCATCCGTCTGATCATCTAAGTCCGCCTGAGTTATTCCCATCTCATCCATTACCTGCTGTGTCATTTCATTGTATTTCTCATTATATTCCGTATAATCTTTTGCGGCTTCAGCCAAATCATAACGGAAAATACATGCATAGGTGTTATCATCCAGAAATTTTCCTTCCACTTGACCGTCAATTACCGGGCTAGCCTCTGAATTAAAGTCCACACCCCCTGTCATATCCAGATCAATGACTGGTGTTCCACTTTCCGCCCCAGTTTCTGTCTCTGGGAACGGTTTATCACTTTTAAACTGCATAGTCACATAAATTGCCTGGCTGTTTGCATATACCTCAGAACATGTAATTGTCAGCCCATCTGCTGTCTTAGTGTAAATAGCATCATTATTGGCATGATCTGTCTTGGCTCCGTCTGTTTCACTGCTATCTGTCTTCGTTCCATCAACAGCTTCCAAAGTTGTTGCATGATCTGAAAAGTCACCAAAGAAACTCACATTATCCTGTAAAATTTCAAAGAGTCCTCCTACAACCGGGATATTTTTTGCCATTACCGGATTGATTGCACAGAATACAAATCCTACTGCCAGTACCGCTGCCATCCCTCCTGCTATCCTGCCTCCACTTTTCATCCAATGATATGGATCCTTTGATGCTTTTTTCTGTAAAACAGCGTTATTTTCAATCAAACGATATGCCTGATTAATATGTTCATGCACGATTTCCGGCATTTCTATGTCCTTTTGAAGTTTTTTCTGGAAGTCTTTCTCATTATAATTTAAAGTCATCATTAGGCACGTCCCTCCTTAACCTTATATCCATACATCTCTGCAATCTGTTTTCTGCCACGATAAAGACGAGATTTTACAGTGCTTTCCTTCATATCCAGAATGTCACTGATTTCCCGGATACCAAATCCTTCCATATAGTATAGAAGAACAACCAAGCGGTATTTACTGTCCAATGGCTCTAAAGCCTGGATCCATTCCATTGCTGCATATTTTTCTTCGTGAAAAGGCGTTTCCGGCATCTGATCCGTATAAGTAACCAGCTTTTTCTTCTGTATCATGTCCTTGCACTTATTGATCAGAATTCGGATCATCCATGTTTTGAAATATCTGTTCTGTTTCAGACTTTTCAAATTTTCATAGCAGGAAAGAATCGTATCCTGTATTGCATCCGCAACATCTTCATCATTTTTCAGATATGCTGCCGCAATCTTATACATACTCTGTACATTCTCATCTATAAGCCGACAAAAAGCATCTTTATCGCCTTTCTTTGCTTTTCGTATCAAAATCTCATTCATTGTCGTCTCCCTTCTCCTATATCAGACCGGTCATCAGGAAATATTGTATAAAAGCTTTTCTTTATGTGCTTCTACTTATTAGACGTGCAAACTCCCAAAAAAGTTGCAATTTTTTTTAACAATCTCAGAAAATCCCCAAAAGATTAGTTTGAACACTTCCATGCTTTTCATGATTATCAGTCAAGGTGCTATAAAATATTCCAGGTACTAAAAACAGCCGTACCATGTGCTTTTACATGATACGGCTGCCAATGATTCCAGCCCCTCAGGACAGATCAATCAAAAATCATATTCTCTGTCCCATCAGGTTTTAAAAATACTGTTTTCGAAATTCCATTACATTCCAGCGTTACTTTCTGCTCATGGGAAGAACAGAGGCGAACCCTGTGTATCCTGCCCTCTCTCCATTCAAAATCAACTGTGATGGCACCCTGTGCCTTCATTCCCTGGACTTTTCCGTCCTTCCATTCATCCGGAAGTGCCGGAAGTAACAGGATGTACCCTTTCCTGCTCTGGATGAGCATCTCTGCAACCGCAGCTGCAAAGCCAAAATTCCCATCGATCTGGAACGGTGGATGTGCACACAGCATGTTGGGATAAATGCCGCCTCCCACACAGGAAATATTTTCCTCCCTGGTATAACGGAGCTGGTTTTTCAAAAGCCCCAGTGCATGTTCCCCGTCCCGTAAAGAAGAGGAGGAACAGACAATGAAAAGATTTAAAGCTTATATCGAATATGTAATGAACTTTTATGCCAACTATTACAGATTTTACCGGTAAGTGCAGAATATGGCTTCCGGATATAACCCGGAACCTGTATTTGCAGTTTATGTAGATCTTGTAATCAATAATTTCAGTATACGCTAGAATCCGTTTCCTGTACATGAACAGGATGCGTTAATATATAAACAAAATTTTACAGTTGGCAGACTTAGCCAAAAAGGACCGATATCAGTCTTGCAAAGACCTTGTATCGGTTCTTTTTGTATTTTCTCATTATCTAATTATGGGAGGATTTTTCTATATCACCGAAAAAACTATTATTCCCGCACTTCAAGCCACTGGTCAATGTTTCCAAAATGTACCGCCTGCAGGTTATCTACATCAACCAGTTGCGGGAAGCTGTTTCTGATGATCATGACACCATTTTCCTTATCCTGTTTTTCTCCACCGCCAGCGATGCCTCCCATGGTCCTATCAAGTGTTAAAACCGTTCCATCTTTATAGCGCACCTGGTCAATACTGGTTCTGGCATAAAGATCCATGCCATAATCTGTACCTGTGTACTCAAACTTGTTTTTCTCATCTTCATACACCTTCATAGCTTCATCATAATCAAGATATAATGACCATAAAAGGGGCGTTACTTCCATTTTTTTCACTGTGATTTCATAACCTCCAAAATCACATTTCCGGTTCACTTCCAGAGTTGTCGGAGGCTTTACTGCACCCAAGGTCCATTTAAAGTCCCATGTTCCATCTGTAATAACAGTCGTATCATAATCTCCTTCCTCCGTAAGATTCTTTAATGTGATTTCTACTGTTTTATTACTCAGATCATAATCACCGTCATAAGATATACAGGCGTTAAAATATTTAAGATGTGTAGAATTTTGATATGTTTTCAGTAACATATCCTGTCCTACCCCAGTGTTGAAGCTTCCAAATCTGTTATCGTCCACTGCATATACTTCTTTTCCATCGATCTTAAAATGTGTCATCTCCTCAAAAGAAGTATGATCAGTCATAGAAATACTGTCCTCTGTTTTCACTTCAAAAAAAGCATACAGGAATCCCTGATCCTGAATAGAATCTGTCAGGGTAACCGTCACACCATTTTGTGTTACAGACTGGTCTATATTCTGAATATAGTTTGATTCCTGCATCGTTTCCTGCTGTTCCTCAGAGGGTTCCAGTCTTTTTAACAGATGGTCATTCCATTTAAAGAACTCTTTTGCCGCCACTGTTACTCCCATGCCTGTACAGATCACTGCTGCTGCAATCAGTAATCGACCACTGAATCTTTTTCTTTTGTATTTTTTATCAACTGCATCTGCCTGCTCAATATGTCTCAGTGTCTCTTCAAATTTATCATGAAAATCCTGTGGTACTTCCGGTGCTATATTATTCCATTTGTTCTCTAACATGACATTTTCCCCTTTCCTGTTATTCTCTTTGATAGTTTGCTGTTTTTCCCAGGCATCGGTCTTTTCTCTTCTTCATCGGATAACTGTGCTTTCAAAAACTCTCTTGCACGGGAAAGTCTGCTTTTAATCGTTCCTTCCGGAATATCCAGAGCCTCACTGATCTCTTTCTGTGAGAATCCTTCTAAATAATACAATGTTACCAAAATCCTCAGATCCTCCGGAAGTTCCATAATCGCCATATACAGATGACTGTATCTGTCCTCCTCAGTCAGCCTCATATTGTCCATATATTCTTCATATGGAATAACATTTTTTCTTTTCCGAAGAATCCCTTTGCATTCATTGATCAATATCTTTGTGATCCATGTTCGAAAATACTTTTCTTTCTTTAAGGTGGGAAGTTTCTCATATGCCTTAAGAATTGTTTCCTGCACAGCATCCCCACAATCAGAGTCATTCTTCAGAATGGACTTTGATATATGATACAGCATGGCTTCTGCATCCCGAACCTCCTTAATAAATATATCTTTTGTCATAACTTTGTCTTCTCCTTTTGTCCAGCCGAATTACTACACGTGTTTGCTTTTTTACTTTTACACTAATTAGATGCACCGAGAAGAGAATTGGTTCTCATAAAATTATCTCAGGATTTTGTAATGTAAAAAATACAGTTTGCACATATACAATGATACAATAAAAATATAAAAATTATAGCAATTCCTACACGAAAGGGGTCATGTTTTATGAGAAAAAGAAACAATTTTATTTCTGTGTTTACTATGTTTCTGGCAATTGGTTTTGCAATTATCTTCTCCATACCCGTAAAAGCAACGGCAAATGGGGTCCAATTAAAAGCAAATCGGACATACACAGCATATGATGTTACCGGTGATGGAACGAAAGATAAAATCAGAATCAGAGCATCCAATCAAACCGACGATGAAGCATATTCGTCACTTACTGTATCGGTTAATGGAAAAACAGCTTACAGATTAAAAAATACACGTTTTTATAATGTTATAGCAAATATTTATACATTGAAAAACGGACAGCCGTTTTTATATCTCTATGCACCAGCCGAGAATGGTGACGGACCTGTATGTGCATTATTAAAATACACAAACGGAAAGTTCAGAAAGGCCCTTGATTTCACTGAGATTATGGCAGGATACGGAAACCATCGCATAGGCGAAGTTACCAACTTAAAAGGAAATAAGATTGTAATTACAGAGAGCATCGTTTCTTATTCTCTTGGTATCAATGCAATTAATTTCACCTACAAATATGTCAATGGAAAATTTGTTCCGACAAGCAGATATGGCTCCTATAAAGAAATATATTCCGCAGACGGAAGCAGCCGATATTTCACAGTAAACAGTGATCTTCCGACATATACCAGACCAGATGCTACTGCGGTGAACACGACACTGAAAACCGGATCATTAACAAAAATCATTAAATGCGCACTCATAAACGAAAAGATGTATATTCAGTTAGAATGCGATGGAGAAATCTACTGGATTAAAGCGCTGGAAAATCCACCAATTTCTGATAACGAAAGACAATTTATGGAAGTTAGATATGCAGGATGATATCATAAGAGGATGTCGGTTAATACCACATTTCGACATCCCCAGTAGTAATTGAAAGATGAAATTTATTTTTTGCCGCAAAATGAAGATAGTTTAAACTTTAAAAAAATCCCTAAAATTAGTATACCTATGGATAATTGAAAGATACAGAATCTGCAAATCAAGTAGTAGTTCTATAGAACTATTTTACAAAAAAATCATAGGTTTAATTCCCAAAAACCACCAAGAGATTTTTCTTATCTCCTGGCAGCTTCTCTTCATTATATCATTAAATTATTGTACAACACTCATGCTTTCATCGATCCAGTTCTGAACCATCGCAACACTTACTTTGAGATAGTGGGCTATTTTTTCAGCTTTCATTCCATCCGCAGCCATGGACAAAGCAGTTTCTTTTGCCTGTGGCACCACGATTTCATAAAAATAGAATCCCAGATAGCCGATATTTTTCAACTTGATGATGACAATACTCCTGTATGAGAGATAAAGCCCAAAAGAAAAGCAGTTTGAACCGAGAGTAACTAACTCGATAATCAAGCTGCTTTTTTCATATCACGTTATTCAATTCATCAAGACTTCTGCAATTATCTCTGCTGCTATCTGGGAACCTTTTTCATTTGGATGGCACCCATCATCCGCATAAAGATTTACTTTATCTGAAAGTTCATAAAATTTCTTTCCAACATCTGCAATCAAAGTATGGTTTCTATCTGCTGCCAGGTGATAAGCTTCATACAGTTTCTGATACATCTCATCATAATCCATTCCAAAAGTTTCCAACTTCTTTCCTCCACGTTGATATGCCCAGGTCGCATAAAAAACTGGCTTTGCTCCATTCTCCCTGATCTTCTCACAGAGTTTTTCTGCATTTTCAAGGAAACTGGCTTTTGATGTAATTGGACCATTGCTCATTTCCTGTAAAATGACAAAATCCCATTTTTCATTTTGCAAAGCTTCCTGTGTACGCTTTCCCATCTTTGTTTTCGGATTTAACTGCTCTGCCAATCGTGCCCCTCCACGGGTATGTTGCACAATCTCTGCACCGGTCAACTCATCCAACATGTCCGGCATATGATTTGCCGTTGTAAAACTGTTTCCTAACATCAATATTCTCATCTTCTATATTCCTTTATTATGCGCATTTACTTCTATCGCATAAACCAATTCCGTATGTTCATCAAACAAAACCCACTCCACCAGATCAAAATCATCTGGATGTTCCTTCAAAAATCCAGCAACTGTATTTACTGCAATTCTTGCTGCAAGTCCAACCGGAAATGAATACACTCCTGTAGAAATTGACGGAAATGCGATTTTTCTGATTTTGTGTTCCAGTGCCAGCTGCATAGAAGATAAATAACAGCTTGCAAGTAATTCTTTTTCATTTTGATTCCCACCATTCCATATTGGTCCTACTGTATGGATAACATACTCACAAGGGAGCTTATATGCTTTTGTAATTTTTGCCTTCCCTGTCTCACATCCATGTAATGTTCTGCATTCTTCCAAAAGTTCTGGTCCTGCTGCTCTGTGAATTGCTCCATCCACACCTCCGCCACCAAGAAGTGAATTATTCGCAGCATTTACGATTGCCTGAACATCTGTAATTTTTGTAATGTCTCCTCTGATTGTTTTCAACAATTCCATAATTTCTTTACTCACACTTTCTGTATTCTTCCAAAATGTCATTTGCTCCATAGATATTCTGGGAGTGTTCCATATTGCTGTTGCACATATTCAAAGATTTCTTCTTTACTCACACTCTATTCAGTTCCTGTTTTCTCTTATGTCCTGTTCTCAATCATACCACATTTCCAACCTTCCTACTACTGCCCAAATCTTTTTGCAATTTGAACCTCTATTCCTGCAAGTATTATAAATTGCTTTATAGTTAGCTACCGAAATCGCCACATTTTTCTTAAAAATCATGCGAAGTTTTCGTTAAGAAGTTCGTACGCAGGTTTTACGAAAACCATGACGAACATTTTACGAAAATCCGTTTAAAAAGTTACATGAATTTATAATGCAATATATGAAGTGGTGTATATAAGAAAAACCCTTGAAAATACTGGATTTTCAAGGGTTTTAAGACTCTTTTTAAAGTTCTGCAAAAACCAGATTACTGTGCCATCTGTTTTGCAACTTCTTCTGCAAAGTTCTCTTCTTTCTTTTCGATACCATCACCTGTCTCGTAACGTACGAAACCTTTAACAGTGATCTTAGCACCGTTTTCTTTAGCAACCTGCTCTACGTATTTAGCTACAGACTGTTTTCCGTCTTCAGCTTTAACGTATGTCTGGTCAAGAAGGCAGATTTCTTTAAGCTCTTTTTTGATACGACCTGTAATCATTCCTTCGATAACCTTAGCCGGTTTCTGGGATTCTTTCGGATCGTTCTGAATCTGAGCCATAAGGATTTCTTTCTCATGCTCAATGTATTCTGCGCTTACTTCGCTATCGCTTGTGTACTGTGGTTTCAGAGCTGCAATCTGCATTGCTACGTTCTTAGCCATTTCTTTAACAGCATCGTTAACTACGTCTGTTTCAACGTCTACAAGAACACCGATCTTACCGCCCATATGTGTGTAGGAAGCAACGAAACCGTTCTCTTCTGTAACCTGAGCAAATCTTCTGATGTTCATGTTCTCGCCGATAACTGCGATCTGAGCTGCAAGAGCTTCTTTAACAGTCTTAGTTGTATCAAGTGCCCATGCTTCTGCAAGGAAAGCATCGATATCTGCTGCTGTTGTGTTCATAGCCTGAGCTGCTACATCTGCAACGTAGTTCTGGAATTTTTCATTCTTAGCTACGAAGTCTGTCTCAGCGTTAACTTCTACAACAACTGCTTTCTTTCCGTCTTCGGAAACTAAAGTTTTGCAAAGACCTTCTGCTGCTACACGGCTTGCTTTCTTCTGTGCTGTAGCAAGACCTTTTTCGCGAAGGAATTCTACTGCTTTATCCATATCACCTTCTGTAGCTGTAAGAGCTTTCTTACAATCCATCATTCCGGCGCCGGTCATTTCTCTTAATTCTTTTACCTGTGCTGCTGTGATAGCCATTTCATTTTCCTCCTGAATAATATTCGTAAATCGCCCGGAGGGGCTTTTCCTTTTTCAATGACAGGAAAGCCTGTCGGCTTTCCTGTACTGGTTCAAAAAATTATTCTTCTGTAGCTGCGAACTCTTCAGATTCAGCTTCGATTTCACCGCCTACATCTGCAGTACCCTGTTTTGCTTCGATAACAGCGTCTGCCATTTTGGAAACGATTAATTTTACTGCACGGATTGCATCATCGTTACCCGGAATTACATAATCCAGTTCTTCCGGATCGCAGTTTGTATCGCAGATACCGATAAGCGGGATTCCTAATGTATGAGCTTCCTGTACGCAGATTCTTTCTTTCTTAGGATCTACGATGAAGATTGCATCCGGAAGTCTCTTCATTTCTTTGATACCGCCGATGTTTTTCTGTAATTTTGCAAGTTCTTTTTTCCGCTCAATAACTTCTTTCTTAGTAAG
>OGXS01002328.1_pt1 | contig 9747 bp, 7 predicted proteins | sample 1576371 | NCBI WGS metagenome assembly OGXS01 (sample SAMEA3541475, study PRJEB24748) | human gut metagenome | biome: human gut; feature: human-associated habitat; material: faeces | place: China | collected 2012
GATGGATGCGGAAATAATGATCTCCCTCCAGATAGTCTGTGAGGAAACGCATTCCACATTCAAAGGTCATAAGGATTGCTCCCATGGGAAGCATATCCAATTCTGTCTCAGTCAACGCACCGCCACAGCCTTCAATGAAGCCTTTAACATAAACTTCATACAAGTGAAGATTACAGGACACCTTCGTCAGGTCTTTCTCATCCTCTGCTCCGGTACTTGCGCCAAAACGGATAGAATCGCCGAAATCATTTACGGAAAGTCCCGGCATTACGGTATCAAGGTCAATCACACAGATGGCTTTTCCCGTTGCATTATCAATCATAATGTTATTCAGCTTGGTATCATTATGTGTAACACGCAACGGCAGCTTTCCCTGATCCTGCATATCGCACAGGACATGTGCCAGTTCTGTGCGGTCCAGCACAAACTGAATCTCTTTTTCCACATCTGCTGCTCTGTGACATATATCTTTTTCCACAGCAGTTTTAAACTTATCCAGCCTGTCCACCGTATTATGAAAATTTACGATGGTCTCATGAAGCGTTTCTGCCGGATAGTCTGCAAGCAGCCTCTGGAAATGCCCGAAAGCAACTGCACTCTGGTAAAAATCTTCCTCATCTTTTACCATATCATAGCATGTTGCATTTTCAATGAATAAATATACTCTCCAGTATTCTCCGTCCTCATCTACATAATAAGGAAGTCCATCCTTTGTCATCACAAGATTCAGAGTCTCTCTCTCCACATCTCCACCGTTTTCCTGAATCTTTTTCTTCAGCCAGGCAGTAACACCGCTGACATTCTCCATCAGTTCCACGGGTTTTGTAAAAATACTCTTGTTCATTTTCTGAAGAATATAATGTTTTCCTGTACCGTAAGTCAGGCGGTAAGTATCATTGATATGTCCGCTTCCATAAGGAACACATTCTGTCAGATTATCTTCCAGAACAAATGCACTGGTAATATTCTTTATTTCCCGGTTAATTTCCACTCAATTATTCCTCCCATAATTTCTGTGGATACAGCCCTCCATCTTTTAAATTCTGAATGGCAGCTACTACCACAGGTTTATCTTCTTTGTAGGTTACACCATACCATTTATCCATAGATTTCAGAACTTTTACAGTTGCTCTCTTCTCACCGAGAAGTTCATCTACTACAAATGGCAGGAAATATTCGCATTTCAGCGGGTTTACTTTCAGATTCTCATCCAGGAATTTAGGGAATCTGTCTTTCAGCTCTTTCAGGATGCTTGCTGAAAATCCCCACATATTCATGGATACTGTACTGCCTTCCGGAAGCATAGTCCATGTTTTTCCATCGTCTTCTGTATAAGCTGTGCCGCCGTCATGCTTTTCGATATGGGTACGCTCGTTGATCTTAAGAAGATGTCCTTCTTCATCTGTAACGCACACACCTCTTGCCACATGGCCATTCTCTGTCAAAGTATTTTCCAGTTTATAGCCGACCATCATATATCTGTAAGTATCTGCGGTATCTTCGTTCTCTGTCAGGAAATCATATGCCATCTTAAATGCATGGCTTCCATAATAGTCATCTGCATTGATTACAACGAATGGTCCGTCGATCTCATTGATACAGCTTAATACGGCATGTCCGGTTCCCCATGGTTTCACACGTCCTTCCGGTACTTCATAGCCTTCCGGAATATTGTGAAGATCCTGGAAAACATATGATACTTCCAGCTGATTGCTGAGGCGGTCACCGATGGCGCTTCTGAAGTCTGCTTCATTTTCTTTTTTGATAATAAATACTACTTTTTGGAATCCGGCCTGTACTGCATCATAAATGGAGAAATCCATGATGATGTGTCCCTCTTTATCCACCGGATCGATCTGTTTCAGACCGCCGTAACGGCTTCCCATACCTGCTGCCATAACTACTAATACTGGTTTCTTCATAATTTTTTTCCTCTTTTCTTTAAATGTTTTTCGTTACTCTCAGATTACCTGGTAACTTTTTACATTCATCTTATCATACTATGATTTCGAGGTCAAAACGTGTTACATAATACCTTTCACAATCGCAAACGTTACTGTTCACTCCGTTCACAGTAACGTAGCCAAAATTCATTCCAGATTGCCTGCGGCAATGGAATTTTGGCTTGTATGTCTCGGGATTTTGGCATATTCATGCCAAAACACCTCGCGGGATAGTGGTGTGTGAACAGTAACATCGCAAACAATTGTTATTGTCCTGCTGTCCTCTAATATTATCCCTTAATACCACCGGTAACACCACCGATGATCTTCTCAGACAGGAAAATATACAGAATAAATGTCGGCAGGAATACAATGATCACTGCTGCAAACATTCCGGCCCAGTCACCTGTATATTTCATGGAGTTGATCATTCCATAAAGTCCGGGTGCAACAGGTTTCAGCTTATCCGAGCTTGCGAAGATCAGTGACAGGAAATACTCGTTCCAAATATTAATAAAGTTAAAGATTGTTACTGTTACGATTCCTGACTGTGCCATTGGGAACATGATTTTCCAGAAAGTACGCATGGGAGGGCATCCATCGATTGCTGCCGCTTCCTCATAGGTTCTGGATATATTGCTGAAGAATGTAAGCAGGAATATGGTCGTATAAGGTACGTTAATTCCTACATACAATATGATCAATACAGTTCTTCCTGCTGCCACATTATTCAGGATTCCCATACCGGAAATAATGCTGAAAAGGGGGAGAACAACCATGATTGCCGGAACACCCATGGCAGATACGAAACTGGTCTGGATAAATTTATTTGCAATAAAATCAAATCTGGACAGTACATAAGCTGCCGGTGCGCACACCAGAATCAGAATTGTGCAGGAAATCACTGAATAGATCAGTGAGTTTCCGAAGAAGCCGGCAACTCCGGCACCATTCCATGCTTTTGCATAATTTTCAAAATGTAATCCGGACTCAAACTTCAGAGCTTTTCCCTGGAAGATTTCTGCTGTTGTGGAAAAACTCGCCCCAAATACCCATCCCAGAAGCGCAATGGTAAAGATTACCCAGAGCAGCAGGATGATGTATCCCGGCAGGAGTTTGACTTCTTTTTTCAGATTAAAGGGTCTGCGTGCCTCTTTTTCTTTTGCCATTTCTCATCCCTCCTTAGAATTCCAGATCATCATCTTTGATCACTTTGTTACAGATTGTAAATACAATGACTACGCAGACGCTGAGCAGTACACCGATGGCAGCTCCCAGACCTGCATTTCGTTCTGTAACTGTATTACCGCCGCCGAAAATCTGCATGTACATATAAACATAAGGGGTAATTGTCTGTGTGTCTGCAGTTACTGTGGAGAAAAGCTGTGACCATACAAAAAAGCCAACACTGCTTACAGACCACATGGTAATATTTGTCTTAAATACTCCCTTTAACAATGGAAGTGTCATATAGCGGAACTGCGCAGGTTTTGTCGCTCCGTCAATAGTTGCCGCCTCATAATATTCAGGGCTGATACGCTCAATACCGCTGAGCCAGATCAGCATATGGTATCCAACCATGCCGAAACAATATGCAAACAACAGTGCCCAGAATTTGTGGTCATTATCCAGGAACTGGATCTTTGCCAGATTGTCCAGATGTAATGCCGTAAAAAGATCTTTCAGCAGACCATATCTTGGACTGTATACATACTGCAGCCACATAGTTGCAAGTGCTACTGCACTGACGATATTTGGCATATAAATGATCGCGCGGAAAAATTTCTTTCCTCTGATTCCGCTGGTAAGGATAACTGCAAATAAAAGAGACAGACTCATTACCACCAGACCGCCAATCAGCCAGATACGAAACAGGTTAAAAAATGAAGTCTTAAATAAGCTGGTACTCATCAGCTTTGTATAGTTTCCGAACCCTACAAATTTCCATAAATCCATGGAATCTGTAACTCCGTCAATCTTGAAAAAGCTCATGATCACTGTTCTGATGATCGGATACAGAAAGATTCCCAGAAACAGCAGAACTGCCGGAGTCAGAAATACAACGATCATCGTTTTATTCTTCTTCAAATAAATACCTCCTTTGTAAGTTATACCATATCTACGGATTGCTACGCTTCGCTCCCGCAATCCTCCAGCCATTCGGAATCCGCTGATTTACTTCGTAAATCGCTACTTCCTCATGTCTGGCGGTTTCCAAGTCTAAAAGTCTTATCGTGCAGGCACGAACGACTTTTTGCCTTTGAAACCTGGATATTCAAAAAGACAGATGGCGGCAGCGTAGATACGATGCCACCATCTCTATAAATTCTTTATTTATTTCGCTGCGTCCTGCATAGTGGAAACAAATTCATCTGCTGTAATGGAACCTGCCATTAATTTGATAAAGTTTTCTTTGATAACCGGAGTCATATCTACGTTGGATTCTACACCGCATGCCCATGTGAAACGGTTTGTGCTCTGCTCAATAACAGGTTTTGCACACTCAACCATTGCCGGCCATTCTGTGTTTGTTGTATCAGCCGGGATACCTACAGTTTCATCTGCAAGTTTCTGGTCGTATTCACCTTTTGTAAGGAATGTGATCAGATCAAAAGCTTCTTTTGCAAGTTTTGTATCTTTGTTGATACCAAATACCTGTGCACCAAAGTTGTTTGTTTCGATTCCGTTTGCTCCGTCTGTAAGTGCCGGATATGCGAAGCATCCCCAGTGGAAGTCAGGACCTGCCATCTCTTTTACTTCGTTTGGTAACCAGGAGCCATTCAGATACATTGCAGCTGTTCCAAGTGCAAGCTCTGTGTTCTGACCTGCAGGCCATACGTTGGAACCAACCATCTCTGAATAATATCCGTTAGATGCAAGTTCTTCGATATCCTGTGCCATCTGAAGAACTGCAGGATCATCCCATTCACCTTCAGTTACGATCTCTTTTACTTTATCTTCGCCAACCAGTCTTGCAAGATGATATCCGATCACACATGTTGCATAGGCATCATCCATAGTCATTGGTGTGATTCCTGCATCTTTTAATTTCTGGCATACATCTTTGAATTCATCCCATGTCTTCGGTTCTTCTGTGATTCCTGCCTGCTCAAACAGATCTTTGTTATAGAAGAAAGCAAATACGTTTGGCTGATATGGAATTGTTTTTAATGTGCCGCCACCGGCATCACGGCATGCTGCCATCAGACCTGCGTTTGCAGTTGCTTCATAGTCATTCTCTTTCGCAAGGTCTTCCAGATCCAGAAGATATTTACCGTACATTCCGTTTACACGGTCGATATCTTCGTCAAAAATATCAATCTGTGTGCCGCCGTCCAGTGCAGGCTGAAGTGCTTCACGGTTTCCGGTACGTCCCTTAAACTGAAGGTCTACCTTAACTCCTGTCTGTTCTGTATAAGCGTCAACTGCTTCCTGAATCACCTGTCCCTGTGGCTCTGTAGCTTCCCACATTGACCAGTAAACTAATGTGTCATCTGCTGCCTGAACAGTGAAAGCCGGTGCTGCAAGTGAACCAACCATAACCGCACATAATGTTGCACTAAGCATCTTTTTCTTCATACCCATAACCTTTTTCCTCCTTTGTCGGTTTTGACATTTTGTCTTCTTCTTTTTTCTCTCTTTTCGTTCTTTTGTTGAATTTCAACAATTATTTCTTTTGGTAGTTCTTATTTTATCATTTTTGCACAAATAGTATTTGCACAAACGTCCATTTCTTTTGTACAAAAATTCATTTTTAACTGGTTTTTCATCTGTTTTTGTTGTATACTTGTACACAACAACCATATTGCAGTTTTCGGACAGGCTGAGGGAGGTGGCAGTAATGGCTTTTGAGAGTATGTATCTGGAAGAAGATATTCATATTGACCGGATTTATACAATCCACTATTTTGAATACAAAAGTGATTTTCACTTTGCAGGAGAACGCCATAATTTCTGGGAATTTCAATGTGTAGATAAGGGAAAGGCAGAAATAGAGACAGATAACGGTATCTACCATCTGACAAGCGGACAGCTCATCTTTCACAGACCAAATGAATTTCATAACCTTATTGCCATAGGAAATACCGCACCTAATATTGTGGTAGTTTCTTTTGAATGCGATTCTCCATGTATGAAATTCTTTGAGAAAAAATTGCTGAAACTTTCTGATTCTGAGAGAAATCTCATGGGAATGCTGATTGCCGAGGCACGCCGCTGTATCAAAACCCCTCTGGATGATCCTTATACAGAAAAGATGGAAAAGAAAGAAGATTCTTTGTTTGGTTCTCAGCAGCTTATCCGTATTTACCTTGAGCAGATGCTGATCTACATGATCCGGAGAAATTCTTCTCCTCCCATGACTGTACCTGTCAGCCAATTTGTGAATCTGAAAAATAATTCCGCTGTCTATAAGCGTGTCATTGCTTATATGGAAGACCACATCCGGGAAAATATTACACTCTGCGATCTGTGCCATGACAATATGATCGGACGCTCCCAGCTTCAGAAAATATTTCAGGAACAGCATCAGTGCGGCGCTATGGATTTCTTTTCCCGGTTAAAGATCGCCTATGCCAGACAGCTGATCCGCGAGAATCAGATGAACTTCACACAGATTTCGGAATTTCTGGGATACTCTTCCATCCATTACTTTTCCAGACAGTTTAAAAAAATTTCCGGAATGACACCCACAGAATATATCACATCAATAAAGGCGCTCTCAGAACGAGAGCGCCAGTAATACCAGACCAATATTTTCATAATGTTGAACAGCCTTTTTCTTATTTCATATTGCTGAGATTCTCTATAAATTCATCCGATGTTTCTTCTAATCTTGTAAGCTTCAGAAGTTCGCTTTGTATCTGTTCTTTATAATCCGGATCTGCCTCCAGACCTGCAGCCCACATGTACGGCTTTGACATCTCTTTCATATACGGTACTGCATCTGCCAGCACTTCCGGCCATTGTGTATTGTCCGTATCTGCCGGGATGGAATTAACCGCATCTGTCATTTTCATATCTGTTTCCCCGGTACAGATGGAATATGCAAAGTCAAAAGCTTCCTGCTTCATCTGCGAATCCTTTGTAACTCCAAATCCCTGTGCTCCCACCATAACACCTTCTGTGCCGTCTGTTCCGGCCTTTACTGCAGGCCATGGAAAAAATCCCCAGGAATCATCAGATTCTGTAGCTTCTGTCACTTCATTCGGAACCCAGGAGCCCTGCAGCACCATGACTGCCTCGCCATCTCCCACTTCATCCTGACCTTCCGGATGCTGTGCCGGTGCACTCTGACTCATATATCCCGCAAAAAACAAAATTCTGATATCATCTGCCGCCTCTTTTGCCTGTGGAATCTGTGACCAGGTACAGTTACGGATCAGCTGCTGCACTTTCTCCTGTCCAAGGTATCTGGCAAGCTGATATCCATACAGAAGATTCACATACTCTTCATCGCAGGTCATGGCACTAAGGCCACTGTCACTGTTTTTAATCTTACGGCATACTCTGATCAGTTTCTCCCAGGTATCCGGGATATCCTGTTCTGTAAGTCCAGCCTCTTCCCATAAATCCTTATTATACCAGACACCTGTGATATAAGGCTGATACGGCATTGCAAGCAGTTCTCCATTTCCCCAGTTCTTCACCTGCTCCAACAGTACCGGCATAATATGCTTCTCATAATCCACAGTATCTGCCATTCCTTTTAATTCTGCCAGATAATCCCTGTGTTCCTGAGCCATCCTCTGATAATCATCATCAAAAAGATCAATCTGTTCTCCGGCATCCAGGGCAGGTTCTATCAGAGACCGGATTCCTCTGCCCTTCCACTGAATCTCTACAGAAATACCTGTTGCTTCTTCATAAGCTTCTGCTGCTTCTCTGATCACATCTGCCTGTGGTTCATCTTCTTCCCACATGGACCAGTATACAATACTCTGTTCCGGAATTTCTGTGATTTCATCTGATGCTGATACAGTAACCGCTCCTGTTGCGAACAGCATTGACAAACAGCTCATACCCGCTGCAATGCTTCTCCATTTTTCCATACTGAAAATACCCTCCATTGTACCTGCTTTTACATGGATAACTGTCTGATTTTATTTTCTCCAATAATCACTTGTCTGTCAATCCCCAAAATTTATACATTTCTAACAACCATGTCGGATACTGTCCACTCTCTTTTCAACACCAAACAAAATCATCCGCTTCACTACACCGAATAACTGCTTCACAGGAGCTTTACTTAGTCTGATCAAACAGGATTTCCATCTTCGTTCCCTTACCCGGCTCACTGTCCAGAAGAATCTTTGCATGATGCAAAACTGCGCCATGTTTTACAATAGAAAGCCCCAGGCCTGTACCTCCGGTTTCACGAGAATGGCTCTTGTCCACTCTGTAAAAACGCTCGAAAATTCTCTGCTGTTCGCTTTCCGGAATACCTATTCCGTTATCTTCCACACGAAAATACGGTTTCCCATTGAGTTTTCCCACAAAAACCTTTACATCTCCACCATCCGGGGTATAGCGGATAGCATTATCTGTAATATTGTAGAACATTTCATATAATACATGGCGTACTCCCTGCATCTGTGCAGGTCCGCCTGTATATTCCAGATTAATCTTTTTCTTTGCTGCCCTGTTCTGCAGATTGTTGATCACATCTTCCCCAAGCTCTCCGATATCAACCTGTTCAAACATAGTTTCTCCGTTCTTCTCATCCAGTCTGGAAAGCTGAATGATATCTGCAACCAGATTTGATAAACGCTCGGACTCATGAAAAATCCTGCCGGAAAAATCCTGCATCTTGTCCGGCGGTACCATTCCATTCATCATAAGCTCCGCATATCCGGAGATTGACATAAGTGGTGTCTTGAGCTCATGCGAAACATTTGCCGAAAATTCTCTGCGCACTGCTTCTGCCTCTTTCAGTTCTTCCATCTGTTTGGCGATCTGTTTATTCTGCTGATCCACCCTTCCAAGAAGCGGACGTAATTCTTCATATGCCACATCCTTGAGCGGCTCTTCCAGATTCAGTGTATTAATTGGCTCGATCAGATCTTTTGTCTGTTTGCGGACCAGAATAAATGTCACTGCAAAAATCAGAATCAGTAGTCCTCCAAGCAATACCGAACTCGATAACATCGTATAAAACACACTGTCCGTTGTTCTTCCAACACGCAGGATATCTCCATCAGCCAGTTTTACCGCACAATAGAAATTCTGTTTGGACAATGTTTCCGAGTATCTCAGTGATTCTGCGTATCCATTCTTTTCTGCCTGAATAAATTCCGGACGATTACTGTGATTTTCAAGTTCTGCAGAATTCTCCAGCGAATCAAACAGGACATTTCCCTTTGGATCAAGTAGCGTAATGCGGGCTGAAGTAGCCTTTCCAAGTGCATCATCCAGATAGGAATTACCCATCTTTTCTACGCCATCCTGCACATATTTCAGGCTGTCCCGGACACTTTCCTTCAGATCTTCATTGTATTTACCATACATGACCAGTCCTGCTGCAAGAAATGTCAGAAGTACAGAAACAACTACCAGTATACAGGTATGATTCAGTATTTTTTTCCTCATATCATGCTCCTATCCGATAGCCGACGCCACGCACCGTTTCTATCAAGTTGCCTGCTTCTCCCAGTTTCTGACGAAGCGTACGGACATGCACATCCACCGTTCTTGTTTCTCCATCAAAATCATATCCCCATACATGACAGAGAATCTGATTTCCGGTCATGACCAGACCTTTGTTTTCCATCAAATACTGAAGAAGTTCAAATTCTTTTCTGGTCAG